>JAEEGF011440847.1_pt1 | contig 26216 bp, 17 predicted proteins | sample 9134171 | NCBI WGS metagenome assembly JAEEGF01 (sample SAMN16246542, study PRJNA631951) | gut metagenome | biome: gut microbiome; feature: rumen; material: AP-attached | host: Bos | place: Iran: Karaj | collected 2018-10 | reverse complement strand
CTGTTAACGCGAAAGGGGAGATGCTTCCGCAATGAAGATCGTACTGCTTGACGACGAACCCATCCTGCTTCGGGAGGGGGAAAACGCCGTTCGCGCCGCCGTGCCGGACGCGGAGATCCGGAGCTTTTCCCTGGGGGCGGATCTTTTGTCGGCCATCGAGACGGAGGGGCTGAAGCCGGACGTCGTGTTTACCGACATTGAAATGCCCGGCATCTCCGGCCTGGAGCTGGCGGTACGGGTCAAGAGCCTCTGCCCCGATACCCGGATCGTTTTTGTCACCGGCTACTCGCAATACGCAGTGGAGGCCTTCCGGCTCCGTGCCCACGGCTACGTGATGAAGCCCCTGACGCCGGAACGGGTGCGGGAGGAGCTTGACGCGCTGCCTGAGCCGCCGCAGACGCCGCCCGACCGTCTGCAGGTCCGCTGCTTCGGCCGTTTCGAGGTGTTTTTCCGGGGAGAGCCCGTCCTGTTTTCCAGAAAGCAGTCAAAGGAGCTCTTTGCCATTCTCGTGAACAACGTCGGAGCGGCCTGTACCGCGGAGGAGATCGCCGCCGCGCTCTGGGAGGATGAGGAGGATCTGACCGCCGCCAAGGGCCGCATCCGCCTGCTGCTGAGCGACCTGCGGGCCACCCTGCGCGCCATCGGAATGGAGAAGGTCCTGATCCGCGAGCGGCGGCAGCTCGCCGTTCGCCGGGAGCTGTTGGACTGTGACTACTACCGGCTGCTGGACAACGACCCGGAAGCGATCAACGCCTTCCGCGGAGAATACATGACGCAGTATTCCTGGGCCGAGCTGACGGCCGGGACGCTGTATTTCCGCTTTATGAACCAATGAGAGCCGCAAAAGCGGAAGACGCTGCGGACGAAAACAGAACGGGACGCCCCGCACAGCATGCGCGGCGTCCCGTTCCGACGTTCCGCGGCAGCTTTTCTTCTTCAGAACATTGTTTCTGAATTTGAGAAAATCGCGATTTTTGTAATGGTTTTGTACGCATTGTGTGCTATAGTGATGACAGTAAGCTGGCGGTCGTATCGCGATCATCGGAAGCTGAAGCGTTTCCGCTGCCGGATTATGAAACATTATTTCACAAGGAGGAAAAAACATGTTTGATTCCGTTATTGCACCCATTGTGGAGCTGCTCAACAGCATTCTGACGCCGATGCTCGCCATCGTGTTTGCGGTCGGTTCGCTGTACTGCGTGGTTCTGGGCGTCAAGTACGCCAAGGCGGAGGAGCCCCAGGACCGGGAGAAGGCCAAGGGCGCGCTGAAGAACGCCATCATCGGCTTCGTGCTGATCTTCGTTCTGATCCTGGCGCTCACCCTGCTCAAGGAGCCCATGGTGGAATGGGTCAACAAGAACGGCGGCAATATCACGGTGAAGTGACCGGCCGCACCCCCTCCTTTGCCGCCGCGGACCGGCATAAGCCGGTTCGCGGCGGCGGGGAAAGAAAGCTGGAGGGCTTTCGACCCGGACGCACGGAGCCGCGCGCGCCGGGGTCGGAAACTCTGTCCATCCCGTACGATTCCACAGAACTGCGAACAATCGCGTAAGGAGATTACGATATGAAGCGCAAGCATTCTTTCGGCCGGGCAGCGGCTGCGGCGCTGACGGTGCTGTTGGGCCTGGGCAGCCTTTGGCCGGCCCTGACGACGGAGGCCTCGGATCTGATCATAGACGGGTCCGCATTTCGGGACCCCACCATTACCAAAATGACGGTCTATAAATGGGTCGAGGGTATCCCGAGGTATTCCTGGAGCCAGACCTTCGGCAAGAAATTTCCCGTCCTGATGACCTGGGATGACAGGTATTATCTGAAGATCAACCAGGACGTTGCCGACGAAATGTCAGACCATATCTCCGGCAGCGGCGACGACTCCATCCTGCACGGCTGGAGCAGCAACGACGACGACAGCGGATACGTGAACGGCAGCTTCAAGGCGGACGGGCAGTATCCCCACGGGTATTTTCTGCAGAACTCCGGCTATCCCGGCTCGCTGCTTTCCGACCTGGACGGCATAGATTATTCCATGTTGAATCAGACCGGCTCCTACATGACGCTTTCAGTCCCCAGCGGCATTCCCAATCTGATTGTCACCTGGCCCGGCAACACGGAGGGCGGGGTTTCCCCAAATAGCGAATTTGACCGCATGTACCAGAACGTCCGATATGCCATCGAGGTGGACCTGCCCTATACCTCCGCCTGGTACTCCAAGGACTACGTCGGACACTATTATTCGGACGGCGGCCTGCGGCAGGGGGAAAACTATCTGGTGGGCGTCCGCAGGGACTACTGTAGGCATTGGATAGAAGACAATTGGCTCAGTGACATCCATCACATGTCCAACGGATATTACTGGACGATTTATGCGCTCAATGATCTCACCGCCCGGGAGGGCGGAAAGCCGGGCAACTGGTTTACAAGCGTTTTAGACAACAACTACACTCACTTCAAGGACGGCGGCGTGGACCACGATTATAATACGTATCCCTTTGTGGACTACTACTGCTGGTTTGGGGCCGAGCGCACCGCCAACGGGAAAAAGTATCAGTGCTTCTGGACGCTGGGAAGCTGGATCCACGGCGATCCCTACAATCTCTGCAACAGGCAGAGCGACTATAATGAGACGAAGGATCTGACCTACCGGTATCCCAAGGTCGCTCTCGGCCACTGGAGCGGCAACTTCGAGACCAGAGGCAACTTTAACGGCAACGACGTGCTGGACACCTTCAACGGCAGCAGATACAGCCTGGCCGGCGCGAACCAGAATGAGTTCAGCTTCCGCTGCTTCCATGCCATACCCGTGATCATGAGCTGCCTGTCCACCGACTTCACCGTGGAGAGCGGCCAGGTGACAAACCTGGACGGCCCCATCGCGATCACCAACGGCGCCGTCATCACCGTCAAGGACGGCGGCACCCTCACCATCGACGGCTGGGTCATGAACAACGGCACCATCAAGGTGGAGGAGGGCGGCACCCTCTACGTTCAGGACGGAGCCTGCCTGAACAAGCTGAACGACAAATACGATCATCAGAGCGGCGGCATTATCTCCAACGGCCTGATCATCGTGGGCGAGGGCTCCAAGCTCATCGGCGGCGGCGTGAACGGCATCCAGCTTCTCAACGGCTCCCACGTGGTGAATTACGGCTGCGTGGCTTCCGAAAACTTTGTGATCACGCAGGACCACATCATTGAGAACCGGGACGGAGGCTTCGTCCTCTACGGCTCGGGCAACGGCGTCCTCAACTCCGGCAATACCACCTACGAAACGCCCCTTGACTACAGCGGCAGGACCTTTGCCGAGCGGGGTCAGGTAGAAAGCGCCTATTTCGTGAGCATCGCGGACAATGCGATCTACGAAAGCTGACGAAAACGAAAGAGCAAACGGCAAGGAAGGAATGTGAATACGATGGCGGACGAACTGCTGTTTGACAGCGAACGACAGGAAAAGAAAACGCAGCGGCGAAAGTGGCTGTACCCGGCCATTGCGCTTGCGGCGGTGCTTCTGATTGCCGTGGCGGTCGCTCTGATCCTGCGCGGGAAAAACAAGACGGAGATCCACAAGCTGGGGGAGGACAGTCTCTATCCCTTTACCTGGCAGTTGAACGCCGACGGGAGCATCCTGCTGGAGCTTCCCCATGAAAACGCCCCGGCTTATCGCTGGGTCCTGACGAACGGCGAAACGCTGAGCGCCCTCGACGCCGTGCGGGAGGAAAAAGAGAGCAGCAATACCACACGCTTTACCCTGACCGCCCGGGAAGAGGGCCGGAATCTGCTGGAGCTGTCCCTGCGGCTGCAGTCGGAGGAGGCCCCCGCCGAGCCGTCGGACGGGGAGAAGGTACCGGAGCAGCTCCGGGAGGCGGACAGCCTCTATCAGCTGACCCTTCTGACGGAGTTCGTCCGGGAGGACGGCAAGCTGAAGGGCACGATTCTCAACTATTCCGGCCTCCGGCGCCAGACCGAGCTGACGGGCGGCGCGGGCTCCGCCAATCCCTATCGGATCTATGCAAGAGACGGCAAGCGCCTGACGGTGGCTGTGAAGATCAGCCCCGTGGAGACCGACTGGAGCTGTGAGATCCTTTCCGGCCAGGACAGCGTCACCGAGGAAGGCGTGATCTATCAGAGCGGCGAGGTTCTGCTCCAGCTCAGGGCAGGACTGGCCCCCGGCGAGAGCGAGCTGGTTTTCTCCAGCGAAGCCGCCGCCGCAGAGCTTCGCCTCCGCCTCACCTATGCCCCGGAGGGCGCTCTGCTGGTGACGGAGCACTCGGCCCAATACGGGGAAAAGACCGTGGTGCTGCCAAGCGGCACGCCGGAGGAAACGGGATCGGAGGGCGAGGAGCCCCAGCCCGCGGTTGGCGAGGCGAGCGCGACCGGCCCGGCGGACGGGGATCCCGGGGAAGCGGCTCAGACCGAGCCGGAATCCGGGACCGAGCCGGAGACAGAAGCCGCGCCGTGAGGCCCGCAGCGGGATGGCTGCGCGCAGCGGCGGCAGAATCCCAATCACGCCCGAAGGGGGAAGAAACATGAAACGAATCCTGACAGCGATCCTCCTGGCTGCCCTGCTGCTGGCTGCGACGACGGCCGCTGCAGCGGCGACGGAGCTCTCCGCAGCCCCGTCGGGGCAGGCGGAGACCGACGCGGATCAAAGCATGGAAAATGCCGTATATGAACCGGCGCCGGGCGGCAGCGTCGTAGAGCCGTCTGTCGGCGACGGGACCGTGATCCGGCCCGCTTCCGATCCCGAGGATGACGCGGAGCCGTACGGCAGTGGCGCTTTGCCGGGATCGGCAAACGGAAATGACTTCTGGCTCACAGATCGGATGTACTATGACGCCGGACAGGGCGTATTCGTCTACCTTGTGGGCAGCGGCGACACCGTGGTTCGCTCCTCCGTGGCCGACGGGATGATCGTCACCGAGCCCGTCATGGTCGATGGCGCTACGCTGCTGATCTATCAGGACGGCGAGCTCTGGGAGGGGGACGCGATGGCGATCTCCGAGCCCGGAGAGTACGTGGTCATGGCCCAGACGGGAAACCAGACGCCCCGCCTGTTCACCTTCACGCTGGCGGGTCCCGCCGTTTCCGGCGTCTATGCGTATAATATGCCGTCCGGGATGGCGGTCCTCAACGCGACCCTGAACGGAGAACAGACGGAGTTTGACCGCTCCTCGGTCCCCATGCAGGCCGAAGGGACCTACCGCGTCGAGTATGAGTGCCTGTCCACCGGCAAGATCTACTCGCTGGAGCTCGTCGTGGACCGCACGCCGCCGGAGCTGGAGTTTCACGGTGACATCGACGGCAGCAACCGGGTCCACAGCGCCCTGGGCTTTTCGGGCGTCCAGCCCGGCGATACGGTCCAGGCGACGCTGGACGGGGCCCCCATTTCCGTCTCGGTTGCAAGCGACGGCACAGGAGAGTTTACCCAGAGCGGCAGCTATATCATCACCGTCTTTGACGCCGCGGGCAACAGAAGCGAATACGGTTATACCGTCATGCTCTATTTCAACGCCAGCAGTCTTGCGTTTTTCGCGGTACTCATTGCCTCGGTGCTGGCGGTTCTGATCTACGTTTTCATGAAGCGCAAGCGGCTTGAAATCGGATAAGAAAGGGGGGAGAACACTTGTTAGGAGATCTTTGGGATACGATATCCGGTTGGATGGGCGATACCTTAAGCTCCATTCTGGAGAGCATCCTCAACGCCACGATCTTCCGGCTCTTTTACCACCTCGAGCGGATCCTGTGCTGGGTGATCGAGCTCCTCTATCAGATGTTCGAGGTATTTGCCGGCCTGGTCAAGGTAAAATACAACGGCACCGCTAACTATTTGATCAATATTTTCTTCTCCAACAAGGCTGTCAGCAACATCTATTGGGGCATGGCCTTGATCGGCATCGTTCTCACCTTCGGCTTTGCCATTGCCGCCGTCATCCGAAAGACCTTTGACGCATCCGGCAAGGTGCAGCAGTCCCTGGGACAGATCATCTGGAGCGGGATCCGAAGCATCGTTGTGATCCTCGGCATGACTGCCATCATGAGCGTCGTGCTGAACGGGACCGGCATCCTGATGCAGCAGGTCAGTTATCTCTTTCAGGACCCGTACAATCTGCATCTTCCGGTGGAGCGCACCTTCACCGGCGAGGAATACGCGGCGATGGCCCGTGTTCTGAGCACCATCGGCAACTATTCCGCCGTCGATTCCACGGAAAACCGCTACAATCTGAACCTCTGCTTCAACGATATCCGCCCGGATCTGTATTTTCTGCAGCAGCAGGGCGTTTTTGAGTATTCCTACAATAAGAAGGATAAGAACGGAAAGACCGAGGAAACCTGGCAGTCCGTTCTGGCGCAGATCGCCACCTCCTGCGATCTCAGCAGGGAGGTGAAGGTGGACATGTACAACGACGGCGTCTCCCGATCCATCAAAAACGCCATGAACTATCTGCGGAACAACGCCAGACCAAAGGCGCTGCCCAGCATCACCCGCAGCACCTTTGAGGACAACGAGGCCCACCTGGACCGCATGGTCTTCCTGATGGGCACCTTCCGCGCCGCCAAAAACCCGGCCTATAACAAGACCCCCAACTTTGACGACGCCCTGCGAGGCCGCTATTTCTACGGCGAAGACAAGAGCATCTATAATCTGGACGACGTGGACGACGATTTTAACATCGGCTTCGCCACGGACTACATCGTCGTCTGGGTGGCCTCCATCGCGATCATCTATGATCTGATCGTGATCATACTCAACTGCATTGCCCGTATCTTCAATATGCTCTTCCTCTATTTGATCGCGCCGCCGGTCATTGCGGCCCAGCCGCTCGACAACGGCGGGAAGACCAAGCAGTGGATGACGGCCTTCCTGGTCCAGTCCCTGTCGGTCTTCGGCACGGTGATCGCGATGCGGCTGCTGTTGGTGTTCCTGCCCCTGATCGTCAGCCCGCAGCTTGTGCTCTTTGAGGGCGCTCCGATCCTCAACGCCATTGCAAAGCTGCTTCTGATCTACGGCGGCTTCGAGGCGGCAAAGAAGTCGTCCTCCATCCTCACCGGCATCCTGGCCGACAGCGCCGGCTGGCAGGCGGTGCAGGCGGGCGATATGTCCTCCTCCGCCGGCAAGGTCATGAACGCCGCCAAGGCGGTGGGCGGCAAAGCCGCGGGCGCAGCTTCCTTTGTTGCCAAGCCCCTGACCAACCGCCTCAAGGCGCCCTTCCAGAAGGCGGCCAACGCCTGGGCGAATTCCGGCAGCGCCAAATATGACATCCAGGCCAGCGAATCGAAAAAACAGGAAGCGGCCAATCAGGCCGCCGGTCTCGGCAAGGGCGGCGGCGGAGGCGGCGGAGGCGGCCGAGGCACAGGCTCCGGCGGCGCGACGCCGCCTCCCGCCCCGGCCCCGGCTCAGCCCGGACCGGCTCCGAGTGCGAATCCGGGTCCGGGACCGAAGCCCGGCCCCGACAGAAATCCGGCTCCGGCGCCGGTACAGCAGCAGCCCCCGGCCAACGGTCCGAACAACCAGAATAACCAGAATATCCAGAACAACCAGAATATCCAGAATAATCAGAACAACCAGAATCCCGGACCGGGCGACCCGGACCAGCCCCAGCGCAGACGCGCCAACACCGTCGCCCAGCGTCCGCCGAACATTCCCCAGAACCTGCATCACCAGTGACAGGGATGATCCGCACGCCGCCCGGTTCCGGGCAGCGTGACAGAGCCTCCGCAACGTACAAGGATGTGAATCTATGCAAAGACTGATACCGGGCAAGACCAAGGTCCATATTGAGCTGTTTCGGGGCGTGACCCTCCGGGACATCCTGATCGGCGTCATCGCTCTGACGATGCTTGTCTTTGTTCTGCTCTCCAACCTGCCGGGAAAGCTGTGGTTCTGCATCGGCATTGTTTTCCTGACAGCCCTGCTGCTGATCCGGCTTGACGAGCAGCCGAACTATATCTATTTCCTGCATATTCTGACCTTCTTCGGCTATCGCCGCCGGTTTGAGCGGCTCCAGAAGGACCCCCAGCTTGTGGCTCGGGGAAAGGGAAATATGATGGTTGCGGCGATGGACGTGCTGTTTTCCGAATCCTTGACCGGGGATTCTCCCCGTGACCGAAAGAAGCGGAAGGAGAGCGAACGGAAGCGCAGGAATCAGCGGGCAAGGGAGGATCGGATCCTTCGCAATCCGGATACGCCGGATGAGGTCCGCGAGGAGATCCTGTCCCGCCGTCAGAAGGAGGAAGCGACGGAGCGCCGGAACGGCAGCGTCCGGCGAAAGCCTTCGACCAATAAACGCGAGCAGGCCCGGCTTCGCAAGGAGGAGGATCTCCGTCTCAAGACCAAGGCCCTGACGGACGCCGAGCGTGAGGAGATCCAGAACCGCAGAGCGGAGGAGAGCCGCGAGGCGATGAAGCGTCAGGCCGAAGCCAGGGAGGCGGAGGCCAAACGCCGGGACATGGAGGAGATCATTGCCTTCACCGGCATTCAGGACGGCCTGATCGAGTACAAGAATCGGGCATATTACGGGGCGGTTCTGGAGATCGACCCCGTTGAGTTCCGCTTTTTCAGCGAGCATCGCCGGGCCAACGCCATTGAGCGCTGCCTGGGTCGGGTGCTTCGTTCCCTCCACGCCGACTACAGCGCCAACATCGTCAAGCTCGAGCGTCCGATCATCTATGACAGTTACCTCCAGCGGGAGTATGAGAAGCTGGAAGCCCTGCGGAAAACCTATGAGAACGGGTTCCTCACCGAGAAGGAGCTTCAGGCCCGCGTGGAGATCGAATACGACCGGATCAAGGAGCTTCAAAGTCTGTGCGGTGAAAACCAGGTCACGAGCTGCTTCTATTATCTGGTCCTCTTTGAGAGCGACAAGCGGCAGCTTGAGCTGCGGATCCGCGAAGCGGAGCAGCTTCTGACCAACGGAGAGATGCCGGTCCATCGGCTGAACGACAAGGAGCTGGCGGTCTTTCTGAAGTATTCCAACCAGATCGACTTCGACGAACGGGACGTTGAAAGCATCAAGCCCCAGGATTACGTGAAGTGGGCCATGCCGGAGACGGTGGACATCAAGGTTCGCCGGGTAGAGGTGAACCATATCGTCACCCACAACTTCCGGGTGGTGAATTACCCCTCCGTGGTGGACGACGCGTGGCTTGCCACGGTGATGAGCTACCCCGGGACCAAGGTCGTGCTCAAGTGCCGTCCGATGGATCGGACCAAGGCCATCCGCTCCATCGACCATTCTCTGGTGGAGCTGCGCGGGCAGTGGAGCGCGACGGGCGTGGACTCCAAGCGCATGGAGATCGAGAATCACATCACGACGCTCCAGGAGCTGCTTGCGACCCTCCAGAGCGACAGCGAGACCCTGCTGGAGTGCAGCATCTACGTGACCGCCTACGATATCACCGCGACCCGCAACAATCTGCATATCCCCCAGCCGCCGAAGAGCATCCTGCCGACCATCAACGACATGAAGCGGAACGTTCGCCGGACCTGGCAGGAAAACGGCTTCCGTCTCAACAACATGGAATTCGATCAGGTGCAGGCCTTCATCGGCTCCCAGATCACCGCCCTCGATCCCATGGTCAAGGAATCCCGCGGGATCTCCAGCAACACCGTGGCGGCTTGCTTCCCCTGGGTGTTCTCCCATATTTCCGACGAGGGCGGCATTCGCCTGGGCGAGAGCGACGGTCTGCCGGTCTTCATCAACTTCTTCCGGCGCGACAGCGAGCGGGTCAACTCCAACATGGTCATCGTCGGCAAATCCGGCTCCGGCAAGTCCTATGCCGCAAAGAGCCTGCTGGCGAATCTGGCCGCCGAGGATGCAAAAATCTTCATCCTGGACCCCGAAAACGAATATACGGAGCTGGCCGCCAATCTGCACGGTCAGATCATCAACGTGGGCAACGCCCAGTACGGAAGGCTGAATCCCTTCCAGATCATCACCGCTCTGGAGGACGACGAAGCCGGCGCAGAGGGCCCCGGCGGCAGTTACGCGACCCATCTGCAGTTTTTGGAGGAGTTCTTCCGGCAAATCATGCCGGATTGCGGGAAGGACGCGATGGAGTATCTGAATACCCTCGTGGACCGGGTCTACCTCAACCGCAACATCACCCCCGAGACGGACCTCTCCAGACTCCGCCCCTCCGATTACCCGATCTTCGACGACCTCTATGACGAGGTGCTGCGGGAGTTCCAGTCCAGCGACAATCCCTTTACCAGGGATCTGCTGCGGACCCTGATGAATTACATCGCCAAGTTCTCCACCGGAGGACGCAACGCCAATATCTGGAACGGCCCCAGCACGGTCACGACCGACGAAAACTTCACCGTTTTCAACTTCCAGTCCATGCTGGCGAACCGCAATAACACCATCGCCAACGCACAGATGCTTCTGGTCCTGAAGTATCTGGACAACGAGATCATCAAGAACCGCGACTACAATCTGAAATACCGCGCCGACCGCAAGATCGTCGTGGTCATCGACGAAGCCCACGTGTTCATTGACACCAAATTCCCCATCGCCCTGGATTTCATGTTCCAGCTTGCAAAGCGCATCCGAAAATACAACGGTATGCAAATTGTCATCACCCAGAACATCAAGGACTTCGTCGGCTCCGAGGAGCTGGCCCGCAAATCCACCGCCATCATCAACGCCTGCCAGTACAGCTTTATTTTCTCCCTTGCGCCCAACGATATGCAGGATCTGGTCACGCTCTACGAGAAGGCCGGCGGCATCAACGAGATGGAGCAGGAGCAGATCATCCAGGCCCCCAGAGGGCAGGCCTTTACCATTCTCAGCCCCTCCAGCCGCTCGACCTTCCAGGTGGCGACCGATGCGAGCATCACCGAAATGTTTGAGGAGCGGGACTACCAGAGCGCCTATTTCACCGGCGAGGGCGGCCCGGAGAACTGGGAGGACTTCGTCGGCGGCAGCCGCGTAGCCCACAACGAGGCTGTTGCGGGCCGAGGCCGCGCGGAAGAATCCCTGGTTGCCGTCGGCGCGGCGACCGGCGGCTCCGTCAGCTTCCGTGAGTTCAGCGCGGACGAGTATGAAGCGCCGGAGCCTGCGGGCGAGACCGGGCGAACCGATACGGGAGCGGACGATGAATTCCCCGAGCTTCCGGATTGGAACGACGAGGAGCTGGAGGCCAGACTCCGCAGCAGACGCGATGCGATGAACGAAAGCCTGAATCCCGCGCTGCGTCCGGCGGAGCAGGCGCCCATGTCCGAAATGCTGGGACTCTTTGCAACTGCGGTCAACAAGATGTCCGAGGCCATCGACAACCTGGGCAGCGACCGAGGCGGCGCAGAGGCGGCCCGTCAGCCGAAGCAGGAACCTGCGGAAGAACGAAGCGAGGCGCTGGAGGCGCTGGAGGCCCGCGTGCTGGCCCAATCCGACGAGCTTCGCAGACTGCGCGAGGAGAATGCGGCGCTGCGCGTCGGTGCGGAGCAAGCCCGCGCGGCTGCCGCCGCCCCGGCTCCTTCGCCGGAGCCCGAGGAGATCGAGCAGGACGACTTCAGCGAGGAGGTCGATTCCGGCGCGCTCTTTGATCTGCTGCTCGGCGACGACGACGAGGAATCGGAGGACGACTTCTTCTCGACCGACGATGACTTCTTCCCGGACGAAGACGACGAGACTGCAGAGGAAGACAGCCTGAGCTTCCAGGACGATACGGACGAGGATGAGGCGCTCGACGCCGAAGACGAGCCGCTCGACGGCGAGGAAGACGAGGATGAGGAAGACGAGGATGAGGAAGACGAGGATGAGGACGACGAGGACGACGACGATATCCTTTCCTCCTTCTTCAGCTTCTCGAACGAGCTGAAAACCATGACGGTATTTGAAAAGATGCGCTTTGACGGCAGAACCGTTGAGCCCATCAGTCTGGAAGCCCTGGAGGGTCTTGCGGAGGCCCAAAAAGAACGCAGAAGACGCGAACGCCTGAACAGCATGGCGCAGAACGCCTAAAGGGAGCGTGACAGTATGAATCCTGAACTTGAAAGAGGGCGGCGGCGCAGGCGCGTCCTGCTTGCCTGCCTGACCCTGGGAAGGCGCCTGCTGGCCCTGGTTCTGTGTCTGGCTCTGGGGCTGAGTCTGCTTCCCCTGTCCTACGCATCGGAGGGGAACGATCCGAATCCAAATCCCGTGCAGGCGCAGCCCTCTGTGGAGCGGACCGTCAGCGCCTCGGATGAGCAGCCTGCATCAGCCGGCTCCGGCGCGCGGAATACCTATCTGCTTGAGGTCAGCACCGGCTCCGTCCGGGGCGGCGGCACGGCGGACAACGTCAAGTATTTCGTGATCTACTATACCACCGGCAGCGGCTCGTCCGCGAAGACCCGTTCTGAGGTGATCTTCCCGGGCAAGGACGCCATGCGCAAGAGCATGGACGCAGCCTCCGACGTGGCCAACCGGGACAGCCGCCGACAGAAGGTGGAGCAGATCTTCGGCTATACCACCGACCCCCTGCGGGATCGGAAGGGCCTGGGCAGCATCCATACGGATCAGTTTGTCTTCACCACGCCTGAGCCCGTGACGACCATTGAGCGAATCCAGATCTTCGGCCGTCTGGAGGAGACGGTTGACAGCGCGGGCAATCACAAGGTCGCGCCCAGCAGTTGGGCGTGCCAGGGAATGCGCATCAGCCGCGTGGATACCCTCTACGGTCTGGAGATGTACGGCTGGTATTCCGACGACGGATACATCGACTATGCGGGCGAGGTCATTGCCGACGTGGTCATGGCCTCCGGCGGCGGTATCTTCCATTGGGACAGCAGCGCCGGCGTCTTTAACATTACCGGCCCCGGTTCTTCCTCCGGCGCGGCAGGCGTGACCCTGGTAAACCAGAGTACCGCCGCCTCCTTCGGCAAGGAAAACTTTGTCGGGACTGCCCATACCACGCAGGTCAAGAACCGCGTCGTCTTCCAGATCGACCTGGCGGACATCGGCGGGGCGGGCTTTGAGAGCATGGCCGGCTCCTATGATGCAGGCGCTTACAGTAAGATCAGCGATCTGAAATTCTGCGAGGGAGCGTCCCTGCGCTTCTACTACCGCGATATTTACGGCTGTATCCGTGAGGTCAGCGTGCCCGTGATCGTCAACGCCCTGGGCTGGACCATGGAAAAGCTCTCCGTCGGAGGAAATGACGGAGACGTAGCCATTGTAGGCTACGCGCAGCAGGGAGACTCCATCGCCCTCTCCCTGATGGTTCCGGACTTCAAGGAGCTCACCTCCGTGGAGGATCCAAACGGCATCACCGCCGGGGTGGAGCTCTCCATCGGCGAAGCCAAGGCCCGGGAAAAAACGAGGATCAGGACCGCTTCCGGCGCGGATCAGTCCATCCGGCCCGGACGGGTCTCCGTCGCAGACAAGGAATTTGTCAGCTACCTATGCGTTGCCGCTTATCGGGACGTGACGGTGAAGATCACCCATGACAGCGCGACTTTGCGCTATGCCTTTACGCCCGGGGCAGGGGAGCCAGGCGCTTCCATCGTTGCCGGCAGCGTGGAAGGCGTGGACCTGGACGCCGGCAGCGTGTCGGTTCTGCCCATGGTGGATTACCGGGAGAACATGAAGCTCCATCCGAAGGACAACCGGGAATACTACCTGATCACCATCACCTCCGACAACGTTTCCAACGCCGGCACGATCCGGGATATTTATCTCCAGTTCCGCTATCTCAATATGCGGGACAAGGAAACCACCACCGGCGAGCTGCGGCTGCGGGATTACGTCGATCAGTTCTACGGGACCTGGCCCGGCAACGTCTCCGATTTTGCCTATAACTACGGCCTGCGCACGGGCGGGACGGTTCAGGTCATGATCCCCATTTCAGAGGTCAAGCAATTCCGGACCGTATCCGTCAAGGTGGACGGGCCGGACGAGTGGCAGTTCAAGGGGATTCAGGTCCGGCTCATCCGGTCCTACAGCGCCAGGAGCTTCCGCTGGCAGGAGATCGAGGAGGATTGGACCGGCGGCCAGAAGCTGAGATCCCACGTGGTCATCTCCCGGGATATCTCCGCGATGGAGCCCTGCTTCGAGTGCGGCACGGTCTATGAGGACCCGACGACCGCGCCCGATCCGCAGGACCCGAACTCCGGCTGGACGCCCGGCAATCTGATCCAGGACGACGGCATGTATCACGAATTTGACGGCAGCAGCAGCGAGGTTTCCTCCGAGGAGCCCTTTGACTGGTCGGACTATCGGAATTACATGACCTATGAAGATACCTGCCGTGACCTGGGCTTCAACAAGCAGCGCTGCCTGTACCGCGTGACGGTCAAGGTGGCGGGCGACAAGGTGAACGCAGCCAACGACGACTGCGGTTCCGCCAATCTCTTTTACTTCCAGTTGATCTTTGAGAATGGCAAGAGCGGCTGCGTGCTGGCCAACCAGCAGCTTCAGGCGGACGCCTTCCGCACCGGCGCTGAGGCTCAGTTCGATATCCCGACCACCCAGGATTACGGCGAGCTGACTGCGATCCGCATTATCCCGGACGATCAGGATTCCAACAGCGATATCTATGACAAGCTGAAAATCCAGTATATCAAGGTGAAGAAGCAGAGCACCGGCAAGATCAGCCCCACCTGGACGGCGGACAGCGATTCCAAGGACGGCCTGGGCTGGGTCGGCATCGACTACCGCGATCCCGGTGCAGCAGGCTCCACCCGCGGCACGGAGGGCCGCACCATCTCCGAGATCGCGCATACCTTTGAGATCACGAAGACCAGCTACAGCGCAAAGCTGCTGATCGCGATTTCAACCGGCAGCTACGCCACCGTCGCCAAGACCAATGCCTACGGAGAGATGTTCACCGTCACCGATCCCATCCTGGAGACCGGTATGACCATGAGCTACGACTACTATGACCACAACGGCGCCAGCATCCACGTGAATCCCGTTGACGTGATCCAGTTGATGAACGACTATTCCGGCCTGGAAAACAAGTACAGCCGAACCGTGGACGGCGTTGCCGAGGACGTGGACTACTGTGTCAGCAACCCGGAATATCAGTTCCGCCCCGGCACGCAGGACAAGTTCTACGTGGACGTGGACGACATCTCTCAGATCGTGAAGATGCAGCTCCAGATCCGAAGCAGCGTTGTGACCCACTGGACCATTGACAACGTGTCGGTCTATCTGGTGCAGGGTCCCGGCTCCCGCTACATCAACGCCAACGGCGAATACGATTTTAAGTATCCCGAGGGTCAGGGACTGTCCCTGCGCTGTACCTGGAACCGGCCGCAAAGCCTGACCAAGGATATCCAAATCTATCATCCTCCGAAGCCAAACGATCCGGACAACCAGATCGTCGGAACCTCGATTGCCACCATCAACATCGGTTTCAACGAAAATGATTTCCCGCTTGGAGAGGAGAACTGGACCTCCACGGTCACACGCGAACCCAGCTCCAAGAACGACTCTCTGAATCTCTTCCTCTATCCCTCTACGGACAGCGCCTCGACCGATCCGATGAGCTACAGCCTCTCCTCCGAGGTGCTGTACACGGATACCGTCACGCAGAGCCCGCTGCGGATCGGCACGGGTCAGATGGCCTACACCGAGGATTCCACCGGACGGCCCGTGTTCTACGCGATGGGTCTGAGCGCCAACTACTTTGAGTCCCTGGCAGGCGTCGAGGTCCGTACCAACTCGGTCCGGCCCGTCATGGCGCCCATCAGCTATGGCGTGCTTCAGCGGGTCCGCGACGGCGTGCTGATCGATACCTATTATCTCATGGGCGGCGGCAACGCTGACAACGGCGTCACCCTGTATGCAGTACAAAATCCGGCAGGACAGAAGATCCAGCGAATGTTCCTGCAGGTCAGTCAGGATACGGAAGAGCAGCTTTTGACGGCTGAAGAAAAGGACCTGGCTGCAGCACTCTACTTTACCACAGACGGGCCGAACGGCCGGGAGCTTCGCACCAAGTATATCTACCTGACCGATCAGGGCTACAGCTCGATCCGTCCGGGCGAGGTTCTTGAGCTGGACTTCTGCGTAGACAATCTGCTGGAGGTTACCGGCGTCAACCTGGTCTGCATGGGACGCATGAACGTGGCCTTTGAGAACGTCGAGATCCTTGAGCAGAATCCGCTCGGGGAGATTGGAAACAAGTGGAGCATCCGGGGAAGGGCGACGCCCACCAGAACGCCCGCTCGCTTCGACCTCACCGGACTGGTCAGTCTGCTGGATCTGGATCTGACCACAGCTCTGAGCGACGCCACGATCAACAGCGGCACCAACGGTGCGATCCGTATGACCGTCGGCTATCTGGACCAGACCGGCAATCTGATGATCGCCAACTATCCCGACGTCCGGCCGTATCTGGATAACGCCCGCGGCTTCCAGGCCGGCGATACCGACCACCTGCGCCTGATGATCCCGGATATGACAGAGCTGCGCTGGATCGAGCTGGAGCCCGTCAGCGAGAGCGGGGCAGCCGTCAGCGCAACGTGGAAGCTGGAACGGCTGTCGGCCATGATCGATCTGTCCGGCCTCACCGTATCCCGGTATATCGATCAGCTCATCATCGAGGGCGAGCCGCTCCGGATCAGTCTGGCGGATATCCTGCTGGCCGGTACGGTATCTCTGGTGACTGACCCCGACGACAAGGGCAACGTGGCCGGCGACTACACGATCCCCACGGGCGGTTCTCTGGATCTCGCCCTCAATCCGGGCGAAGGCGTCCGGATCGTACCCAGGATCCAGGGCTCTACAAGCGGCATCGACGTCGATCTGAACCGGATCGATCCGGCGACAGGCGCTTTGGCCCGGGCGGATCTTGTGGATACCCGCGGCTATACGGCGGAGCTGCTGGAAGCCAATGCGGTCAGCGCCGAGGAAGCGGGCCGTCTGGAGGAGGCCGCTGTCTGGAGATCCATCGTTCCCGACGACGGCTCCTGGGCAGTCTATGAAACCTACGACGCCCTCTCCGGGCGGTACGATACCGAATGGATCACCCTGATCCCGCCGCACAACTACACAGACGCCGTCATCACCTTCCGGATCACGATGACCTCCCGGGAGAACAACGCCGCCTCGGTGTCCGTCAATCTGTCCGTGCCGCCGGAGCCGAATCCGGTGGAGCAACTGCTGGAAGAGGCCAGAGCAAGGGACGCCGCTGCGGATGAGAACCATACGCACACCATGCAATACGTACCCGCTGTCGCGCCGACCTGCTCCACCGCCGGAAACGTTCCGTACTATACTTGTACCGTCTGCGGCAAGGCATTTCAGGATATGGCGGGGACCGTCGAGATCCCGCTCTCGGAGCTCACGAAACCTGCGACCGGTCTTCACACCTACGGCTCCTACGTGACCAACAACGACGGGACGCACAGCAAGACCTGCTCCTCCTGCGGCACGCGCGAGACTGCCTCCTGCAGCTTCGGCGCCTGGACCGATAACCACGACGGCACCCATTCCGCCACCTGCACGGTCTGCGGCTATCAGATCACGGAGAACTGCGGACTCGAGTTTACAGGCTACGCGGCCCAACCCGGCTGCACCCAGGCGGGCCGTGGGATCTGGACCTGCTCCCGGTGCGGACGGACGGAGGAACGCAGCATCGAAGCCCTGGGCCATGCACCCGGCAGCCCCGTGACGGAGAACCGTGTGGAGCCGACGGCAACGGAAGCAGGCGGTTATGACACGGTGGTATACTGCCAGCGCTGCGGCAAGGAGCTGAGCAGAGAACACACGACGCTCCCGCCCACAGGACCGGGGTCCGCCAATACGGGGGACCCCAAGGAATCAGCGCCGGTCGCAGCATCGGAGCTGCTCCGGAAACGGGAAGGCGAAGCCGATGTCTGACGGCATCTGCTTTGGCAGCATGGGAGACAGCAGGGAGCGGCGCCTTCCTCGCTCCTGCTCCCGAAAACAACGCATGAACGCGAACACAGCGGGCGCAGGCGCTTCCGATCCGGCTGCGCAGACGCGCCGGCCCCGGTTGCCTGCCGGAAGATAGGAGACGATACCAATGCTGAAAAAATCCTGGAAAGAACTCATGGATCGAATTCAAGAGGCCGACAAAAAAACGATGCTCCTGGTTGTCGTCATCCTCGTTTTCTCCGCGCTGTTTCTGGGGACCCTGATCCGCTTTCTTCTGGAAAACCTGAGCGCAAGCGTGGAGGGTTCGGGCTGGCGCTTCCGCTGGCAGCTTCTGGCGGAGCCTGCGACCTGGATCATCGGCGTTTCGATCACGGTGTTTTTAGGCGTCATCTATGCCCTCAACGGCGGGTTTTCAAGCTCCAACAAGGGCGCCCGCTTTCTGAAGGGCAAGGGCGGCGAGAAGGACCGGATCGAGGGCTCTCTGGAAAACAGCCGCTTTCTGACCGACGAGGAACGGGACAAGTACTTTCCGCCCTTCACCTATGAGACGCTTCCCGACGCAAAAAAGGACGGCGTACCCGTGCGGGCGGTGCTGGACAAAAAGGGGCATCTTGTGGGCAATTTCAAGCCCGGCGTCCACGCCCTGGTCATCGGCGCAACCGGTTCCGGCAAGACCACGACCTTCATCAACCCCATGATCCAGCTCATCGGCGCCACCAACTGCGGCAGCTCGATGATTATGACCGACCCCAAGGGCGAGCTCTTTGACCTGCATTCCGGGTTTTTGAAAAGCCGGGGCTACAACGTCATGGTCCTGGACCTCCGCGACACCTATTCCTCCAGCCGCTGGAACCCGCTGGAACCCATCTGGGACGCCTATCAGGAGTATCTGGAGCTGGGCTCCGGGATCGTGGCCCACGTGGACGCCATGTCCGACTATCCCGATCTGAAGCGGATGGACGGCGAGGGCAAGGAGGACGAGCCCTGGATCGAGTGGAAGGGGAGAGCCTATCTGGACGCCGGTCACTGCAAGGACGACGTCTCCGTGGAACGGCAGAAGATCTATGACGCCATGTATGAAGATCTGAGCGACCTGGTCAGCGGCCTGATCCCCGTCCAGAACGAGAAGGACCCACTCTGGGAGAAGGGCGCCCGCAGCATCGTGCAGGCCACCTGCCTTGCCATGCTGGAGGACAGCGCCGATCCGAATCTGGATATGACGAAGGAGAAATTCAATCTCTTCAACGTCAGCAAGGCGCTGACAGACAACACCAACAACTATCAGAATCTGAAGGATTACTTCGAGGGACGGGGCAAGCTCTCCCAGGCCTATCAGCTCTCCCGGCAGGTCCTTTCCGCACCCGAGGCCACGCTGGGCAGCTATATGTCCATCACGATGGATAAGCTGAGCCTGTTCAATGACCGGGGCCTCTGCTCGCTGACCAGCGCTACGGATATCAAGGCCGAAAAATTCGCCTACGAGCCCACGGCCCTCTTCCTCAAGATCCCGGATGAGAAGGACACCCGCCACGCCCTGGCCTCCCTCTTTATCCTCAGCACCTACAAGGCGCTGATCAAGGTGGCCACGGATCTGCCGGGTCAGACCCTTCCCCGGAACGTCTATTTCATCATGGACGAGTTCGGCAACATGCCGAAGATCGACAAGTTCGGACAGATGATCACAGTCGGCCGTTCCAGAAAGATCTGGTTCAGCATGGTGGTCCAGTCCTTTGTCCAGCTTACAAACGTGTACGGCAAGGAGGTCGCCGATATTGTCATCGGCAACTGCGGCGTCAAGATGTTCATCGGCTCCAACGACACCGATACCTGCAAGATGTTCTCCGAGATGTGCGGCAATATGACGGTCCGCACCTCCAGTACCTCCAGCTCCCTGAGCAGCAGGGCCGGCGACATCAACGTGTCAACCAACACCCAGGTTCGTCCGCTGATCTACCCCAGCGAGCTGCAGCGGCTGAACAACCAGGAGAGCACGGGCAACAGCATCATCGTTTCCTTCAACTCTTTCCCGCTGAAAACCAAATACACCCCCTCCTACAAGTGCCCGTTCTATCAATTCGGCCCGATGGATCTGACCGAGATCCGCAGCAACGTCTTCCGGGCCGACGAGGTGTACTACGATCTGTCCGTGCGCAACGAGAAGATTCTCGGCAGCGCCAACGCGTAGTCGGGGAGAAAAGGAGCGTGAGCACAGGATGACAGAAGCAAAACGGGAGATTCGTCAAGCGCTTTTGGGGCGGACGCAGCCATGCCCGGACGGAAGGCTGGAGGTCCTGAAAAAAGGGGAGACCCGCATGCCGCTGGGCATTACGGACGGCGCCGGCGCGGTTCGCTTTCTCGGGATCTGCAAGAAGGCGCGAAGGCTGAAGGCCGCGTGCCCGGAACAGAAGGCGCGGCTGCTGGCGGCGCAGATCATGCAGGACGTGGGGCGGGAGCTCTCTCTTTCCGAACAGCCCGAGGCTGCGGCCTGCCTGATCCGCTACGTTTTGACGCGGCCTGCGGTGCTGGTCTTCGACTATCTGGAGGAGGTCCCCGTTGTGACTGCCTGGACCGGCCGCGGACTGACCGGATGGATCTCCCTTCGCCGTGCGCTGCGCGCCTTCACCAGGCGGCTTCCGAAGGAGCTGCGCGTTACTGCAGAGCCCGCTCCCCCGGATGCGGATGAGGTCCGGAAAAAGGAGCGGAAGGAGATCCGCCGGGAAGCAAAGCGGAAGCGCAAAGAGCAAAAGAATCGCAAAAAAGCAAAAAAATCATCCGGTCAAACCGGATTCTGATACGGAGGGACGAGCGAATGAGTCTGAAACTTGATTTGATCAACCGTGGGACGGAGGGCGAGCTTGTCATGATCGGCAGGCTGGATTCCCTGACTTCCGAGGACGCGGAAAAGGTCTTTGACGATCTGACGGAACGCTTCGACGTGCTGATCCTGAATATGCAGGGGCTGGACTATATTTCCAGCGCGGGTCTGCGTCTGATCAAGCGGGCTTATATGGCCTTGCGCCGCAAGGGAGGCAGCCTGAAGCTGAAGAACGTGAACAAAATGGTCATGGAGGTCTTCGAGGTCACCGGCTTTGCCGGCCTGCTGACGTTCATTTGAGCGATCCGGGTCTGTCGGACCGGGCCTGCCCGTACGGTCGTCCGACTGCACCGCAGACCCGGTTTGAGCAAAGCATTCGTTGTCATAGAAGGAGAGGTGAGGCGTTTTGCCGAAGCAACCATCCGCAGAAGCCCGGAAGAATCCGCGCGCTCCGGAAGTCCGGGAAGGAGAGACCTGGAAGCAGTATATCGATCGCCTGCGTAGCGGAACGACCATCGGCGCGGCGGAGCTGTCCGGGATCATTTGCGCCACGGTCCTCATGGGAAAGAATCCCGACGCCGCCGCCAAGGGGCGGACGCTGGATGCTCTCACAGAACGCCTGAGAAAGCAGCCCAGCTTTCGGAAGCTGCTCCGGGACCCGAATGCTCTGACCCTGGCCGGAAAGGGAAAGGGGACGGAGCTGATCGTCCGGATGGGCGAGATCAGGCGGGAGGAAGAGGCCGCCCGAAGGCGCTATCAGCGGGATGCCTCTCAGGTCCGGGACGACGCGCGTTTCCTGCGCTCCGCCGAGCGATCCATGAAGGACAGCTTTGCCGCCTGCAGTCCCGCCCAGCGGGAGCGGGAGAACAGGCTCTATCTGGAAATGATGAAACGCATGGACCATGCCCGGTCTCTGGCGGAACAGGGGATCCCCCTGGATGGCAAGACCTCCAGAGAGCTTGCGCAGGCTGTCCGGCGCTATAATGACGCCGCAAGCAAGATCCCCGGCGGACGGCAGCAGGCTGCGGCCTCCCGGGAGGCGCTGTGCGTCCTCAAACGCCTGATGCCGGAGGAGGAGTTCAACGGCTATTGCGCCGCGATCAACAAGGCCCACGGCGCGGTGAAGCCGACCCATCGGCGCTACGTGAATCCTGCGGATTACGGCGACGCGCTGCTGCGCGGCGAGGCCCGCTCCGCAAGAGACCTGATGCTGGCGGCGCAAAGGCAGCTTGGCCGGGGCATGACCGTGGACGGCTGCGCCACTGTCACCGCCATCATGCAGATCTCCAAGGGAAACCCCAACGCGATCATTCGGCGGGAGGCCCTGGAGACGGAGATCAAGAAGATGAAGCAGCCCGGCTCCGCCTTCCTGCGAACCATGTCGGACGATCGCGCCCGGGAGAAGTATGCAGAGCTTGCCAACGGGGGCAACGGAGCCCTGCTTGGCCGCTCGATCCTTCGGGACGCAAGGAATCACTCCGTCCGCTCCGCGCAATGGCAGGTGAATCAGTCTGTCAAATCTGCGGGCAGGGACGGCGTTTCCGTGGAGAAGCTGGCGGTCATTCTGGCAGCGCGTGAAATGGCGGTCAACGCCAGCGCAAGCCAGGAGATCAGCAACAGCGCCTTCCGGGTCAAGACCGAGCAGATCCGAAGCAGTCCGGGCTTCACGGCGCTGGCGGAACAGTACCGGAAGGACCCATCCATGCGAAACCGGATCAACGAAGGTCTGACCAAGGGAGACGGCGGCAAGGCGCTGGAGCAGGAGTATCAAAAGGTACAAACGGTACAAAAAGAAAAAACGGCAGAAGCGCCGGTGCTGAAAAAGCCGGAGGCGTGAGCCTGCGCCGCTTCCCGTCATACGAAAATCCCGCCGCCCCGGTATCGGAGCGGCGGGATTCGATTGCCTGTTTGGGGAAATCTTACTTGATTTCGACCTCGGCGCCGGCAGCCTTGAGATCCTCGGCGAGCTTCTCAGCGTCTTCCTTGGAGATGGCTTCCTTGATGGGCTTGGGAGCGTTGTCAACCAGTTCCTTGGCTTCCTTCAGGCCCAGGCCGGTCACGGTGCGGACGACCTTGATGACGTTCAGCTTGGAAGCGCCAGCGGACTTCAGGATGACGTCGAACTCGGTCTTCTCTTCGACCTCAGCAGCGGCACCGGCAGCGGGACCGGCAACAGCGGCGGCAGCGGCGGAAACGCCGAAGGTCTCTTCCAGGGCATGAACCAGCTCGGACAGCTCGAGCACGGACAGGTTCTTGACTTCTTCGATCAGAGCAGCGATCTTTTCAGACATTGTAATATCCTCCAATTAGTAGTGTTTTGTTTGTTTTGTGGGTTAGGCTTCTGCGGGAGCGGGGCCTTCCTTCTGCTGGCGGATCTGATCGATGACGAAGGCCAGGGAAGAGATGGGGGCCAGGAAGGTGCCGAGGACCTGAGCGACCAGGGCATTCTTGGACGGCAGTTCGCCGAACGCGTTGAGGGCGTCCACGGTCTGAACCTTGCCTTCCACGATGCCGCCCTTGATTCTCAGAGCGTTCTTGTTCTTCTTTGCGAATTCGCTGACGATACGGGCGGGAGCAATGGGATCGTCCGTGGTGGTGGCCATGGAAGTGGTGCCGTTGAGAACCTCGTCGAACTCGGTGAAGCCGGCCTTTTTGGCGGCGAACCGGGTCAGGGTGTTCTTGACAACGTTGTACTCCACGCCGGCTTCACGGAACTTGTTGCGAAGCTCGGTATCCTGAGCGACAGTGATGCCCTTGTAATCAACAAAGACCACTGCGGTTGCGGCCTGGATCCGTTCGGTCAGCTGCTCGACAATCGCTTTCTTGGTATTGAGTACCTGTGCGTTGGGCATGTTGGGTTGTCACCTCCGAATAGAATAAAAGTGTCCTTGCGGCCAAAGAACGCAAGGACACCGTAAATGTCAGAATGCGGAACCTCGGCAGGATTTACGGCCGGAAAACCGGCCACCTGCTGTCTTTGGCAGCCCGTACATAGTAGCACGCGGGAAACGGTTTGTCAAGTGCTTTTTTGAAAAAATCCGCCCTACGGCTCTGAAAAAACCGCCTTACGGATTCCGTTCCCCCTTCGGGTAGAAGACGTCGGTGGGGAAGGCGACCTTTGCGAACAGGTCGCAGGGCTCGTCGGGCGTGCCGGGGTCGTCGGAGCAGCTCCGATCCGATACGGCAAAGTCGTAGGCCGGGATCAGAAGCTGGGCGCCCCGCTCCATCCGCACGGTGGAAAACTGCCCCAGGGTCACGAACAGCCGCCGCAGACCGGGCTCGTTGACCAGCGGGGCATCGAACAGATTGCAGACCGCGTCCGGCAGCTCCGGCCCCGGCCCGCCCAGCGGCGGCGTCTGGGGGACCTCCTGGATCGATGAGGCCAGAACCATCGGGTCCACGACCTCCACGGTGCAGACCGGCAGATTGTCTCCGTAGAGCCGCTCCGGGATCAGCTCGTTGTCGTCGCTGGAAAAGACCTTGGCCCGCAGCTCGCCGCCGTATAGGACCACCCGCTTGTTGAATACCGCCAGACCGTCCAGCGGCACGGGTCTTGCCGCCCCGGACAGGGCCTCGCCCGTGATGCGGTAGAAGAAGGTCAGGTCGGCGGTGTAGTGACCGCGATTGTAGGCGATGGGCGCAACGTCTATGTAGACGTGCAGCAGCTCGGCGTTCCGGGCGCGGGCCGTGGCCGCGCCGTTCAGGGCCGCCTGCGACGGTTCGGTCAGATAGACGCGCAGATCCTCGATGCAGTCCTTGTCAATGCAGGCGTCCTCGATCTGGTGGGTATGGATGCGCACGGTTTCCCGCCGTTCCTGCGGAACGCGCGCGGACGGGTTGATTTGCTCCGGCATGGCGATTACCTCCTCAACGGATTCAAGCAAATTGCTTACATAGCATAATATGAAGCATTTCGCCGGATGTGCAGGCGGCGTGTTTCCGCCGAAACCCGCTCTTGCTATTTTTCGCGCTTTGCGCTACAATATAGGTAAAAGGGAGGGATGCGGCTTGATCAGCCATCTCAAATCCATGGGCATCGACGGCATCGAGGGCTATCCGGTTTCCGTGGAGTGCTTTATCTCCAACGGCCTGCCGAACTTCGAGGTCGTGGGCCTGCCCGACGCCTCGGTCAAGGAGGCGCGCGAGCGCGTTCGCGCAGCGGTCAAGACCTCCGGCTTCAAGTTCCCGCCCAGCCGCATCACCGTGAACCTTGCCCCTGCCAACACGAAAAAGACCGGCACGCTCTACGACCTGCCCATTCTGCTCGGCATTCTGGCCGCGCAGGAGCAGATCACCCTCCCGGACGACGACTGCGCCTTCCTGGGCGAGCTCAGCCTGGAGGGGAAGCTCCGACCGATCCCCGGCGTTCTGCCGATGGCGATCGCCGCGGTCCGGGCGGGGATCAGGACCCTCTACGTTCCCATTCAGAACGCCAAGGAGGCCACCCTGGCCGAGGGTCTGACCGTGATCCCGGTCTACAGCGTGCCCCAGCTCATCGCCCATCTGCGCGGCAGTCCGACCATTGTGCCCCAGGCCAGGTGGGAGCGCACCGACCTCCGCCGCGAGATCCCGGACTTCAAGGAGGTCATGGGCCAGGAAAACGCCAAGCGCGCGTTGGAGATCGCCGCCGCAGGCGGGCACAATATCCTGATGGTCGGACCTCCGGGCTCCGGGAAAAGCATGCTGGCCAAGCGCCTGCCCTCGATCCTGCCGGAGATGACCTCCGACGAATCGCTGGAGGTCACGCAGATCCATTCCATCCTCGGGCTGGTGGACCCGGACAACCCCCTCGTCACCACCCGCCCCTTCCGCAGTCCGCACCACACGGTCACGGCGGTCGGTCTTGCGGGCGGCGGCTCCGTCCCGAAGCCGGGCGAGATCTCTCTGGCGCACCGGGGCGTCCTGTTTCTGGACGAGCTGCCCGAGTTCCGCAAGGAGACGATGGAGGTCCTGCGCCAGCCCCTTGAGGACGGCAAGGTCACCATCACCCGCGCCACCGGCTCGGAGACCTATCCCTGCGAATTCATGCTGGTCTGCGCGATGAACCCCTGCCGCTGCGGCTGGTACGGCGACCCGAGCGGGCGCTGCACCTGCTCGGAGCAGTCGGTCCGCGGCTACGTGGGCCGCATTTCCGGCCCGCTGCTCGACCGCATCGACATCATCATCGAGGTCCCGGCGGTCTCCTTCGACGAGCTCCGCGCACGCAAGGAGGGCGAGCCCTCGTCCGCGATCCGCGCAAGGGTCAACGCCGCCCGCGCCGTTCAGCACAGGCGCTTCGACGGAACGAGCGTCGTGAACAACGCCCACATGAACCCGGAGCAGCTCCGCGCAGCCTGCGCCCTGTCGGAGGAATGCGCCGACCTGATGCGCGAGGCCTTCGACACCCTCGGCCTGACCGCCCGCAGCTACGACCGCATTCTGAAGGTCGCCCGCACGATCGCCGACCTGGACGGAGCGGAGGCCATCGGCCTGTCCCATCTGGCGGAGGCCATCCAGTACCGGACGTATCAGATCGGGCGGAATTGAGTAAATCAGGCAATAGGCAGCAGGCAGCAGGCAACAGGCAATAGGAGAAA
>JAEEGF011219640.1_pt1 | contig 26223 bp, 25 predicted proteins | sample 9134171 | NCBI WGS metagenome assembly JAEEGF01 (sample SAMN16246542, study PRJNA631951) | gut metagenome | biome: gut microbiome; feature: rumen; material: AP-attached | host: Bos | place: Iran: Karaj | collected 2018-10 | reverse complement strand
TTGGATGCCATCAGGGTATTGCTGCATGCTCCCGGTAAGACACCCGAGGAGAACCTGCGTTTCGTCACCTTCATCGTTGAGACCCTCATGGCAGTTTATAAACACAACGGACTGCTGAAAGCCTCTATCATGTCGGCTACCAATGCCCACCGTCTGGGTGGCAACGAGGCTCCTCCTGCCATTATCAGCTCGTTCCTCGGTACACAGCTCACTGAATTGCTCGACCATATTGAACAGAGCGAGAATAACGAGCTCTTCAACCTGAAGGGCAAACAGGGTATGGAGATTGATATTCCGCAGATTCCCGACCTCATCGTCGATAACACCGACCGCAACCGCACATCACCCTTTGCCTTCACCGGCAACCGCTTCGAATTCCGAGCACCAGGCTCTACAGCCAACTGCGCATCGGCTATGATATCCCTGAATGCGGCTATGGCTGAAGCACTGGAGTCGTTCAAGGAGCGTGTAAACAAGAAAATAGCTGATGGTGATAATAAGGTGAGTGCCATCCTCGATGTGCTGCGCGACGATATCAAGACGTGCAAGCCCATCCGTTTCGATGGTAACGGCTATTCTGACGAATGGGTCAAGGAGGCTGCTTGTCGCGGTCTTGACGTTGAGAAATCGTGCCCCGTCATCTTCGAGCGCTACCTCGACGATTCCAGTGTGAAGATGTTTGAGAGCACCAAGGTGATGAACCGCAAGGAACTGGAGGCACGTAATGAGGTGAAATGGGAAATGTTCGTCAAGACCGTGCAGATTGAGGCACGAGTCCTGGGCGATTTGGCTATGAACCACATCATCCCTGTTGCCACACACTATCAGAGCAAACTCATCAAGAACGTACAGGGCATGAAGGACGTCTTTACAGCCGAAAAGGCTACACGTCTCTCTACCCGTAACATGAAACTTATCGAGGAGATTGCCGAGCGCACAGAGAAGATTGAACAATTTACTGAGGAATTGACCGATGCCCGAAAGGTGGCTAACCGCATTGAGGACATTCACGAACGTGCTATCGCCTACCACGACACGGTAGAGCCCCACATGGAGGCCATCCGTTACGAGGTGGACAAGCTGGAACTCATCGTTGAGGATGGGCTCTGGACACTTCCCAAATATCGCGAACTGTTGTTTATCCGATAAAAGCAAAGAAGGTAGCCCGCGGTCGGCTACCTTCTTTTTAGTTTTTGGTTTATTCCTGTGTTATTTCCTCTATCTGACGGAGAATGTCATCGTTGGTGCGTTGCATCTTGAAGTAGAGGCAGAGACCGAGGATAGATCCTATCACACCACCGATACCAGCGCCCACCATAAATGCGATGCTCATACCCTGCGTATCGCTACCGGAAGGGGCACTCGAAGCACTGCCATAGAGTTCGAAGAACATCCAGCCAATCCAGAAGACAAGCACTGCAAAACCGATTATCAGACTGCGTTTGCGAAGTTTCTTCATGTGCACCAGCCGTTGGGCCGTCTCCACCAGGTTACCCTTCAAGAAGGCATCATTGGGAATGTAGTTGATATACCAGTCGGCCACTACGTCAGCAGTAATCATGAGGAAAGTGAAGCCATACCACCACCAGGATACTGTACCAGCCATAGTCATCGGCAGTAAACAGAACATGACAAAGGGTATAGCAAAAATGGCGATGATGAGATACTTACGGATCCACGACATTTTTGACTTCATAGAACTGCGCATCAAGCGGCCGTTCACTATTTCCTGCTTGTCCAGTTTGTTCTTCAACACTTGCAGTTGCTGACGCATATCATCAAATTCAAATTCGTTTTGCATAATGGGTAATTTTTTAATCGTTTGACATTTGTTTTAACTGTTCTCTAATCCTAAACAGGCGAACACTGACATTCTTTGTAGAAATACCGACAATCTGGCCTATCTCCTCGTACGACAAGTTTTCGAGCCAGAGCAGGACGATTGCCCGATCGAAGGGTTGCAGACGCGAGATACGCTTGTGGAGCATGTCCACCTGACGGGTATCCTCGTCGCGGTCTTCAAAGAAGTTGATGTCCATCGTCAGTGGGACTGAGGCTGAGCGTCGCTTCTTCCTGTCGATTGAAATACAGGTGTTAAGTGCGACACGATAAATCCACGTCCTGATGTTACTACGATGCTCGAAGCTCTCAAATCCCTTCCAAAGATTGACTAGTACCTCCTGGAACAGGTCATTCACTTCGTCGGCATCTTTTGAGAACATATAGCACGCTGTGTAGATTGTGCTTTTATGTTCTGCAACAGTTTGCGCAAATTGTTTTTCTAAAGTTGTCATTGTTTTGTCTGTCTTTTGGATTTTATTTACCCGTTAGACGCAATATAGTAGAGAAAAACTACAAGAAAAAGCATTATTTTTATTTCAGCTGAAGGATTCTCCCCTCCAGAAAGAAATCCGTCAGCTGGTATTTATCCGACGTCTTGACATCGAGCATGATGGGTGTTTCCACCTGTATGTCCTTCATCACAATGTTGTTACAGCGTGAGAGGGGCATATCGTCGCGCTTCTCCGGTTTAAAGAACTGAGTCCAAGGGTAGATATAAAGGAATCGGTCGCAATGGCCTGTGATGTCCTCCACCGTGATGTATTCATAGTGCTGAGGGGTATCGGGACGCATCTTCAGCCACAGTACGCGGTTGGCATCCTGCGTCCGACAATGGCGAAGAACGACATTCCTGTTATGGAGCGACTCAGAACCCAAGGTCAGACAGCCGTGCACCTTTCCGTACGTACAGTTTTCTATCAGTATGCGTTGGTTGTCACCATTCGTCGAGTCTTTGTCCGCCCAAGTGCCCTTGCCGCCTTTCAGCACGACTGCATCGTCGTTCACGTGCATGTAGCAACCGCTGACCAATACATCCGTACACGCATCAATGTCAATGGCATCCGACGAGGGTGCTCCCTTCGTCGAGTCCTGTTCCCAAACATGCTCCGTAGGGGCATAGATATAGCAGTCGAGATAGCGAACATGATGACTCTTATAGACATGATTCGTCCAGAAGGGCGAGTTCACCAGATGCACATCCTGAATGGTCACGTGTTTGGAATTGGCAATATAGGTCAGTCGCGGACGCTGGCTGTCCTTATTTGTACAAGCAGGATTCCACTGTCGGCGCAGCCAGAAGTCTTGCCAATAACGCAGCCCATTGCCGTCTATCGTGCCGTGTCCCGTAATGGTGAATCCGTCAACACCGTAAGCATTCACCAGCGCAGGGAAATATTTGCATGTCTCGCCTTCAATACGGGTCAGCATCACGGGAAAATCAGCAATACGGTTACTGCCCTTCAGCCTGCCGACTACATGCAGATGCGTACCTTGTTTAAAAAAGAGTGCCCCCGAAAGGAAAGACCCCTCTGGAATCACTATCACACCCCCACCCTCGTCGGCACAGCGGTCGATGACGCGCTGAATAGCAGCCGTCTGCACCAGCGTACTGTCAGCAACTACGCCATAATCAGTGATGACGTATGGACGTCCCAACTGCTTGACATCTACTTTCTCCTTTTTACCGAACCATGCGTCCATCTCTGTTCCGTCGGGCCATTTGTCGGCTTTCGCACCCATTGCCACCACCAGCAGCATGAGGGTTAATAATAAAAAGTTTCTTTTCATATCCATTTGCAAAGATAAAACAAATATACGAATAAAGTGAATTCTGGGGAATTTATTTGGTGGGGTCTTCAAGTTTTACTATCTTTGCAACCAAGGAACTTTAGAAAAACGGAATTATGCAGAGAATCATCACAATGACACTGATGCTGGTGGGAGGGCTACTCGTCGTGCTGGCACAGCCCAAGGACGAACAGGTGAAGCGCATCAGGCAACTGTATGCCGAGGCTAAACAGAAGATTGCCCAGAACGGTAAGAACGGTAAGGCTCCGTTAGACCTCACCATCGTAAGAGAGAACGGTGAGGAGGTTGACCCCGACTTTATCCTGGACAGCCACACTGAACTGACCTTCTACTTCGATAAAGGGAAGACGAAAGCTGATCAGGAATTCTACGATCAGTCGAACTGCTATTTCATCAACGAATACTGGACTTCGCACGGGCATGAGTCTTTCTTTGAAGCACTCGTAGATGCCAAAGGCGGTTACCCACTCTTCATCTTCACAAAGAGTATTACAGATGGCGGATACGTGCAGGAGAACCGCTATTATTACAACCAGCAGGGGCAAACCATTCACGGAATCTTCAAGTCGGGCATGTACGACCAGCCTTTGTCTGAGCGTGATGACGAACAGCTGACGCCCACCATTGGCGACGAGAAACTGGAAGAGGCGAAACATTTGCTGAAGGTTTTCCAAAGTGTCATGCACACGTCGAACCATGTTCCGGCATCAACGGCTAAGGCAACCACCCCGAAGGCTGAGCGCATCAAGGCGATTCGTGCTGCCTATGCCAAAGCGCAGGAGAAAATAGCAGCCGACAAGACTTCAGAGAATCCGCACCACATCTTCATCACCCTGCACGAGGCTTTGTCAGAACAATTTCCACCCGTCACCGAGAACACTAATATTTATTTCGACAAGAAGGCGGATGCACAGGGGAATGAGGTCGGTACCTGCTACTTCATCAACAATCGCCGCCAGTGCATGTACTGGGACAATTACGTGGAATTCCTGGCGAACGGGAATGGCACGGACGTGATGTTCACCTATCAGCACAACAAAGAGGAAGGTGAAAACTACGAATGGCGCTACTATTACGATGAGAACGGCAAGTGCATAGAAGCCAAGACCAATGGCATCGAGGAAGGTGACGGAGTGGCTGAGCGACAGACGTTCTTCAACTATCTGAATACTGCCAAACTATTGGTAGGAAACTAACCGCTCCACCTATTTCAATTTCTTAAATACAAAGCCCACAATGTAGCCTGCCGTCCAGGCAATATTCACATTGATAACCAACTGGAGCAGCCAGTAAACAACGTAGTGGATGACCGTAATGAGGACACCCACTATGCTGAAGCGAACCATTTCGCCAATTTGTTCTTTTGTCAGTTCATTGTTTGTTCTTAAATGCTTCCAACTCTTCCACGATTTCATCAAAATCGTCGGTCAGAGAGAGCTGCAGGTTCTTGTACTTGCCTAACTTGACAAGTTCCTGCAAGAAGGGATAAACGGGCAATTCCTTGGTCCAGAAATCGGTACCGAGGAAAATCATCGGACTTGAATAGCCGAACGACAGGTAGTGATTCTGAACGGCGTCCTGGAAGATTTCCTGCATCGTGCCTGCACTACCCGGAGTGTAGATGATACCGCCAAAAGCTACTGTGAGGATAAGGTCCTCACGGATGCTGTTCTCGAAGAACTTGGCAATGTGGGTAGCGAAAGGAGCTGAGGGCTCATGACCATAGAGATAGGTCGGTATGCCAAGGCTCACATAGTTGCCCTTGCGGGGATAACGCTTCATCACCTCGAACGAACTGGCCAACCAGCCTTTATCGCTAAACGACGGTGCCACCTTCAGAATGTCAACAGCAGCGTCAACATCCTTTTCCGAACGTCCTGCCAACCAGGCTCCCAAATGGGTTGCCTCCATAGCACCGGGGCCACCTCCGCTCAGCATAATGAAGCCCTGTTCGGTGAGGCGCTTGCTCAGAAGCACCACCTTCTTATACATAGGGTCGGTGCGCTTCAGGGCGTGTCCTCCCATGATGCCCAGGCAAAGGCGTGGATTATGCTCCTTGAAGAACTGGTCAAGAGCCACGTGAATGCAATGGTCGTGCAAGGTACGCGCCAACGACTCTTCCACGCTCTGCGCTTGTTTGCCCGTTGCGATGAAGTGACGATAAACCTTTGTGTCATAGCAGGCCTCGAAAGTGGCCTCGTTAGTAGGATCATAGCCGGCATAGAGTTCGTCGGCTGTGTAAAGCGTGGTTCGGTTAACATCGAAAGGCACAGCCTTCAGGTACTCCATAGCCTTTGGCGTGAACAATTCTCCTACATTCTGTGCATTAACAGTCATTGCTGAAAGTAAGGTCAATGTCATAAAATAAATCTTTTTCATATTGTTTGTGATTAATTAGTTAGACTTATTATTTCTTAATCATTCGTCCTTGTGGGTGAGCATACTCCTGGCCGACGTGACCACGAAGGTTCTTGGTGACATACTCGATGAAGATGTCGTTGTAGGTGCGCTTGGTTTCCCATTTGATGTTGCAACCCTTCAGTCCGTTGTAAAGACCACCGTCAGTCACGCAATATTTCGTGGTGGCTACCGTATAGACGCGATCAGGATTGATGGGCTCGTAATGCTGGGTAAAGCTGTTGAGTACTTGTACATCGCTCACACGATGCTCTTTTTCGTGGATGATGAATTTGATGCCCGACACCTGAGGGAACTGTCCGTCGGGCTTGGGCAGGAATGCCATCAGTTTATTTAGCATGGCAACAATGGTGCTGCCCTTTGCCTCTGCCACAACGATATAGTTGTCGTAAGGCAGCATAGAAAGCAAATCGCCATAGGTGAGGTCGCCAGCCTTCACTTCGTTGCGGATTGCGCCACTGTTGAGCACGGAGATGTCAGACCCTGTCACCAAACGGAACGCATCGGTCACGATATCGCCGGCATTGGTTTCACTCATACGAGCTACTTCATTGCCCTGATCGTCATTAATGCGCAAAGGCACTTCACTATGACACATCAAGCGACTTGTCTGGGCATTCAGCATAGTTTGGATGCTGTCAACCAACTGGGCTACATAGGCATTTTTCTCTTTGACACTCTCCACAGGAATAAGCGAAGTGGAGAACTGGCCATCGGGAGTAATTATCAGTTTACCGATAGCAGCAAACTTCGTTCCCGTCTGGGTGACGATAATGGGCTTGCCTGCTTTGTTCAACACGGTATCTGCCACTATCTTGGCATGGGAGTGACCATCGAGCACAATATCGATACCTGTGGTATTGGCCACCACTGTATGGGAATCGGAATGACGGGCTGTAGGCTCCTCACCCAGATGGGAATTCAGTATCACATAGTCGGCACCTGCCTTTCGGGCCTCATCGACAGCACGCTGCACCAACGTAGGAATATCCCTGATCTGAAGGTCATAGATAAGACTGTCCTTCTCGTCACGGAAGGCATAGGCCTCATCCTCCATCGACGTTGGAGTGACCACGCCCACAAAGGCTATCTTCTTGTTGCCGACACGCTTCATGACAAAGGGGGCAAAGACCATCCTGCCCGAACGCTTGTCATAGAGATTGCAGCACACAATAGGAGCAGGAACCTGACGCAACAACTCATACATGCGCTCCATACCATAGTCGAACTCATGGTTGCCAAGGGTAATGGCATCATAACTCAGAGCTTGCATCACGTCAACAACATACTGTCCTTTCGAGATGGCACCTACCGTCTGCCCCTGCACATAGTCGCCATTTGATACCAGGCAGACATCGGCAGTATCGGCAATAGCATCACGCAGACCGGCTAACTTTGCGTAGCCGTCCATCGCACAATGAACATCGTTCTCATAAAGAATAACGATGTTCCGCTGTTTCTGGCATTGGCTGTGGGCTGGACTTGCATAGCCAAGCATAGCATACACCAATGCTGAAATCCACAAAATTCTTTTCATAATGATTCGGTTTATTTTTATTGATTGAATAATAACAGCAGATTAAGGCTTCTCGAAGTGCTGATAGTCCTTGACTGTCTGCCAGTTTCCGCCCCATTTGAAACCATGCTGTACAAAGAGTCGGTAGCAGAGGTCGCGTTTCGTAATCTTATACTTGAACTTCTTACTACGGTCAACATAGGGCTTGCCTGTAGCAGGCTGTATCAGGAGTGTGCCATCCTTCTTGCGGCGCACACAGGGATTATAGAGCGGATTGACGTCAATAGCCAGTCCTCGGGCATGGTTCGACAGTGTTGTACTGCCCTCCACTACGCGATAACAGTAGCACGAGGTATTGTTATCGCTCATGGACTTTTCGTCGTCATCACCATACTCAGAAATTGGTCGGATACGCTCAATGGGGTATTTTGCCTTATAAAGTTCGGCAAAAATTTCCTGAAGGTCCTTTGAGATGGTCTTATTACAAATCAGGATACCCGTCTGGGGCTTTCCATGAAAGTCGATATGCCTGATGTGCAGCGTGTCGAGCGTTACACCTGCCGGTTGGGCTGATAAAGGCAGAACGGGAAAAAGGTAAAAAGGCAAGAAACCTATTACCCTCCTCAAGCCTGCTGTCAATGTCGTTATTCTCATAGTCTTTACTTTTTTACTTTTTTCTTCAATTTCCCGATAGCATCTTGCAAACTCTCTGTTGGCTCTATGATGTTATAGTCAGCCCAGAAGTCGGGGTCTTCAAAGTATTCCACCTTATCGTAAAAGCGGTCGCGAATGCCAAAGGAATTGCGACCCTTGGGACGCTTGGCTTCATCGCCTATCTGGCGGCGATCAGTAACCACCATCTCGCTGACAGTCGTGAAAGGCGAGGCAAAGAGCCTACGCTTCCAATCGCAGTTAAAGCGCATCTCATTACGCACATAGCTCATCCGCGTGATACCATCAACATCTGTTTCGTAAACCACCGTCACCTGCAGCTCCTTTGGACGGAAATGAAGTCCGAAGGGCTTCCTTACCAACATATATTCGGAGGCAGAGCGCCAGTCGTGTACATCGAGTTGCAGTTCGGCACGGGTAAACGCCAACGTTTCCTGATCGATAAACAATTTGCCATACATGAGCGGGAAGAGCGTAGCGGCCTGAGGTTCCATACTGACCACAAATTGCAGACGGTCGTCAATGACAACTGGCATTTCCATGTGGAAAGCATATTTGCCAAGTCCCTCCTCATTGAGCAGGTAAGCCGGATTCTTAGCCACATCAACCATCAGTGGCATCACAGGACCGCCCTGTATCTTGACACCTAACGTGTCCTTTGCCTTCATACTCATCAATCGACGTCCCTTCAGTATGGCTACAGCATCTCTTTCGGGACCACGGTTGTATGCTGATTTATACATATCGGTTACAGCTTCCGCAACAGAGATAAAACGAGAACCCTTGCGAGCTGTCTCGCGATAGAAACAGCGAACCAGTTCGGGACGGTCGGGATAATTCTGCTCGATACGCTCCATAGCTGCCCGGACGATTTCTTCTGGGTCGTTGCGGGTAATAATCACTTCATGGAGTCCCACCGTATTGGCAGTCATCATGATGCGAAGATTGGTAGAAGTGCCTTCATCCAATGACTGGCGGCGTGTCTTATAGCCAATGTGGCTCAGTTGAACATACTCGGGCTTGCGCTGGGTCTTCAGCACGAAGCGCCCTTCGTCGTTGGTTACGGTATGCGCTTTACCACCTTGCGCCGTAACACTCACATGGCTTAAAGTGCGACCCGTTTGGCGGTCGATAACCACACCGCTGACAACTGATTGTGCACTCACAATCAGCGTAACCATCAATAATGTGGCAGTGATGAATAGTTTTCTCTTAGTCATTGTCTTGTCTATTTTGTCGATACAAAGATAAACAATTTATTTGAAAAAGAGCGAATTTTCACAAATATTTCATATCTTTGCATCCCAAGAAGACAACATAACAATCAAAGTCATGAGTAAAGAAGCCAATGACATCATACTGAAAAATGTGAACCTGCTGTCGAAACTGACAGAGCAGGAAGTGAAAATGATGCCTGCCACAGAGGCTCCCCTCCCCTCTATTGAACAGGTGGAGCGCATTGTCAACTTGGTTAAGGACATCATCTTCCCCGACTATATGGGTAAGCGTCAGTCCGACGAATCCATTCGTTCATATCATATTGGTGAATGTGTGGTGGAACTGAATAGAAGACTGATCAAGCAGATAGCTCACGGATTGCAGTTCTGTGAGGATTGCGAGGCTATTTCCACCAAGGAGAAAGCGTACGAAGAGGCCAACCGACTGGCTCTTGCGTTTATAGACGAACTACCCGAAATCAAACGACTGCTCTATACGGATGTCAAGGCGATGTTCGACAACGATCCTGCTGCTCCTAATTTCGGAGAGGTGATATTCTGCTATCCAGTAGTTAACGCTATGACACACTATCGTATCGCCCACAAGTTGCACGAATTGAAGGTGCCCGTCATTCCACGCATCATCACGGAACAGGCCCACTCTAAAACGGGTATCGACATTCATCCAGGTGCCACTATCGGTGAATACTTTGCCATTGATCACGGTACGGGTGTGGTAATTGGTGAAACATGTATCATCGGTAACCACGTAACGCTCTATCAGGGTGTGACATTGGGAGCTAAAAGCTTCAAATACGACGAGAACGGCAACATGCTGAACGTGCCTCGCCATCCTATCATAGAAGACCATGTGACGGTTTATTCCAATGCCTCTATCTTAGGGCGCATCACCATCGGACACCATAGCGTGATCGGTGGTAATATCTGGGTAACCAATGACGTACCCCCCTACTCCCGCATCCAGCAGTCTAAAGCCGTCGATGCCGCATTCAACGGAGGTTTGGGAATATAAAACAGAAAAGAGAGCTGCTTGGCTCTCTTTCTTATTATTCTTTTCCTCTTACATAGCGAATAGGTTTTTCTATTACTGTAGAGTCTGAGGCTTCGGCTCTGCGTGAAGCATAATGACCATACCAATCATCATAACCCCAATATCTATATGAGCTCCAATTTGGCGAAGATACATGGATAAGTTCAAAATCAACTGCCTTTCCATTATCATTGAGCACTCCATAGAATCGATCGTTATCCAAGTGGTAGTCAGAGATTCTTATTTCTGTATCCTCTTCTACAAAATAAACCTTGATAACTCCATAATCCACCGTCCAGTCAATATGGTTTGCTATATAGTCCCAAGGAGCATCGCTATAGTAATCGACCCAATAACCTTGACCACTGGAATATGCACCAGGATCTCTTAAAAACGTAATCTCGGTATAGGTCGCATTATAGGAACGGCCCCCATAATAGGACGATATATACATATTACCCTTCCATGTGCCTTCAAGGGTGCGGGCTATTCTCGCGTCATCACAAGAAGTGAATCCGAGGAGAACTGTTGTCAAGACGGCCATCGCCATCATCGCTTTAGAATAAAATATCTTCATGACTATAACGATTTAAAAGTTTCTGCTGCAAAGGTAAGGAAAAAATCCTACACTCCCAAGATAAAACTCCTATATTTGAATAGGGAATTTCCTATTTTGCCCCCTGAAATAAATGTTTAATAACATAAAATGCAATTTTTGTCAAGAAAAAACATGGTTGAATGGAAAAAAAGAAGTACCTTTGAACCGTCAAAATAACAACAATTCTGAAATAAATTACTAATTTATTAGATACATAAATTTCTTTTCCATTATTAATACTATCATTAGGATTATAAAAAAGGCGGCACGGTTGTGAAACCCTGCCGCTTTTCTTTAGTATCATGAAGAATATTATTCTTCTGCCTTTTTCTTACCAAACTCTGGATCTATCTTCAGGAATGCTGTCACGATATACGTCAACGAACATGCTACGACAACAATCAAGAAGAAGGCTTGATAACCTACTGCTTCCTGCAAAGCACCGGCAAACATGCCTGGAATCATCATCGACAGAGCCATGAAAGCGGTACACAAGGCATAGTGACTCGTCTTGTGATTGCCCTGACTATAATATATAAGGTATAACATATAGGCAGAGAATCCGAAACCATAGCCGAACTGCTCTACAAAGACACAAACATTGATGACTATCAAATCAGACGGCATCACATAAGAGAGGTAAACATACACTACGTCGGGCAAGGTGATGGCAAGAACCATAGGCCAAAGCCATCTCTTCAAACCGTCACGGCTGGCAACAATACCACCGAGAATACCGCCTAAGGTGAGGCCGATGACTCCCACTGTTCCCTGTACCAAACCGTATTCTCCATCCGAAAGACCCAGTCCGCCATTATGGGGAGCATCAACAAGGAACAGAGCTGATATCTTGGCCAGCAAACCTTCTGGCATACGATAGAACAGCATGAAACAAATACCTGCCCACACTTGTGGCTTCTGGAAGAAGGTGACAACAGTCTGCTTGAACTCCTGCATAATTTCACCTGCCGTCTTTTTGGTCTTCATACCATCCTCTGCAGGTTTGGGAAGTATCCAATGGTGATAAAGCCACAACGCAATAAAAAGACCTGCCATCAGGTAAAACACCAAACTCCAGGAGTAACGGATATTGCGAGTAAGTACCTGCAAGGCTCCTGCCAATCCTACCAGCAATCCTGATGAGAAAATGGTGGCAATGCGATAGAACGTGGAACGAATGCCCACGAAATAGGCTTGCTCATGCTGGTTGAGTCCCAACATATAGAAACCGTCTGCCGCTATGTCGTGAGTAGCACTACTGAAAGCCATAAGCCAGAAGAAGCACAATGACCCTTGCAGCCACCACGGTCCGGGAATAGTGAAAGCCACACCACCCAAAGCAGCAGCTATCAGCACCTGCATAGCAACAATCCACCAACGCTTAGAGCGCAACATGTCAACAAAGGGACTCCACAAAGGTTTGATGACCCATGGCAAATATAGCCATGAGGTGTAAAGGGTAATATCAGTATTCGACAAACCTAGTCGCTTATACATGATAAGCGATATGGTCATCACGGCTACATAGGGAACTCCCTCGGCAAAATAGAGTGTGGGCACCCAAGCCCACGGAGTTTTTTTATTCATCTGCATTTAATATATTTTTTTGATTTCTGCACCACGATAATAATGCAACAGTATTTCTTTGTATTTATAACCTTGCTGTCCCATGACGGCAGCACCTATCTGGCAGAGGCCTACACCATGTCCCCACCCTTTTCCGTTCAAGCGGAAACCGTTAGATGTTTTCTCCACGTCGAAAGCTGAACTATAGAGATGTGTCTCGCTAAGTGCACGGCGTATCTCCAGTTCCTTGCCGATAGTCATGGTCTTCTTGGTACCGACTATCTTCAATTTCCATATTCGCCCGCTCTTGCCTCGCTCCACAGGAATGAGGTCTGTGATGGTACCGAAGTCGTCCTTCAGCTTTTCGTTGACAAGCTGGGAAAGCTCGTCCACAGTGTATTCTACTGTCCAACGATAGAAGTCATTGGTCTCCAGATCGTAATCATTGAGTACCTGAGAGAGCACCTCCCTGTCGTCCGTATTGCAGAAGGGATCTTCTACTGATATGAGATAGGGTTTCGGCGTGTCTTCCCAACAATATTGGAACTCTTCTGTCACTCCGCCACAGCACTTCGAGAAACGAGCATCGCAGATTTCATCGCCATAGCACAGAATACATCCGCGAGTGGCTTCCAGTGCCTGCTCTACAGCCTTACTGGTTTGCTTGGTAATGCCCTGATAACGCTGACAATGGTCGTCGGCACACACATCGAAGTTTGTATGGTCTTCACGGTCATACCAGCGAATCAACTCGTCGTCTTTCTTGACAAACGAGAAGAAACCGTCTTTCTTCTCACTGTTGTCCTGACGGCGTTTCATCTGTGCCAACAGCCATGAGCGCGAAATAACGGCATGTGCCTTCAAGAGTTCAAGACCTGCTGTCGCCTTCATCTCACTGGAGATAACACTGGCCAGATATTGCTCAACGGGCAGTTGATTGATGGCTGTTATCTTGTCGGACTCCACTATCAAACGGAGTGTCCCCAAGAACACCTGCGTCTCTTTGCGCTCCCAATGGAAATTAACACCGATGGTTACATCATGAAGTGAGAATGAGGCGGTCGGCGACTGGGGAGTAAATATCAACTCACGGTACTGAACCCCACGCCAGAGAATGCCACCCTCTGAAAATTCCACAATCTGTTCGCCCTCTATCATCTCTCCTTTCGCTATATATGGTGCATTGAGCGAGAAAGATATCTTATGCCCGCTCACAATACCGACAGTGACATCGGGCTGTGTGGATATTTGATCTGAAAGGCAGGCTGACACCTCGTCGTTCTGCAGACGGTCTATCACTTCCTCTATTTGCTGAGGAGTAATAGACACCTCACGATAGATGTCCATGGCCACTTCTGGGCTAAGCTTGCGGAAATCTTCTTCGCGGGGCGTAATCATCAGACCGCCCATATCAATAGCTCCAGGGCTGATAATAAACTGTGCATCTCCTTCTTTTGAATAACATTCTGGGCGATGCTTTCTTCTTGGGAACACAACACTGAGCGTTGTCTCACCCTGCCGCCACATGATAATATTCATCATGGGTTCCGTATCGTCCTGTTGAACGGGCAGATATTTATAAAGTCGATGAAAAAGTTGCACATCGGCTTCCTGTGAATGGCTCCGAATTAGGAAAGCGGCTGCAGGAGAGTCAACTATCTGGAAGATACCCTCTTCCTCATCCGTTTTCACCACCTCCTTCAGATTACGGCTCAATCGCTGCCACAAACGCTGCAAAGGCAGGATATTGGAACTAACCGCCTGCAGATGGGCATGGTCAGGAGCAGAGGCGCCACACTTAGGACCATTATATAATATGGTGAGTTCTGGCGAATTGGTTGCCAACTGATGCATCTCGTCATACATCGACATGATTGCCTGTGGCTGATGCTTTAGCGTAGGAATCGTGAAATGGATTGGTAAGATAGGATATGGGTTGACGAGCAATTCGTAGTCCTTGTCAATCACCCGATGTATCTGTTCCTTGGGACGATTCTTGCCACAGAGGAAACAAGGACGCTCAGCCAACGACTTGGCATCAATCTTGGCACCTGTAGAACGAATGCGAGCCGGATTCCACTGTACTGCCATTTCCATACCATCACCCACCAGTTCACGGGTTTCCACGGATTCCAAATCACGATAGCGCTGACGTGTTTCTTCCCATGAGCACAACTGGCGTTCGAAGAAGCGATACCATGATGACAGTGTTCCCTTCGACATTCCCTCCTTATTGACACGCTGACGAGCCTTAACTTCCATCGTGCGCAAGCGATCCTTATAGAGATTGTTGGCATTAGTCTTCTCCACAGAAAGAGCAGCGTCGGAATTGCCTCCCCAACGGCGACAGAGATAAAGCTCAGAATAGATGCGCCCGATACGATAATGACGTGAGAACATCAAACCTAAAGCATAGTCTTCACCATACGACGTATTGGGGAATCCAAAGCTGCGCAGAACAGGGGTGAAGAAAGCACGTGGAGCACCAAGTCCATTGATACGCAAGGCATTATTAGGACCGTTTTCGTCAGTCCACTCCTTATGGTCAATGAGCCCTGGCGGCAATGTATTCAAATCAAAGTCGCACATCCTATACGAACCCACTATCATGGCTGCTTTCTGTTTGTGAAAGGCATCAACAACCGTCTGAAGGGTCTTTGGAGAGGAATAGAGATCGTCGGAATCCAATTGCACTGCAAAACGTCCGCAATAAGGACTGTTGACTGCCTCGTTCCAACAACCGCCAATGCCGAGGTCGAATCGTTCTGGAACGATAACAACAAGTTGTGGATGGTGTTTTGAAAGCTGAGAAAGTATTTCACCTGTACCATCTGTAGAATGATTGTCAACCACAATGACATTATACTTGAAATTCGCTTTCTGAGACAACGCACTTTCTACGGCATCCTTGATAGTCTTCTCGCGGTTAAAGACTGGAATAATGACGGAGGCCTCCATCTCGAATTCCTGCTCATCGAAATCGACATCTTGATACTGACTTGTATCAACCAACGCCCCTATTTCACGAAGATGGGCTGTACAGGCCTGCTCCATCTCTATCTGCACCTCACGATTGGCAGGATTCACATAGTCGAATTGCTTGACGCCTGATGCACGCAAATCGGTTTCTTCCTCAGTATAGAGATATTCATTCAGATGGAAGAGTTCACCTTTCCTGCTCAGGAACAGTCGCAGGTCATAAAGACCTGCCCACTGGTATTCACGCTCTCTGTCAATAGTGGCGTACTGATGGAGCAGTGAAGTGCGCACCAAGAGCAAACTGCCGAAGTCGAAATCATTACGAAGGGCACCCTCTTGATAGTCTATCACAGGATGTGCCTGACGCGTTCCTGCTTCCATCTGCCAACGGTCAGCATATACCATTGCCGCATTTGAATCATCTGCAACCAACAGCATACGCTCTAAAGCCGTCGCCCCCAATACAATCGGGGTTGACTTCAGGCTTAACAACACATAGGGTGCTACGGCATGTTCAGCTATCTGCATTACATACTGACTACTCTGCAGCTGGTCAACCACCAACAAAGTACAGTCCTGAGGAAGCTCCATATCCGTCTCTTGACTGACCATCAGAAAGATATGACGCACGGCACTACTCTGCCTCAATTGTGCTATCGTGCCTGACAAGACTTCTGGCGTCTGACAGGCAAGGAAGCAATCTATTTTTTTTCTCATTTTTCCGTTTTTGATAATTTTAGCTGCAAAGTTACAAAAAAATACAGGATAAAAGCCAACCAACCGCATTTTTTTCACTTTTCACTTTTCACTTTTCACTTTATTTTGTACCTTTGCACACATGAATTCGAAAAAGAGACTGCTGGGATTGACTCCGACGGAACTGAAAAGTATCGTCGCAGAATTGGGTATGCCTGCCTTTACGGCTAAGCAGATTGCTCAGTGGCTATACGAAAAGCACGTACGGAGCATTGACGAGATGACCAACATCTCTAAGCAAAACCGAGAACGTTTGGCAGAAGATTATGAGGTGGGAGCGATGGAGCCTATCGACTGTCAACGCAGCAAAGACGGCACTATCAAATACCTATTCCCTGTGCTAACAGCAAATAGCAAACAGCAAACAGCCAATAGCCCCCTCTTTGTTGAAACGGTCTATATCCCCGACGGCGAGCGAGCTACAATTTGTGTGTCGTGCCAGGTGGGATGCAAGATGAACTGCCTGTTCTGTCAGACAGGGAAACAGGGATGGCAAGGCAACCTCTCAGCTGCCGACATCCTCAACCAAATATATGCATTGCCCGAGGCTGAATCGCTGACCAATATCGTTTTCATGGGACAGGGAGAGCCGATGGACAATCTGGACGCAGTTCTTCGAGTATGTGAAATAATGACGGCTCCATGGGGCTATCAATGGAGCCCGAAACGCATTACCGTCAGCTCTGTCGGTGTGCCAGGTAAACTGAAACGCTATCTCGACGAAAGCGATTGTCACGTAGCCATTTCGATGCATTCACCATTGCACGAGCAACGGCTACAGTTGATGCCTGCTGAGAAAGCGATGCCTATTGCCGAGACAGTAGGATTGCTGCGCCAGTATGACTTTACCCATCAACGCCGCTGTTCATTTGAGTACATCTGTTTTGGTGGACTTAATGACTCACCCCTCTTTGGACGCGAGATTGTTAAACTGCTCAGTGGACTGGAGTGTCGTGTCAACCTGATACGATTCCACGAGATTCCTGATGTCGACCTGCCATCGTCCGACGAGAAAAGAATGGAGGCGCTGCGCGATTATCTCACTCACCACGGCATTACCACCACCATCCGTGCCAGTCGCGGACAAGATATTTTGGCTGCTTGCGGCCTGCTTAGCACGGCTAAGCAAATCACTACATCCCCTAACAACCCTAACATCCCTAAATAATTATGGAAGAAAAAATGATTCGCGTGGCTATCACGCAAGGAGATACGAACGGAGTCGGCTATGAAGTGATTCTAAAGACTTTTGCCGACCCGGCTATGCTGGAGCTATGCACTCCCATTATCTATGGTTCGCCCAAGATTGCTGCCTACCATCGGAAGGCGCTCAATCTGGAAACAAATTTCAGCATCATCAACAGAGCCGAAGAGGCTCGCAATGGCAGAGTCAACTTGTTGGCATGTTTCGATGATGATGTAAAAGTTGACCTCGGACAACCTTCTCCAGAGGCAGGACTGGCAGCTTTCAAGGCACTCGACAGAGCAATGACCGACTATCGTTCCCAATTATTCGACGTACTAGTCACTGCCCCTATCAACAAGGCAACCATTCAAAGTCCTGGATTCCATTTCCCCGGGCATACGGAATATATTGAAACCAGTGTCGGCGAGGGGAACAAAGCGTTGATGATTCTGATGAATGAAAGTCTACGCGTTGCATTGGTCACCACCCATCTGCCTATCAAGGATGTTTCCAAGGCCATCACCAAGGAGGCCATTATCGAGAAGGCTAAGATATTCCACCAGAGCCTGAAACGCGACTTCCGCATTTCCAACCCACGCATTGCCGTTCTCTCACTGAATCCTCATGCCGGCGACAACGGATTGTTGGGTTCAGAAGAACAGGACGTCATCAAACCTGCTATCGAGGAATTGGAGAAAATGGGCATTCAGGCTTTCGGTCCCTACCCTGCCGACGGTTTCTTCGGCAACAACACGTATTACCATTTCGATGGCGTGCTGGCCATGTATCATGATCAGGGGCTGGCTCCTTTCAAGACCATCGCATTGGAAAGCGGCGTTAATTTCACGGCAGGTCTTCCCATCATCCGCACTTCACCTGACCATGGAACAGCCTACGACATTGCCGGACAAGGAAAAGCTGATGAAAATTCGTTCCGTCAGGCTGTCTATACAGCCATTGACGTCTATCGCAACAGACAGAATTACGACGAACCTCTAAAAAACCCGCTGCCCAAACTTTTCCATGAGAAACGTGATGACAGCGAGAAGGTACGCTTCGCCATTCCAAAGGCAAAAGACGCAATAGAAAGTTAAAAAACTGTCAAGTGTGCCATTATGTCAGATTTTCTTTGTACCTTTGCAGGCTAAATGAAGTATTCGGAGCTACAGACCATCAAACAGCGTTACAACATCGTAGGTAACTGCGAGGGATTGAACCATGCGCTGGATGTCGCCTTACAGGTGGCACCCACTGACTTGAGCGTGCTCATCGTGGGTGAAAGTGGTGTAGGCAAGGAGATTATTCCTCGTGTTATTCACGACAATTCTCCACGCCGTCGCGAGAAGTATTTCGCTATCAACTGTGGCTCTATTCCCGAAGGCACTATCGACTCTGAACTCTTCGGCCATGTCAAAGGTTCGTTTACAGGGGCCATCAACGACTCATCCGGCTATTTCGGTGCAGCCAACAAGGGAACACTCTTCCTCGACGAGGTAGGTGAACTGCCACTGGCTACGCAAGCCAGGCTGTTGCGTGTTCTTGAAACTGGCGAGTACATCCCTGTCGGTGCCACTGAGGTACGCAAGACCGATGTACGCATCGTGGCTGCCACCAATGTCAATATCCGTCAGGCTATCAGTGAGGGACGCTTCCGTGAAGACCTCTATTACCGCCTGAACTCCATTCCCATTCAGATACCTCCTTTGCGCGAACGTGGCGAAGACATCGTATTGCTGTTCCGCCTGTTTGCCTTACAGATGGCAGAGAAATACAGAATGGACAAAGTGGTACTTACCGACGAGGCCAAACAAATACTCATGCGCTATAAGTGGCCAGGCAATGTGCGCCAATTGAAGAATATCACCGAGCAAATATCCATCCTCTCCACCGAGCGACTGATTACGCCCGACATTCTTTCACGCTTCATCCCGCAGGATCAGGAAACCACCCAATTGGCTACTATCCACTCTGAAGGCGACCATTCGTTTGAAAACGAGAGAGAAATCCTGTATAAGATTCTCTTTGAACTGCGCAGCAATGTGAATGACATGCGGCGCGAGATGAGCACACTAAAGAAACAAATTGAGGACGTGCAGGCCGTTCCCTCTACAGCAGTTCCTACCGTCCCCACCATACCGACTATTCCTACCATCCCAACTACAACACCTTTGGAAGATGCTGTAGCCGAGGAATATGTAGAGCCCGTTAAGGAACCCGAGAACCTCAATCTTGACGCATGGAGTCGCCAAGCCCTTGAAAAAGCACTCGACCGCAACGGGGGTAATCGTAAAAAAGCGGCACTGGAATTGGGAATCAGTGACCGTACACTATATAGAAGACTGAAACAATATGGACTGGACAAATAAACTTCGCACCATCACATACCTGGCAGCTATCATGCTGCTCACGGCCTGCTCCGTAAGCTATAAGTTCAACGGAGCCAGCATCGACTACTCCAAGACGAAGACCATCCAGATAGCCGACTTCCCCATCCGTTCCAGTTATGTATGGGGACCTATGGGCCCAATGTTCAACAATCAGTTGAAGGATGAATTTGCCAACCATACCCGCCTCGAGCAGGTTCGACGTAATGGCGACCTGAAGATTGAAGGCGAGATTACCCAATATCAACAGCGCAACAAGTCGGTGTCGGCAGAGGGATATTCCGCCCAGACAGAACTCTCCATGACAGTCAATGTGCGCTTCACCAACAATACCAATCACAAAGAAGACTTCGAGCGCCAGTTTACGGCGACTTCGACATACGAGACTACACGCTCCCTCAATTCCGTACAAGAGGAGCTCGTCACACAAATGGTCAAAGACCTCTGCGAACAGATATTCAATGCCACAGTGGCTAATTGGTAAGACAAAATGGATTTAGTAGAATTGATAAATCATCCGGAACGAATGGATCGCGACACATTATATGAGTTGCGGTCTATGATGGCGCTGCATCCCTATTTCCAGACAGCACGCCTGCTTCTGCTCCAGAATCTTTATCTGCTACACGATCCGTCATTCGACGAAGAACTGCGCCGCTCCGCCATCTACATCACCGATAGGCGTTGTCTCTTCAAACTTGTTGAAGCTGCCCACTATCAATTCAAGAAACCGGCACCCGATGCACAACGCTCAAACGTCAACACCCAGCGTAACGAAAGTCGCACTATGTCGCTCATTGATTCCTTCCTCGACTCCATACCCGCTGAACAGGAAGAACCAGAGCGTCGTAAAAAGCGCCGCCCTACCCCCAAGGATGCCACTGTCGATTATGTAGCCTACCTGATGGAGAGCGAGAGCGACAACGACAATTCTGCTGAAGAAGCCCCATTGATGCAAGGCCAGGATCTCATCGACCATTTCCTGGAAGAGGAACAGGGACGCATTCTGCTCAACGAACTGCGAGACGAAGAACAGCCCACCGAAGCACCTGTCTTAGAAGAGGAGCCACAAGAAGAGGAATATTTCACCGAAACTTTGGCACGCATCTACATCAAACAAGGACGCTACGAGAAAGCACTCGACATCATTAAAAGGCTCAGTGACAACTACCCCGAGAAAAATGCCTACTTTGCCGACCAAATACGCTTCTTGGAAAAATTAATAATAAACAATAATAAAAAACAAAAGTAACATGTACACATTATTTGTAATTCTTATCGTAATTGCAGCCATACTGATGATCGGTATCGTGCTGATTCAAGAGTCAAAAGGTGGCGGTCTGTCTTCCAGTTTCGCCGGTTATAACCAAATTGGCGGTGTCCGCAAGACCACAGACTTCGTCGAGAAAGCCACATGGGGACTTGCACTTGCCATGGTTCTCTTCAGTGTTGTATGTGCTTGGGTAGCTCCTACAGCATCTACCGATGCCTCTGTCATGGAGAACTATCAGGCACCTGCCACCAATCCCAACACGCTGCCAGGCTTCGGAGCCAGCCAGCAAAAGGATGCTGCAGCACCTGCTACTCCTGCCAAGGATGCACCTGCTAAAGAGGCACCTGCTGATGCTCCCAAAGCACCTTCACAGCCTGCAAACTAAAGTTTTTCGCAAAAAATACGGGAATTATTTGGTTTTCTCAAATAATTCCCGTACCTTTGCACTCGCTTTACGAAAGAAAGCGCACGATGGTGCCCGTAGTTCAGTTGGTTAGAGCGTCAGATTGTGGTTCTGAATGTCGACGGTTCGAGTCCGTCCGGGCACCCAAGAAGGTTAAACACCGAAAATGCCGGAAATCCCTGTAAATCAGCAGGATTTCCGGTTTTTCATAGGCAGGAATTTGATTTCCATTTTTGGTTCTCAGTTCCAAATTTGAAACGAAAATTGGCGCAAAATTGGCGCAAAAATGACGCAAAATACAAAAATTGGCGCAAAATTGGCGCAAAAATTGGCGCAGAAATGGCGTGATTATTAGAAGGAAAAACACGCCACAACAAACCAACGTCGTTGATGACGTTATGAAGCAGCGCTAATAACAAAGATTGGCGCAAAATTGGCGCAAAAATAAAGAAAAAGACGCAAAAGAAGGCTTACGTCGCTGATGACGTTACGAATTGACGCAAGAGTTGTTTATTGTTTAACAGTTAAAACAGTTAAGAGTATGGCAACAATTGCAATTGAGTTTGGAAAGGAAACTTCCAAAAAGACACGAAAGGTCTACCTGAGAGTAAATCAGGGAAAAACGGCTAAGAGGATTAAGACAGGCGTAGTCCTAAGCGAGTCCGAGTTTACGCCTAAGACCAAAAAGATTAAGTGCTTGGAGAAAGCACAGTTGATAGAGAAGTTGAAAAAGGAGCTTCTAGAGAATATTAACGCCCTGGAAACTGGTGCCACCACCAAGTCATCCGCTGATGCGAAGACAGTTGCAGCAAGAATATCCAGAAAACAGAAAGAAAACGAATTGGAGTTCTTTGCATTCGCGGAAAAATGGCTTGAAAGTGCTAAAATAAAGGGAGCAAAGAACTACAGGTGTATGCTCAATACACTTGAAGCATTCTTAGGTTCAAGGAATCTAATATTCCCTGAAATCACGGTTAGATTTCTCAAAGATTTCGAAGCATATTTGGACAATCGTCCACGCGCCCAATCACTCTATCTTGGCCAAATGCGACACGTTTACCGTGAGGCCATGTTAGAATATAACACAGATGAATCCGTCGTTATAAAAGACGACCCCTTCATGCGCTATAGAGCACCTAAACAAGTACTGAAGAAAGGTGGTGCTAGAGCTTTAAGTATGGAGGATTTCTTGAAAATTGCAAATTTCAAGGCATCCAAAGGTGGACGTGCAGAATTGGCACATGACTGCTTCCTACTTTCATTCTGCTTGATGGGAATGAACTCTGCGGATTTCTACAATGCAGAAAAGCTCGTCAAAAATACTATCTGCTATAACCGCACCAAGACGAAGGATCGTAGAAATGATGACGCATACATTGAAGTTATGATTCATCCATTCATAAAGAGAATGGCCGAAAAATGGCGTGACGTAACAGGAAAGCGAGTATTCAATTTCTATAAGCGATTCGCAGATGAAAAAGGCCTTAATCGTGCTATCAATATTGGATTGAAAGAAATTGGAAGAGCTGTAAAGATTGACAACTTGGAATTTTATCAGGCTAGACACACTTTTGCCACCCTATCAAGGAACCTAATGAAGTTCAGTAAGAGTGATGTCGATGAAGCCCTAAACCATGTTGGCAGCTATGGAATTGCTGATGTATATATCTCAAAGGACTTCACAATCATCAACGAGAACAATTTCAAACTGATAGATACCGTATTTGGACTAAAGAAAGAAGCCCCCACAGACAAGAAAACGAAATCCACGACTGTCCAAAACCAAGTTAAACCAGTTTGAACAAATAATCACCAGTCCCCATGCAAAGTTTTAAAGCGTGGGGATTGGGTTTTAAAGTGTGGGATATGAAACTTTATTTTCGGTTTTAATGTGTGGGATTTCGGTTTTAAAATGTGGGGATTTATCTCTGAAACTTCCCCAAAATGCGTATTTTTCGCCTATCTGATAGAGCATATTAACAGTCCATGCTATAACAGGCATACCCTCTGGACGAGGTTTTTGCTTTCCAAGAATAAAAAAAAGATATATTTTGGGGATTCAAATTCCACACGGATGAAGTTTTAAAACGTGGGGATTTTAAGTTTTAAATTGTGGGGATTCATACCTTTGGTATGAGCCATAAGAAAAAGCCCACTGACTTATTTTAGCCAGTGAGCTGCTGTTTCTATCATTTTTCCCTTAGCGTTCCTACTCTGTTCCTTTCTTGGTCTTTAAGGCCTTTTCAGCCTGTTTAACTTCGCCTCTAATTGCCTGAATGACCCATCCGACCCCCATTACAGAACCATCCGGTTTTCGTCGCCGTCCCTGAATACCTGCCAACGTACCCAATATATCCGGCAATAACCTGCATGCCTTCATCAATAAATCCTTGTGTGGTTTTAGACTATCAGCAGGAATACCCATTTGCTGTTTCATGTACATTGCCACCATAGGCGAAATAATTCCTACAGACACTTTTGCCGTCAGTCTAACCCGCTCCAACTCTGGGTCTCTATATTGATTTTGATACATGGGCATCAATTCAAATCCGATGACCGTACTCTTGCTGTTAGCTGGATTCTCACGTATTTTCTTGTAAGTGAAAGTATATGGACAGGTCGAGTCCAACAGCTTTTTTACAGGTCGTAGGACTCTCTCCTCCAAATGGTCAATGCGGTCTTTACCATCTTTCTTGTACTTATCTGGGGCAATTCCCAACCAACTTTTCAACTCTTCGATAGACAGTCTTAGCGGTTTCTCCTGTCCACTCATAATCATGTAGAACTGCAAGGCAGAACTGGTTGGCAATGCCAGAGCTTTGTTCAGTTCAAACCGCTTGAAGCCACGACTAAAGTCCGAAAGTACATCCCAAATTCTGTTGTCTACTTCCACCGTAATGATGCCCGATCGATAGACATACGTTGCATTGTTGATGAAGCCGCATACGGAATATCGGTTATTATCTTTGTATTCGAATGACCTACTTCGCAGTGCATATAATGCTTTTTCAATGTCGCCATGCTTCATTTTTGTGTTGAAAAGAACATCTGAAGCAGGCATTGTAATTGTTACATTAAACAGTCCAAGGTCAACCTTCCTCAGATTGTCTTTAAGTTTAATGCCCTTCAGTTGATTCGAAGCATGCTCCATGATACGCAGCACCACCCTCTGTTCCAATATCGACATTTCTTTCTGTCGCGCCCAGGTATAGACAAACGACGTTACAATGTCCTTATTTTGTGTCGGCACCTGGGCTAATTCTCTTCTGCTCATTGTTTTCCGTCCATTTTATATCCCGAACACATCACTCGCATTCCCCTTCTTAGTAGGCTTTATACGGATAGTGCCATTTTTTTGCTCATAGTTACTGATAGCCATATTCAACCCAACAGCGAAAATGTCTTTCAATGCTATCCCTTCTCGTTCAGCAATAGCCCTTATCTTTGCCATTTGTTCAGTATCAATCAACGTGCAAACATGCTCCATTTTCTTCTTTCTTGCAGATTGCCTCCGTGTCATTGAAACACGACTTTGTTCAGTTCCAGCTTCTGTGTCACTCGCCAAGTTCTCGACGAGATCACTCATATCAAACTCTTTCTTCATCATTAAATCGGTTTTTGGTTATTTCATACGTTCCAACAACTCTTCTGTGAATGCTAAATAATCTTGTGCCCCATTGCTCTTAGGCGAATAAGACACAATATCTTTTGCTTCATATGGAGCTTCAGCAAGACTTACGTTCTTGCGGATTTTTGTCTGATAAACAACATCACCAAGCGAGTCCCGTAACTGCTTCTCAACTCCCTTCCCAAGCTTGGTTGACTCCCATCTGGTAATGAGTATACCAGAGATATGCGCTTTGGCATTGAGCCGTTTCTTCACCATGACAATGAAATTGTTAATCATTGCCAGTCCCTTGAAAGGAAGTACCTCTGCTACAAGTGGAATAATAATGTCCGTTGAAGCAGTAAAAGCATTTAGTGTGAGTAAGCCAAGAGAAGGAGGACAGTCAATCAATATAAATTCAAACTTTCCCTTATATTTCTCCAGCAATTCTGTTAGCAGCCGTTCTCTTGCCATTGCTGACGCCAACTCTAAGTCGGCCATAGCCAATTGAAGCGTTGCAGGAACTAAAAAGAGATTTTCACTTAGGGGAATAATTGGCAGTTCACTCTTACCAAGTAATGCTGAATATATTGAAGAATCTGGTTCTCCCTTCAACAAACTACTTGTCAGATTTGACTGTGCATCCAAGTCCACTAAAAGAACCGAATGTCCCTTACTTGCAAGTATTGAGCCTACACTTGCTACCGTCGTCGTTTTACCTACGCCACCCTTATGGTTGGCTACAGAAATAATCTTTGTTGTCATACCTCAATATTTGAATACTTATAAATTTATTGCCATATTACAATATTTTGATATGCAAAGATATGAATATTTTGAAATATACACCAATATTTCAATATAATTTAAGATTATTTATATCATAATTCAAAATATTCAAATTTGTCTGCGTCGTATATACATATATACCTTATTATATATATAA
>JAEEGF011603774.1_pt1 | contig 26229 bp, 24 predicted proteins | sample 9134171 | NCBI WGS metagenome assembly JAEEGF01 (sample SAMN16246542, study PRJNA631951) | gut metagenome | biome: gut microbiome; feature: rumen; material: AP-attached | host: Bos | place: Iran: Karaj | collected 2018-10 | reverse complement strand
GTATTCCCGATATAGCTTGCCGCATTATAGACCGGCACAACGATACTGACCATTACAACTCCTCTTTAACTATATAGAGCGGTCTTTTCTTGACCTCCAGATAGGCCTTTGAAAGATACTGCCCCAGTATTCCCAGACAAAACAGCTGAACGCCGCTGACAAACAGGATGATACACGCAGTTGATGTCCATCCCACAAGTCCGTGGGGATCCCCTACTGTCCACTTTCTGATGATGATGACCACTATGAAAATAAATGCCACCACGCAGAATAGGACTCCCAGGAACGATGATATCGAAAGCGGCGCCGTGGAAAAAGCTATTATACCGTCAAGAGCATAGACAAAGAGCTTCCAGAAGGACCACTTGGTCTCGCCCTTCCTGCGCTCAACGTTCTCGAATTCAAGCCACTTATTTTTGAAGCCGACCCATCCGAAGATGCCCTTGGAGAATCTGTTGTACTCCTCCACAGAGAGCACCGCGTCCACAAACTGTCTGCTCATCATGCGGTAATCCCGGGCACCGTCAACTATGTCAGCGTTTGATATCCTGTTGATCAGTCTGTAGAAAGCCCTGGCGAAGAAGGATCTGATGGGAGGCTCCCCTTTGCGGTTTACGCGCCTTGTGGCGACGCTGTCGTATCCCTCGTCGGCAACAGCCTTATACATTTCAGGTAAAAGAGCCGGCGGATCCTGAAGGTCACAGTCCATTATCACGGCGTAGTCTCCTTTTGCCTTTTTTAGCCCCGCATATATGGCAGCTTCCTTGCCGAAGTTCCTGGAAAAGCTTATCAGATGGACCCTGCTGTCCTTTTCTATAAGCTTTTTGACATTGGCGACTGTATCGTCCTTTGATCCGTCATTTACAAAAATAACCTCAAGTTCAACATCTCTTCCCTTAAAAAAGGAATCATTGAGCATGAGTTCATTATAAAAATCAGCTATATTCTCCTGCTCGTTAAAACAGGGAACTATAACACTAAGTAATCCCATATCTGTCTCCAAAGCATATAAAATGCGCAATCTTAACCTTTATTGTACACTTATTGGCCTATTCTTTCAACGCTCAGAACATCCGGCATCTTTCGCCGCGCTACAATTCAGATGTCAGCAAAATCACTTCCAGCGCTGTCTGTACTCCATGGGGCTTATCCCCTCTATCTGCTTAAAGATCCTGGAGAAATAGTACAGGGGCGTTATTCCGCACAGGTTCCCCACCTCCTCCACCGTCTCATCGGTAAAGCGAAGGAGCTGCTTTGCCCTGGTGATCCTGGTGACCAGAAGATAGCTTATTATTGATGTTCCAAACTGTTCCTTGAAGCTTCTGGAAAGCGAGTATTTATTGACAAGAAACCGCTCTGCCAGCATGTCCAGGTTTATCTTTTCCCTGAAATTCACATCCAGGTATTCTTTTAATGCAAACACCGTGTTGTAGTTGCTGCCACCCGGCTGGATATCAGGGTTCCAGCTAAAGCTCATCAGGAAGGTCTCCAGTTGCGAAAGATGCTCATTGATCTTGATATCCCTGATATAGTCGTCGGATCTGGCCACCCTGTCCAGATTCTCCCATATACTGATGGGAACCTCCAGACTTTCCGGGTGGAAGACGGGCTGTCCTCCGCGCTCAAGATACTTTAAATAGACGGGAAGTACGCTTATCCCGTTGAAATGGATCCACTCCAGGGTCCAGAGATTCTCTGAAGTTCTGTGGAAGTAAGGATTGTGACAGTTTATGAAGACACAGTCCCCCTGGTTTACCGGATAGTCTTTTTCCCCGTAGTTAATGATCCCGCTCCCCTTCTTGACATAAAAAAACAGGAAGGAGTCCAGATTCTGTCTCTTGCTGGTGTGGGTCTTGTTTGCCCGAAGTTTGCCAACTTCCTGCAAATAAAGCAGGTTTGATCTGGCAAATTCCGATGGTGTGTAAAGGATTCTGTCTGAGGAGACAAATTCCCCCTGAAATAGTCTCTTTTCCATGCGATTCTCCGTTACTCAAAGTCTATATACAGTATAATTTCACCGTCAAGATAATGCAAATCAAAGGCAAGAAAGTGAATTCAAAACGGTATGAAGAGAAAATATAATAGGAAAAAATGTAACCAGTACATCGATATTTTCAGAAAGGTATTTCAGACATGGCAAAGAAAGCACTAATAACCGGTATCACAGGCCAGGACGGCTCATACCTCGCAGAGTTCCTGCTGGAAAAGGGCTATGACGTCCACGGCATTATTAGACGTTCATCCGTCGACTACAGAGAGAGGATCGCTCACCTTGAGGGCAAGCACAACTTCCACCTTCACTACGGAGACATGGGTGACTCCATGAGTATCCTCGGAGTCGTATCCAAGGTTCGCCCCGACGAGATTTACAACCTTGCCGCCCAGTCACACGTTCAGGTTTCCTTCGACTCACCCGAGTTCACGGCAGATGTTGACGCAACAGGGGTTCTCAGGGTTCTTGAGGCAGTGCGCCTTTGCGGCCTTGCACAGACCTGCAGGATATATCAGGCATCAACCTCCGAGTTATACGGCAAGGTTGAAGAAGTCCCCCAGAATGAGAAAACTCCTTTCCACCCCTACAGCCCTTACGCTGTTGCCAAGCTCTACGGCTACTGGATCGTAAAGGAATACAGGGAAGCCTACAACATGTTCTGCTGCTCGGGAATTCTTTTCAACCATGAGTCAGAGCGCCGTGGTGAGACCTTCGTAACAAGAAAGATCACCCTGGCCGCATCAAGGATCGCTCAGGGCAAACAGGACAAGCTCTACCTTGGAAATCTCTCAAGTCTCAGGGACTGGGGCTACGCCAAGGACTACGTTGAGTGCATGTGGCTCATCCTCCAGAACGACAAGCCTGAGGATTTCGTTATCGCCACAGGAGTTCAGCACTCTGTCCGTGAATTTGCACAGCTGGCATTCCACTATGCAGGGATCGAGCTGGAGTTCAAGGGCGAAGGCGCAGATGAAAAGGGATATGACAAGGCCACAGGCAAGGTTTTGATCGAAGTATCACCGGACTTCTACAGACCGACAGACGTCGTAAACCTCTGGGGAGACCCTACAAAGGCCAAAGAGCAGCTCCATTGGAATCCACAGTCAACTTCCTTTGAGGATCTTGTAAGGATCATGGTCGAGCACGACATGGCCAAGGTTGCAGTAGAGAGAGCCAACGAGCACGTAGAGTTCAACCTGGCAGAGTTCCTGGAAAAAGGTATAGATAAGTAATAATTGTAACGAGTCAAGGAGAGACAGTATGGAAAAGAAATCTAAGATATATGTCGCCGGTCACAGAGGAATGGTGGGATCGGCCATTGTAAGAGAATTGCACAAGCAGGGCTATGACAATCTTGTGGTAAGGACCCACAGGGAGCTGGATCTGACAAGACAGGATCAGGTAGAAAACTTCTTCGCTGAGGAAAAGCCCGAATATGTATTCCTGGCAGCCGCCAAGGTTGGCGGCATCATGGGTAACTCACAGGCCCTTGCAGACTTTATGTATGTAAACATGATCCTGGAGATGAACGTTATAAATGCAGCCTGGAAGAACGGCTGCAAAAAGCTTGAGTTTCTCGGTTCCTCCTGCATCTATCCCAGAATGGCACCTCAGCCCATGAAGGAGAGCTGTCTGCTCACTTCAGAGCTTGAGAAGACCAACGAGGCTTATGCCCTTGCCAAGATATCAGGACTCAAGTACTGCGAGTACCTCAACAAGCAGTACGGCACCGACTATATATCAGTCATGCCCACAAACCTCTATGGTCCGAATGACAACTACCACCCAACACACTCTCACGTGCTTCCCGCACTCATCAGGCGATTCCATGAGGCCAAGGAGCAAAAGCTCCCCTATGTTACCTGCTGGGGTGACGGCAGTCCCTTAAGAGAGTTCCTCTATGTTGACGATCTTGCCAATCTGTGTGTATTCCTGATGAATAACTACAGCGGTAACGAGACCGTCAATGCCGGAACCGGCAAAGAAATAACCATCAAGGACCTCACCACCAGAGTAGCCCGTATCGTAGGCTACACAGGAGAGATCCGCTGGGATCCTTCCAAGCCCAACGGAACACCCAGGAAGCTTCTTGATGTATCCAAAGCTAAATCACTCGGATGGACCTATACCACCGAACTTGACGATGGAATCAGGCTGGCTTATGAGGACTTTTTGAATAATCCCATGAGAGCCGAGAGGTAAGATAAATCAGCAACAGATTAATGGATTAATGGCTATACATATTTCATTGTTTTCCGTGAAATATGTATAGCCATTATTTTCTGCCCTGAAATATTCGTATCAGGGAATGATGCTCATAAATCCCTGTCTGAGATCATCCCCCATCATATCTACTTCTCCGGTCAGGTCATGAGTTGATGCCGGGAACGCGTAATACCCGATCTGGTCTCCATCGGCAGGATAATAGATCACCTCATCCCCCATCATGAACTGATTTGTCTCATAGGTCCCATAGTCCTGCTGTTTGACGAGATAAGCAGAATTAAATCTTTTAACATCCTCCCCCAATAAATTAATGCCCTTATACAGGAGCCATACCATAAACATTACGGTAACCGCTTTTACTACCATGGCTTTTTTTCTGTCGTCGAGTTTTTTGCATAAGAGGATGAACATTCTACCCAGGATGACAGCGGGGACGAGCCAGACATAAACGACTCCGTACCTGATCAGCGGGGCGCTGAAAAACCAGAAGATGAGGCAGCAGATGAGGGTTCCGCCCACGGCAAGGAAATCTGCTATTCTGAGGGCGCTGAAGTTACTCATCCGGAACACCTTGGATTTGCTCCCTGCTGCCGGCTTTGCGGATTTCTCTCCTGCAAAAACAACGATAAAGTATATAAAGTAAAGGACATACACTACGACCGAAATCATATCCAGCATCAGCAGAATCTTATTAATTCCCTTTATTCCGGCGAACCACAATGGCACCCACTCTTTGTAGGTCATATTGCCATAGGTTGCCACATCATTGAAACCTCTTCCGAAGGTCTTGATCTCCAGTGCATCGTATGCAGCAAGCCCTTTGGGAATCTTCCATGCAAGATTGAAGATATCTATGAAGGTCACGGGATAAACCAGCCACCCCGAAATGACCACATTTCTTATGAGGAATGGCAGAACGATAATAAAAGCGAAGAGGATTGAGATGCCGAAGGCTTTCATCTTTTCCCTGGTTCTGTTCTTAAAGAGCCTGTATATGGGAATTATTGAAAGAAGTATAACCGGCGCAGCGGATAGTTTGATCGTGATGGCATAAAACCCCAGCAGCGACAGCAAAATGTATGGAACATAAGACTTCTCATGTCTTACAAACATGTCAAGCCAGCAAATGATTATATAAAATACGATGGTCGAAAGGAAATAGTCTGAGGCGGGAGCCATCATCTCATCATAGATGGTAAAGAGATAGTAGATCGCCACCAGCCTTGCAAAATCAGATATAACTATATGGCCTCTTCTGTAGACATTCTTGATGTCCACACACTGCCAGGCAAGGATCAGGGCAAAAAATCCGGACATGACATGATACGACTGTCCGCCAAGAAAACTGAAGCTGTAAAGGGCCGTCAGCGGAAATGCCGCGCTGTTATAAGCAAATCTGACATGGAGGTTCCCCAGGCCTTTTACAATACCGTAATCCTCTATCCAGTGGATCGCCTGGGCATGATACAGATCGGAATCGTAGTGCATATAGCCGTGTGAGGCACCATAGGCCATAAGGAAAAAGACAAAAAGATAAACGTAGATATTGCCGCCGGAACGCAGGATCCTGTACATATCCGCGATAACCTCAAGAAGTTCATATCTGTAGTAAACGGCAATCAGAACACAAACGCAAATAAGCGCCAGGTTGGCGCCTAATCCCACTTTTGTAAAAAGACTTACTATCTCAGAATAAACTGTCACCAGTACGATCCCGGCTACTATATAACTCTCCCTGAACCTGAAATCGTATTGCCTTATGCCCCTTGAGCCCTTCTTCTCACACATGGAGGGCCTGCTGACCAGGGTTGTAAGGAATCCAAATCCCGTAATATATGTGGTGACAATTACATATAGCCAGATCAATATGACTGTCAGCATAAAGTTTACAGTTCCCCCAACCAGTTAAATTAGCAGTGTCACATAATACAGGTAACTATACCTACGATAATGCCAAGGAGCGCACCAAAGAAGACCTGGGTAGGTGTGTGGCCGACAAATTCCTTGAGCTTCTCTTCCGGAGGAAGATCGCTGTCCAATTCCAAAAACCAGTCCAGCATGTTATTGATGACCTTGGCCTGTTTGCCGGTCTCCAGCCTGACTCCCATTGCATCATGCATAACGATAAGCGCAACAATGGCTGTCACTGCAAACTCAAAAGTGTTGGAGCCGTAATGGAAAGCCGTGGAGGTCACCATAGCCATCACCGTTGCCGAGTGGGAGCTGGGCATTCCGCCATCTCCCAGGAGTCTCTCGGGATTGAAGTTCCTGTTCACTATCACATAGATAATCGTCTTCAGAATCTGGGCCACAAGCCAGCCCCAGAAAGAAGCCAGAAGAATCCTGTTCTCTAAAATTCCATTAATAAAATCCATTAAAGCAGCTCCCTTAGATATACTTCTATAGCATCATGCCAGTCTGCAAACATGAAGTCGGATGTGAGCTTAAACATATAGTTTTCAAGAATGCTGTAGGCAGGGCGCGGTGCAGCCTGAGGATTCCTGGCAGTATACTCCTTTGTTGTCACATGGTTTACTCTGGTGGACTTGCCGGCAATCCTGAATATCTCCTCTGTAAAGTCAGCCCAGTTTGTATCTCCCTCGCAGGTGCCGTGGAATACGCCATAGTTCTCCGTACCCATCAGGAAGTGTATGGCCCTGGCCAGCTCTTTAGTACTTGTAGGTGTTCCCAGCTGATCGGAAACAACGCTGACCTCATCATGGTTCTCAGAAAGAGACAGCATTGTCTTGACAAAGTTCTTGCCATCACCATAGAGCCATGCAGTTCTTATGATAAAGAAGTCTCTGGCAAACTGCCTAACCATTTCCTCACCGGCCAGCTTGGTCTTGCCATATACACTGACAGGACCGGTCTTGTCAAACTCTATATAGGGCTTTGTTCCATTACCCTCAAAAACATAGTCAGTAGAGACGTGAACCAGCTTGGCCCCGACCTCAGTTGCGGCAATCGCAAGATTCCTTGGTCCGATAGCATTGATCCTGTATGAGAGGTCAACATCACTCTCCTGCTTGTCTACAGCAGTATAGGCGGCGCAGTTGATGATCGCAGCCGGCCTTACATCTCTGGCCAGCTCCAGAACCTTATCAACACTGGTAATGTCCAGGTTGACAATTCCCTCCCCCTGGAATACATCAGTATTGACGATCTCATATTTGGCGGGATCAAGTTCCTTATTTATAGCTCTTCCCAACTGTCCGTTGCATCCTGTAACTATTATCTTTTCCATATTGGATATCATCCTCTCTTAGAAATTGGTGCACCAAGAATATTTATAACTCTTATATGCAGATTAGGCTGGTAAAAATACCAGCCCTGATACCGTAAACTATTTAGTCAGTGTACTCGGTTCCGTTAACCTTGAACTTGGAGAATGACTTGCCTTCCAGCTGTATGACAAATATCATTGTTCTTCCGGTGTTGAATACGACTTCATTTCCGTTGTCATCGTAATAGGTTGTAGGAGCATAATCTGCAGTCTTTTCCCACTTGATGTGGATCATCTTGCCCTTGGTTATAAAGTATCCGTCATTGGTATTATCATGCATCTGATAAGCAAGATAACCATTGTCATCACGAACTTCGTGATAAGCTCTCTGGATCACGATATTGGCAAAAGAGAGCTGTTCTCCGGTAAGAGCATCCTTCTGGGCTGAGCCATAGAGGGTCTTCAAGTATACACCCTTGTCACTGTCATACTTAAGAGAAGACTTGGTAACAGGGAAACAGCCGGCCATATCTATTTCAGTAGCATCAACTGCATCAGGGTAGTCCTCAAGGGTGTTGGGGTTAGATGCATTTGTAAACTTGAAGTGCGGCTCGCCCTCAAACTTGTCCCTGTGCTCACGGGAGAATCCCGCCTTCTCTATGCCGGACTTAACATGTGAGCCGTCGGTGAAAGCTGTGTGCTCAGAACGGCTGCCCTCAGGCACTCTGAAAAATGAGCCGTAGTCAGGACCCATTACGCCACCAACGCCGTTAAGGTTATCAACATCCGATCTTGAGAGGATCTCTTTTACATAGAGCTCCGGGCCGCCGTAGTGAACTATTACAGGATCATACTCCAGGGCTGCATATACAAAGTAATCGCGGATACTTCTGATGTTTCCGATGCGGTCCAGATTCTCCCAGTTCTCCAGGATACCCATCTGACGGCTCATGCTGCCCTCTTCCATGATCTCATAGAATACAGCAACATTGCTGAGACCATACTGAGGCTGAGCCTCTTTGTTTATAGGATACATAACTGCCAGAGGTCTGTTGGTGTTGACATCCTCATCAACCCAGTCATTGGTAAAATAGCTCCTTACCATTCCCTCTCTCGGAGGAGTCTCATCATCTGTCTCCTCCTCTTCAGGTTCCTCTTCCGGCTCCTGGGCAGGTTCTTCCACAGGAATCGGCTCCTGAATGTCCTCCAGTTTTTCTATGCTAAGGCCGGTCACAGCCTCATCATCGGCTTTTCCGCAGCCAAAGACAAAAGTTACCATAAGTCCGGCCAGCACAATAGCTTTAACTCTTTTCATCCTTAAATAATTCCTCCCTTTTTATCAATCTGAAAAATATATCACCGATGCCTTCACTCGCCAAGCCCTGTTTCAATGGCGGAGATTATTGCATCCATAGCCTCTGCCTCATCAGGTCCCTCGCACCGAAACTCCAGCTCGTCTCCGCATTTGATGCAGGCGCCCAAAACACTCAGTACGCTCTTTGCATTAGCGGTATTATCTCCGTAGCTGAAGCTTATATGTGATTTGTAATTCATCGCCACTTTGCACAGATTGCCGGCAGGGCGAAGGTGAAGTCCCGTAGGATTTGTTATGACTACTTTTCTCGTTAACATGCCTGAAACTGTCCTCCTCAATATGAGTCCCCGTTTTTGACATTCCGAATCACTTGTCCTGACCCACACAATTTATGTGCGTTTCAGACTGTATTTTCAGGATGCCTTACCTTCTTAACTGTTCTCTTCCACTGTAACATATACGCTGACAATGCCCTTGGCGGTCACACCGTCAGGCAGCTGCCAGGTCACATCTGCGCTGTAGGTTCCCGGAGCAAGCACTCCATCCTCAGCATTCTCCAAAATTTCCTCTACACTTACAGTACCCGTGATCTTATCTTCATCCACTGCATTGATGTTATCGCCAAGTCCCTGAAGAGTAAGCGAAACCGTCTCATACTCTGTGTCATCGACGAAGATACGAAGTCCCTCGATCTCACCCTGTACACTGATATTTGCCACACTGATGTCAAAGGTCCTGACCTCAATAGGCGCAATATATGCAGTCATCGTCACAGATCCGTCAAATTCGGGATCACCCAGAGTCAGACCCGCAGGCAGATAATCAGTGATATCGTAGTTAAAGACAAGATTGCCTGACATGCCTGAGATATCGAGATTATCATCCTCAATCCTGATCTCATTGACAGAGGAAATGTTGCTGCTCCTTCCTGCTACCAGGACGCTTGCAGGAGTTGATTCGATCCGTTTGGTGTACATATACCCGGCTGCAGGTTCTCCGGTCACACTGTAGGTGATAGGAACCTCTTTTGTCTCATAGATCACAACACCGACTCTTACTGTCTTGATGTTCATGGTAACCAGTGAGGAATCCACCACATGTCCGTCTTTATCCAGAAGCTCAATATCCGCATCAGTTCCGATATTTGAAGTAAAGCCCGTGACATCCACATCCACGGTAGCAGAAGCAATGCTGCTGACTACAGATTCAGGACCGTTTATCCTGACCATGTTCTGCTCAGTGGTGACATCCCCGATGACGTATCCGTCTGCCAGAGATCCGGAGGTGGTGGCCGAGAGAGCAAGAGACTTGGCTGCCTTTCTCTCGACACTCAGCTTCACGACATCAGAGCTGGTAACTATCTTATCTATCCTGTCACTGTACTTGTTGGTGGTGACATTTATGCTGACGGTGTTAAGGCTTGAAAGATCCTGTATATCAGCTGTGGCAACCACATTGTTCTGGCTCAGGGAATCGATTATGGATCTGGGCGCATAAATCGTCACTGATCCGATGGTATCACTGTTGTCCAGTATCGTGTAAACCTGTCCCTGATCGGTGATCATGTTTGTGTTCCTCAGAGTCACCGGAATATTCGTATATCTCACCGAAGTGATGGGATCATTTATATTTGTTACAAGGAACCAAACCGCAACGGCAAAGATAAGAGATGCCAGCTTCAGTCCCCAGTTGGCCGTTAGTTTCTTCATTTTTTCGCCCTGGCCTTTCTGGCGAAGTACTTGATAGGTGCTTCCTCCTCACGCTTGCCCTGGATCACGCGAAGCCTTTCCCTGAGCCTGTCGCTGTCCAGTGACCTCTCCAGTTCTCCCTCGTAGGCCACACTTATCTTACCGGTCTCCTCAGATACGATTATGGTAAAAGAGTCAGTGGCTTCCGAAACTCCTATGCCCGCTCTGTGCCTGGTTCCAAGCTCTTTTCCTATCCCCATGTTGTCCGACAGGGGAAGGTAGCAGGTGGCGGAGGTTATGCGATCACCCCTTATGATAACCGCTCCGTCATGCAGGGGTGTGTTGTGTTCAAAGATGTTGATGAGAAGCTGGCTGGTAACAATTCCATCCACGTCAATTCCGGTCCTCTCATACTCTGTCAGAGGATGATTCTGCTCAATGACGATCAGAGCACCTGTGCGGACCTTAGCCATCTCTACGCAGGCTCTTGTGATCTCGTTGAGAGTCTTGTCGGAAAATCTCCCCTCAGACTTGGCATCCCCAAGGGAGAGAACATTGGAAAAGAAATTCTTCCTGCCCAGTTCCTCCAGAGCCTTCCTCAGCTCAGGCTGCAGTATTACCACAATGGCAATGACCGCGATGCTGAAGACTCGCTCCACTATCCACAAAATGGTGGACATGTTCAGAAGAGCGCACACCAAAATAAAGACAAGAATGACTATGACTCCCTTTAAGAGTGACCACAGTCTGGTGTTTCTTGCCCATACCAGTATGTGATATACCAGAAAAGCTATGATCAGAACCTCGAGGATATCAGAGAACCTGATCATCGGCATATGAAGGCTTGTTCTGTTGAAGTCAAAAATATAATCTAATCGCTCCATTGAATTTCCTTGCTGTCAGTTTATCTGGCGCGGTTTATCTTTTTTACCCGTCTCTCACGAGTGGATACGGTAACCTTGGGCACGGCCTTGACGTAGTAGTAATACTCGTCGTCCTCAAACTGGACCTTCTCGGTCCTGGAGTAGTCCAGATTAAAGGCAAAGAACTCTACCACCAGCATGAGAAGCGCCGATATTATGGTTCCCACAATGACTCCGGCAATGGATATGTGTGTATCGCTCACGATATCCCCGATCAGAGTGAAGACTATAAGGCTCACCGCACCTACAGCCACAGCTATCTTCCAGGAATGATTGGCAGAAGTTCTTCTGATCACATATACGATGATAAGCGCCACCGCAAATGCTGCGATCATGACTACCATTGATCTGTCACCGATAAGTCCGCTTATTATTGTCCTGAAGCTCCCGGCTGCCTCCTCAACGCCCTCCATGCCAAAGCTGGTGGCATTTGATGAGAAATAGGTGAGCATATATGATATCACCAAGCCGAAAGACACCGAAACGATCGATGCCGGAGTTCCGAGAAGTCCCATTACAAGAGGCATAACGTAAGGGATCTTAATGAAAAAGAACAGCGGCGTCAGAAGAACTGCCAGTGTATCCTTGGGCGAAAACCTGAAATACAGCAAAAACATCAAAAGAAAAATTATCACGGTGATGAGAGCACACTCCAGTGCCAGAGAATAAAGATGTCCCACTACAAACATTGCCGCGATCAGCACTATAAAGTTAGGAGGAAGTATCGCACATAACAGGGATGCCATCATTACGATAGCAACGTTGGTAAGCGCATCCATATATCCCAGCTTGTTGTTTATCAGCAGGATGCTGACCAGTGCCAGCAGAAATTTCCAAAGATATGTCAGATAAGTTTCATATTTAGAATAAAATTTGATCACAGATTGTTTGAATTCAAGTAACGTTGTCATGTCATTGTTCCTTTTCATAGATTCTGGCTAATTTTTTTAGATCTCCATAATATGCCTTCATACTCTTACGCATCTTGTTGTACCTTAAGGAATAAATGACATATGATACAAGAGAATACACGCCAACAAGCAGGAGGTAGTACATCAACATCCTCCTGCCGATTGTCAATAAATTTGTTGTGTTGTAAAGATTTGATAAAACAAGTTCAAAGTTGCAAAGTACATAGGTCGAGGCAATGATGGCAAATACAATTGTGGCGCTGATGACGGATTTTATTACATTGAACCCCACATAGTCGCTCTTAAAATATGTATTTATCGCATCGTTCTTCTTGCCCTCGCGGTCTATGAACGCAGCCATTTTGGTCATCAAAATGACTTTTTCTTCATTTAACATTTCTGCTCCTTATGGATCCAGGAAGCGCATTCCGGTCTTGGGATCCTGCCTCTTCATGGCCTGCATGAGCTGAGTTGCCCTCTGTTTGGCAACCTCACCGTCCAGGGTGCTGGCCATGGCCCCCTTACACTTGGTACAGAATCTGCCTGTAACAATCGGATCCCCGCATTTCTCGCAGAGAAGTTTGATAGGTGAATCCTTGGCGAACATGAGCCTCTCTTCGCGAATCCACTGCTGGATCTGTTTAGTTGTAACTTCGTTGTCCTCTGAAATCTGCTTCAGACTGGCGCGCGGATTATCGACAATGTACTGTTTAACCCTCTGAAAGCTATCCTCGAGGGCCTTCCTGCAGGGCTCGCATATAGTGGGTCCCTGAACACAATTGAACATCTTACCGCACTTAGAACAGTTCCGCAAATTCATAAATTGACCTCCATATATTAAGTGGTTTGCCCAATGGAGAGTGTCAGAAAATATACGTCACTGACTCCCGCCATCCGAAACTCACGGGCGATCTCATCTATAGTACTTCCTGTTGTGTAGATGTCGTCAATAATCAATACGCATTTAAATTTTACATCATTTTTTACTATATTAAAAGCTTTTTTCAAATTATTGCGGCGCCGGGAAGCGTCCAGTTCCTTCATGGGTACGGTGTTTTTTACCCTTTCTATAAGATCGGTATACATTGGGATTCCCAGTTCTTTGGAAACCGCCCCCGCATACCTCTCTGCCTGATTGTAGCCTCTCTTCCTTAGCTTGTCCCTGTACATGGGCACCGGTACTATGGCCTCGACACCAAGTTTTTTCAGCTTTTTGCCCAGAAGCCTTGCTGTGGCAGCGCCGTAGAAAGCTGCATACTCCTGCCTTCCCATGTACTTGAACCTGTAGATGGACCCGGATATGGTCCTGTAGGAAAAGACCGAAAATCCCCTCTTATAGTAATGCTTTCTCTTAGTACAGTCGTCGCAGTACTCCCTGTCATCGCCAGGTTCCATGGGCTTGCCGCATTTCAGGCAGGTAGCTCCCCTGATGTACCTTATCTTCTTATGGCAGTCAGGATGTATAAGTCCGCCTCTTTTCAGCCTTCCGCCCCTGAGTTCAAAGGCATTTACCGGCCTGTCGCACACCGGACATCTTCTTGGGTAAAAGAAATCCAGAGTCCTCTCAATTGTCTCTAACATCAAAAATCTCTTTAATCCTGTCCTTTAATCCTGTATATCTCCTGAGCTGCTGGTCGTTGTCAACCATGGCGTACACGGTCTCCCTGCTGCCAAGGATGCACACCGTGTTCCTGGCTCTTGTGACTGCCGTGTACAAAAGATTCCTTCCAAGCAGCATTCTTGGGCCGCCAAGGATCGGCATAATCACAGCCGGATACTCGCTGCCCTGGGACTTATGGATTGTTATTGCATAAGAGAGCTCCAGTTCATCAAGATCGGAGAACTGATATCTCACTCTCCTGTTTTCATCAAATTCCACCACCATCTCCTGGGAATACTCGTTGATCTGTCTCACGATCCCCATGTCGCCGTTGAAGACGCCCATACCGGAATCGATGGGAACATTGTAGTTACCCACAATTTCCCAGGTTATCTGATAGTTGTTCTTTATCTGCATGACCTTGTCCCCCTCGCGGAAAACATGGTCTCCATAAACATACTCCTTCTTGGAGGGATCCGGCGGGTTGAGCCACTTCTGAAGGATGCCGTTGAGGACTATTGCTCCAAGCGGTCCCTTCTTCATGGGCGTCAGCACCTGTATGTCGAATGGCTCTGCCTTGACATATGAGGGAAGTTTGTCCCGGATCAGCTCGATCATGTGCTTATAGATCACATCGCTGTTATTTCTCTCCAGGAAAAAGAAATCCCGGCTCTTGTTGTCCAGCACAGGCTTTTCGCCGTCGTGGATCCTGTGGGCATTCATGACGATGTCGCTCTCCTCGGCCTGCCTGAATATCTTCTGCAGATAGATGACAGGAAACCTGCCGCTGTCGATGAGGTCCCTCAGCACCTGTCCCGGTCCCACACTGGGAAGCTGCGCGCTGTCCCCCACCAGGACCAGATGGGTTCCCGGCAAAAGAGCTTTCAGCAGTGCGTAAAAGAGATGTATGTCAACCATGGACATCTCGTCGATGATTATGGCATCGGCTTCCAGAGGATTGTCCCGGTTCTTTTCAAAATGGGCTCCGGAAGATCTTCCCTTCTCATCGTCCTCCACCTGTCCGGAGACCTCCAGGAGCCTGTGTATTGTGCGAGCCTCATATCCTGTGGCCTCGGTCATCCTCTTGGCTGCCCTGCCCGTAGGTGCCGCCAGCATGATATCAAGCCCCATCCTCATATAGTAGCCGATGATGGCATTGATAGTGGTTGTCTTACCTGTGCCGGGGCCGCCGGTTATTATGACGACTCCGTTGGTGACGCTGGAAACGACTGCATCAAGCTGCCTCTCGTCCAGCTCCATGTCTTTTGAAGACTGGACCTGGTGAACTTCCTGTCTGAGCTTCTCCGTCTCTGCGTCTGACATGCTCTCTGAAATGGCAAGTCCCTCCAGCATGGCGGCACAGCCCTGTTCCTCATAGTAATACCCTGCCGAATAGACCTCGCCCTCATTTTTCAGGACAAGCTTTTTGTCCATGGCCAGGTTACCGATCTGTATCCTGATATTATCCTGGCTGATGCTGTAGTCAGGCCTTGTGCAGAGCACCGACTCGGTTCTTGTGACCAACTCGTCCATGGGCAGATAAGTATTGCCATCCTGAGCTGCCTGAAGAAGGGTGTACAGGATACCGCTCTTAATGCGGTAGTCTGAGTCAATCTCGATGCCCACTTTGCCCGCGATCTCATCAGCAGTCCTGAAGCCGACTCCGCTGATGTCATCCGACAGCTGATAGGGATTCTCCCTGATGACAGAATAAATCCTGCTGCCATAGGTGTTGTAGATCTTGACCGCAAGCGCATCGCCGATACCGTAATTCGACAGGAAGATCATGGCATCCCGCATCTCCCTCTTTTCCGCCATCTGAAGCGCGATACTTGTGGCAATCCTCTCACTTATTCCCTTGATCTCCACAAGGCGCTCAGGCTCGTCCTCAATGATCCTGAAGGTCTCCTCTCCAAACTTCGCCACGATCCTCGAAGCCAGAGCTTCTCCGACGCCCTTGATGGCGCCCGATCCCAGGTATCTCTGCATGGACATCGCATCGTCCGGCATCACGATCTGATATTCCGAAACCTTAAACTGATGGCCGTAGACCGGGTGAGTTACGTAGTCGCCTGTCGCTTCTATGGTGTCACCGACTCCTGCATCCCTGAATATTCCGGTGCAGACCAGCTCTTTTTCGCCTACCACCAGGTTAAGGACCCCAAAGCCGGTATCGTTTCCCTTATAAATAAAATGCTCGATATATCCTTTAATCTTTTCCATAACCAAATCAGTGTAACACAAAAAGGCCGCCAAAACTTTAAGATTTTCTTAAGATTTGTATTATTTTGTTTGGCCTCCGGATATTTGTGACTTCACGCGAACAAAAAAAGACGGCCGATGAAATATCGGCCGGTTATCTTCATGCTTCTGTATCAGGTTTTGCTGTGGGGATGTCGTAGGTGCGGCGCATGTTGTCATACAGCATCTTCGCAAAGCCGTTGCTCTGAGTCTCCACGCTGGTGGCACATACTTCCTGCAGCGCCTGGCCCTTGAAGTAGTCCACAAGGGTTGAGGTGGCATGATCCCCCTCCTCAGGCTTCAGGCTGTCCACGGACTTCTGCATCTCCTTGAACATCTGCTCAAGGAAGTAAGCCTCAAAGCTCTTGCAGGCCTCCCAGAGTTCGGCGTCGGAAGACTTGTCGGAAGTGCTCTCCAGCTTTTTCTGAAGAGCCGTCGTGCTGGCGCTTTTGCTCTCCTGCATGGCATATTCAGTTAATGCGGATGCGTTTATTCCGCTCAGATCATATCCTGCCATGAGCTATCCCCTGTTATCTCTTAAGCTGGTTAGCTGTCTGCATCATCTCATCAGTTGTCTGAATTGCTGTAGAGTTCATCTCGTATGCCCTCTGGGCTACGATCAGATTTACCATCTCAGTGGCAACATTGACGTTGGAGCCCTCCAGGTATCCCTGAACTATCTCGCTCCTTCTAAGGCCATCGCCTCCCTCGATCTCATTTATGGCTTCTCCGCTGGCTGCGGTCTGCTGCCAGGCCACGCCTCCGACTCTCTGAAGTCCCTCTCTGTTGGGGAACTGCCACAAGCCGATGGGACCTGCCACCTGCTGGGGAACGCCCTCATCATCGGGATAGTAGATATAGCCTTCGCCATCGATGGTGATACGGCTGGCGACCATATCGCCGTCCACTGTTATTTCTTCATCATTGCTGCTCAGGACTTTATTGCCCTCAGCTGTCGTCAGGATAAGTCCGCCTCCTTCACCATTCAGTGCCCAGGTGAAGTTGCCGTTTCTCGTAAAGAGCTCCGTCTCACCGTCAGCTCCATAGATCTTGAAGAAGCCATCGCCGCTTATTGCCATTGAAGCGGGATTGGCGCTCTCCTGGAAGGAGCCCTGGGAAAAGAACTGGTTGATGGTGGAAGTCCTGGTTCCGAGACCCACCTGGGAAGTGGTAGGCTTGGGATCTCCGTTGGATGTAGTGGTCACAGTCTGCAGCTGCTGATACAGAAGTGACTTGAACTGAGCACCCTGGGCCTTGTAACCTGTTGTATTTACATTGGCAAGGTTGTTGGAAATTGTGTCGACATTAGTCTGCTGGGCATTCATACCCGTTGCGGCCGACCATAAACTTCTTACCATAGAGTACCTCCTGCAGTTTAGATGCGAAAAAATCTACGTTATAGAGGGATGTGAGCATTTACACATAACTCAGTATATATATCGTATTCAAATACAAAATTATTAATAGTCGTGAAAATTTTTGAGGTAATCCGACAAAAAGGTTTTAACATGCCCAAATTATGACAGGCGGCCGAGCTGGTTCACGGCGATGTCAAGGGTGTCGTCGATGGTGGTGATCATGCGCTGGTTGGTATCGTAGTGGCGCTGGGCAGCTATCATCTGTACCATCTCGTCTACCACTGAGACGTTGGACTGCTCAAGGAAGCCCTGATAGATCTGGCCTGTGGCATCGATGGCATTGGCCTCATCGGTAGGTATGTAAAGGTTCTCGCCATAATGCTCCAGCGTGTCATAGGAGATGCGCCCGTCCGGGTAGGTCGTCTTTTCAAAATCAAACCTTCCGACAACCGCAACCACCTCTCCGTCCTGGATGATCTCTCCAAGAGTATTGATCTCCACAGGGAGATTCGGATCAACCTCAATATGCGCGCCATCCTGCGACAGAACAAAGTCTCCGTCCTGAGTAGTAAGAACACCCTCGGATGTCAGCGTGAAATTGCCGTCCCTGGTATACATAATGTCGGTCTGCCCGGTCATATCCCTCTCGATATTTACAGCCTTATTGGTGTATTCGATCCCAAAGAAGCCGTCGCCTGCGATGGCCAGATCAAAGGTGTTGTTCGTCTCCTTCATGGGTCCCTCTGACCAGTCCACATAGCCTTCACCTATCTTGACGCCGGGATTAATAATGCCCAGTCCACGGGCTGTGAACGGGGCATCAGTGTAATCTTTTATTTTGAGCGCAAGCTGATCCTTGAAAGACTGTGATGTTACGCCTTCCTTTTTATAACCGTTGGTGTTGGCATTTGCAAGATTGTTGGTGATCACATCCACTCTGTGCTGCTCGTTGATCATTCCGGTGTAAGCAGTGTAAAGACCTTTAACCATACAAAAACCCTCATACCCTCCTGGTTATACTCCCGCGCAATCCATGCGCGGAGCTGTTTTAATCCTCGCGATAGCCGGCTATGAATTCCACATAGCGGCCTGTTCCTATAGCAACAGCTGTCATGGGATCCTCAGCTGTCATGGTGTTGATTCCGGTTTTCGAATATATGAGTTCCTCAAGTCCACGAAGGAGTGCTCCGCCGCCGGTAAGGACAATTCCCCTGTCCGCGATGTCAGCAGCAAGCTCCGGAGGTGTGTTCTCAAGAACGCTGTGTATAGCCTCTATGATCTGAGCTGTGGGCTCTCGGAGGGCCTCTTCGGTCTCTTCAGATGAAACCCTGACTGTCTTGGGAAGACCTGTCACCAGGTTTCTGCCCCTTACGTCAAGGAAGTCATTCTCTGACCTGGGATATGCGGATCCGATCTTGATCTTGATATCCTCGGCTGTTCTGTCACCGATGAGGAGATTATGTTTTTTCCTCATGTATCTTACGATGGCCTCGTCAAAGTCATCGCCGGCAACCTTAACAGAGGTACTTACAACAGTACCGCCAAGTGAAATAACAGCGATATCGGATGTTCCGCCTCCTATATCGACTATCATATTGCCGCAGGGCTTGGTTATATCAATTCCTGCTCCAATAGCTGCAGCAATGGGCTCCTCGATGGTCTTAACATCCCTGGCTCCGCAAAGTCTTGTAGCATCTTCAACGGCCTTCTTCTCAACCTCTGTTGCTCCGCTGGGAACACAGACTGCTATGAACGGCTTCCTGTGGATCCTGCGGCCGATGGCCTTCTTGATGAAGTATCTCATCATCTGCTCAGTGATCTTGTAATTGGAAATAACGCCCTGGCGCAGTGGTCTTACAGCCACGATATTGCCGGGGGTACGACCAAGCATGAGCCTTGCGTCTTCGCCGATGGCCTTGATCTCTTCCGTATCTCTGTCATAAGCCACAACTGATGGCTCTTTTAAAACAACGCCCTTGCCTTTGATATAAACAAGAACCGATGCTGTTCCTAAATCTATTCCTATATCTGCATACTGCATAATTCTTTATTACCCCTTTCAGTGCAGTGACTACGTACAACGCATATAAAGTCATTTCACATTATAACGCAACGGCTGAAATTTTAAAAGGGGAAACATTTATCCTTTATATTTATCGGCGTGAAGCAGCTTATACTTTAGCTCTGCCAGCTTCCAGTCAACTTCGCTGTCGATGTCCTGAACCTCCAGCTCCGATAGTTCCATGGGAAGGATCTTTCCCACCATTATCCCCCGCATATCCCTAAAGCTCTTTACCCTGAAAACATAAAATTGTCCGGCGTCATGATAATGAGGTGTCAGGTCCTGTGACCTGGAGGAGAGAAACTCAGGCTGGCGGAAAAAGAGACATCCGTCCTTGATCTCCATTGCCCTTTGTGGCGGATAAGAAAACCTCACCACCGGGATCAGGGAATCGGCATCCGACTCCGAGAGTTCTTTTACCGCCAGGCTTAATCTGTCCGCCGTCACGAAGGGTGCAGTGGGATATATGCAGGCCGCCACATCGAATTCATGGCCCCTGACCTGGTACTCCCGTATGACCTCCTCAATGACGTCCACTGTTGTGGCGAAGTCGTTTGAAGTCTTTTCACTCCTCATAAAGGGCACGCTGGCGCCATATTCTTTAGCAATGGACGCGATCTCCTCGTCGTCCGTGGACACCATGACCTCCTCAAAAGCCCCGGACCTTAGTGCAGCCTCGATGGAGTAGGCGATTATCGGCTTGCCGTTGAAGCTCTTGATGTTTTTTCTCGGTATTCTTTTGCTGCCACCTCTGGCAGTTATCATAGCCAGCGCTTTCATTTTGTTTCCTCTCGGTTTTGGATTGATATGGTTTTCTTTCACTAGTTCTTCTGCAATCCTGACAGCTCCCTTGCCGTCAGTGATGCCCGAAAGTGCTTTCCTCATGGTTGCCAGGCGCAGATTGTCACTAATAATTGATCTGATATGATCACAGATACATGTCAGTACTGCCTGCTTATCATCAGGATCCCCGGAAGACACATCACCTGCAAAGATCATACCTCCTGTTCTCTGCCAGAATTCCACATTGAATTTCTGGTTATCCGCAACCTGGTAATAAATTGCAGGAAGACCTATTGCCGCACACTCCGTGAGCATTGTGCCCGCCGCAGCTACAGCGAGGTCTGAGCGGCGCATAAGGGCTGCCATGTCTGTGACTTTCTCGTGGATCACAACGCTTTCATGCTGGTCTGCAAAAGAGCGGATCTCTTCTATGTTGTTTACAAGACTACCGACGACGGCGTGGATGGTTATGGCTTTTGGTACTCCAGTTAATTCCTGTCTGTATGAATCATTGGATACTCCAAGAAGTCCTTGCTGGTGAAAATCATTGGATACTCCAAGCAGTTCCTGCCGATTCAATTCATTGGATACTCCAAGCAATCCCTGGCGATACAATTCCTTGGATACTCCAAGCAGCATCCCATGCATATCGGCACCGCCTGCGGTCAGAAGTATATTTAGACTCTGTTTGTCTTCTCTTATATCGCTCTGTTGGATATTAGTGCCAGAAAAATCAGTATCTTGTAATTTATTATCGCTTCTTTCCTTATTGGATTGCTCTCTGTAAAACTGTTCTCTAAGAGGTGCATACATAAGGCCCAAAAGCATACGGACAGGCCTCACAGAATTATTGAAAGTGTCTTTGTAAAGGTCATCATATCCGATCTGTTCGAAATATCCGCTGTAATTGATAATAAGATCAACGGGATAGGCTTCTTTTCCAAGGTCATCCATATATGCAATTTTGCAAACCGTCATGAGTTCAGTGAAGTACTTCGTAGTGACCTTGTAAGAGTCAACCAGCAAAACTTTTATATCCCTGGTAGTCAGTTCCTTCTTTAAAACAGGAAGCTCACTTTCAAGGTTCTGCCAATCAGATTCAAGAATAACTATTTCTATCCCTTCTATGTTTCCGGTAAAATCTCTCACAAGTGCTGCTGACTCCTCATCAGCAACAAAGAAAGTCACCTGCTGTCCCTTTTTTAATATTTCTTTAGCAATTGTTATACATCGCATAACATGGCCACTTGCAATTATTTTATTAGCATCAGCGCGAATTCCTATAGTAGGCATGAATGATATGAAGTCTCCTTCAAAGCGATGAGTTTTGGAAAGATTGTCTTGATATTAATTATAGAATTCATAATCATCGCTTTCAACTAAAAGGTGATTGTGTAATGTGGTATTCCTTGTTCTCTGAAGCTAAATTTTAGCTGTTGATTATTCGTTGTTTATTGTGTAAAGCCACCACCATAAGTATGTCGCTGTCGGTCGCCCCGGCGCGCCGGCCCAACGCCCCATGGGACCCGCCGCTCGCGCCAAACGGGGCTCATAAAGAAAATCACTTAAGGAAGAAAGACTTGATCTTCATGGCAGATTGTAATGTTAAAGACTCTGTTGATAATCCTATTTTTGCAAAAAAGAACAGAGATTATTGTTTATGCAATATATATTATTATCTTTCTATTGCTCTTCTTAGCATAAATATTCAGATATTTATATGTTTATTACCTTAATTGAAAGAAAATATCTCGTCTAATTGTGCACAGCCAATTATGATTCACCCTCTTTTACACTGTTACAAACTTCATTTTTCTTATTTTGAACAGTGATAGACAAATTCTCCCCATCAAAAACCGGGTTTTCGAGGATAAATATGTTCTTTATTTAGATAAATTGAACACTGTATATGGTAAAAACAAAAAACATCAATAAGTTTGGTACATTTCTTTGCCAAACCGAAATATATTTGATATGAGATAAGTTCGAGAGCCGGCTCACAATAGCCTATACCTGCAATTATTGTTTGCGGTATAATTGAAACAGATGATTTCGACGAAAGGAGACCTAATATGTTTTGTTCAGAATGCGGAAAAGAACTACGAGCAAACGCAGCGTTTTGCGCTTATTGCGGACATCCTGTCAATAACGATAAAGATGCTACTCCAAACAATTTGAATACTCAGACTCAGCAGCCTGTGCAGATATCATCAAACGGTATTCCTATTATTAATGCATCAGCTGATATGGTATACAGATACGGGCATAGCAGTGCAGCCTCTCAGGCTACACCTTCACAGTCAGCAGGTGAAGTATATTACATGACCAAAACCATGACCCAGGCTGCCAATCTGGCGGTTTTGCGGGCGACAGAGTGGCGCAGGGCATATGAGGGAGAAGAGGATTATGAAGCCAGTCAGTTTTATCCTGACTGCAATATTAAAAAACTCCTCAAGATTGCAGAAAAAGAAGATGCTTCCAATGCCAAGCGCAGCACGAAGGTAACCTATATCGTCTCGCCTGAAGGAGCCATCGGAGAAATAGTTGACGAGGACTATGGCACAACTCCTGAATGTGATATCTATTGGCAGTTATACACAAAAGAAAAAGTTCTCAAGTATCTACCGAAGTGGCAGCGGGATATCAACATCCGGCAATCATAAAAAGCATCGCAGAGCATATTAAAACTCCCGGACATAAAAATGTGCCGGGAGTTTTAATCTGAGATCAGCTTATGAACAGCGCTATGATAATCCTGAATCCGGGCTGCACACTATGATTTATGATACTTTTCCCGTTTCATAATATAAAGGCATAAGAAAATACTCATTTTTTTATGGTACTCTCCTGCTTTTGTTGAAAAACAGCATAAACTCTATACAAATATTTATGACCATTTGACCCGCATTCAGGAAAGTGACATAAAAAATATCTCAGATTCTTATGGCATTATTTTAATTCCAACAGAATTTGACATAAATAACAAGATGCGCTTTTATCACCCCCAGCAGCTAAAACGAAAACCGCGCCCCAAAGACAGAACTGCTACCTCTTATCGTAGTCGATAAATTCCAGCAGTATCACCGCAATTACAATGTACACAATGGTCCAGCCTATCAGCCACAGCCAGCAGGTAAAGACATTGTTGTCATCAAACTCGTATGCAGGATTCTGGTTCTGCTGTCCTGACTGCATCAGGAATTCTTCTTTCATATCGTTTTCTTCCATATACTGGAATATCTGCAGAACCGGCTTTTGTCCCTCGATTTCTATATTTTTCATCTTAAGTCCGCTGTTCCAGATGCTGACCATGGGCAGGGAGTTGTAATCACCCTGGGTGCAGAGTGCTGTCAGGCCCCATCTTGTGGCGGTGAGGTAGGTGAAGGGCTCCGCCTCCTTGGGAAGCGAGAAGAATCCTCCGTTGGAAAAGAGAAGCTCAACGATAAGAAGAAACGGCATCACAGTCATAGCTGCGGTTGTGGTCTTGGAAACAGCAGATACCAGCAGTGCCAGCATATCCGCGCTGTAAGTTATAAGAAAGATCGTAATGCCAAAGTCCACAAGCGGCCATGGTGTTATCAGGCTCTTGGAGATGAGAGTCACCTTCATCAAATTGCACACCACTATCAGGATCACTGCCTGCAGTATGCACAGGATCGCCTGATATATCATATGTGAAGCCATATAGGAGGTGATGTGCAGGCCGGATCTGTGCTCACGCTTTACTATAGCCCTCTCTCTGCATATGCTCTGAATGGAGTTGAAAAAACCATTCCAGATACAGACGCAGGCAAGCGCAAAGCAGCCCATCTGGGTCCCTTCCATCGTCTTGTATAGTCTGCTGCCAACTGCATAGCATACCAGTCCCGCTATGATGGCTGACATGGGTAGCACCTTCCAGTCATTCTGAAAAAAGAACATCCTGAAAAGCTTTCCCAGGTATATAAAGGTCTGTGGTATCCTGCCCTTATGTCTTTTCTGTCTGATAGCCATAACGTATCACCCCACCTTTTCCTTCATGTAGTCAGTATATTTCTCAATGAATTCTTCTGCTCTTCCTTCTCCGCCCTCTTCCTTCTGGTTGATGGAAAGAAGGATCTCCTCCATGGAGTTCTTGCCAAAGAATTTGTAGGCCTCCTGGATCGGGCCGTACCAGGCAAGTCTGCCGGTCCTTTTTGAGTCCTTCGCAAGAACAATGACATCATCAAAAAGATCAATTACTCTGTCCGGAGTATGGGTTATTACTATGACTATCTTACCCTCATCGGCGATGTCCCTGAGCTTTTCAAAAAGTCCCCTGGCCACAACACCATCCAGACCGGAATCAGGTTCGTCAAGGATAAAGAGCGTGGGATCGGAAATAAATTCCATGGCGATAGAGAGTCTCTTTCTCTGGCCTCCCGAAAGCTTTTCCACCAGATTGTTTTTTACGGCAGAAAGTCCGAACTGTTCCAGAACTTCATTTACCCTCTTTATCCTCTTGAAGAAATTAACAGAAGACGGGAGTCGCAGGGTAGCAGCATCAGAAAGCGTAAGCATGACGGTGTCGTCTCCGCGCACCAGATCCTGTTGTGGCACAAAGCCTATATCATACATCATATCCTCGTAGTCTTCATAGACATCCTGATCGCCGAGAATTATCTTGGCATCTGCCTTTTCATATCCAGTCACAGCATTCACGAAAGTGGTCTTTCCTGCTCCGGACCCGCCCAGGAGCAGCACCATATGTCCCTTTGGTATGTTCATATGAACATCCTTAAGAAGTACTTTTCTCATGAAGAACTCAGTTGCTGTCCTCTTATTGATGTTTATGGTCAGGTTGTCTGAAGCGGAATCAAGGTCAGTACCCAGTTCCCTGGCACCCTCAGCATCAGAGAAATCCATAACCTTCTTTGCAGGCACAAAGTCTTTACCAAATCCCCAGATAATAGCTACCAGCCACTCGAGAAAAACAAAGCCTAAGATCCACAGCTTTCTCCTCTTAAAAACCTTGGTCATGCCATAATAGATCCTGAGCTGATACACTATCCTTGCCATGGTCAGCGCTGTGAAGGGTATCAAAAGTAATGTATATATTTTCCCATCAAGATTCACTAAATTCATGGCGACCTGAAAGACGATCGACAAAAGCGAAATGATCGTGTATTCACGACCATCCAGTTCCCTGTCTGCACAAAGTCCCAAATGATAATCTCTTGCGAAGGGAACAACAGACCAGACCCCCTTGACGCCGCACTTTTCAAATACCTTCCAGTATCCGATGGATGTCAGAATAAGATACAAAATGTTAAATAAAAGTCCGACCCATCTACCACTTAAGAGCAATTCCATAATATATCCTCCAATTTATATGTCATGATAACAGTTCCCAGCTAAGGGGCGTCCCCTTTTCAATATCTGCTGCAGCCGTCATTCCAAGTACTTCTTCATAATGTTTTGTATGCATGCCGTTACCCGGTCTTATGGATCTGACATTTTCCGTCGTTATCTTCTCGCCCTTCTTAATGTCTTTTACCACAAAGAGAGATCTGGACAGCTTCCTCTCTGCAACCTGCTTGTCGGTGAGGGCATAGTCGTAAGATCCAAGCGCCTCTTCCATTATGCGGACGTTCCTGACCATCTCCGCAAACTCGCCGGGCTCCATGGAAAAAGCATCATCTACGCCGCCGGCGCTTCTGTCCAGGGTCAGGTGCTTCTCGATCATGCTCACTCCAAAAGGAATGCTGCCGGTGGGTATCACGCTGCCCGGAGTGTGATCCGAAAGCCCCACGAGACATTTATACTTATCAGAAAGACCTTTTATCATCCTGAGGTTCACCAGGTTGTAAGGAGTCGGATAAGCGCTGACACATTTTAATAGGATCACGTCTGTATTGCCCTCTTCTGTGCAGGTCTTCAGGGCC
>JAEEGF010107971.1_pt1 | contig 26235 bp, 20 predicted proteins | sample 9134171 | NCBI WGS metagenome assembly JAEEGF01 (sample SAMN16246542, study PRJNA631951) | gut metagenome | biome: gut microbiome; feature: rumen; material: AP-attached | host: Bos | place: Iran: Karaj | collected 2018-10 | reverse complement strand
ATAGCCAGGATAAAGTTCTTCCTTACCAAAGAAGACATTGAAAAATTCGACCCCGCTAAGGTCGAGGGACAATTGGTTAGAGTCAGCATCTTCAAACCCGAAACTGTGGAAATAATCCCTGGTGTGCCAACCAGATTAGGTTACTATATCACGCAAAGCAAAGTTTAAAAGAAATATATTGCTTTTTTATATGAAAATTAAAACTGTATCAATAGATTTTCTTTATTCTTGCGGAGCACAAGTATTATTAAACGGGGTTCAGCATTTATTGGTGTTTCCCTGGATTAATAAAATGTATGGACCAGAATTTACTGGAAGAGTTCTTGCTTGTCTAAGTATAGTCTATATTTTTGCAACTACTTTTGGCTTGGGCATGAATAATGTCCGTCTCGTAGAGGAGAGAAAAGGAAACGGATCTAATGGAGATTACCTTTCTATTCTTTTATTGGGAAGTGTATTTTTAACGTTAATAGCATTCTCAGCTAGAAGATTTGGATTTGATCCACAAGTTAATTTCATTTGGTTTGCTATATTGTGCATTCTAAATATGACACGCATATACGGAGAAGTTGATTTCCGCATAAAGCTGCATTTTGGATCATACTTTATCTACTATGCACTCATTTCAATAGGATATATTTTAGGTTTCTTATTTTTTAGGCAAACGAATAACTGGACGCATATATTTATTGTCGGAGAATTGCTTTCGATTATAATGCTTTCATTTCGTCAAATGATTTTTGCCCCTTCGTTGCCTTCTAAAAAATTTCTATATTTGACGAAATCGGTGATATTGTTATTTCTAAGCTCGATTATGGTTCAGATTATAGTTAGTGGAGATAGATTAATACTTAAATATTTCCTTGGCGATCGAGCGGTTACTGTTTACTCTTCCCTGTCATTAGCCGCTAAAATTGCAAATATGGTTGTAATACCATTAGGAACGCTTTTGTTGGCATATTTAACAGCCAATACTATCCCAAAAACAAAACCCTGGTTATATAAAGTTTCCTTTTCATGGATTGGTTTATGTCTTTGCGCTTTAGTTGGAACATCAATTGCATCTCCGATTTATGTTAAGCTTTTCTACTCTAATCTTTATAATGAAATTGTTAATCTGAACTTGATTGTCAATATCGGACTGATTCTCGCAATGATAGGATATCTATTTAGGATATATCTCATTGCTACTTCAAATTCTCTTGTTGTTTTTCTTGTTGAATCATCATCAACAATAATTCATGTAACTTTAGCGATCATTTTGACTAAAAAACACGGCATGGTTGGTTATGCTTGGTCAGTTATAATAAGTCGAATTATAAGAATAATATTGGGCTCATCCTTAACATTTTTGTTTATAAACGTAAATGAAAGAAACGCAATAACACAACCCTGTCAAAATTAAAACGTTCATCAATAAAAGAAATAAATCCATGAAACGGCTCAGAAAATTCCTTTATTCTTGGTATAAAAGCGATTCTTCCTTAAAAAGAGGAATCGCATTAATGTTGGGTTCCATTTTTTATCTTGCGTTTCAAACTGACTACTCTAAAATTTCCAGCGTCAAGAAAAAGATGGTGGCTAATAATATTTGCGAAAACTCGTTTAAAACAAATATTGACATGCTATTTTCTCTCCTCTTTTCGGGTTTTTCTCCAGACGCTTATTCCTCTTATAATCTTATAAATAAGACTTCAAAACAAAGAAAAACCTTTGTTTCTTCAATTGAAGACATCTTATTTGGTTCTAGTATAAACGATTTTGTTTTCCCTGATATATTATCAGACAAAAAACAAACATATGATATTTTAAAGAAGTACTTCAAACGTGATTTAATTGTTGTTAAAGACAACGCCGATCACGATTCATTTATCTCGTTTTCAGAAAAAAACAAACGGTTTTTTTGCAAACCACAATATGGTTCCTGTGGTAGACACTCTGGTGTTATTGATTTAAACGAAAAAGATCCCAATAGTAAATTCAACGAACTAATCTCAACTGGGCCATATGTTTTAGAAGAATTGATAAAACAAAGTTCAGTTATGTCTCAATTCAACGAATCAAGCATTAACACTGTTAGAACAACACTAGTCAGAACGAAAAATGGGATAGAACTTCTATTCGGATTTATTAGATGTGGAAGAAAAGGACAATGCGTTGATAACGGTGGAGCGGGAGGTATAATAATTCCCTATAATCCCAACAACGGATATTTATCTAAAGTTGGTTTTGATGAAGTTGGGGTATTTTATAATGAACACCCAGATTCAGGAGTAAAGTTCGAAGGATTCCAAATCCCTTGTTTTAATGAAATTATTAAACTATCTTTTGAACTCGCTCAACAATTGCCTAATTACAACTATTATGGTTGGGATATTGCTATAACCGATAATGGACTAATTCTTGTTGAAGGTAATAGTAGACCACAGTTGATAGGGTTGCAAGGAATTCATGTTGAAGGATTCAAGCAAGAAATATACACTATTTTGCATGAAAGAGTTGTTCCAGATTCTTTGAGGAAAAAACAAATGAAATTATTCTGTTAGAGTTTTATAATTTTTTAGGCAATAATTCTGGACAAGTTATGATAAAAATCTCTTTCCTAGGTGATATAATGTGCGAAAAGCCTTTTTTGAAGGCTGCAATCAAACGTGGTTTTGATTTTTATACCGCATTCTCAAATTTAAACAGTTTCCTTTCAGAAGCTGACTATGTCGTTGCCAATTTAGAAACACCAATTGCAGGAAAAGATTATAAATTCACAGATAAGATTTATTCGTTCAATACGCCAGAAGAATTTCTTGACTCTCTTAAGAAAATTAAAATTGATCTTTATTTAACAGCAAATAATCATTGTCTAGACAGAGGAATAAATGGGCTTAATATCACGCTGGACGAGCTAGACAAAAGAAATATGGCTCATACAGGAACATTCAGATCAAAAGAAGAACAAAAAAACATATTTATACATAATTTCGGTGGCTTAAAGTGTGCTTTTGTTTCTTGTAATGCTTATATAAACCGCGATAATTGGCTTAAATTTAGGAAGGAACTATCTCCATATTGCATTAACAGTCTTATAGACATGGATTCGCTTATTAATTACAGGGCTAAGTCTATTCCTTTTTATTATTTGAGAACAAAGTTTAGTAATGGTTTTATAAGCGACTTTAGAGTTTATTTAAGAAGAATGTTTGCTCAGAAGCCTAAACCTCATACAGACAATGAACATTTGCTTGAAATTCAAGGTAACGTTTTAGAAAATATCAGGGATCATATCGAAGCAGCAAAGAATAACGCTGATTTGGTTTTCTTATTGCCTCATTGTGGCGGTCAATTTAATGTTCAACCAGGCGTTACTTCAATTGAGCTGTTTAATAAGTTATTTGAATTTGGAGCAGATGCAGTCATTGCTTCACACCCACATGTAATACAAAAAATTACTTTCAATGACAATAAGCCTTGTGTTTTTTCTTTAGGTAATGTTTCTATGTCTCCGTCATCTCCATATATTGTAGAATCATCCCTTCCTCAATACGGCCTTATTTATAACGTTTATATAGACAACAAAGCAATCGTTAAGACTTCTTTCTCGATAATCAAAATGGTCGAAGAATCCGATCACTATCCATTAGTTTTCTTAACGGACGTTTTATATGAAAAAAGCAATTGCAAACAAAAAGAATTGATTAAAAACGATATTTCGCATTTATACCAAAGAATTACAGGGAATAATTCTTTCCCTGGCATTCAAAGGGAGTATCCTTTAAAACAATTACAATAAATCTAATTGCAATTATTTTTTTTAAACACTAAAATAGAAATAATAAACAATCAATCTGATAAGGGAGAAATAAACAATGAGCAAAAAAATCGTTCTTGTTTTCGGCGCCACCGGAACCACCGGCGTCTACACTGTCGACTACTTCACCCAGCATCTGGATTCTAAAGAATACGAAGTTGTCGCCTCCGGTCGAAGGAATACCGACTACTACACGAGACGTGGAATAAAATATTGCCGCTGCAATATGGAAGATCCAAATGATTTTGGCGAACTTCCCACCGAGAACGTTTACGCCATCGTTCATCTGGCTGCTGTTCTACCCTCTCACATGGAAGGATATCATCCCGGCAAATACATTGACGCCAACGTAAAGGGCACATTGAATATTCTCGAATACGCCAAGAGAGTCAAAGCCGACAGGATCCTTTACATGAAGTCCATCGCCGACTACTACGGCTACCTCAAGGAAGGCATGAATTTCTTCCCGCCCGATATGCCTCCCAAAGTCAATTACTGCACCGATCACACCGTTTACGCTATCAGCAAGATCTGCGCCTGCGAACTTATCATCCATTATCATCAGATGTACGGTTTAAAGGGCTTCATTTTCAGAATGCCCAATATTTACTGCTACCATCCTAGAAAAACCTACTTCGTCAACGGCATCATGAGACCCATGGGCTACAGATATGTCATTGATCGCGCTATCAAGGGAGAACCTATCGAAGTCTGGGGAGACCCCAAGAAAGGCAGAGACCTGGTTTACGTTAAAGATTTCGCGCAGATAATAATGAGAGGCGTTCTTGCTGACTGCGACGGCGGCGAGTTCAACGTCGGATCAGGCAGATTGACTCCCATCCTTGAACACTTCCAAACCATCGTGGACGTCTTCAGCCCCGCCGACCACAAGTCCGAGCTCATCATGTGCCCGGACAAGAAGGACAGCGCCAACTACTGGATGGACATCGAGAAAACAAAGAGAGTCCTCGGTTACGAACCGCAGTACGACTGCAGAGGCTATCTTGAAGACTATAAAATTGAAATGGGTAAGAACCGTTTCGAAGGTTTGTACTAAACATGAAACTAAGCTTTGTTATTCCTTGCTACCGTAGCGAAAAGACCGTCGGCGGCGTTATCGCCGAGATCATCTCTACCGTTGAGAAGAGCGACTACGATTACGAGATCATCTGCGTCAACGACTGTTCACCGGATGACGTCTGGCGCGTTCTGAAAGATCTGGCCGGCTGCAATCCGAAGATCAAGGCCATTTGTCTTGCCAAGAACATGAACAAGCCTTCCGCCAGGATGGCCGGCTTGAACTATGCCACAGGCGATTACATCGTCTCGCTTGATGACGACGGGCAATGTCCCTTGGACAGGCTATTCGATCTTATGAAGCCCTTGAGCGAAGGCTACGACGCCTCGTTCGCCCGCTATCCCAAGAAAAAGCAAAGCGGATTCAAAAACTTCGGCAGCTGGCTGAACTCTGTCATGGGCCGCGCCATGATCGACAAGCCTGCTGATCTGCAGATCTCGAATTTTAGCGTTCTAAAGAAGTATGTCGTGGACGAGATCATCAAATACGATCTCCCCTATCCCTACTTCAGCGGTCTGCTTCTGAGGACCACCGCAAAAGTGACCAACGTGGAAATGGAGGAAAGGTCCAGAGTTTCCGGAACCACGACCTTCACTTTCGTAAAACTTTTGAGCATGTGGATGAACGGTCTCACCGCCTTCTCCGTAAAGCCCCTTAGGCTTGCTTCCCTCATTGGCGCCTGCTACGCCTGCCTAGGTTTCCTCTTCGGCATTTATACTATCGTCTACAAGATCTTTCATCCCGCCGTTCCCAAAGGTTACAGCTCAACCATCGCCGTGATCATGTTCACCTGCGGTATCATGATGCTTATGCTCGGTCTGATTGGAGAATACCTCGGCCGCATTTACATCTGTATCAACAAATCCCCACAGTATGTGGTTAGGGAAACCGTAAACGTCAAATCAGAAGACAAGTAATGCTGAAATTTATTGAAAAATGCCGTCAAAGCATGAGCCTCTGCTATCAGAGCTCTAACGATATCGATCATGTCTTAGGATATGTCGTTTTCAAGACGCTCTTCTTTTTCTATTTTTATTTCAAGCAGTATTTTCCTTCCACCGTTGATAAGGTCGCGAAGGAACTTGTCGCAGCCGGCAGGTTAACGGATTTCAAAAAGGCCAAAGACGACATCTTCAAGTGGTACACCTTCTACCACTACGCCCCCTGGGAGTACGCAGCGTATCATTTCGAAACAAAAAGCAAGGAAGAAAGGCTGAAATTCTATTCCGACATCAACAGAATGAAATTCGGCTCCATTGTCAACAACATTACCGATTGGAACAAGCTGGATAACAAACTGAAAGCCTACGAGCTTTACAAGGACGCCTTCAGAAGAGATGTGCTCTCAATAAAAGACGAATCCGACTTTCCTGCTTTTGAAAAATTCTGCGAAAACAAACCGGCTTTTTTTGCGAAACCGCTCTCAGGAAGTTTGGGCAGAAATTCTGATCTTATAAAACTCGATCCTGAAAAGGATCTGAGAGTCATTTTCGACGATCTTCTTAAGATTGGCCCCTATATTCTTGAAGACCCCATCCGGCAATGCCCCGAATTGGCCTCCCTGAATCCCGACAGCGTCAACACTGTTCGCATAGCCACTCTTTTGAGCAAAGACTGCAAAAACGTCGACATTCTCTTTTCCTACGTCCGCTGCGGAAGAAAAGGCATCACTGTCGACAACAGCGGCGCCGGAGGCTATCTAGCCAGCATAGATCCCGAAACCGGCACTGTCATAACAGACGGCTGCGCCAAGGACGGAACTTTCGAGCAAATTCATCCCGACACCGGCGTAACATTCAAAGGATTCACTGTCCCTAGATACGAGGAAGCCAAGGCTCTTGTCGCCGACCTTGCCAAGCGCCTCCCCAGCATCCGCTACGTTGGTTGGGATCTTTCCGTCACCGAGGATGCGGTAGTGCTAGTTGAAGCCAACAGTTTTGCTCAAATGTCCGGCTGCCAATTCTCTACAGGAATTGGTAAAGCAGAGTATTTTGAGAATTTCCTCCGTGCCAAGAAATGAGCGAAGGCATTATAATAAAGTATTCAATAACAAAACGAACAATTTGTTCCGCAGGATTTTTAAATAGATTGTAACTGAAGTTACGAGCAATGAAGGCAAAAACTTTTTCCAAAGATTTTTTCTTTACTGTTGGTGCAGCGGTGATAACGAACGCTGTTCAACATCTTTTCGTCTTCCCGTGGATCAACAAAGTATCCGGTCCTGAAGTTACCGGAAGAATTTTGGCTTGTCTGAGCATAGTCTTCATTTTTTCTCATACTTTTGGCATAGGCATGAACAATACTCGCCTGGTGGAAGACAGAAAAAACACCGGGACAAACGGCGATTATTTGTGCATAATTGGAATTGGAAGCATATTTCTTATAATCATTGCCTTTTTAGCCAAAAGATTCGGCTTTGATCCACAGGTAAATCTAACGTGGTTCGCGGTTCTTTTGATCTTAAGCATGATTCGAACTTATGGCGAATTTGATTTTCGTAAAACGCTCCAGTTCTCACAGTTTTTCATTTATTTCGTCTTAATTTCGATTGGTTATGCCATAGGCGTTTTCATTTACAGGAAAACTTCCAACTGGACTCACATTTTCATATTGGGTGAATCTTTGGCTGTTATAATGCTTCTTTATAGGAAAGTTGTCTTTGCTCCCGCATTGCCGTCCAATAAGCTTTTCTATCTCACGAGAGCGATTGTTCTTTTAGCGCTCAGCACTTTGATGGTGCAGATGGTAGTCAGCGGAGACCGGCTAATATTGAAATATTTCCTTGGCGACCGTTCAGTGACGGTGTATTCGTCCTTGTCGCTTGCTGCTAAAACAGCAAATATGGTTATATTCCCATTGGGAACGCTGTTGTTGAGCTATTTGACGGCCCAAACCATTCCCAGCACAAAAAAATGGTTTTATAAAGTTTCGGCAGGCTGGTTCGGATTTTGTATCTGCGCTTTGGCGGGCACATTGATAGTAGCACCCATATACGTCAAGCTATTCTACAGCAATCTTTATGATGATATAACTGGGTTAAATATTATTGTAAATTTTGGTTTGTCACTGGCAATGGTAGGTTTCCTATTTAGGATTTACCTTATCGCACTTTCAAATGCTACGTTAGTTTTCCTTTTTGAATTAATATTTGCCATAATTCATCTAGCCGCAGCCATCCTATTGACTAATCAATATGGAATGATAGGTTATGCCTGGGCCGTTATAATTGGAAGAGGTTCCCGATTGATAGCCGGAGCAATACTTACCTTCATCTACGTTAACAAAGCAGAGAAAAATCTAACGCCTTCTGTAAGTCAATAATGAGCGATAAGATCAAGATCAACGTTTTCGGCGATTTCTGCCTGGTCAGCGTCGACCCAGACAATTACAGGTTCGGGGACGACGTAAAAGCCATTATGTCAGGCGCAATAAACGTTGCCAATCTTGAATGCCCGGTAACTGACGCTGAAACAAAAGCGCCTTTCCAATCTGTCAATTTCAAAGTCAAACCGGAACTACTTAAGGTCCTCGACTGTTTCCAAGTAGTTACTCTTTGCAACAACCACATTGGCGACTATCTTGACCAGGGTATTCAGGACACCATCAAGCACGTTGAGGAAAAAGGCCTCAAATGGTTCGGGGTAGGAAGATCCTATGACGAAGCCTTAAAACCCTGCATAATCGAAGCAGGCGGCCATAAAATAGCATTTTTCGCTGCTTCCCGCTGGCACAATATTACCAAAGGGAGAAACTGGGGCACCGCCGTAGAAAAGATCGGCAAGCTGAAAAAGCTAATCGGACAGCTCAAAGAGGAAGGGTGCATCGTCATCCCCTACTTCCACTGGGGCTACGAATACGTCCGTATCCCCGCCCCCAAGGAACGCGGGATAGCCAAAGCTTGCATAGACGCCGGAGCGGATATCGTCATAGGCTCTCATCCGCACATCTTCCAGGCTTACGAAGTCTACAAGGGCAAATACATCTATTACAGCCTTGGCAACACCGTCTTCCAGTCAGAGCGTTTCAACAACGGCATGGCTATGATCATAGACGATCCAAGGCTCTTCAACTCCTTTTTCGTCTCCATTACCATAGACGAGAATAATAATCTTCATCCCGAGCCTGTATTCTACCAGCTCTCCGACACCGGAGTAAGACTTCTAAACCAAGAGGAGAAGCAAGCTCAGGAAAAAGAACTTGAGGAAGTCTCCAACATTCTACGCCTCCCGTACGAGAAATACTGGAAACTTTACTACCGCCAAGCCGTAACTTCGTGCAAGCATCACATTCGTCTGCGTCATCAGTTCCAAAAGATCGACGAAAAGAGTTTAAAAGACAAAATTAAAATGATATTCAGATTCAATTCCCAGGATCTCAGGAACAGATTGGCACACTTATTCCACTGGTTTTTTGAATAGACTATGAAAAATTTTTTATTAAAACTGTATAAAAGTGATAGTAAGTTGAAGAATGTCTTTGCTATCTTCATCATGAACATTTTCATGATTAGATTTATTAACCTTAAATCCATAAAGGATACAAGGGATAAACTTGTTTCATCAGGGAAGTCCAATTGCTCGTTTAGACTTTATTGGGATATCCTTTTATGGAATTTACTTTTTGGTTACGATCCTTCTGAATATTCCGCTTATAATTTTATTGACATATCCTTTAAAGATCGTTTTTCCTTTATCTCCTTCAATGAGCAGATTTTGTTTGCAAGATCTATCAACAACAATTTTAATTATGACATTTTAAGCAAAAAGCAAAACACTTATTTGTTTTATAAAGAATATTTTCATCGAGAACAAATAATTGTAAAATCTCAAGATGATTATAGCTCGTTTAATGACTTTATAAAAAGGCATCCAATTTTTTTCTGTAAACCTTTTAATGGATCTTGCGGAAATGGCACTAGCTTGATTGATGTTAGTAATCAATGTTCTGACAAGATATTCAATAATTTAGTTTCTTCAGGTACGTTTATCCTGGAAGAAATAATTGAACAAAGCAATGAGATGGCTCAATTCAATGACACTTCTATTAACACAGTTCGTACAACTATGTTAAAGATAAATCGTGATATTGTGTTGTTATTTGGTTTTATACGTTGCGGCCGTAAGGGGTCAATTGTTGATAATGGCGGCGCGGGAGGCATAATAGTTCCCTATAACCCAATAACTGGAAAATTAAGTAAATTGGGATTTGATGAATCTGGTAAAACGTATTGGGAACATCCCGATAGTCATGTTTCCTTTGAAAACTTTCAAATTCCTCGATGGAAAGAAATTTGTGATTTATCGATTAAACTCACAGAAATGACGCCAAATATTGTTTATGTCGGTTGGGATTTAGCAATTACAAATGACGGAATTACTTTAGTTGAGGGGAATAGTAGACCTATGTTTGTTGGATTGCAAGGTATTCATTCTATTGGCTTTAAAACAGAACTTGAATTAATTTTAAGAAGAAAAATAATTCCTAAAGAATTTAAAACTAAGCAAATGGAGATTTTTTCATGATAAAAATCTCTTTTCTTGGTGACATAATGTGTGAGATGCCTTTTTTGAAGGCAGCCATAAAGCGTAATAATGACTTTTATTCCGCTTTTGCTCGTTTGCAAGATTTGTTGTCGGAATCGGATTTTGTCGTAGGGAATTTGGAGACACCGATTGCCGGAAAAGAACTTGGATATACAAACGAACTATATGCTTTCAACACTCCTTCTGCATTCCTTGACGGACTCAAAAGGTTAAAAATTGATCTGTATATTACTGCAAACAATCATTGCTTAGATAGAGGCGTCAAAGGCCTGGAAAATACTTTGGATGAGTTGGACAAAAGAGGAATGTCTCATACTGGCACGGCACGATCACAGGAAGAGCAGAAGAAGCTCTTTACTTGCCAACTTAAAGATACTAATTGTGCTTTCCTTTCATACAACGCCTTTATTAACGAGGATAAATGGTTAAGGTATAAAAAAGAATTTAAAAGATATAATGTCAATGAGCTTATAGATATTGACATGCTTGTCAGGTATAAAGAAGCCCATCGTATGAAAGCCATACCTTTTTACACTATAAGAAAAGCCATTGGAAGTCTTTTGCCAAAGAACTTTGACATATATGTAAAAGAAAAACTTGGTTATAAATTTAAACCGTATGTCGACAATGAGCCTCTATCTGAAATAGAAGGCGATTATTTAGATGATGTTAAATCAATGATAGGTGTGGCTAGAGAAAATGCTGATATTGTTTTTATGCTGCCTCATTGCGGAGGTCAATTTAACATTGCCCCAGGCACAAGGTCAAAAGAACTTTTCCAAAAATTGCTTGAGTTTGATATTGATGCGTTAATAGCTTCTCACCCTCATGTTGTTCAATGCATTAAGTCAGTTAATAAGAAGCCCTGCGTTTATTCTTTAGGCAATGTCTCAATGTCTATGTCCTCACCTTATATTGTTAAAGAGGCGTTACCGCAATATGGTATGATTTTTCATACTTATATTGAAAACAAAAAAATCGTTAAAACGACTTTCTCGTTTATAAAAATAGTCGAAAATAAAGACCATTATCCTATTGTTTTCCCCGTTGACGAACTTTGTCAGAAAGTTGACGGTGAAAAACGAGATTCACTTGAAAAAGAATTATCCCAACTCTATTACCGAGTAACCGGTGAAAGCGCTTTTTCTGGAGTTGAAAGAGAATATGAATTTTTAATCATCTAACTAACGATATTATTATGTCAAAATTAAGTGATTCGGTATATCGAATATTGGCAAGTTGGTATAGAAGCTCAAATGGTTTCTTCCACTTTTTAGCATATATAGGTTATGACATTATTGGTCTTCCCCTCTATTGGATAACTCAAGGCAAAGAACAGTTCCAGTTGCTTCCTGAACTTATTGGTGCAATGAAACGCCAAGGAAGAAAAATTACCGGATTCACAAAATTAGACATCCTTTTTGAGTTCTTTTTCCACGGCTATCTAGGATACGAGTATGTCGCCTACCACTTTGAAACCAAAAGCCACGGGGAAAGGAAAGCGTTTTATTCCGAAATGGATCGTTGGAGATTCACCAACATCTGCAATAACCGAAAAGATATCTGGAAACTTCGCAACAAACGCCTGGCTTATGAGATCTTCAAAGACTGGTATAAGCGTGAACAAATAATCGTCAAGTCTATGGACGATCTTGAGGCTTATACAAAGTTTGCTACCGCTCACCAGGTCTTCTTTGCAAAACCATTCGCAGGCGGAGGCGGCTTAGGCGCCAGATGGATCGATATTAAAAAATATTCTTCAATAGAAGAAAGTTTCAAGCTTCTCATTAAGGACGGTTCCTTCGTTCTAGAGGAAGGCGTTTACCAGTGCCCCGAAATGGCTGCCTTTAATCCTGACAGCATCAACACCGTAAGAATAGTTACCATCCGTTCTAACAATAAAGTTAGTATCTGGCACGCCCTTATTCGCACCGGCAGAAAAGGCTCTATTGTCGATAATGGCGCCTCCGGCGGTCTTTTCGTTATGGTAGACCACAATACAGGCAAAATCATCTCTGGCGGCGCTAATGAACGTGGCGATTATTTCCTCAATCATCCTGATAGCAATGTCCCCTTCATAGGCTTCCAGATTCCCATGTGGAAAGAACTATGCGATATGTCCATTGAGATGATGAATGCCATGCCAACAATCAACTGCATAGGATGGGATCTAGCCGTAACAGACAAAGGCCCGGTAGTCATAGAAGCCAACGGTCAAACTTCTCTCTGCGGCCCTCAGCTTACGCAGAGAAAAGGCTTCAGAAAAGAATACGAAGAGATACTGATGACTTTAAAATAGCATTCACAAATTAATTAGTTAAGTCTAATGGAAAATCACATAAATTAGAATCATAAACGATATAAGATTATATGAATGATATCACTTTAAAAGAACCGAATGATAATTCTAATAACAAAAGTAAAAAAACACTTTTGATACTAAACCATTAAAATCAAATATGGATAAAAAAAATGGTTTATGATTCATTAAGATTACAAAACATTTTAAGGCACTCATCAAGGTCAACAATCAATAATATTTTAAATAATGGAAATTTAGTTAAATACAATAAAAGGAAGCATAACAACCAATCAAAATGATAATGGTGATAAAGTTTTCTTTATTTTAAGAGGTACTGTTGAGGTTTATATAAATGATCGCAAAATTATCTGAAATGTCAGACCCACATGATAAAACATTTATTACAAGGAGAGTCCTTGATAGATTAAATGACGATTCAAAATATGGTACAAATTCGAAAGAATGTATGTGGCATTATTCCAACAAAAAAAATTTTGATGAAGAAATATGGGCATCATCTTGGCTCTGGCGTTTTAATTAACTTTTATTGAACAGCTATTTATAATCTAAAACATAGGAGAAATTATGAGCGCTGGAATTTGCATCATGAATAAACATGCAATAGCAATGGCCGCAGATAGTGCAGTAACCATAGGAGATCATGCTGCTATTCATAATTCTGTTAATAAACTCTTCTCAATTTCAAGAGTTGCTCCTGTAGGAATAATTATCTATGGTAACGCAGATTTCATGTCAGTTCCTATGGAAATAATTATTAAACAATATAAAAAGCATTTAGGAGATAAAACTTTTGATAAGCTTGAAGATTACAAAGAATCATTTATTGAATTTTTAGAAGACAATTCTGATTTATTGAGACTAAATATTAATGAACATATTTATATACATAGTATTTTCAACTCTATTTTTACTATAATCCGTAACGAATATAATAACTATCTTCAAGAATCAAAAACAACAATTGAAAAATTTAACATTAATAATTTTTTCCCTTCCGTTATAGAAATATTAGACAAACATATTAAAAATCAAATTTATAATTTTTCTGAGCATTTACATGAAAAATACAAAGACTCTTTTTTTACTTTAATTAGAAATGATAATTTATTGAAAGACTTATCCGATAAAAAAGTAGATGAATTATTTGAAAAAACCTGTTTTTTGCTTAATTCTAATTCTGATTTAGATTCGAATTGCTATCTTGGATTTACTATAGCTGGATATGGTGAAAATGAAATATACCCCAGTTTGTTTCATTTGCATTTTTACTCAATGATTAATGGTAAATTAAAATATATAACAGTAAATGAATCTACCATCTCAGAGAATAATAATTCATTTATTCTCCCTCTTGCACAAACGGATGTAATGCAAACTTTCCTTTTCGGTATAGACCATTCTTTTATTGATAATTTATGTGATCAAATTCCTAATGAGATTTTTAAATGTGTCGCTTCAATTGATGCACATTTAATAGCTCCAAACAACAGAGAAGAGGTTAGTAAAAAAATGGGGCAAGCCGCGGTTAATTTATTTCATAGTTTATGGAATATTATTTTAGAAAATTATTGGGGGCCAATTAAGAAATCTACCTCCTTACTTCCGCTAGAAGAAATGGCTCTTCTAGCTGAATCTATGATAAATATTACTTCTGTTAGGAGAAAAGTTATAAACGATCCGGATTATTTCGGCACTGTAGGAGGTCCTATTGATGTCGCTGTTATTACCAAAGGTGATGGTTTAATATGGCTTAAAAGAAAACATTATTTTGATAAAGACTATAACCCACAATATTTTTATTCTCACTACAATCATTTTTACGATAAAAATTGCGAAGAAGAGTAATCAAATGGTCTTTCATCTCCATCTTCCTGCCAGCCTTGATGCTGCTCTATTATGTGCTTCCCAAGGTCTGCAGGAACTATGCTCAAAAGCATTACACACAGTTGTGCGGTTGATCTTATAATAGATAAACAGAAAATTTTTTGAATTCAAAAACGTAAGATATGTGTATTCGCAATCTGTATTAGTTTATATTCAATCAGAAAAATGAACCCAGCTTTGTAAATTGGAAGATCTTGTTATCAAAAAAAGGATGTCAGATTCATATTCTTTAATCATTCTATAATTCTTTTTCATTTGCCATTCATAATTACCTTCGGTATTGATCTGAATAAACAGACATTAAGCAAAAGCCGAAGTTAAGGTGGGGAAAAGCCTATTTATACCACTGCTTGATGCCGGAAAAGTTCGAGTAATAGACAATCATTACAGTGATGTCTGGTTTGAACGCGGCTATTTTCATCTCTGCGTTTTTCATATGCATATAGCCGTATTCATAGTACAGCTCGGAAGTTCCGAAGGTGTCCCAGAAGAAATTTATTATGTTGTGGGTCATGGAATCACCAAGGACTAAGACCTTCTTATCGATGCCGTTCTTATTGAGCATTATCCCCTTTTCTTTTGAGAGATCTTTAGGTCTCTTATAATCAAAGATCTTGTAATAAGCGTCCTGAGGATAAAATCTCTTTTTTAACCAGCCAGGAATGTTTAGTGTTTCAAATTGCGTTCCGAATCCGAAATCCCAGCTGCAGTGTCTGTCAGTAATAACGAAATCGTCTTCCGTGAGGGAATGAATATCGGGATTCGTTTTGGAGATCTCATACATGATTCTCAGATAGCAACGAAAAGCGCCGAGCTGTGTCCAGTGATGGTCTGTCTTATAGTTGGTTAAGCCTTCTTTCTGAGCTTTCTCCATGACATCCTTGGCATATATTATGTTTACTCCGGTCTCATTCCTGAGATTATCTATGGTTGGACCGAAGGAGAACTTCTTTTGCTTTAGATCAATTCCCGGAAGGTATTGATCATAGAGTTCTTCGTTGGAAGGCATAACAAGAATGTAAAGGTCGGATTTGTTATTCTTGCAGAAATTGGAAAATCGTGTCAGAGCATTCTTAGTCTGTTCAAATTTTATCTGGTCATTTTCTTTGTAATGGACAATGCTTTTTAATATGTCTTTCCGGAAATACCATCTGTCTGTTCCGGCTAATATTTTATCGTTTCCTACTTTTCCATCAACAAGGCATTTGATAATGTTGTAAGCTTGCATTACAATAGTCCTGCCTGTGAAGCGATCGTTCAGCCATTCATTGAAATCTTTTCCAAAATTACGATTGAGACTTTTATTTTTAAAAAGCGGTTTAAAAACAGCAAGATTCCTGTTCTCAAAGGTCGAAGCATCAGATTTGTCAAGATAAGCAAGAGGAAGAACGAAAAGAACGATCAGAATGAAAAAAGTTGTGGTATTGCTCTCTAATAGAAAAGATAATACGACAATAATGAGCAGTATGGCGGCATAAGCATATATGAGGAAGAGAAAATATTTTTTCAAGGGAGCGTCTTTGTCTATGAGAGAAACGTCCGCAAAGCAGGCTTCTCCCCTGCTTTTAATAGATAAGGATATTTTGCCATTACCGCTGGAGAAAGGCTTTAAGGTCTTGCTGTTCGTTTGCAAAAGATCACTCTTCTTACAATAGAGGTAGTCTTCCTTTTTTGTTTTGTCGTCGCTATAAATGACAAGAACGCTTGCTGAATCTGATTGGGAGCTACATGAAATCCTGTATGAATGCCTATCATTAAGTTTGATTTTCTGCAGAAGCGTGATGCCGGCATTATTGTCGCTGGAAAGCTTTACGGCGGAAGTACCGCTGATGTTCGTTAAGGAAACTTTTTCGTGAGAAGAAGTGTTCCAGTAAATGAACCCGTCTTCAAAATTGCCGTTATGTAAAACATTTCCGACAGGGGTTTCATGCATGTGCCTTAAAAATTGACCAAGAGTCATATCTTGTCTCCTGGCCATAATGTTGGCAAGAAAACAAAATACCAGCGTTATTACCGGAAGATATATGAACAATATGGTCAGACGTCTTTTCATGTCAGAACTTAAAATACAGGAAAGGCTGATAAGTCGAAGACGCCATGGCCATGAATGACAAAACGAAAAGGATTATGAGCCAGGCGTTGAGGATAAGCTGCTTCCAACCAGACTTTGCTTTGTCTATCAGATTTTCAAAAATGGGCATAGAACAAATAAAGGCTGCCACCATTATAAGCCACTCTGTATTTCTCATGAAATAAGGAATGGAGAAAACAATGTCCTTTTCTCCTCCAAAACCGAACATAGTGGCAATATATTTCAACGAGAATCCGAAATTATCCGCTCTGAACAGCACCCAGCCTACTATTACCACCAGCATACAGTAGATATGCCTGATAGTATTGAGCAGCCATCCTCCTTCCTTCTTATGGAAGCCGGTTATTCTCTCTATGATTATGAACAATCCGTGCCAGAGACCCCAGACAACGAATGTCCAGGAGGCACCGTGCCAGAGACCGGTAGTAAAGAAGACTATGAATAGGTTAAGATAAGTTCTGAAGTTTCCCTTTCTATTACCCCCTAATGGTATGTAGAGGTAATCCCTGAACCAGGTGGAAAGGGATATATGCCATCTTCTCCAGAATTCGGTTATAGACTGAGAAATGTATGGGTAATTGAAGTTCTCAGGAGTCTTGAAGCCAAACATTTCTCCTGCGCCTATAGCCATATCAGCATAGCCTGAGAAGTCAAAGAAGAGCTGGAAAGAGTAGCAGAAGGCTCCAAGCCAGGCTAAGGAGCAACTGATCTGTATGGGCTCAAGGGCGAAGATCTGGTCAGCTACTACTCCAAGGGTAGAAGCTATTAGGCACTTCTTAGCGAAGCCTATGATAAATCTCTTTAAACCATGAACAACAAGGTCGAAGGAATGTGTCCTATCCTTCAACTGGGATTCCATTTCCCGGTATTTGACTATAGGACCGGATATAAGCTGAGGAAACAGAGAGATGTATAAGGCCGTATTAAGGATATTCTTCTGAGCAGGACACTCTTCCTTATAGATGTCAATGATGTAAGACAATGCTTTGAATGTGAAAAAGGATATTCCCAGTGGCAAAGCCATCTTAGGAATAGTGAAATTCGTCCTTAGAAGCGCATTTAAGGTCTCAACTGTTATCCCGGCATACTTGTAGTATCCTAGGATGCCAATGTTGGCTAAAATCGCGAATAAGAGGATAATTCCCTTCTGCCCCCTGAAACGATTGATCAGGACTCCAGCAAGCCAGTTTATGAAGATAGAAACAAGAAGCAGGCAGAAATATACAGGCTCTCCCCAGGCGTAGAAGATCAAACTCGCAACCAACAGCAAATAGTTCCTGCAGACCTTGGGCAGCACATAGTAGAGCAGCAGCAAGGACGGGAGAAAAACAGAGATGAATGTTATTGATGAGAAGACCATAGTATATTTATCTGGTTTTAGTTATCTGTTTTGTACCAGTTCTTTATTAGATTGTAGTTTTGGGAATATATTATCATTACGACAGCATCAGGTTTATATATAGCAATCTCTTTCTCAAATTGAGGCATGTAGATCTGAAGAGGCTTGACCATATATTTGGTGTTGCGGAAATCATAGCCGAAGAAGTTTTTTATATTCCTTGTGTAAGAGTCTCCGAAGAGAAAGATCTTTTTGTTAACACCGCTTTTATTGAATAGGCGGCTGCCGTTGTCATCGCAATAAAAATCTTTGTTTACAACGAATCTCAAGTAAGATGCGTCATCAGGATATATTTTCTTGGCTAAAGAATCATTAATGTTCTTTACTCGCACAAAGGTTTCACCGTAACCGAAACCATATTTATGTTTTTTTAGATTAAACGGCGCATTATAAGTCTGGGTGATGTTCAAATCATGATAGATTTTTGACCTTAATATTTGATAAGCATTCCAAGCACCTAACTGTGTCCAGTGGTGGTCTGTCTTATATTGGACTAAAGCATTGGTCTTGGCGTTTTGGAGAGATTCAAGAGCGTACAAGATAGTAGCGCCAGTGTCTGATTGGAGTCTGTCTGCGTATTTGCCGAATCTACCCACCCTGTTGGTAATATTAAGAATGGGGATTTCCTCGGAATATACTTCCTCTCCGAAGGGAGCAAGAACGATATAAAGTTTGGCGTTGTTTTTAGAGCAGAAGTCGTTGAATCTCTTTACGGCGTTTTTGGTATCTTCGTAGATGTCTTCATAGTAGGAGTCAGGCTTTGCCATCCTTCTTATATTGCCCTTGAGGAAGAGCCATTTGTCTTTTCCTTGGAAGACGAACTTGTTGTCGACTTTTCCATCGATAAGGTATTTCAGGGAATTTTGATTCAGCATCAAGTCGTTTCTGATCCAGAAATGATCATTTAGCCAATTGTTGAAATCAGAACCGAAGTTTTTATTGAACTTTTTATCTTTGCTAAAAAGCGGCTTATATTCTGCAAGAGTTCGGTTTTCAGATTCCGATTTCTTGTCTTTGGTCATTTTTGCAATCGGTATCAGGGCAAGCAGCAAAAAGGCTATGAAGAACAGCAGATTGGAGCGAACTAATACAAGCAAAAGGATTACAGCTACCGCTATGTAAACGATAGGAAGAATAGTATTGACCTTTCTAAGTTCGACATTGGAGTAATAAAACGTCCCCTCGCCTCTTGTCGACAAGAAGATCCGGCTTTTGCCAATATTTTGGGGAACGAACTCAAAAGCATAACGGTTGTTTTCGTTTTTGCCGTTGCAATAGAAAAAAGTCTCTTTGTTAGCCGCATCGTCGCGGAATATCGCAAAAGCGCCTTTGGAAGGACCGTTGAGATCAAATGACAAGCGATAGGTTTTTCCGGAGACTACGTTGACGTATTGCCAGAGTCTTGTTTGTTTTATGGGGTTCGCCAGCACACAGGCATTTGTACCGTTTATAGTAACGCCCTTGTCATGTTTCCAGGAATTGTCCCCTGCTTTGAAATCGCCGTTTTGAAGCAGATTTCTAGAGAGTGTTCCGCAAAGCGTGTCTAGTTTACCGAAGAAAGGAGAGGTGCTTTTTACGCTTGCGAGCAATAGAATAACAGCGACGCATCCTAAGACGATATTCAATATTAGGGATGATCTTTTCATGTCGCTATTTTGGGTTCGGAGGCTATCTGAGCTTGATCTCTTCCAGTCTTACGTTCTTGAAATCGGTTTTGCCTTTGAAGTTGCCGTAGCCGGTGTGAATGACAAAGGAGGCTATGCCGGTGACGCGGTTGGTGAAAACAAGTTCTTTTCTAACCCATTCGTGGGAGCTTCCAAGGAAAGTTATCTGGCGTTCCCTGGATTCGGGAATGTTGAGGAAAACACGGCCGCCGTTCTGGGAGGTGTTTTCCGTTGGAACGCGGCATTCCGCACTTATCCTGTAAACAGAGCCTGTCAGAACTTTGACGCCTTGAATGAGACCGAGGAGTTTTCCACTTTGGTTTTCTATCCTGACAAAATCGTTCGTGCCGTCGTTTAGGGCGGATATTAGCTTTTCTCCGTTTTCCTTTGAGAGGCGCCAGTATTCCCACTTATCGTGATTTTTGACAAAATTTGGGTTTACTGAAATGAGATTGTATTCTTTTTGGTGAATATAACCGTGCCAGTTTTCGGTGAAGATGTTTCGGAAGATGTTGGAGTAGCCTTGGTACTGCTCCTGAGTCATGGAATCCGGAACGGGTTTCAATCTGTACATGGTAACGGAATTCATAGGCCTTACGTCAAAAAAAGTTCTGTCGTAAGGGAATAGGTAATCCGTGGAATAAAGAAATGCCAGTTCTGCTTTGTTTACTATAACATCTTTAAGTTGCTCCTCAGTAAGCTTATACTCGTGGGGCTTTCGATAATTCAGTATGGCAGGAACATCTTTAGCGGGAACTACATAAATGATGTTCGTAGAATAATTGTAATCCAGTGAGCAAAGATAGGCCAGATCGCGGCATTCGGTCCAGTCAGTTACACGGTCTAAAACGTAAACTTTCCCTTTTGCGGAACTATTGTTAAGCCATTTGTGAAGAACATTGAAATGACTTTTTAGGGAATGTTGTACCTTAGTTCTAACCGGAGCATTAGCGAAGAGATCGAGAGAACCTAAAAGCAAAAATATAACTACTAGGGATAGAGCGTAGGAAAGCTCAGGTTTCTGGGATTTGAAAAGCTTTTCAAAAACTTTTTTGATCAAGGTAAAAAGGACGTCGTAGGAATACGCTATTCCGAGAAAAACGACAGGAACTATGAAGTAGATATGGCGTATATGAGTCCAGCCGGAAAATCTGCCACCGTAATATAGCGTAATTATGTCATAAATTGGTATGAAAAAAAGGAAACTGCAAACAAGAGCCTTCAGAAAAGTCTTTTCTTTCCACTTTATCAGCGAAATAAGAAAAAGCGCCAGCGGGAGAATGGCAAGATAAATCAAGTATTCGTTCTTGCCTATTCCTGTGGCAACATCAGGAATGTTCAAACATTGATCTATACGAGCGACGAATTTCTCACCAAGTTCAAGAAGAGAATACATTTCCAAATCTTTTTCAACCTTGAAATGAGAACCGGAAGGAACAGAATAGAACTTGTAAAAACCATAAATCGTGACAGCGGCCACAGCATGGGTAACTATCAGCAAAGAGATGTCTTTAATGGCAGTCTTGACTTTTCCCTTCTCTTTTTTGAAAAACTCAGTGGAGTAGTAAAGAAGAACAGCGAAAGGCGCAGGGACCATTACGAAGGTAAAGAGAGTAGAAATATTAAAACCATAAACTAAGCATATGAAGACGAAAAACAGCCTTTGCCAAGAAAATTTTTTCAGGTACAGGCTGAGGGAGAACAGATAAAGCGTCACCGCGAAGCCAAACTGGGCGTAAAGGCGTGATTCCTTGGCGTAGTAGATGGCGCAGGGAGCAAGAGCCCAAAGGAGCGCGGCGATAAGTCCGGTTTTCCTGTTGGCAAGCTTAAATCCCAGAAGGCCGAGGAACAGGACGGTCAGCGTGTCAAAAAAGGTTGGAACGTAGCGGGCGGTGGCGGCTGTGGTGCCGAAAATGGTGAAAACAGTGTGATGAAGGATGAAATCCAGCGGAGGGAAACCGTTGCGTCCCATTGAGCCCCAAAGGAAATCCTTCCAGGGGCTCAAGGGACGCGAGGCGTAGTAAACGGTGAAGGCTTCGTCGTCGCAAAGCGGGCTGATGCTAAGGTACGGGAAGCGCATGGCGAAAGCCAGAACGACTATCGCCGCCAGCAGCCAAATGAATAATTTGGTTTTGCTTTCGCTGGTCATCTTCGCTTGGTTTTACTGCAGATCAATTGACTTGCTTAAGAGATATGTCGGTAACTTCACATGAAGTGGCACTCTTGGCGTTGCCGAGATGAAAATAGACGGTGGCGGCGCCTGTATAATTGTTGGTAAAAGTTATCTCTTTGGGAGTCCATTCTTTGAATTTGCCTGACCAAAGAACTTGCTGTTCTTTCTCGCCAGGAGCAAAGAAAGCCAATCTAGCACCAGTCTTGTTCTCTTGGTCAACTTTTACAGATCTAACTTTAGCGCTTAAAGTGTAGACAGCGCCAGCTTCTACAGGAACAGCCTGACAGACGCCGTATGTGACGCCTTCGGGATTTTCCACTCTAAGGAATGTTACATTATCTTCTTTGACGGCATTGAAATTATCAGCAGGCGTGTCTTTGTACGCAAGCCAACCTTGCAGATCGTTGTTAAATTTACCTTCCTTGATATTTTCATATCCGTATTTCGCGGATTTTTTCACTTCTTCGAAAACTTCTTTTGCAGCCTGTTCTACTTTAGATTCGAGTTTTTCAGTCTCAACTTTGGCTTCCTGCTCGAAATTCTTCATGACTTCTTCAACCTTGGTCTTCTGTTCGGTTACAGCTTTGGACTGTTCTTTGGGAGCCTGAGTGTTCTGCTGGCAGGCAATGAGGGCGATGAGAGCCAGGGAGATGGTTGCCGAGATGGCGATGTGGGATTTGATGTTCATATGTTCCTCTTTGGGTTTATTGCTAAGGTTGTGGTTTTAGGTTTTGGTTTGGATTTAGAGTTTTTCTATTGCTTCGTCAATGACTTTGAATGCTAGGTTGAGTTCCTCGTCGGTTAGGAGAGCCGAGGGGAGGAAACGGAGAACTACGTTGTGAGTGCAGTTGCAAAGGACTTTGTGTTCGAGGCAGTAGGCTGAAATGGGAGCGCCGGGTTTGGTGAGTTCGATGCCGTAGATGGCGCCGAGACCGCGGTATTCTTTTACTTTGTCGGGATACTTGGCTTTGAGAGCCTGGGCTTTTTCGTCGAACTTGGTTTTTAGATCCTTAGCTTTTCCGAGAAGGTAGTCCTCTTCAATGGTCTTGAAGGTGGCTATTGAAGCGGCGCAGACTAGCGGGTTGCCGCCGTAGGTGGAGCCGTGGTAGCCGGGCTGCATAAGGTCGGCTATTTCGGGTTTGGCGACGATCATGCCGATGGGAGCGCCGGAGCCGGCGATCTTGGCGACGGCCATGATATCGGGAGTGATGTCGAAGTTCTGATAGCCGAACCATTCGCCGGTGCGGCCAACGCCGGTTTGGACTTCGTCGCAGATGAGAAGGCAGTTTCTTTTCGTGCAGAGTTCTCTGAGCTGCTGCATATATTCCTTCGTCGGGATGTTGACGCCGCCTTCGCCCTGGACGGGCTCAAGGATCACCGCTACGGTCTCGTCATCGATCGTCTGTTCCATGGCGGCGATGTCATTGTAAGGGACGTAGGTGAAGCCAGGGACCAAGGGAGTGAAGGGAGCCTGGTACTTTTCCTGGGCGGTGGCGGTTAGGGCGCCAAAGGTCCTGCCATGGAAAGAATTTGTGGTGGTGATGAATTTGTATTTGGTTTTGGATTGGTTTTTGCCCCAGTTACGGGCAACCTTCATGGAGCCTTCTATGGCTTCCGCGCCGGAGTTGCAGAAGAAGATCTTGCCGGGGAAAGAATGTTTGATGACAAGCTCGGCCAGTTCTGGCTGTAGTTCGTTGTAGTAGTTGTTCGGAAGGTGGATTAGCTTTTGTGCTTGGTCTTGTAGGGCTTTTACTACATTGGGATGGCAATGGCCTAAGAGACCTGTCCCCCATCCAGGGAAAAGGTCAAGGTATTTGTTTCCTTCTTCGTCGAAGACCCAGGAACCTTGTCCTTTTACGAAGGCGGGTTTCACCCTCGTGTAGGTCTTCATGATGTAACTATCGTAATTATCGTAGATATTCATATAATTAATTTTATCAAATAATATGATCTGTTGTTATATTGGGTTGCTAGTTGATTTCGTAAGTTTCTTTAAGAGACGGATATTTTGCTCGAATTTGAAATTTAAGAATGTCTTCAGATATCAAAACTGTTGAAGAAGTACCGGAAATCTTATGGATTCCACTGGAAAGTGAAATTATATCTACTCTCCATATTGCTTCATTAAAAGAGATTCTCTTGAATTCGGTAATTGGTTCATTGTTATCAGTTAGCTTTAGATCAAGCTCTTTATTATTAGTAGTAATGATTAGGTGTACAGTTACATTATCCGGAATGTCTAAGTCGAAATTGAACTCGTTTTCCTTGATATTAAATTGGCTTATCTTAACTTTTTTTGTGATTTCTTGATTTGAAATTTCTGATTGCCTTGCTTTGCTTAATGATTCTATTATTACTACGCTTTCAGCAGGGATTTTAAGTTTAGGATAAAATTCAGTTTCAAATATCTTTTGATGAGGATGAGATATTTTGTAATACTTTGAATTTAAGCCAAGATCTTGGATAGAGACCTCTTCGTCAGAAAATTTTGGGTTTCTAATTGATATATAGCAATTGCCCTTATTGTCATGACCCCTGAAGGCGTAAACTTCATTTTTCCTAGGGTCGCCAAGAATCATTTCAGAATTTAGCATCTGATCGTTATGATTTTTTGCCCAAGAAAGGGCTGTGGCAAGGCTTTTACTTCTAGTATCATTTAGTTTCGGTGCGTATAGGTATAGTTCTCTTATAGCTGTTCCCCTGCCCATGTAATTCATCACGTAGTCAACCCATTGATCATCGTTCAACCATGGACCAACTGAATTTAATTTTCCGTCAATTATCCCATGAGTCATTAGGGCATATAGTGGGAAAAACGTTTTATCTTCAATTAGTATCTTGTATAATAATCCGTCACGGTATGTCATTTCGGATTCTGCGCGACTTGTAACAGGATATTCAAAATTAAAACCTATGTCCTTTCCACCCATCCAAAGGATCTGGGCGTATTTGAGCCACCAAGGGCTTAAATTGATGCCTGTTGTTATGGCTTGGATGACATTTGGGCTGACTTCCCTTTCGTGATTGAGCAGTTTGGCAGTTTGGCGCATGTTGACTTCTTCGCTGTGGGAGAGGTTTCTAAAATGGTCGTGGTCTGGCAGTACGCAATCGAAATAATTAAAGTCGTGTTTAAAAAATCTTACTTGATCGTCCCTAATAAGTTCTGTCAATCTGTTGGAAAGAGCGTTGAAGTAATTGGTACCGTTTAGGCAGAAATATTTGGAATTGGCTTCTTTAAATCCAAGTGTTTTAAGATATTCGTTGTTGAGATATAGTCCGGAAAACGTTAACCATAATCCTAATTTTGAATTAAGAGCGGCTATGTTTTCAGAGACTTCTTTTAAGCCTCTTGGAAAATTACTTTCTCTGGCTAAGTAAACAGAATTTGAATTAAACCAGCCGTCATCTATAACACAATAGTCAATATTTAAACCATATTTTTTAAGTTTATTTGATAGTTCAGTAAAAGTGGTTGTTATGTTATCCGATGTCAAATCATTTTCTCTTAAGTCATACCACGTGTTATAGAGACTGAAAAACTTGGGAGGAAGAATAACTTTGTCAATGTAAGCTTTGAGAATCGTTTTTGCGTTTTCATTTCCGCCTCCGGAAATGAAAATGTCAGAAGTCCAAATCTCATCCTTTTTTAAGTAATGTGACGGATGATGAGTCAGGAAAAGATTTTTGTTTTTGACAATAGTTTCGTCCCAAGGTTCTTCACCAGAAAAGAACCACTTGTCGTTGACAAAAACAGGCAGCCCTTTTCCTCCGCCGTTTGTTTCTGCTGAAATAGACCAATTACCTAAACAAACATCTTCAATGACCAATTCTTGATCGTTATAACTTGTTATTGATAAAGAACGATGAATTAGTTTGTCTTTTGGATTACAAACGTAATCAAGTTGAAGTACAACTTTGAACGGTTCATAATAAAAGACAAAACTAGTTTTGTCTTTCTTTTTGATCAGTTCTATAGGTTTGCAGTTTCCCGGTATTATGGTCTTGGAACTATATGTGCTTTGAATTTGATCCTTACCATTTTTGATCCAACCAATATCTTTTTTGTATCCCAATTTTACAGAAAAATCTTCACCAGAAAGATTAAGTTCCTCTCTCGATTTCGTGTTTATCAGCTTGGTAGATGTAAATAAACCGCCGGATAATTGATGTATCCACTGCAACTCACCGCATTTTACGATATAAGTGCCGTCGACAAGATCCTTCGAACCATATTTGAGGGTATTAATCCCATAGCAAAGAACAGCTATGGGAATAAG
>JAEEGF010055613.1_pt1 | contig 26235 bp, 20 predicted proteins | sample 9134171 | NCBI WGS metagenome assembly JAEEGF01 (sample SAMN16246542, study PRJNA631951) | gut metagenome | biome: gut microbiome; feature: rumen; material: AP-attached | host: Bos | place: Iran: Karaj | collected 2018-10 | reverse complement strand
TTCCCACCATGGGCAGGAACATCCTGCGGTTGCCGTGGCCGTCAAGAAACGGTAAATCCAAGGGCAAGGGACTCTCCCGGACAACGGCGGTGAAACTACTGACCGCCCGAAATCCGATAGAGTGACAGGCAGAGCAGACTTGCCCTGCCCGTCGTGTGAGGATGAGTGCGGTGTCCTTCACCAAAGGGGAATGGGAGTGTCCCTGGGCCGCGGGGAGTGTGGTGGGGCTGGCCATCCACAGAGGTTCGACCTCTCTCCCTTGCCTCCCTGAGTCCCCGAAGGGAGGTGAGAGCGGTGTGGCCGTCGCCGTGATGAGAAGCTCATGACAGCAACAGCCACACGGCTTGAAGGGCGACAATCTTCAGGAAACCTTGGTGAAAGAACAAGAAAGATGATGTGAAAGATCCAAATGTGTGTACCTCCGAGCGGATTCATCGAAAGAATGTGTTACCTTTGCAAGATCATATATTGACAGACAAATCGGAATTTGTATGATTGTAGTTGTTATCATCAGTTTAGCATTAATTGTTGCAGCCATTATGCTTATTATGGGTAAAGGCGATTGGCTGATTGCTGGATATAATACTGCCAGCGAAGAAGAGCGAAAGACGGTGAACATTAAACGTCTGCGCTTTGTCATGGCCTTATCAATGCTTCTCACGGCTCTTGTCATCATTGTTCCTGTATTGATGGGAAAAATTGAAGATAGAAATACTGGTATCAACATGGCCTTTGGTATTATAGGTATATGTCTCATTACAGTAATACTTGCAAACACTTGGTGTAAGCGGAAATAAGTCCAAACTATAAGGAGCAGTTGCAACGACGGCTTATGTTCTTCGACCGTCCCGCAGTCTTCCTGACCTTCAAGGGTGGAACGGCAACAACAACTGGAACCACAATGGGAACCGTCCTCCGATGGGCAATGGCAACGTGAAGCCCAATGGCAACCACAACTCGGTGGGCACTGGCTTCGGCAACAACAGCCACCGCAGCGTGTCGGCAACCACTCCTGCTCGTACGTTCGGCAACCCACAATCAGGCAACGTGGCAAACAACAGAAGCAACAGCAACAATGCACCTCGCGGCTCCTTCGGAGGCGGTGCCCGCAGGTAAGCGCTTACCCTCCACATATACAGCATGGGCGACCATGATGCACTGACAATCTCCACATCCTCGCTTTTGGGGTGTGGAGAATTTTATTTTGAAAGAATGTGACGATAAATAGCCGAGGAATCCATACCGAAGATAGGTATCAACAAAAACGATACATTTTATAAAGCGGGTTTTTTAAGATGTGACAAATTGTTGCAATCTGATACATAAAACTATAATATTATGACATTATGACAAGAAAAATAAATATATTATTACATATTGTTACTTAAATTCAGATTTAATAATCAAAATGAAAGAATTGTGTGGTGTATTTGCTTTATTGTCGTAACTTTGCATCATTATGTGCAGAATGAAGCATGTATCTCGGTAATTTGTAATATACACACTCTTATGAATATCAAGATAACGGAACTGACGGACAGCCGCGACAGTGTGAACAAATGGATGGAGCGGTATGGTGTGCGCTTCGGCGTGTACAAGAACGGAGTGTTCAATGAGCAGTTGTTTCCCTTCGACCCCGTACCCCGCATCATCGAAAAGGATGGTTGGGACTACTTGGAGAAGGGATTGCGTCAGAGGGTTCAGGCACTCAACAAATTCCTATGGGATGTCTATCACGAGAAGAGAATCATCAAGGACGGCATCGTGCCAGAGGAGTTCATCTATTCGTCAAAAGGCTATTTGCCCGAGTGTGAACGCATCAGTCCGACAGGCGGTGTCTATGCCCACATCGCAGGCATCGATCTTGTGGAAGGCAAGGACGGACAGTGGTATGTTTTGGAGGACAACCTGCGCATACCGAGCGGTGCCAGTTATCCGATGATAGCCCGCCATATTACAAGGCGGGTCGCGCCCTCAACCTTTGCTTCTCACGCCATTGTCGAGAACCGGGGCTATGCCGACCTGCTGCGCGAGATGATGGACGAGATGAACGACGGGAGGGGCATATCGGTCATCCTTACCCCGGGGCGCTACAATTCCGCCTATTTCGAGCACTCTTATTTTGCCGAAAAGACGGGAGTCACGCTTGCTTATCCCGGAGACTTGTTCGTGGAGGACGACAAGGTGTACTATTCGGGTATCTACAAGGAGCGCACGCGTGTGGGCTGCATATATCGGCGGGTCAGCGATGAATACATCGACCCCATGGTGTTCGAGGCTTCGTCGCTGCTTGGCATCCCCAACGTGATGCAGGCATACAAGGCGGGCAACGTGTCGATAGTGAATGCCATCGGCAACGGTGTAGCCGATGACAAGGGCATCTACTACTTTGTGCCGAAGATGGTGGAATACTATCTGTCAGAAAAACCCATCTTGCAGAATGCGCCCACCTACCTGCCTTATTTCAAGGACGACTACGACTTCGTGCTGGCGAACATGCGGCAGTTGGTCATCAAGGATGTCAGCGAGGCTGGCGGTTATGGCGTGGTGTTCGGAAAAGATTTGTCAGAGAAAATGCTTGGTGAACTGAAAACGCTCATCATTGACCAACCGCGCCGCTGGATAGCCCAGGAAGTCATCGACTTCAAGGATCTGGAGGTACTGGAGGAAGAAGGTGCCGGACCAGCGCCGAACTGTTTCGTGGAACGCAAGGCCGACCTGCGTGCCTTTGTGATCAGCGGGAATGAGACAAGGGTTTGGCCCAGCGGACTGACCCGTTTCTCACGCAATCCCGACTCCTTCGTGGTCAATTCCTCGCAAGGAGGCGGTTTCAAGGACACATGGATTATGGAGGAATAACAAGACAAAAAGAAAAATGGGAAAGAACACAATCATATCGGCCAACAAGGCCAACAGCCTGTTCTGGCTGGGACGTTATGAGGAGCGCGTCTACATCACGCTCCACCTGTTGCGCAAGTGCTATGACATGATGATTGACGGCGAGTTGGAGGACTATTGGCCCATCTGGCAGAAACTTGACATCATGGGTGTCTATCACACCAACGAGGATTTCACACTGGGCATGATGTACGACGAGACCAATCCTTCCTCCGTCATGTCCGCTCAGACCAGAGCGATGGACAACGCCATATTGCTGCGCGAGGAAATCATGTCGGAGACGCTGAGTTATCTGGAGATGAGCGTCGCACTGATGAAGAGATGCCGCGACAAGCAGGAAACAAACGTGATGCTCCTTCAGCCTGTCATCGACTGGTCGTTGGCTTTCTGGGGAGCGGCAGAACAGCGGCTGCTGAATCACAAGGCCCTCTACATCATGATGACCGGACGCAACGTGGAGAATCTGGACATGCTGCTGCGCTTCGAATACAGTTACGAGCGCGTCGCCCAGGCATACGATTCGGTGAAGCACTACTCTGGGTTGTTGCCCGGGCTGCCCGACGAGCACATCCAGGAGCAGTTGGACACCCTGGTCACCCGAGAGCAATTCAACCTCGGCAATGTGGAGTATAAGAACAAGTTGCTGGCTTTTGTCAACCAGATGATAAGGGTATAGGCAAAATGAAACGCTATTTGTACAACTACCAGACCATCGTAACTTTCAGCGAACCCGTATCCGCTCATTCAGTGATGCTGCGTTGCCAGCCCGCCGCCAACGCCTTCCAAACCATCGAACAGGAACACGTGGTTGCATCACCCGACTACTGGTTGACTGCCGGCACCGACGCCTTTGGCAACAGGATTCTATTCGGCGGCAGCAGCGAGCCGCATACGGTGTTCGCCTACGTCAGCACCGGCATCGTGGCCGCCAGCACATATTTCCAGAAACAGCAAGGAGAGAACATGTTCCTCTACCGACAACCATCACGGATGACGCAACTCGATGATGCGATGAGGGAGGCGGCTGCGACGGAGACCGGAGCGACAACGGAAGAGAAGACCCGGCTACTATGCCACAGGGTCTATGAGATGATGAGGTACATGCCAGAGACCACGACGGTGGAAACGCCTGCCAGTGAGGTTTTCAAAAGGCTCTGTGGCGTGTGCCAGGACTATGCCCACTTAATGATTGCCTTCTGTCGTGTCAACGGGCTGCCTGCTCGCTATGTGAACGGGTTCCTTGAAGGAACGGGTCAGACCCATGCCTGGGTTGAGGTGTTCGACGGTTACTGTTGGCAAGGCTACGACCCGACACACGACCGCACCCTGTTACATCAGGGCTATATCAAGATAGCACATGGGCGCGACTCCGCCGACTGCCCCGTTTGCCGTGGTATGTTCCACGGACATGCGGTGCAGCAGACCCTAACAAGCGTAACATTGCAAGAATTATGATTAAGACTATCGTATCGACAGAACTGCCAGTGGATGAACAGTTCCGCATCCGCAAGAATGTGATACAGCACGGCAGGGAGGGGCTGCGCTTCTGCGTGGTCACGGGCACCCACGGCGACGAACTGGAGGGCCAGATGGTATGCTATGAGTTGGCACGCATCGTAGGAGGATATCCAGGGCTGCTCAGCGGAACGCTGGAAATCTATCCGGCACTCAACCCCCTGGGCATTGACACCATCCAGCGCGGCATCCCCAATTTCGACCTCGACATGAACCGCATCTTCCCCGGCGACCCACACGGCACCATGGCAGAGCAGACAGCACATGCCATTATCGAAGACATCAAGGGAGCCGACATGGTCATCGACATACACTCCAGCAACCTCTATCTCCGTGAGACGCCTCAGGTGCGCATCAACGTGCAGGACGCCGAGTGGCTGGTGCCTTTTGCAGAGCGTCTGGGCTTGGACTTCGTTTGGGTTCACGCCGCCGCCACCGTGCTTGAGGCCACGCTTGCCCACTCGCTCAACAGCACGGGAACGCCTTGTCTGGTAGTGGAGATGGGCGTGGGTCAGCGCATTAACCACAAGATGTGCCGGCGGCTGGTGGAAGGCATACTGCACCTGATGCATCGGATGGGCATGTGGAGAGGCACCGTAGTCGCCGACATGCCCCAGCCCATCGTCTGCAAAGGCGACCGCGTGACATTCCTCAACGCAGAGACGTCGGGTGTGTTTCTCACAGAGATGAAGTGCGGTGTCAATGTTGTCAAGGGGCAGACAATCGGGCAAATCGTGGACCCGTTGCGCGGAAGGGTGCTCAGCACGGTCTGCTCGCCTGTCAACGGTTATCTTTTCACCATTCGTGCCTATCCGATAGTCTATGAAGGCTCGCTGATGGCGCGTATTTTTGATTCGGAGAAATCATGAGAGTAGAAACCATATTTGAAATGTCGTCGCCTTGCCGCGACAACTTCCGCATCACGGGCTATCGCTTCGGTGAGGGGGCGAAGACATTGGCTATCGTCGGTGCCATGCGGGGCGACGAAGTGCAACAGCAGTACATCTGCGCCCAAGTGGTCAACCGCCTGGCCGCCATCGAGCAGAATGGCGGCATAGCCAAGGGAAACAGCATATTGGTCATCCCCTCGTGCAACCCCTTCTCGATGAATGTCAGCCGCCGCTTCTGGGCAATGGACAACACCGACATCAACCGCATGTTTCCCGGCTACGACGAGGGTGAGACCACGCAGCGCATCGCCGCTGCCGTGTTCGCAGTCCTGAATGGCTTCGAGTACGGCATCCAGTTGGCCAGTTACTATGTGCCGGGCGATTTCATCCCTCACGTGCGTATCATTAAGACGGGCTACGAGGATGTGGAAACAGCCCGCCTGTTTGGGATGCGGTATGTGACGACTTACCAGCCTCGTCCCTTTGACACCACGCTGCTCAATTACAACTGGCAGTTGTGGAACACCAAAGCCTTCTCTATTTATGCGGGAAAGACCAGTCAGGTTGACTTGACCGCTGGCACAGAGACCGTTGACGCCATCCTGCGCATGATGAGTCGGACGGGCATCGTCACCACAAGTCTGGTGGGTGCCGCCTATGAATCCATTGTCCTTGACGAGTCGGCACTGCAGCACGTCAAGGCACGGCATGCGGGCATCTTGCTGCGTCTGGTGAATGCCGGAAACCGTGTGCATCCTGGCCAATCGCTCGCCCACATCATCCATCCTTACAACGGTCAGGTCCTCAACGATGTCAAGGCCATGGATGAGGGCATGGTGTTTTTCGCCCACAACCGTCCCGTTGTGTTGCAGAATGCCCTCCTTTTCAAAATTCACACCATATAAGGAACGATTATGAAAAATGGATTCATGACAGTGGCGGCTGCCATCCCAGATGTCAGGGTGGCTGATTGTGAATACAACATCCACCAGATAGAGACTCTGACAGTGCAAGCAGAAGGTAAAGGCGTGGAAATCATCGTCTTCCCCGAGATGTCGGTCACGGCATACACCTGCCAAGACCTGTTCCAGCAGAATCATCTTTTGGAACAGGCGGAGGATGCCATTGCTAAGTTTCTCGACTTCACCCGAAAACTCGACATCATCACCATTGTCGGACTGCCAGTCAACGTGGGCAACCTGCTGCTCAACTGTGCCATGGTGATTCAGAGGGGAGACATCTTGGGCATCGTCCCCAAGACCTACCTGCCCAACTACGGTGAGTTTTACGAAAAACGGTGGTTTGCCTCCTCTCAGGACTTGCATCCCACGGAAATCCGGTTTGCCGGCAAGAAGATGACCGTCACGCCTGCTCCGCTGATTTTCCGTACCATCGACAATGTACGTTTCGGCATCGAAATCTGCGAGGACGTGTGGGCTCCCACACCGCCGAGCAACCATCTCGCGTTGGCTGGTGCCGATGTCATCTTCAACCTCTCCGCCTCTGACGAATTGATAGGGAAGCATGCCTATCTCAAAGCGTTGCTTGCTCAGCAGAGCGCACGCACGATTTCAGGATATGTCTATAGCGGATGCGGGTTCGGCGAGAGTACGCAGGACATGGTCTTCGGCGGCAACGCCCTTATCTATGAGAACGTTCATCTGCTGGAGGAGGCAAAGCGGTTCTCGTTCGAGCCGCAGATGGTTATCAGCCAGATTGACGTGGAGAAACTGCGCTCCGAGCGACGCTCCAACACAACGTTCGTCAATGCGCAACGCCCGGGGAGTGACGAGCGGAGGGCATCCGACGAGGTGTTCATCGACTGCAAAGCACCAGAATGCCATAAAGACGACATCTATGAGTTGCAGCCGTTACCTTACCGGCGTATCAATCCGTTGCCCTTCATCCCAGAGGAGAAGGATATGGAAGAGAGTTGTGAGGAAATCTTCAATATCCAGGTGGCTGGACTTGCCAAACGACTGACGCATATCCATAGCCAAAAGGTGGTGCTGGGTGTCAGCGGCGGTCTCGACTCCACCCTGGCACTCCTCGTATGTGTCAAGACCTTCGACAAATTGGGTTACGACAGGAAGGGCATCATCGGGGTGACGATGCCTGGCTTCGGAACATCGGGACGCACCTACCGCAATGCGCTGAGTCTGATGGAGAGCCTTGGTATTACCATGATAGAGATCAGTATAGCCAAGGCGGTGATGCAGCACTTCGAGGATATCGGGCAGGACCCCGATAACCATGACGTGACTTACGAGAATTGTCAGGCCAGGGAGCGGACGCAGATCCTCATGGACCTGAGCAACAAGCTGGGAGGACTCGTTGTCGGTACCGGCGACCTCTCGGAACTGGCTCTTGGATGGGCCACATACAATGGCGACCACATGTCGATGTACGGGGTGAACGCCAGCATACCGAAGACATTGGTGAGTTACCTGGTCAGGTATGTAGCCAAGACTGGTGTTGACGAGAAGTCGGGAACCACATTGCTGGACATCGTAGACACGCCCATCAGTCCTGAACTGGTACCCACCGATGAGAAAGGGAACATCAAGCAGAAGACGGAAGACCTGGTGGGGCCATACGAACTGCATGATTTTTTCCTCTATTACTTTTTCCGTTTCGGTTTCCGTCCTGCTAAGTTATTGCTCCTTGCCCGCCGGGCCTTCGACGGCAGCGACCCCAGGGTTGGAACCTACGACCATGCCACCTTGAAGAAATGGCTCACTACGTTCCTGCGCCGTTTCTTCAACCAGCAGTTCAAGCGTTCCTGTTTGCCTGACGGTCCCAAGGTGGGATCTGTCAGCCTTTCGCCTCGTGGCGATTGGCGTATGCCAAGCGACGCATCCTCAGTCACCTGGCTGGCTGAGTGTGAACGTCTTTGATATAGGTGAGGGAGAGAATAACGTATTCGTCGCCATAATGTAAATTAGTAGAGCCAAACGCCGAACGAAGCAGGAGTATAAAATGAGTTTTCTCATATTATGCCTTGCAAGGAGAAGTTCGACCGCAGGTCAAATTGCTTGAGCTATGCCGAGGCGAAGCCAGAAATCGGATAAATTCCAATTTAGCGAAGTTGTTATGTCTCTTACTATTGGTGAACAGACTCTATAGCCTTAAGGATGGACTGGCGAACCCACCAGACTGCATAAGCAATGAATTTGGTGCCGTGGCTGGCATCATACTTCATGGCACCCTTCCTCAAACCATCCGTTCCGGCTTCAATCAGTTCCCCGAGTGTCAGCCCACGATGCTGATACTGGTTGGCAATGATGACGACAAAACGCATATTGGCCTTTTCCAGTTGTCTCATCTCATCACAGTCCGTACCCTTCTCCAGCACAGCCTTGCACAACGCTGCCTCTTCATCAGCAGACAGCAACGGCGTGCGACCGATTTCTTCCAAGAATTCATCCAATCTTTCTTTCTCCATTTTCATCTTTTGTTGTTGACGATGATAATATAGAAACATTGAGAGAAAAATTCAAAAATCACCCATCAAAAATCATAATATTTTTTCCTCTCTTATTGCCAATCGGAAAAGGTTTTTTAATTTTGTCGCAGAAAACAAACAGGCAGACAAATCATGAAAACATTCAAGACCATTATCGCATGAAACGTTCAAATAGAATAAGACACCAAATGAAGACAAGTATTTATGTCTTCTCACTTTTATCCTTTATCCTTCTTCTCTCTTCATGCAAAAAGGAGATTGTTTCAAAGGATATTTATGGTGTTTGGGAGATGCAAGTGCAAACAACGGCGGAGGGGCCCCAATTCGCCAAACTCTTACTGGAAAAGGATGGCTATAGTTGGATTGATCCGGTTGTCAGTGATACCATCTATTATTATGAGAAAGTTGACGTGAGTGGCGACACTTTGTTGTTGACCGATGGATTCAAACATCCTACCCTATGCATCATTGAGGAACTTCATGACAGTATGTTGACATTATCCCGAGTGGCCGGCTTTGATAAAGAGATTACTTATAAAAAGGTGCTGGATTATAATGAAGGACCGTTTAAGCGGGAAGAAGTCAAAGCATCTGATTTCTCCAAAGACTCATTGGATGTGATTGTGAAATCCTTTTTGGTATGGGATTACTATCAGAATAATGAAGATGCCAGGATCTATCATAGTCTTACGAAGGCTGAGATGCTCCAAGCAAGAGAGTTGTTACGACAATACATGACTGATGGCTCACTCGAGAAAGACCAATTTAATAATGAGGATGCCTATCCGTTAGACCATTATATTCGTCAATATGAATCCTATGTGGAGAATGGACATTTATATGTAAGAGTAACTCTAAACACTGGTATTTATATGGAAAGGTGTTGTGGCTATACTGTTTTGAAACGAGATGTTTACGATGTGGAAGATGGTGGTCCAACTCATGCCCGAGCGACCATAGATTTGACAGCCCAAAAAGTTGTTGATTTCATCACCAACGGATACGCATGACCCTGCAAAACCACTATCAGAAAAAGAATGAAAAAAACAATATTTGCCAAATCCCTTGCGTTCCAATATCAAAGAGAAGACCATGATGAAAAGAGGAAAAAAGATATGCGACACCCTCAAGGAGGTGCGCATGCAGGTGGCAAAGGCCAACGACATCAAATATGCTCCCACCGAATGCCATCATGAGGGTGACTGCGCCGGCTCCTGCCCGAAATGCGAGGCAGAAGTACGCTGGCTCGAACAACAACTGCAGTTGCGCCGCCAACTGGGCAAGGCCGTGGCCGTGGTGGGGGTGAGCATGGGACTGGCTGCCCTGACATCGTGTGAGAGCCAACTGACAGAAATGAACACCGACAGCAATATCTCTTCTGTCTTGAACCAAAACAACAATTCTGAATGGATGGGTGAAATCATCTCACCCCAGCCCTCTTTTCCCGGAGGTTCCCAAGCACTCGTTGATTTTTTACGTGAGAACACAAAATATCCCGAGCAAGCACTGAAAGACAGCATGGAAGGACGAGTGGTGGTAGCCTTTGTCATAGATACCGATGGCAGCATCACCAAGCCTGAAGTTGTGAGGGGTGTTCATCCTCTTCTCGATGCCGAAGCACTGCGGGTGGTGAAACTTATGCCTAAATGGGAACCAGGCTCTGAAAATGGCACCCCAGTCAAAGTAAGATACAACCTTCCCATCACCTTCAAGAAAAATTGATTTCGTCACCGCTTCGGTTTGATGTTCAGGTTGACACCCAGCACGTCCTCGGTGTCCACGATGGTCCAACTGCTGCCGGGATAGACACCTATGGTGCGCTCCGTGTCAAAGCCCATTTTTTCAGTTATTTCAGTTCTATATAATGCAAGACGATGTCCTCATAGTGACCGTCTTTCATCAAGAAGCCCTTAGGAATTACTCCAAGTTGATGGAATCCCAGGCGTTTGTATAGATGCAGGGCATGTACGTTTGAAGCGACCACGGCATTGAACTGCAGGATGCGGAACCCCAATTCGGCTCCGACTCTCAATGAATCTTTCACCAACTTCTCACCGATGTGCAGCCCCCGTTTCCCTTCCCTCACCGCGTAACTCGTATTGCAGATATGTCCGCACCGTCCCACATTGTTAGGATGGAGGATGTAAAGGCCGACAACCTGGCCCGTCTCTTCCTCAACGGCGATGCCAGTGTAAGACTGACTGCTGAAGAACCCGTCTGCCGTATCTTCTGTGAGTTCCTCCAACTGTGGGAAAGCGATGCCCTCACGGACAACGGAATTCCAAATCTCCATTGCCGCTTCTGCATCGGAACAATCGTATTTTCTTATCATTATCATAGTTATAACCTTTGGCGTTGAAACATACATCTGCCTTCATCATATCCAACGATGATGTTGCCCTGTATGTCATGCCAAAATGAATGTTCTCCTTTGCTTCTGACAGGGTCAACACATACGAGTGTAATTTGGCGATTTACAACAAATATACTTATTGTCGTAAGTCCCTACAAAAATATGCATAAAATTCCATTCGGACAATGAAATCAAATTGTTTTTTTCGTATCAATGCACATCTTAACTTGCCTAATATGGTCCTCTTCCTATCAATCATCCTCAAACTACGATAGATTGTTGCCTTCCATACCAAAATGTAGCATAATGATGGGGCCGATGTATTTTTAACCTATTATTTTTTCAGTGGAAAAGAAAAAAGTTGTAACTTTACCGCGATTAAACATTTGTGAATTGTTTGTGCTTGGCGCACAAGGACCAATCTTTCGAGTTAAGCAATCACGGAAGACGTTGAGCAAACACAGAATTATACTCTATTATTACATAATTCATGAAGAAGATACGATTTGCATTTTATGAGGTGTATTGATTATAAGTTATTGGCGTTGATGGTGGTCTGCGTCCTCATCAGCGCGTGCAAGGAGAAAAAAGAAGAAAAGCCACAGGGACCCGCTCATTATAAGACCATGGTGGTGTCGGCACAGGACATCACGCTCCACCAATCATATACCGCCCGTCTCTCCGGCAGACAGATAGTGGAGGTGCGTCCGCAGGTGTCGGGCAACATCACGCAGATCTGCATCAAGGAAGGCGACCATGTGAGAAAAGGTCAGACTCTGTTTGTGATTGACCAAGTACCTTACAAGGCCGCCCTGGAGATGGCCATTGCCACCCGCAGGAGCGCTGAGGCGAAACTGGCCACGGCACGGATGAATTACAAGAGCGAGGCCGGACTGAAGGACAACAATGTGGTGTCGGACTTCTCCGTGGAGACCATGCGCAATGCCATGCTCGAGGCCGAAGCCGCCCTCGCACAAGCCAAAGCCCAGGAGAGCAATGCCCGCAACAGCCTTTCCTACACCGTCGTGAGGTGCCCCCTCAACGGAGTGGCCTCCATGATTCCCTGGCATGTGGGAGCCTTGGTGAGCAGCAGCATCAACGAGCCGCTGGTGACTGTTGCCGACGACCATGAGGTGTATGCCTATTTCTCTATCTCAGAGAACCATTCTCTCGACCTCATCAGACAATATGGTTCCATCAGCCAATTCATCCGTCAGGCGCCAGAGGTGAGGCTGAAACTGAGCAACGGCAATGACTATGCGCTGGCAGGGCATATCGACGCTGTCAGCGGCAGCGTGGACGCCTCGACGGGAGCCGTCAACATGCGCGCCACTTTCCCCAATCCCGACCGGTTGCTCCACAACGGAGGCAGTGCTACCGTGGTCATGCCCACACGCCTCCACCACAGTATCGTGGTGCCTCAGGAGGCCACCTATGAACTGCAGAACCGGGTATTTGTCTACCGCGTGGTCAACGGGATGACCAAAGCGACCGCCGTGGATGTTCATCGGCAGAACAACGGACGTGAATACATCATCACCAACGGACTGAGCGTGGGTGACACCATCATCGCCGAAGGTGCCGGCCTGCTTAAAGAAGGAATCAAGATATGAAAGTAAGGACTTTCATCGACCGCCCCATCCTTTCGGGCGTCATCTCAGTGCTGATTGTGCTGGTGGGCCTGATAGCCCTCAGTCGGCTTCCCCTGGAGCAATTTCCTGAGATAGCACCCCCCACCGTGCGCATCAACGCCAACTACACCGGTGCCAACGCCGAGACCGTGATGAAGAGTGTGGTGGTACCCCTTGAGGAAGCCATCAACGGTGTGGAAGGCATGATGTACATGTCGTCGAGGGCCTCAAACACAGGCAACGCCAATATCTCGGTGTTTTTCAGGCAAGGCACAGACCCCGACATGGCCATGGTGAACGTGCAGAACAGGGCCGCCACAGTGCAGGGCCGTTTGCCCAGCGATGTGGTGAAAGGCGGCCTGACCGTAAGGAAGCGCCAGTCGACCAACATCAAGCAGATCACGGTATACAGTCCCGATGACTCTTTCGACCGCACTTTTCTGGCCAACTACACAAAAATCAACATTGAGCCGCGCCTGAGCCGCATCGCAGGTGTCGGCGAGGTGAATGTCATCGGCGCCGACTATTCGATGCGCATCTGGCTCGACCCGATGAAGATGGCGAGATATGGTCTCGCCCCATCGGATGTCACCAAGGTGCTCAGCGAACAAAATGTGGAGGTCGCCACCGGCACGTTGGGAGCCGACTCCCCCAACACCTTCCAGTATATTCTCAAATACCGCGGCACCTTTGAGGAAGAACAGGGCTATGAGCAGATGGTGGTCCGCTCCCTGCCCAACGGTGACGTGCTACGCATCGGCGACATCGCCAAAGTGGAATTAGGGTCGCAGAACTACAACTACATCGGTGAGACCAACGGACATCCCAGCGTCAACGTCTCCATCAACCAGGTATCCGGCTCCAACGCCAACGAGATCATTGAGCAGGTGGACCGCGAGGTGGAGGAAATACGCGCCGGACTGCCACCGGGCATCGCCATCGATGACCTTGAGTCCAAGAAAGACTTCTTAGATGCCTCCATCAAGAGCGTGCTGAGAACCCTTTTGGAAGCCATGCTGCTTGTCATCCTGGTGGTTTATCTGTTCCTTCAGAGTTTCCGCTCCACCCTAATTCCCGCCGTAGCCATCGGCGTGTCACTCATCGGAACACTGGCCGTGCTCTATGCCATCGGCTTCTCCCTCAACATGCTCACCCTGTTTGCCCTCGTGTTGGTCATCGGCACCGTGGTGGATGACGCCATCGTGGTGGTGGAGGCCGTGCAGGCGCAGTTCGACGTGGGCGAGCGCTCGGCCTATGAAGCCACGACAAAAGCCATGGGCGGCATCACATCGGCACTTGTCACCACCACCCTCGTATTCATGGCCGTATTCGTCCCTGTCTGCTTCATCAACGGAGTGACAGGAACATTCTACACCCAGTTCGGACTCACCATGGCGATTGCCGTCGCCATCTCCCTCTTCAACGCCCTGACCCTGTCGCCTGCGCTTTGCGCGCTGATCATGACACCCCATGCCGATGAGGAGAAGGGAGAGAAACTGAGTTTCTCATCCCGATTCCATCTTGCCTTCGACGCTGCCTTTCACCGGATGGTGCTCAAATACAAGAAAATGGCAGGTTGGCTGTTCCGTCACCTGTGGCTGTCCGCCCTTTTGGTGATTGTAGCCGCAGTTGGCCTGGCCATGCTGATGAAAAGCACGAAGACAGGTCTGGTGCCGAAAGAAGACATGGGCACCATCTATGTCAACGTGCAGTCAGCACCTGGTTCTACCCTGAGGCAGACTTACGGCATCATGAAAGAAGTGGAGAAACGCATTGAAGACCTGCCCCAGATTCGCATGTACTCATTGGTGGCGGGCAACAGCGTCGGCTTCGACCAGTCATCCTCCAGCGGCAATTTCACGCTGAAACTGAAAAAATGGGATGAGCGCAAAGGCAAGGGTGACGATGTGGATGCCATCACCGAAGAGATCTATCAGCGCACCTCTGACATCTCCAACGCGAAAATCCAGGTGAGCACACAGGCCATGCTTCCCGGTTTTGGCCGCATCAATGGCTTTGAAGTGCACCTGCAGGACAAGAAAGGAGGAACCATCGAAGAACTGATGGCCCAGACCAACCAGTTCATCGCCGCTCTCAATGAGCGCCCTGAGATCAGCCGCGCCTATACCAATTTCTCACTCAATTATCCCCAATACCGTGTGGAAGTGGATGCCGCACTTTGCAAGCGCCATGGTGTGTCGCCCAATGACGTGCTCTCCGCCCTGCAGGGATACATCGGCGGACTGTATGCCTCCAATTTCGTCAGGTTCACCAAACTCTACCGCGTGATGGTGCAGGCCTCTCCAGAATACCGCCTGAACGAGGAGTCACTCAACAACATCTTTGTGAAAACAGACAAGGGAGAGATGGCACCGATAGGACAATACCTGACCCTGACCCGTGTATTCGGTTCTGAGACACTGTCACGCTTCAACCTCTTTCCCTCCATCGTGGTGAACGGCATGCCCGGCGATGACTTCAGCACAGGTCAGGCGATTGCCGCCATCAGGGAAGTGGCCTCTGAGGTGCTGCCAGAAGGATATGGCTATGAGTTTGGCGGAATGACCCGTGAGGAGGCAGCGGCACAGAACACCACCACCCTGGTATTCATCATCTGCATCATCTTCATCTACCTCATCCTCTGCGCGCTCTACGAGAGCCTGTTCATCCCGCTGGCCGTCATCCTGAGCGTGCCCTTCGGGTTGGCCGGTTCATTCATCTTCGCCCAAATATGGGGACTGGAAAACAATATCTACATGCAGACCGGTCTGATCATGCTCATCGGACTGCTGTCGAAGACCGCCATCCTGCTGACGGAATATGCCTCTGAGCGCCGTCGCCAGGGAATGGGCATCACCGAGGCTGCTCTCGATGCGGCAGGAATGCGCCTCCGTCCGATTCTGATGACATCGATGACGATGGTGTTCGGTCTTCTGCCACTGGCTCTTGCCACCGGCGTGGGAGCCAACGGCAACCAGTCGCTCGGCGTGGGCACCATCGGCGGCATGCTCATCGGCACGATTTCCCTGCTCTTCATCGTGCCCTCGCTGTTCGTCGTCTTCCAAGCCCTTGAGGAGAAAATCTTCACACGCAAGAAAAAAACCAACCTTTAAAATATATCCTATGATGAAAAAGACAATGCTTTTCGTGCTTGCCCTGTCAGCCACACTGACCGGCACAGCACAGAACTACCCCTATCAGAACGCCAATCTCACCGCACACGAACGTGCCGTGGACCTTTGCAGCCGTCTGACAATCGAGGAGAAAGCGAAACTGATGCTCGACGAAAGCCCCGCCATACCCAGGCTGGGCATCAAGAAATTCTTCTGGTGGAGCGAGGCCCTGCACGGGGCAGCCAATATGGGCAACGTCACCGTCTTCCCCGAGCCCATCGCCATGGCTTCTTCGTGGAACCCCACCCTGCTCTATCAGGTGTTTGATGCCGCCAGCACCGAATTCCGCGCCCAATACAACGAGCGCATGTACCGAGGCTCTGGTGAGGATGAGAAATTCCACAGCCTATCCGTCTGGACACCCAATGTGAACATATTCCGCGACCCACGCTGGGGACGCGGTCAGGAACCCTACGGTGAGGATCCCTACCTCACCTCTGTGATGGGTACCGCCGTCGTGCGTGGCCTTCAGGGACCGGAAGATGCGAAGTACCGCAAACTGTGGGCATGTGCCAAGCACTATGCCGTGCACAGCGGTCCGGAATACACCCGCCACAGCGCCAACCTGAACGATGTGTCGCCGCGTGATTTCTGGGAGACCTACATGCCCGCCTTCAAGACATTGGTGCAGGACGCCAAGGTGCGTGAGGTAATGTGCGCCTACCAGCGTCTCGATGATGACCCCTGCTGCGGCTCACAGCGGCTGCTGCAAACCATCCTCCGAGATGAGTGGGGATTCAAGTATCTCGTCGTCAGCGACTGCGGCGCAGTGTCCGACTTCTACGAGTCACACAAGTCATCATCGGATCCTGTCCATGCCTCCGCCAAAGCCACCATCGCCGGTACCGACGTGGAGTGTGGTTATGGTTATGCCTACCGCAGCATCCCCGAAGCAGTCAGACGCGGCCTCATCACCGAGGCTGAAGTCGACAAGCATGTCATCCGCCTGCTGGAGGGCCGCTTCGACCTGGGAGAGATGGATGATCCCTCGCTGGTGGAGTGGTCAAAAATTCCCTATTCGGCCATGGACTCCAAGGAGCATCGCCAACTGGCTCTGAACATGGCCCGCCAAACCATCGTTTTGCTGCAGAACAAGGATGGCATCCTGCCACTTCAGAAAAACAAGGAGCGCATCGCTGTCATCGGTCCGAATGCCGACAACGCGCCCATGATGTGGGGCAACTACAACGGCATGCCCAACCACACCGTCACCATCCTTGACGGCATCAAGGCCAAGCAGAAGAAAATCGCCTATTATCCAGGCTGCGACCTTACCTACGACAAGGTGATGGACTGCCTGCTCGCCTCACAATGCAGTTTCGAGGGCAAGAAAGGTCTGAAAGGAACTTTTTGGAACAACCGCAACATGGAAGGCAAACCGGTCACCACACAATACTACACCACTCCTCTCGCCGTCACTACGGCTGGCATGCACAACTTCGCCCCAGGCGTGCAACTCGAGGATTTCTCCGCCAAATATGAGACGGTCTTCACCCCGAAGGAGTCGGGCGAGTATGTGGTAAACGTTGAGGGCTGCGGACATTTCGAACTATACATCAACGGTGAGCAGAAATTCAGACACCACATCTGGCGCACCACGCCCAACCGCGTCGCCATCCAGGCAGAGCGAGGCAAAACCTACAACATTGAGGTGCGCTTCTCACACATCCAGACATACAATGCCAACCTGAAGATCAATGTAGCGAAGGAACTGCCCATCGACTATCAACAGGTCATCAGCAAATTGGCCGGCATCGACAAGGTCATCTTCGTGGGCGGCATCTCTTCGGCTCTTGAAGGTGAGGAAATGCCAGTCAACGCCGACGGTTTCAAAGGCGGCGACCGCACCAACATCGAACTGCCCGCCGTGCAGCGCAATTTCCTCAAGGCACTCAAGGCAGCCGGCAAGCACGTGATTTTTGTCAACTGCTCCGGTTCTGCCATCGCCCTGCAGCCTGAGACAGAAAACTGCGACGCCATCGTCCAGGCCTGGTATGCCGGTCAGGAAGGCGGAACCGCCATTGCCGAAGTGCTCTTCGGTGACGTCAACCCCAGCGGAAAACTCCCCGTCACCTTCTACAAGAGCACCGAGCAGTTGCCCGACTACGAGGATTACTCCATGAAAGGCCGTACCTATCGTTACATGACTGACAAGCCCCTCTTCCCCTTCGGATATGGTCTGAGTTACACCACCTTTGCCTATGGAGACGCCAGCCTCAACGGGATGACCATCACCATCCCCGTCACCAACACGGGTTCACGCGACGGTGAGGAAATCGTGCAAGTCTACCTGAGCCGCCCCAACGACCCAGAAGGACCAATTCAGACGCTCCGTGCCTTCAAGCGCGTTTCCATTCCTAAAGGGAAAACCACTGAGGTGTCGCTCACACTCGACGAGAAGTCCCTTGAATGGTTTGATACGGAGACCAACACCATGCGCCCGCTGAAGGGAGCCTACACCATCCATTATGGCGGCACTTCAGACAAGCAGTATCAGAAAACGCTGGTGTTCCCAGGGAAATAACAGTCAAAACATTATTTTTTCAAGTTTCGAATTTGCATTTTACCATAAAAACAATATCTTTGCAGTATCCTTTTTGGGGAATGTGATCATTGAATCCTTTTCCTGACAATTTTGAATTCATTAACCTCAAAAAACAAATAGTATGAAATCTAACCCAAAAACGACTCGTTTGGCATTGTCGATATGCGGTCTTTTTCTCTGCGCGACCATGTCAACAGCACAAATTACTTCCGACCGTATCCATCTTGGTATAAAAGGCGGCTTGCACAGCACCATGACCAAGTTCTCCAATCTCGACAGTCGCTATTTTGATGACCCGAAGAGCGTATCAGGGTTATCGCTTGGTGTGTTCGCTGAATTTGAGTTGGGAGATGCCCGAATGTTCAGCATAAGGCCGGAAATCATGTATCTTTCACGCGGGACGAAAATTGAGGACATCAAATATGTGACAGGAACTGGCACTGGACAACTTGACTACAAACTTAATGCCAAGTATCTGGACCTGCGTGTACCCTTTATGGTAAATTTCGGCCGTTCTGGAGGTGTGAGGCCCTACCTTTTCCTCTCACCTATATTAGGAATTGTGAGCGGTGGCGAAATCAAAGCCGAGGATGCAAAGACCAAATATTCAGTGGATGTGAGCAAAGCCAACATGGCCTCGATGTATTTTGCCGTGGCACCAGGTGTGGGTGTAAAGATTCCAGCCGGACCTGTGGATATCGGCATTGAGGCCAGTTATGAACTTGGTCTGACCGACACATACGGTAGCAAGGAGAAGGACGGCAAGGCTCGTGCCACCCTTTTCTTCCCCACTTACGACATCCAGGGAACCCGCAAGTTTTCGGGATTTGAACTGATGGGCCACGTCTCCGTGCCACTTTCTTTCTTTAGTGGGAAAGGAAAAGGAAAAACCATCCACGTGGATTATCCTCCTGTAAAGCGCAGTAGCGGAGTCACCCTGAAACGCAAGCCCTGTTATGACATTGATGAGATTCTCTCTTTCATTGCCCAAGGTGAAAGTGTGGACGGAATGACTATTTGCGCCATCGATCAAATCAATTTCGAGTATGGCAAAAGTACGCTCACCAGAAGTTCACGCCAGTATATCGACAAGATTATCAGCCTCATGAAACGTACAGGAATCAGTGTGGAAATTAAAGGTCATACCGATGACAAGGGCTCGGATGAGTTCAATATGGACTTGTCGCGCAGACGGGCAGAGGCTGTCTATAACTATATGCTGTCAAAGGGTATCAGCAGCAGCAAACTCAGTTATTCATACTTTGGAGAGACCAAGCCAATAGAGAGCAACGATACAGAAGAGGGAAGACGCATCAACCGAAGGGTGGAGTTTGAACTCAAATAATTAGCATCATGCTTATTAATGAAAGAATCCATTAAGTATGTATAAAAAATATGTAAAAACGGCGATGCTGCTGTTGGCAGCCCTCTTCTGTCTGACAGCATGCAACAAAGATGGTGACGAAACCATCGCTTTGGAGTTCGGAGATGGCAGCAGCGACAAGGATGTTGACACCAGATTGGACAATGTGGTTCCATCCGACATCCAGGATTATATAGATGATTATATGCCCCTTTATCGAGGTAAAAACCCACCAAATATCGAAGGGGTGTATCATTTTTATCCTATAGTTATTGTCTACTGTTCAGATGGGGAATATAATCCTGGCGAAATTATGGGAGATAACAGTGTTATCAAAATTTCCAATCAGAACAGCAAGAACAACACTTTGGATTATGATTCGTATGACTTAGAATTGTCACAGACATCTCTTGTTGGTAAAGGAGCCTTTGTCAGCGGGTCGGGCAATGATTTCACCGCTTATTTTGTCAATGAGGGTACATATGATGGCATATATGCGAAAATGGCAATGATATTCTCTGGGACAAAAACGTCCCAGGGTATCAAGAACCTTCGATCTTGTTCGGTTATGTTGGCAAAAAATGACCCAGGTCATGATCTGATGGACGTGGGTACCTACCGCATCTCCAAAGACCAGGACGGATTGAGTGAGAATTACACATGGAACCCGAGATACTCACCCACCCGTGAAATCGGTAATAGGAAGTCATGGCTATTGTTTCATTCAGACAATCATGTAGAGATTGAAAATCAAGAAATAGAAGTAAAATGATGAAATCAAGGATATGGATGCTGCCACTCTTGATGCTGATGTCATTGTCTATACTGACCGGATGCAACAAGGATGGCGATGAGACTATTGCTCTCGAGATGGGCAACGCGAGGAAAATGATTGTTGGGCCATGGAAAATCAGAGTTATGGAACCATCTGACAACAAGGACTTTGTCTATGACAGATGGAAGCCGGGCACCAGACTTGTGTTCTACGATGATGGTTCTTACACCGATGATTCTGATGGGAAGCGACACTTGTGGAAACTTCCCAATGGTGATGACGACCGTCATATCAGACTTGACAATTGGGATTTCGAATACGAATTGTCAGGCCGCCTGTGGGTGCTTCACTATCCGTCTGAGAAACCAAAGTGGATCATAAAGATGGAAAAAGACGATGACTCGGATAACAACCAACCACCCGTCAAAGAAGAATATGAATACAGGGTGAGCAAAATTGTCAGTCACTCAAATCCTACTGCCTTGGTCACCTATAGGTTCTCCTATGACAGCAAGGGACGTATCATCAAATATGAAATGCCAAGCAACACTTATACCTACCAATATGAGAATGGCTATGTGTATCTGTGTGATGCAAGTGGGCACACTTTGAAGACATGCCGACTCAACAGTGATGGCTATATTTCCAGTGAGGAGACCACCTCTGCGTCAAATGTTTTCTTCGCTGGCTTGTATGAATACAAAAATGGATATCTGTCAACGGTAAGAGCCGATTACGGCACTTATCTATACAATTTTTCTATCAACAATCCTGGAGAGATGTCTTTCTCTGTCACAGCAGGCCATGAGTTCTTTTTCTATCATATCAGTAGCAATAAAAATGACTCCAACATCGATCTGAATCCTTTCGTCTCCTATTTCTGGGAGTATGACCGTCTGCGTCTGTCACTGCCTTTAAAGCCCTTCGACTTCTATGGCAAGCGCTATAACATCATAGCCGGTGAAAACAGTCATGGCGCTGATTTCTACTATGACAGTTATCAAGTAGAAAGAAACTCAGATGGGCTGATTTCCAGGATCAGTTACAAGGTATTGAATTCACATGATGGAAAAACGTTGAGAGATGCCTATATCGAGGTCTTCTATGAGAAGATTAAAAAATAAATAGATATTCTTTCTCCCTCATAGAGAAATCTAATTTTAGGGAAATTCCTATTTCATTGTAGGAATTTCCCCTTTTTATGATGGTTGATCTGAACTACTTTTGTTGTGAGAAAAGGATGCAAGAATTCTATGTGCTCTCTTTTCACTTGTAGAACAACACTAAGAATTTTATGAAGAAATTTTACTTTTTGCTCTTAGGAGCGATGCTGGCCACGAATGTCAGCGCACAAATGGGTTTGGGGGAATCGCCTAAAGCGACAACTCCCGAAGGCTACCGTTTGGACAGCACTTACACAGAATCCTGGCATCCAAGATACCACCAAGGCAAGCATGAACCAGACCAACGGGAAGAATTCAGATATGACAGCCAAGGACGCAAGACCCTTTACTTGCAATTCAGTTATACAAGATATATGCAAGACGAATATGGCGTTTGGGAGTCATTCCTTCTCGAAGAACCCGATTTATGGAAGCAAGTGCGCTACCATTACACAGACAAGGGCGAATTGGACCGCGAGATATGCCGTTCTTATGACTTCTACGAGCATGAATGGATGGATGATTTCACTATTTATTCTGATTTTGACGAGGAAACCGGGTTGCCAAGATACTTTTGGAACAATGGCGGCAAGTATGAGGAGGGAGATGAGGCAAAACCATATTACTCATATTTTGTTATTGTCAAGTATCACGACAAGATACCTGAGACAGTCTATCTCTATCAACAAAATCCCGAGACAGGAGAATGGGAAAAAATCGCCTCTTATCTACGTCAATTCAATGAATGGGGAGGCATCGAGTCTGAAGACTACGAGTTCGAACTATATCGCCATCGCAGATATTCTGTTTATCAGTACGACGAGCACCACAACCTCACAGAAGCCAGAGATACTACCTTTTATGAATCCGACGGCGAAACCTACACGACAACATGGAAATTTTTCAACGAGTATGATGAGGATGGGCTGCTGAAGAGTATGCTGGAAAGGCCTGCTTCCTCAGACGGATTTTTCACCCAAACTTTCTATTATTGGAGCAAGGTTGACGACCCTTCCGGCATCACAGCATTGTCTTCCGACAAGGTGAGCCCTGCTGGTTGGTATGACCTCAGCGGGCGCCGCCTGACTGGGCAGTCTTCCCATCCTGGCCTGTACATCAAGGATGGGAAGAAGGTGGCTGTAAAGTGACCTAACTTTTTACGGAAGTCGCTAAAGATTTACATTGAGCAGTTTCACCACAGCATAAGAAGTGGCGGGCATATGGATGGTCATATCGCCCGTCTTTTTGTTGTGCTTCATGGGGAAAGAATCCCCGGCAAGGAGTTTTGTCTTCCCGAACTTCACGTTGATGTGAAACACCGCATCAGAAGCCTCTGCCCTGGGATTGAGCATCACCAGCACGACATCTTTTCCTGCAGCACGGGCATAGACGAAAGGATATACTGAGGGTGACGGTGCCTGAGCATCTGCCGATGGATAGACAGGCACAAACTCCGCATAGTTGGCCAAGGCCGGTTCGCTGTGCCGGAGGGCGATGAGCCTACGTGTCTTGTTGAGCAGCGAGTTGGGGTTCTTCTCCTGAGCCTCTACATTGGGAGCATCGGGTGACGGGTCCACGGGAAGATAAAGTTTGCCGGCATCCCCCGAGGAGAATCCGAGATTCTTGCCTCCGTTCCACTGCATGGGCGTGCGCGCGCCGTTGCGCGGTTGATATGCCCCCTCCACCTGCGGCCAGTCGTTGGGCAACTGCTTCATTCCAATCTCATTGCCGTAATAAAGGAAGGGCACGCCAGGCATGGTGAATCCGAAGGCATAGATCATCTCCAGTTCTTTGTCTGTGCGGCGGTTGCCGAGCCGGGCATTGTCATGATTGCCGAGCGGCAAACTGATATACCCCTTGCCCACAGTCTTCTCATACTGGTCCATATAACTCCTCAGAAAGGCGGTGATGTCCCCCTTTCCCTCAGCGTCGAAATAACTGTGCCCCTCGCTCACGCCGTTGAGGATGCGCCAACTCTCTTTTTGAAACAGGTCATTGTATCCGTTAAACCAATGGAAGAAGTCGACATGGAAACAGTTGTCGAGCGCATCAGCGGGATATGACCACTCCGCCACCATGAATCCGTGAGGATACTCCTTCTCCAACAGTTGGCGTATCTCGCGCCAGAACAGTTTCGTCTCATTCTCATTGGTGTTGAAGAACTGCTCATTGCCCCTCACCCGCCGTGTCTTGACCAGCGCACCGGCCATATCTGCACGGAAGCCGTCTGCCCCCATGTTCATCCAGAAGCGCAGGATGTCCTTCAGGTCCTCCCGCATCGCCATCACATCGGGGTGGTTGGTGGGCAACTGCCACGGCTGCTCAGGGTCGGGATTGGAGAATCCGAAGTTGAGCGCTGGCTGGCACCAATAGAAGTTGCGCATGAACTGTCCGTTGCGCTGTCCGTAGCCTTTGATGAACGAGCCGGCAAACTCCCGTGGCGGATCCACCCAGTTGGTCTCCGTCCAGATGTAATAGTTGGAATACTTGTTTTTCTCCTGCTTCTGCGATTCCACAAACCACGGGTTGTCAATGGAGGTGTAACTGATGACATAGTCGAAGATGACATGCATGCCCCTTTTGTGTGCCTCCTCGAACAGCCGGCGCGCATCTTCATTGGTGCCGTAGCGCGGCGCGATCTTATAATAGTCGCGCACATCATAGCCCGCATCATGGAAAGGGGAGTCAAAGAACGGGTTGAGCCAGATGGCATCCACGCCCAGACTCTTCACATAGTCGAGTTTGCTGATGATACCCTGCAGGTCGCCAATGCCATCGCCATCGGAGTCGCAGAATGTCTGGGGATAAATTTGGTAGAACACGGCGTTTTTCGCCCATTCCGGCACTTTGGGGATTTCATACTTTCCCGTGATGGTCTGTGCTGAGACAGCGAGCGACAGCACAGAGACAAAGAGCAATAATGTTTTCTTGGCGGTCATAGTTATAAATGGTTAAGTGATAAACAAAGATTTGATAAAGTTATCCAAAGGGATAAGGTGTAGTTTTCCCTCTCCTTTGGAGAGGGTCAGGGAGAGGTTACTATTTTCTCTATGCGGAGCCGGAGCATGCCTGCGGGGACACGTACGTCGACGACATCGCCCACCTTTTTCTTCATCAGTGCCTGAGCGATGGGTGACTTGACGGAGATTTTCCATTCCCTCATGTTGGCTTCATGCGGACTGACTATCGTGAATGTCATCTTGGCGTTGTTGGCGAGGTTGACCAGATTCACAGTACTGAGCAACTGCACGCTGTCGGCATCCAATCGGGAAGTGTCAATGACACGTGCATTGGCCAACACCTTTTGCTTGAAACGTATCCTACCCAACAGCCGTGCCTGCTCACGCTTGGCAGCATGATACTCAAAATTCTCGCTGAGGTCGCCCTTGTCGCGGGCCTCGGCGATGGCTTCCCTTACTTGGGGCAACTCTACATTCTCCAACTGATGGAGTTCGGCCACGAGTTGGTCGTAGCCTTCCTGAGACATATATTCGAATCCCATATTATTACATTTCAATCAAGAGCACAAAAGTAACAAAAAAGCATGAATCTCACAACTAGAACCCCATGAAAATGCAACAAATCGAGACAAAAGGAGATATCCCGAATTACAGAATTGGTTATAAGTCTGCCGATGGTTGAATAAAAAGGAGTTTCACTGAAGTGTGGGTAAAATAATTCTCCAATTCGAAAATTCGTAAGGATAATAATTCATGTCCCGAATTAGAGAATTTGAAAATTGATGATAATGATTCTACCGATGGTAGTATAAAAAGCAGTTTCGCCGCTATACGCATAAAATAATTCTCCAATTCGATAATTCGTGAGGATAATAATTCATGTCCCGAATTAGAGAATTTGAAAATTGATGATAATGATTCTACCGATGGTAGTATAAAAAGCAGTTTCGCCGCTATACGCATAAAATAATTCTCCAATTCGAAAATTCGTGAGGATAATAATTCATGTCCCGAATTAGAGAATTTAAGAATTGATGATAATGATTCTACCAATGGTAGTATAAAAAGGAGTTTCACCGAAGTGCGGGTAAAATAATTCTCCAATTCGATAATTCGTGAGGATAATAATTCATGTCCCGAATTAGAGAATTTGAGAATTGATGATAATGATTCTACCGATGGTTGAATAAAAAGGAGTTTCACCGAAGTGCGGCTAACATAATTCTCCAATTCGAAAATTCGTGAGGATAATAATTCTTGTCCCGAATTAGAGAATTTGAGAATTGATGATAATGATTCTACCGATGGTAGTATAAAAAGGAGTTTCACCGAAGTGCGCTTAAAATAATTCTCCAATTCGATAATTCGTGAGGATAATAATTCATGTCCCGAATTAGAGAATTTGAGAATTGATGATAATGATTCTACCGATGGTAGTATAAAAAAGAGTTTCGCCGAAGTGAGGGTAAAATAATTCTCCAATTCGATAGAGTGAGGATAATA
>JAEEGF010710530.1_pt1 | contig 26236 bp, 22 predicted proteins | sample 9134171 | NCBI WGS metagenome assembly JAEEGF01 (sample SAMN16246542, study PRJNA631951) | gut metagenome | biome: gut microbiome; feature: rumen; material: AP-attached | host: Bos | place: Iran: Karaj | collected 2018-10 | reverse complement strand
TCGAGGATGCTAAGGTTAATTCCTCTATCAATAACATAAACAACACATTGTTCTATGCCGGCGATATGAAGGATATCCTGAACCGTGAGTTTATTGAGCGGCACGGCCGGCCTGATGTGATTATTACTGACCCGCCACGTGCCGGTATGCATCAGGATGTGATAGACACTATCCTGTTTGCCAGTCCTGAACGTATTGTCTATGTGAGTTGTAATCCTGCCACTCAGGCCCGTGACCTGCAGCTACTTGATGGAAGTTACAGGGTTATGCGGATTCAGCCGGTGGATATGTTCCCGCATACGCAGCATGTAGAGAATGTTGTACTGTTGGAAAGACGATAAGATACAGAAAATCAACGCCTCTCATTTCTTTGTTTAATGAGAGGCGTTAACTTTATTTCTCTTTGATAATACCATGCTGATAGGCGTAGAGCAACTCTCGTAGCTCCTTAATTTGCCGTTGCAGGATTTCGCCTTTGTCTGTGTCTCTGACGCGTACTCGCTTGCCTGTCATGACTTCAATCTGGGTACTGCTTTTGATGTCGGTTTCGCTGATGATGGCTTCGCGGGTGCTGGTGAAGGGTTCGTGTTGAATGAGCAGGAATCCGCGGCTGTGATAGACAAGGGTGTAACCGGCTATACCGGTAGTGTTATGATATGCCTTGGCGAAACCGCCGTCAATTACCATCAGACGGCCGTCGGCCTTGATGGGGTTCTCACCCTGTGAGGCATGGACGGGCACATGTCCGTTTATGATATGCCTGTTTGCTCCTTTCACTCCGAAGGCATCCAGTATCCTGTCGCAGATTTCCGGTTTCTCACGTAGCTTGTAGTAGTTACCTTTCTCTTCGTGATACAGGGTCTGGTCGGTAAGAAAGTAACGCTCAAAGGTTGTCATTCTGTCTTTGTCGAAAAGGGGACTGTCTGGGCCGCACCACAGATACCAGAAGTAGTCCCTGGCTTTCTGCCGTTCTGCCTTGGGAAGGTCGTTCTCAAAGGCTGTGCGTATATACATGCCTATGTGATGCATGAGTTTCTTTCCCTTGTAGCGTTTGCCGTTCAGGGCCACTTCCTTGAGTGTGCCGTCCTCATTGAGCGGGATGGAGGCGTGGAAGAGCAGGTTACCGTTGAATATGCCGTACATGCATCCGTGTGAGAGCAGGCAGCGGATGTGTTTCTGCAGTTTCTCGGAAATGCGGAATGAGTGGTGCAGTTTGCCTACCAGGTCTTCCTCCTCGGGTGACAGCCGGTAAGGATCCTTAGGGTCAACGGTAGGGAATATTGTGTCCTTCATCCGGTATTCCTGTCCTTCCCGGATATAGACTCCGGTTGCGAAGTCGATATTCTCCAGCGTGCCCCGGTTGCTCATTTCCCATTCGGGGTACTTGAGGCGTGTCTGGGCTTCCAGTTTGAACTGAATGATGCTGATGGCCTTGTGCATCTGGGCAATCAGGCGGGTGCTCTTCTCGTCCAATGGCTTGTCAGTATGCGGTATGAACTCTGTGCAGGGGTCCTCGGCATAATATTCCATGGCAAAGGTGGCCAGGGGCAGGAGGTTTATGCCGTAGCCTTCCTCCAGGGTGGTCATGTTGCCGAATCTGAGGGACAGTCTCAGGACGGTGGCTATGCAGGGGTCGCATCCTGCGGCGGCTCCCATCCACAGGGCATCGTGGTTGCCCCACTGGATGTCAAAGTTCTCGCGGGTGAGCAGGTAGTCCATGATGATGTGTGCGCCTGGCCCTCTGTCGAAGATGTCGCCCAGGATGTGCAGCTGGTCAATGCTGAGTCTCTGAATCACATTGCAGATGGCCGTGATAAAGTTTTGGGCTTGACCCGTCTGTATGATGGTCTCGATAATCCGTTGGAAGTATGCCTCTTTGTCGTCATCAATGGGATTCTCATGTAACAACTCCTCTATGATATAGGCAAACTGGCTGGGAAGAGCCTTGCGGACCTTGCTGCGGGTGTATTTGCTGCTTACGGATTGCAATACGGGAATCAGCCTGAAGAGTGTTACGGCGTAGTAGTGGCTGAGGTTCTCGTCAGTGCGCTCCTTAATCATCTCCAGTTTCTTCTCGGGGTAATAGATGAGGGTACACAGTTCGCGGATTTCCTTCTCGGTAAGCGTTTCGGCAAAAAGCTCCTTTACCTTGCGTTTGATATTACCGCTGGCGTTTCGCAGGATATGCAGGAAGGCTTCGTGTTCGCCGTGTACGTCGGCTACGAAGTGCTCTGTGCCCTTGGGCAGGTTCAGTATGGATTCCAGGTTGATGATTTCTGTGCTGGCACTCTGACTGTTGGGGAATGTCTGTGACAGGATCTCCAGCAGTCGCATATCTGCTTCCATTGCTTTCGGATTCATACTCATAGAGTGGTGTTCTTTTTTCTTCAATAATACAAAATTACACCTTTTTCGCGTTTTTTGCAAAGTTTAAGTCCAAATTGTTTAACATCTTCGCGCTTAGTCGTAACTTTGCATCCGTTTATGATAATTTATTTAAGGATGAAGAAGGTGTTGACTCTTTTGTTGCCGATGCTGGTTTCGCTCCAGGCCCGTTGCCAGGAGGGGCAGCTCAGCTACAGTGATTTTGATTCGTGGATTACGCGTTCCATTAAGGAGAGTGTGCTGGTGGGCGGTAATACGCGTACATTATATGAGGTGGGGCCTGCGGGCAGTTTTAACGGGGCTCGTGCCTTTACCAATCAGGGCGGTTGTCCCTGGGCTAACAGTAATGTGTATGCCAAGGTGGGGGGTGTAGTCAAGACGAATGTGAGTGTGTATCCTGACGCGCATGCCGGCGGTAAGTGTGTGAAGCTATATACACATGTCTCCAAGTGCAAGGCCATAGGTGTTATCAATATCAGTGTTCTGGCTGCCGGCAGTCTGTTTACGGGTACCTTGCTTGAGCCTATCACCGGTTCGTCTAATCCGATGTCAAAGATTAGTGTGGGTGTTCCCTTTACCAAACGCCCTAAGGCCATTAAGTTTGATTATAAATATTACAATAACGGCAGTCCGAACCGTATCAGGGAGACGGGGTTCAGTAAGACGACTGTGGTTCCGGGTAAGGATATGGCAGACTGTCTGTGTATGCTGCAGAAGCGCTGGGAGGATGAGAATGGTAATATCCATGCGTTACGCGTGGGCACCATGAGGGTACGGTTCGATAAGAATACCGGCGGATGGGTTGAGGGTAAGGAGTTCCCCATTCATTATGGTGATATTACCAGGAATTCCTATTTCCGCAGTTATATGGGACTATTTACCGGCGATGAGGCTTTTTATGCTATAAACAGCAAGGGTAAGAATGTTCCTATTATCGAGGAGGGATGGGCTGATGCTTCGGAAACACCTACGCATGTGACGGTTAAGTTCGATAGCAGTACGGGTGGCGCTTATACGGGCACGGAAGGCAATACTCTCTGGATAGATAACGTTAAATTTGTATATTGATGACTCCGTATTATCTTTTGGAAGAGAGGCTGCTGCGTAGAAACCTGGAACTTATCAGGAATGTTGCTGATGAGTCTGGGGTAGAGATTATCCTGGCCTTCAAGGCTTTTGCCCTGTGGAAGACTTTCCCTGTCTTCCGTGAATACATCAGCCATACTACGGCCAGCAGCGTTAATGAGGCTTTGCTCTCCTATAATGAGTTCGGCAGCCTGGCGCATACCTATAGTCCTGCCTATACTCAAGAGGATTTTCCTACGATACTGGATTGTAGCGGGCATATTACCTTTAACTCTCTTACGCAGTATCAGCGGTTTATGCCGATGGTGAGGGCGTATAAGAAGCATCCTGTAAGTGTGGGTATCAGGGTTAATCCTGAGTATAGCGAGATTGAGACCGAACTTTACAATCCCTGTGCGCCGGGCAGCAGGTTCGGTGTGCTGGCGGATCAGTTGCCGGATGTTCTGCCGGAAGGTATCGAGGGATTCCATTGCCATTGCCATTGCGAGAGTTCAGCCGAGTCATTGGGGAATACGCTGGTTCATCTGGAGGAGAAGTATTCTCGCTGGTTCTCACAGCTTAAATGGCTGAATCTGGGTGGGGGGCATCTGATGACAAGGGCTGACTACAATGTCCCATACCTTATATATATATTAAAGGGATTAAAGGAACGCTATCCGCATCTGAGGATCATATTGGAGCCTGGCAGTGCCTTTGCCTGGCAGACGGGGCCGTTGGTTTCGCAGGTGGTGGACATTGTGGAGAACCACGGTATACGTACGGCTATTCTGAATGTCTCATTCACTTGTCACATGCCTGATTGTCTGGAGATGCCTTATCAGCCTGCTGTTCGTGGAGCGGAATCGTTGCCTGCGGATGCTGTCAAGACGGCCCGCCCTGAGGAGAATATTTACCGTCTGGGGGGCAACAGTTGTCTGAGCGGTGATTATATGGGCAGCTGGAAATTTCCTGAACCGTTAAGGGTGGGGCAGGAAATTTTCTTCGAGGATATGCTGCATTATACTACCGTTAAGACCAATATGTTCAATGGCATTTCACACCCTTCTATCGTGTTTGAACGCCTGAATGGTACCCGTGAAGTGCTCAAAGAATACAAATATTGCGATTATTATTCAAGAATGGATTAAAAAAATGCGTTTTTGTTTGGCGGTTAAGGAAAAATGTTATACCTTTGCACTCGCAATTCAGGGGAATTGGTTAAATCCTTAGGGACACGCAATTGAAATAATGAGGAATATCCGGGAATATATCCTGCGGCAATAGCTCAGTTGGTAGAGCACAACCTTGCCAAGGTTGGGGTCGCGAGTTCGAGTCTCGTTTGCCGCTCGATAATCAAATGCCCAAGTGGCGGAATTGGTAGACGCGCACGTTTCAGGTGCGTGTGCCGCAAGGCGTGCAGGTTCGAGTCCTGTTTTGGGCACAAAAGTTCTTGGATATCCCTTCGGAGAGGTGGCGGAATGGTAGACGCGCTACTTTGAGGTGGTAGTGCCGCGAGGCGTGGGAGTTCGAGTCTCCTCCTCTTCACTCATGATGCGGGAAATGTTCAAAGACATGCGGCAATAGCTCAGTTGGTAGAGCACAACCTTGCCAAGGTTGGGGTCGCGAGTTCGAGTCTCGTTTGCCGCTCTGTTTCTACTCTCTCTGAAAAAAGAATTGCAGAACTAAGGATTATAAAGAGTCATTACTTCAATGAGGTGATGACTCTTTTTTTATTTCGCTCGGTAATAAAAATAAACAGGATTTATTTTGTATTCCGCTCACTTATTCGTAATTTTGCAGGCGCAATTGGTTCTTCATGCCCTTTTTGTAAGGAAAATGGAGCTAAGACGGGAACGCAGTGCGATTCTGCGACATTACCCGATGCTGTAAGTCCTTTCTGATAAAGACGGTCAGCAGTGTCACTGGAGCCAACTGGGGCGTCCCATCGGGATAAACAGTTGATACGAATGCTCTGGGAAGACAGTACCAGTCATAAGGACAAAGTCAGAAGACCTGCCTTTTGCGCTTACGTTAGCCTGCGGGATTACGGGCAAAGCGGAAACCTGTAGTCAGACTCACAATGTCAGATGTGAGGTAAATGTATATTGAGTACCTGAACTAATCACCGTGTTACGTCATGAGTGAATATGGTTCAGTGTATAAAATATGTATTAATAATTAGCAAATATGTTTAAAATCTTTACTGGTAATCACCTTGTTGAGGCATACCATCGCAGAAAAAAAGAGAAAAGAAACAGCAGTACGTTCATCAAGGCTATTAAACTTCTTACGGCAATTGCCATGGGAGTCGTAATCTGGGTCCTTCCTTCTGATGTCTTCGGAATTGAGAACCTCACCCTTATTGAACAACGTGTCATAGCCCTGTTCTGTTTTGCAACAGTTATGTGGATAACAGAGGCTATTCCTTCATGGACGACTTCTGTTGCCATTATCGTGATTCTGCTTTTTACGTGTTCTGACAGTGCCCTATGCCTGTTTGTAGACCATCCTGCCGAGGAACTGGGGTCCGTTATCTCGCACAAGGCTATCATGGCCTGCTTTGCCAACCCTATCATCATGCTTTTTATCGGAGGTTTCATTTTGGCTATCGCCGCTACCAAGAGCGGACTGGATGTCAAACTGGCTAAGGTGTTGCTGAAGCCTTTCGGAACCAAATCCGAGAATGTGCTTCTTGGTTTCCTGCTGGTTACGGGACTGTTCTCTATGTTCCTCAGTAACACTGCCACGGCTGCCATGATGCTTACATTCCTGGCTCCTGTACTTAAGTCCCTGCCTGCTAACGGTAAGGGTAAGATTGCTCTTGCCCTGGCTATTCCCATAGGTGCCAACATCGGCGGAATCGGTACACCTATTGGCACACCCCCCAATTCCATAGCCCTGTCTTATCTGGCTGATCCTAATGGTCTGAACATGCAGATTGGCTTTGGTCAGTGGATGATGGTTATGTGTCCCTATGTTATTATCCTGCTTTTCATTGCATGGTTTATCCTGAAGACACTGTTCCCTTTCACGCAGAAGAAAATAGAGTTGCATATTGATGGTGAGACGAAGAATGACTGGCGTTCAGTTGTGGTTTACGTTACGTTTGCCATTACTGTTCTGTTGTGGATGTTTGACAAATATACCGGCATTAACTCTAATGTGGTGGCTATGCTGCCCGTGGGTGTGTTCTGTACCTGTGGTATTATTACGCGTCGTGATTTGGAGGAAATCAACTGGTCCGTTCTGTGGATGGTAGCCGGCGGTTTTGCCCTGGGTCTGTCGTTGCAGGATTCCAATCTGGCTCAGCATCTGATATCAACCATCCCGTTCAGTTCATGGTCGCCCCTCCTGATGATTCTGGGTAGCGGGTTGCTGTGTTATGCTATGGCTAATTTTATCAGTCATACTGCTACGGCAAACCTTCTGTTCCCGATTCTTGCGCTTGCCGGTCTCTCCACGGTGGCTACTTTACAGCCCTATGGCGGTGTCAGCACATTGCTTATCGGTGTTGCCCTCAGTTCTTCACTGGCGATGATTCTGCCCATCTCCACACCTCCTAATGCCCTGGCACACGCCACTGGTCTTATTGACCAGAAGCAGATGATGCGTGTAGGTATCATCATGGGTGTTATTGGCCTGGCTATGGGATATGTTCTGCTGTTCTTTATCGGCAAATACGGTATTATGGGTTAAATATAAGTTATTACTATCTGCATATAATTATTTCATTTAATGCAAAAAAGCCTCAGCTGTGAAGCTGGGGCTTTTGCTTTATGTTATCTTCTGCCTCGGGAGACGCTACCACCACCGCCACCGCGGGAACCTCCTCCTCTTGAACCGCCACTGAAGCTTCCTCCTCGTGAACCGCCGCCGCTATAACTTCGGGAGCCGCCGCTATAACTTCCTCCTGAACTGCTTCCGAAACCGCTTCTGGAACCGCTGTTATAACTGCCGCGTGGACCACCGCTATAACTTCTTCCCGAACTGCCGCTATAGCTTTCACTGCTACGATCGTGACGGGAACCGTATGAACTGCCGCTGCTACTTCGGTCATAGTTCCTGGTATAACCTTCATGATTTCTGGTATAACCTTCATGATTCCGGGCTGTTCCCTCATGGTTGCGGCTATACCCTTCACGGTTGCGGGTGCTGCTGTTGCCGAATGAGTTTCCACGGTCAGAGCGGCCGTTGTTATGGCGGTTAAACTCTATGTGGTATCCGTTTCTTCCACCGTTGTGCCTTTGGATGGCGGTATTTCCGATTCTGCCCCGGCCGCCTGTGGGGTGGTGCCCCCTCAGTCCTCCATTCCAAACCGGGCGTCTGCTGGCATAGAATCCGCTGTGATAATGGATTCGTCCGTGTCCGCCACGATAGCTATAATATACGGTAGGGTAGCTGTAGTAGAAATGTCCTACGCTATAGTGGCCGTAGATGGGAAAGTACCATCCTCCTGAACGCCAGTACACGGGACGGATGAAGTAATCGGCAGCGAGCATCAGGTTGTACTGCCAGTCATACAGGATGTGACGCAGGTCAGAAAGCCGGTATGAGAGGTAGTCGGCATACAGGTCGGCCTCGGAGTCCAATGACAGGAAGTAGTCCAGATTTATTTCATATGCATCATTATACTGCTGGTCATTCAGATTCAGCTCATAGGCCATCTTGTCCGTCAGGTACAATGCTTCCTCTCGCGCACGCTCATAACTCATTGCAAAGGCTGCTTGCCATGTTGCAAATATCATAAACAGGGAAATTATAAATCTTTTCATAACGCATGATGGTTTTTGGTTCTGCTGCAAAGGTACAGCATTCCCCGCAGCAGAGAAATGGTATTTCCCTATAAATGGGTAGGAATTTCCCCTCTTTTTTTACAGCCTGGTCTGGAAGACGAAGTGTTTTCTGCCCAACTCTGACAGGTCGGCCCCGTTGCGGAATAAGCCGAATACGGTACTTCCGCTTCCGCTCATGCAGGCATACGAAGCCCCCATCCGGTAGAGTTGGTTACGTATCTCCTCTATACCAGGATGCTGAGGGAAAACACTCTTCTCAAAGTCATTTACTATGGTTCCCTCCCATTCCTCTACTGGCTTCATAACTTCCTCTGAAAGAGAGTATTCAGATGGTTTGGCTTTAATTAAAGAATAAGCTTCTCGCGTTGATACATAATCATCAGGTTTTACTAATACCAGATACCATCCTGAAAGGTCAATCTGAACCGGCGTGAATTCATCGCCCACACCCTGTGCATAAACGGGCAGGCAGCGGATAAAGAAGGGGCAGTCTGCCCCTAACTTCACAATCATACGTTCCATCTGTTGTTCTGTCAGTCCCAGGGAGAGGTGGTTATTCAGCTCCTTCATCACTGCCGCTGCATCACTGCTGCCGCCACCCAGTCCGGCTCCGCTGGGAATGTTCTTCTGCAGGGAGATGTGTACGCCGGGAACCTTCAGTCCGTTCTCTCTTAGCAGGCGCACGGCCTTGAGTACCAGATTGTCGTTAGGGTCGCCTTCCAGCGGATGTCCGGCCAGATCTATGCTGTCGGCCTCAGCATCCGTTATCTCAATCCGATCATACAGGGGAACGGGGTAGAAGACGGTCTCCAGATTGTGGTAGCCGTCTGCACGTTTGGATACTATGTTCAGTCCGATGTTGATTTTACAACATGCTTTAGTGGTAATTTTCATATCGAATGTATATTTTTGCTGCAAATTTACTTCATTGGACTCTCTAATAAGGTGTATCTATCCTTAAAAAGTGTTAAAGGAATTGCTGCGTCTGCATTATATATAATCAGGTAGCAAAAATAATTGTATCTTTGTATGATTTTTGTAATAAAATGATGCGGAAAGTAACGGATGTGATAAAACATACGGGTGTCGTTGAATCAGTCAACGGCAACACTTGTCATGTGCGTATTCTGCAGCATTCAGCCTGCTCAGGCTGTTCTGCACAGCGTCTGTGTAACAGCAGCGAGAGCAGGGAAAAGGTTGTTACTGTCTTGCTGGACGGCACGGATGTACAGACTGGTGAGACGGTGGATGTAGTCGGCGCCGTAGTTCAGGGACTTAGAGCCGTATATATTTGCTACCTGCTGCCCCTCGTCCTGATGATTGCGTCCCTGTTCATCGGTGTGAAGGTAATTGGCAATGATATGGCGGGCGTACTCTTGTCCATGACTGTGCTGGTTATATACTTCCTTGCCCTGTATCTCCTTAGGGCTTATATAGGCCGGCATTTCAGCTTTACCTTGCATAAAAGAGAAAACTAACTAAAACATTAAAAAATATAACCAATCAATCTATGAATGTAATCCTAATTGCAGTAATTGTCCTGGGGGTGATAGGGCTAGTCTCGGCACTGGTGCTTTATTTCATTTCCCATAAGTTTGCTGTACATGAAGATCCACGTATTGCGCAGGTTTCAGAAGTTCTGCCCCAGGCTAACTGTGGCGGTTGCGGCTACCCCGGATGTTCCGGTTTTGCTGCCGCTTGTGTCAAAGCTGCCGATGCCGGGAGTCTGGAGGGCAAGTTATGCCCCGTAGGCGGCCAGCCCGTGATGGAGCAGGTGGCCGGAATTCTGGGAATGGCTGCAGTAGCCAGTGCCCCTAAGGTAGCTGTTGTACGCTGTAACGGAACGTGTGAGAACCGTCCCCGCAATGCAGAGTTCGACGGCGCTGTAAGTTGCCGTGTAAAGAATATGACCGGCATGGGTGATACAGGTTGTCCTTATGGCTGTCTGGGTTGCGGCGACTGTGTATCCAAGTGTCAGTTCGGCGCCATCAGCATGGATGCCGAGACCGGTTTGCCCGTAGTGGACGAAGAGAAGTGTACTGCTTGCGGAGCCTGTGCCAAAGCCTGTCCCCGCGGTATCATTGAGATTCGCCTGAAGGGTCCCAAGGGACGTAGGGTAGTGGTACTGTGTAACAACAAGGATAAGGGTGCCATTGCTAACAAGGCCTGTAAGGCCTCCTGTATCGGTTGCGGAAAGTGCGTCAAGACCTGTGAGAAATTCCAGGCCATCACCCTCGAGAACAATCTGGCATATATCGATGCCGAGAAGTGTAAGATGTGCCGCAAGTGTGAAGAGGCCTGTCCTAAGGGTGCTATCCACGGATTTAATTTCCCGCCTCGTAAACCCAAGACAGAGGAACCAACTGTTCAGAGTACCGATAATACTCCGAGTCAGAATGTTGAACCCTCAAAAGCTGAATAAGAAAGTATATGAAAACATTTCACATAGGCGGTGTTCATCCCGCAGAGAACAAACTGTCGGCCGGCAGCCCCATCCGTGAGGCTGGTCTGCCCAAGCAGGCTGTTTTCAGTATGTTCCAGCACATAGGTGCTCCGGCGAAGCCCGTTGTTCAGAAGGGTGATGCTGTCAAGGTTGGCACTCTGCTGGCCGAAGCAGGAGGCTTTGTAAGTGCTCCTGTTTACAGTTCCGTAAGCGGAAAGGTTAATAAGATAGATGCTGTAGTAGATGCCAGCGGTACACGCCGTATGGCAGTCATCGTGGACGTGGAGGGTGATGAATGGGAAGATACCATTGACCGCTCCAAGAATCTGGTCCGTCTCTCAGACCGTCCTGACCTGGACAGCAAGACCATCGTAGAGAAAATCAAGAATGCGGGAATCGTGGGTATGGGCGGAGCCACCTTCCCATGCCACGTCAAGCTGACGCCTCCTCCAGGCAGTAAGGCTGAATGCGTCATTATAAATGCCGTAGAATGCGAGCCTTATCTGACCGCTGATCACCGGCTGATGCTTGAACACCCTGAGGAAATCCTTGTAGGCGTGGAGCTTATTATGAAGGCCGTTAATGTTACCAAGGGCTATATCGGTATTGAGAACAACAAGCCTGATGCCATCCGTCTGATGACCGAGAAGGCTAAGCAATACCCCAATATCGAGGTCGTTCCCCTCAAGGTGAAATATCCGCAAGGAGGCGAAAAGCAGCTCATTGATGCCGTTATAAGCCGTCAGGTTCCAGCTCCTCCGGCTATCCCCATCAGTGTGGGAGCCGTAGTGCAGAACGTAGGAACTGCCTATGCCATCTATGAGGCGGTAATGAAGAACAAACCCCTCATCGACCGCGTTATTACTGTCACAGGGAAGAGTGTCAAGAATCCCAGCAACCTGTTGGCTCGCTTGGGTACTCCCTTCCAGCAGCTCATTGACGAATGTGGCGGTCTGCCCGAGGATACCGGTAAGATTATAGGCGGCGGCCCCATGATGGGTAAGGCGCTTCTCAGTCTGGATGTTCCCATGACAAAAGGTAGCAGCGGCCTGCTTATCATGAACCAGAAAGAAGCTCGCCGTTCCGAACCTCAGCCCTGTATCCGCTGTGCCAAATGTGTAAGTGCCTGTCCCATGGGACTGGAGCCTTACCTGCTCAGTAAGTTAGCTGCGATGGGAGAGTGGGAGACAGCTGAGAAGAATGATATTGTCAGTTGTATCGAATGCGGCAGTTGCCAGTTCACCTGTCCCAGCAACCGTCCCCTGCTAGATATGATCCGTGTAGGCAAGACAACAGTCATGGGCATCATCAGGAACAGAGCAGCCGCAAAATAGTAATTACGAATCAAGAATTCTGAATTTATCATGAAACCAATAATATCATTGTCACCACATGTTCACGGAGGAGATTCCGTACAGAAGAACATGTATGGTGTATGTATAGCCCTTCTTCCGGCCCTTGTTGCCAGTCTCTGGTTCTTCGGTGTGGGAGCGGCTATAGTGCTGGCAACCTCTGTGGCTGCCTGCGTTTTCTTCGAGTGGGCCATAACAAGGTTCATCCTTGGCAGGAATACCCTTACCATATGCGACGGCAGTGCTGTTCTGACAGGTATCCTGTTAGGATTCAACCTGCCAAGTAATTTGCCCGTATGGATTATTATCATCGGTGCCCTCATAGCCATTGGCGTAGGTAAAATGACCTTTGGCGGATTGGGGCAGAACCCTTTTAATCCCGCATTGGTAGGCCGTGTATTCCTTCTCATCAGTTTCCCCGTTCAGATGACTACATGGCCTGCAGTTAATGCAACTGATGCTACTACAGCGGCAACCCCGTTGAGTATCATGCAGGAAGCTATTACATCCGGTGACGCATCCGTCCTGAGCAAACTTCCCAGCCTGCAGGATATGTTCCTCGGAGCTACTGGCGGTTCATTAGGCGAAGTCAGTGCCCTGTGTCTGCTGGCAGGATGCCTGTTCATGCTGTGGCGTAAGATTATCACTTGGCACATCCCTGTCAGCATCTTAGGAACGGTAGCTGTACTGTCTGCCATCCTGCATGCCTCTAACCCCGTCTATGCCGTACCTACCCAGGTATTGTGCAGCGGCGGTCTGATGTTAGGTGCCTGCTATATGGCCACCGATTATGTTACATCCCCCATGACCGGAAAGGGACAGCTTATATACGGTGTATGTATAGGTATTCTAACCGTCATCATACGTAATTGGGGCGCATACCCCGAGGGCATGTCGTTTGCCATTCTTATCATGAATGCATTCACACCCCTGATTAATACATATTGTAAACCCAAAAGATTCGGTGAGGAGGCTGTAAAGAAATGAAAAAGCTAAGTTCTACATGGTATAATATGGCCAGCGTGCTTACCGGCATCTCCCTCGTAGCCGGAGTAGCCCTGGCATCTGTCAATAAGATGACGGCAGACACTATTCAGGAGCTGAATAACCAGCGTGAGCAGGCTGCCATTGCCCAGGTACTGGGCGGTGGTGATGTTAAGGTAGCCAAGGTGGATACCGTAACCGTCAGCGATAACTTGTACGTAGTAATGAATGCAGGAGAGAAGGGCGTGGCCGTTAAGGCCGTAGATCCCCAGAATGCCAGTTTCGGCGGCGGCCTTACCATTATGGTGGGTATCAGCAACGAAGGTGAAGTGCTGGGATATAGTGTTCTCGAGACACATGAGACGCCCGGCCTGGGTGCCAAGGCAGCCCAGTGGTTCCAGAAAGGCGAGAAGGGCGACATCATCGGCCGTAACCTGAAGGAAGGTCAGCTCACCGTCAGCAAGGACGGCGGAGACGTTGATGCCATCACCGCCAGCACTATCACATCACGCGCATTCCTGCGCGCTGTCAATGCCGCATGGCAGGCATACAGCCAGCTACAACAGGAACAGTCTGAGACAGACGGCATAAGTGGAGCAACCAGTATGGATAATAATTAATAAGGTAAGGAGGAAACAAGATATGAATAACATGAAAGTTCTACTGAACGGAATTATCAAGGAGAATCCTACCTTCGTACTTCTCCTGGGTATGTGCCCCACACTGGGTACTACCAGCAGCGCCTTTAACGGCATGAGCATGGGACTGGCCACTACAGCCGTCCTGGTATTCAGCAATCTGATTATCTCGGTTATCAAGAATATCATCCCTGATATGGTACGCATCCCGTCCTTCATCGTTGTTATAGCCTCATTGGTAACCATTCTGCAGATGCTGCTTCAGGCTTATGTTCCCACCGTATATGAATCATTGGGATTGTTCATCCCCCTGATTGTCGTAAACTGTATCATCCTGGGCCGTGCTGAGGCCTTTGCCTCCAAGCATTCACCTGTCAGTAGCATATTCGACGGCATCGGAATGGGCCTCGGTTTTACAATCGCCCTGACTCTCTTAGGAGCCGTTCGTGAGCTGTTGGGCACAGGCAAGATATTCTCTCAGACTTTATTCCCCGAAAGCTACGGCGCACTTGTCTTCGTACTGGCCCCCGGAGCCTTCATAGCCCTCGGCTATCTCATTGCACTTGTCAACAAGATCAAATCATAAATCGCAAATACAGATATGGCATACATACTAATATTCATCACAGCAATATTTGTCAATAATATTGTTCTGTCACAGTTCCTCGGAATCTGTCCTTTCCTGGGTGTCAGTAAGAAAGTGGATTCTGCCATTGGTATGGGAGCGGCCGTAGCCTTCGTGCTCACCCTGGCCACCATCGTTACCTACGCCATCCAGAAGTATGTTCTTGAAGCCTTCGGTCTGGAATACCTTCAGACCATCGCCTTCATCCTCGTTATCGCAGCACTGGTTCAGATGGTGGAGATTATCCTCAAGAAGTCCGCTCCAGCCCTTTACCAGGCACTAGGCGTATTCCTGCCCCTTATCACCACCAACTGCTGTATCCTCGGTGTAGCCATCCTTGTAGCCAACGGCACCTATGCTTCCCAAGGCCTGGAGCCCGACCTGCTTACAGGAGTGGTTTTCGCCGTCAGCACAGCCTTAGGATTCGCCCTGGCACTGATAGTCTTTGCCGGCATACGCGAGCACCTGAGCATGATGAACATCCCCAAGGGTATGCAGGGCATGAGCATTGCTCTCGTTACAGCTGGTCTTTTGGCAATGGCCTTTATGGGGTTCAGCGGTGTTGATAATGGTCTGAAGTCATTGTTCGGTTTGTAATCTATTTATGCAATTATTTAACAATATATTATAATATGAAAATTCTATTAACTGGTGGCGCGGGTTACATCGGCAGCCACACCCTTATTGAGTTAGACAAGGCTGGTCATAGTGTAGTGGTTGTAGATAACTTCTATAATTCCCAGCCCGAAGCAATACGCCGTGTAGAGAAAATCATCGGTCATGAAGTCACCATGATCGAAGCCGATATCCGTGACCGTGCTGCAATGGACAAGGTCTTTACGGACCATAAGATAGATGCTGTCATCAACTTCGCCGGCCTCAAGGCAGTAGGCGAATCAGTTCAGAAGCCTCTCATGTACTATGAAACAAACATGAATGGTGTCTTTGTCCTGGTAGATGTAATGCGTCAGCATGGCTGCAAGAACATCATTTTCTCATCCAGTGCCACAGTATATGGTGACCCTGCCATAATTCCCATTACCGAGGAATGTCCCAAGGGTCAGTGTACCAATCCCTACGGCTGGACCAAGTCTATGTTGGAGCAGGTGTTAATGGATATTCAGAAAGCCGATCCTGAATGGAATGTTGTTCTGCTCCGTTACTTTAACCCAATTGGTGCCCACGAGTCAGGACTTATTGGAGAGAACCCCAACGGAATTCCCAATAACCTTATGCCTTATATAACCCAGACAGCCATCGGTATCCGCAAGGAACTCGGCATCTTCGGCAATGACTATGATACCCCTGACGGCACCGGTGTACGTGACTACATCCATGTTGTGGATCTTGCCAGCGGACATGTATGCGCCCTGAAGGCCATTCAGGAGAACAAGGGCTTGGCTATCTACAATCTGGGTACAGGACACGGCTATTCAGTTCTGGATGTAGTGAAGGCTTTCGAGAAAGCTAACGGTCTTAAGGTTCCTTATGTCATCAAGCCCCGACGCCCGGGTGACATTGCCACCTGCTACTGCAATCCCGCCAAGGCCAAGAGAGAATTGGGATGGGAAGCTAAGTTCGGTATCGAAGAAATGTGCCGCGACTCATGGAATTTCCAGAAGAACAATCCCAATGGTTATGAAGTTTAATAAACAACATACCTTATTTTAATATTATATGAAGAGAATTGTATTCGCAATCGTCCTGGGCGCTTTGGTCACTATCGGTGCCAATGCTGAGTCCATCAGTAAAACACAAGCCTTCAGTGCTGCTCAGCACTATCTGCTCTCCAAGGGTAAGATTCTTAACCAGAGCAGAACCCCTTATCGCTCTGTAAGGAAAGTCAATGGTCAGCCGGAGAGTGCATACTATTATGTATTCAATGCCGAGGGCGGCAATGGCTATGTCATCGTCTCAGGTGACGACCGGACTCCCGAGATTCTGGGTTATGTCGACCAGGGTTCATTTGACGAGGATAATATCCCCGAGAATATGAAATCATGGTTACAGCTTTATGCCGACCAGATTAAATTTTTGGCTGATAACAACATCACCGTCAACAGAAAAGCCGTCAGGGCTCGTGCCATGGCACAGGCTACACGCCACAGTATTCCCGAGTTGCTTACCACCCGCTGGAATCAGGGAAGACCCTACAATCTTACCTGTCCCGACTACTACCTGGAGGATGATGAAAAAGAAGATAGTCCTCTTCCCCTGCGTAATGGTCCTGCCACCGGCTGTACAGCTACTGCTATGGCGCAGGTCATGAACTTTTACAAGTACCCGCCCCAGCTCAAGAATACGATTCCCGCCTACAGCATCACCTACTGGTCTAAGAAATCACCTTCAACCTCCAAGGTCATTAGCCAGAAAGCTATTGCCAAGAATACGCCCATTGACTGGGAGCATATGCTGGATAAGTATAGTTGGGATGATAATCACAAGCCTGACCGGTATGATACTGCAGTTGCCAACCTTATGCATTACTGCGGCCAGGCTGTCACCATGCACTATGGTCCCCAGTCAGGAGCCAATTTCAGTGCCGACGCATACTTCAAGTACTTTGGTTATGACAACAGCTGCTATGTCGGTGAACGTGGCGACTATAGCATCGATGACTGGTTCAATCTTCTTTACAACGAAATCTCACAGGGCTATCCTGTCCTCTTCTCCGGATTCTCTTCAGGAGGCGGACATGCCTTTGTCCTGGACGGATTTGACGGAGAAGGACTCTTCCACCTCAACTGGGGATGGGGAGGCGGCAGTAACGGTTGGTTCCTGGTCAGCATTCTTAATCCTGGAGATAATAGCGGTATCGGTGCCAGCAGCAGTAGTGACGGCTACAGCATGGGGCAGCGTGCCCTCTTCAATTTGCGTTTGCCTGACACTAACAATTTCGACACCTACGCTTTTATCCGAGATGTAAGCGTCACGGGAACCTCTATTAAGGCTACCTTCGAAAACCGTTCCACCGGTACCGCCAGTTTCCATGCCGGTATTGTCCGCCTGGATGAAGAAGGCAACACCGTTCTTGTTGGCAATTCACAGGCTCTCACCAGTATGAGTGTCAACACATCTACCTCCAAGACTTTCCCTATTAAGGGTAAGCTTAGCGAGGGTACCTATCGTCTCTCACCTGCCTGCAAGCCCACCAGAGGAACTGAATGGCGTCCCAAGTACAACATGCGCAGCCAGTACATTGAAGCCGTTGTCGATGCTGACGGTAATGTAACCCTTACTCCCGTCAATATTAGCGCCGGCAACTCCATCAGCGTGGATACCATCATGTTCCCCGGAAACCGCATTGTCGGCAAGGAGCAAGAAGTCAAGGTTGTTTTCCGCAATAACGGTAATGAATACTTCAAGGAGATTCACTTCTTTGCCAGCCAGAACAACCAGAAGATTTACACCAAAAACCGCTCCATCGTTGCTGTCCGCAAAGATGAAACTGTAGAAGTATCCTATTTCTTCACCCCTGAGGAGACCGGTACCTATAACCTCTGGTTCTGCACCAACAGCAGCGGCACTGGCGAAGTCGGCAGCGGAACTATGGAAGTCATCACAGATGCTGAGGCCGAGAAGGCCAACCTTGCTGTCAGTTCCTATACCGTCAACAATGCCGTCAGTGGTTACATCTATGGCAGCCACATGATAGGCAAGGCTTCTATCAGGAACAATGCCAAGACTGATTTCAAGGGAAAGATAAGACTGCAGCTCTGGCGACAGCCTAATGCCAGTGGAAGCGCCTGGGGCGATACCGGCTTCTCTTATGACGTGGAAATCATGGCCGGTAAAATAGCAACTATCGACTTTAACTTCGACGGTCTCAGTGAGAATAACCGCTACTACATCGCTGCCTCATTTGTCAACCACACCGGCACTTTTTCAAAGAGTGGTGTATGGGACTTTAGCGGATGGGATGTCAGGAATGGTGTGGAAATGGTCAAGACCGATGGAACCTTTACCGGCAAAGCCTGGGCTTCCACCATGTCCACAACTGCTAATATCTGCGGCGTGTATGCTGATTGTAGCAAGAACATCACTCGTATGACACCCACTTCCCGTAACCCCAATGTCATCTATGCCTTCTCTTCCAGAATGGATATACCAGCCAAACTTGACACCTCCAATGTAGTCAGCGGCAGCCATGCCGATAACATCCGCCTGGTGAATGACCAGCCCTACTACGTGCCCGTCAATTTTACTGCGGATACAGCCTCGTTCGCCTATACCTTCCCCGTGGAGGCCGAGACACCCATCGCGTGGCAAACCATCACCATGCCCTTTGATGTCGATTCCATCACCCGAGGCGAATTTACCTACGAGCTTGGTGATACGCTTAACCACTTCTGGATTTACGAGTTCGTCCGCACGGATGACAATGGTGTTCCTGTTTTCAAGGAGGCCACTGTTCTTCGCGGCAATACCCCCTATATCATTGCCTGCGACCAGTTCTTCCAGGGAAGGACCATCACCTTTATCGGTCATAACAAGACTTTCTACAAGTCAGGCGGTAGCATGATGATTGTCAGCAGCGATACCTATAACCAATATGGTTGTACCTATCAGCCCAAGGTAAACAATGTGTATTTGCTCAATGCAGAGGGAACTGCCTTTGAGTATACCACTACTAACAAGACGCTCCCCGCCATTAGCTCATACTTCACTGCCAAGGTATCAGAAGAAGACAGACTTCAGCAGATTCTTCTTCCTGCAGTACCACGTAGTCAGTCCCGGGCAGCGGGGTGGGGGGATGTCACCCTCGACGGCCATATTGACGAAGCCGATGTGGCCTCTCTCGCCCAAATACTCGTACTTAAAGCCCCAGAAGGTACCGGTGTTGAATATGGTGATGTTAATGGTGACGGAAAACTTACTATTGCTGACCTTGTATCCCTCATTAATCAGATGAAGTAAAAAAAAAAATGAACAGATACATCCTCCTCTTAATATTCCTTGTGATTGTCCTGACAGGCTGCAAACGTCAGACCTTTGAAGAAAGGATTCATGAAGAAGCCCGTCAGTACACTCTCAAGAATTGTCCCAAGAAGATAGATAACTATACAACCTTGGACAGTTGTGTGTTCAGCATCCCCATGCGAACCTATTATTACAACTACACTGTAAGCGGTGACCTGGATGCCGACTCCCTCTACACCCGTCAGCTCCATGATACCTTCCATCAGGATTTGCTCGCCAGCATCAAGAATAGCATCCAGCTTAAGGGGTGTAAGGATGCAGGCATCATATTCTGCTACAGGTATTATAGTAAGCGAAGCGGAAAGCTTGTGATGACACAGAAATTCACTAGGAAGGATTATCAGTAAATAAACCCTTTTACTTGATATGTGTCAAGAAACTAAGCATTTATCACATATTCTGTTTATCGGTTAATGTCCGAATGTTATTTTTGGGCTAACTTTGCAACGAATAAAATATAATATTCATTAACTTTTAACAGAGGAAAACTATGACAGGAACAGTAGGTACACTTGCAGGTGCCGTTTGGACGGCATTGAGTGAGAATGGAACCTTGGCATCCAAGGATGTAAAGAAGATTGCCGGTCTTAAGAGCGACAAGGAATTGTACTTGGCTATGGGCTGGTTGCTTCGTGAGGATAAACTGAACGTTGTTGAAGAAGGTAAGACATTTACACTTTCTCTGAAGTAATCACTACTTCTCCAAAGGAAAGTCCAATCATTATCTCAAATAAAATGAAGGCTCTCATCTAGAATGAGGGCCTTCGTTTTTTTTATTGATTTTAGTCTAGGAAGCGTTTCCTTTTAGGAGCAAGGGGCAGGAGGATATCTGTATCTACGGAGGAACTGTCTATGCAAAGGGCGGTGACCAATGGGGCGTGATGCCAACTGTAAGCGGTGGTACCGTCATTGCCACGGCTGGTGATGATGCAGCCGCCTTTGGCAGAGGCAGCGGCTGCGACAACACCGGTACGCTGACCCTAGGCGATCTGATGATGGTAAGCTCTGAGCGTCTTGCCAATGTGGTGGAACGTGAGAATATGTGCTGGTATCCTTAATATTGGATTAAGACAGAGTAGGAGGGAAACGGCTTGTTTTCCTCCTACTTTCGTTTTGTGGGGGCTTCAGTCACAACTCAGTCCTCTTATCTCCTCCAGCAGACCTGTCAGGGCTTCTTGAATAGCATTGCGCGTGTTAGTCTCGCGGTCAATGTTACGGGTCAGGCATTTGGCGTGAATCTCATCGGGTGTGCCCCATGCAATCCAAATAGTGCCGGATGGAATACCGTTGCATCCTTCACCTGCATATCCTGTGCTTGCAATGGCATAGTCGGTGCCGAACATCTTGCATGCACCACGCACCATCTGGCGTACCACAGGCTCGCTAACTACATCATATTGTGCTATATCCTCGGCTTTTACGCCAAGGAATTGCTGCTTCAGTCTGTCCTGATAAGCCACCAATCCGCCCTGAAAGTAGGCTGAGGCGCCTGCCACCCTGGTAATCTCGCGGGCAATCCCGCCGCTCGTACAGCTCTCTGCTGTTGACAGCGTCCATCCGCCCTCCATCATCAGTCTTTGAATCTCGTTTACAATCATATTTGCCATCTTAATCTGCTCCTCATTCTCCATTTTTTACTTTTTTGTTTTCATTTTTATTCCTCATTCCCATACACCCTATATCCCCATTTCCTTGCTGCGGATGACAGGACGGCTGATCTACGGAAGAAGTCCTGCCAGCTCTTCTTTTCAGGCAGGCTCCAGCCCGTCTCGGCAATCGCATATACACGCGGATACAGCATCATCTCAGCATGCCAGGCATCCTGTATATGCTCAGTCCATAAATTTCCCTGAACACCCAGTACATGATAGGTATCTGCCGCGGCTATTCCCGAAGTCACCGGCTCAAAGGAATACACCTTTTGCAGCGACACACAACGTCCTACCGGTCGGAACTGGGCGGAATCCTGGTGATAATCCAGGTAATATGAGTGGGTAGGTGTAAAGATTACATCATGCCCCTCTTTTGCAGCCCTCTCGCCAACCTCTGTCCCATGCCAGCACATCACCGTAGCATCAGCATCCGCACCACCTTGTAGAATCTCGTCCCAACCAATAATTCGCTTCCCGTGTGCATGCGCAAAACGCCCTATACGCCTGATCATATAACTCTGCAACCCATCTACGCTCTTCATCTTCTCAGCTCTCATCCGCATTTGGCAGTAAGGACAAATTTTCCAGTTATTCTTTCGTGCTTCATCCCCGCCAATATGAATGTATTCTGAAGGAAACATCTCAAATACCTCCAGTAGTACCTTTTCCAGGAAATCATATGTACTCTCCTTGCCAGGGCAAAGTTCCCAAGGGTCCTTTCCACCCTTCGGCAAGCTACAGGCCAGCCATGGATATGCTGTACGTGTCTCATAATTATGCCCTGGCAATTCTATCTCCGGAATCACCTCAATGTGTCTTTTTGCCGCAAATGCAAGAATCTCTGCAATATCCTTCTTTGTATAATACCCACCGTAAGCATCCGGTGAACCTTCTTCTGCAAACGGGCCGCCAATCTCATTCTTTTCCCAATCCCAGAAGTAAGCCTGGGGACGCCAGGCCGCCAGCTGCGTCAGCCTGGGAAATGCGTCAATCTGCAAGCGCCATCCCGGATTATCCACCAGGTGAAAGTGGAATCGGTTCATTTTCAGCAGTGCCATCATTTCCAGTTGCTTCTTCACAAACTCTTTCCCCTGCAAGTGTCGGCTCTCATCCAGCATCACCCCCCTGTATCTTAGGCGTGGCCAGTCCAGAATCGTACAACAGTTCACCATAGTGTCCAATGCCTCCATCATTTTCAGCGTCTGACACGCATAGAATACGCCTTCTTCATCAGCCGCCACAATCCTCACCTCCTTCTCGCCAATCTCAAGCCAATATGCGGATTTCAGCTGCCAGTCAGCCAGTTTGCGTCCACCCAGATAATGCAGCAGCGCCTTCTCCGAAATGCGGACCTTCTTGCGCTGACAGGACAGTCTGCTGCCGTTCACACATCCGGGATGAACTACATATACCGCAGGAACCGGAATTACATTTGTCTGATAGTCATCTGCTTGTGTGCTTATCACTCCCAAGGTTATTACAAGTGTTATAATAAATCTTTTTATCATTATTGTTAACTGTTTTTGTCATTTACAAGGATACCCCGTATTTATTTTTTCTGCAGGAATATACAGTAATGGGGAAAAGTCGCTTCTATAAATTACAGGTACAAAAGTATAAATTAAATGCTTATAACATATCAAATCGGGTAGAAAAAATACATTTTATCCAATTTGCCGTTGTTATGCTTATCCCTATTCCTCCTTCGATTCTGATTTAAAGTTTCTTAATTAAATTGGTTATGTTGGAGATTATTTATATCTTTGGGCATTGAAAACCCAATTTTAACAACATTTTATACCTATTTTATGAAGAAAACATTGTTATTTGCAGCCACATTGGCCATGATGGCTTCGTGCTGCCAGAACAAGTGTAAATGTGATTGCGGTTGCGATGCATGTAAGAACTGCGAGAACAAGACTGAAGAAGCTGCAGGTACAGAAGCTGTAGCAGAGATTGTAGAGAATGAGCAGTATGACCTTTCCCAGCTGAAACAGGATGAGGAAGGATACTACATTTTGTTTGACGGTTCCAGCCTGAATGGTTGGCGCGGTTACGGTATGAACAGCGTTCCCAAGAGTTGGGAGAACGATGGTGAGAGCATACACCTGAAAGGTTCCGGTACCGGCGAGGCTCAGGCTGAGGGCGGCGGTGACCTGTTGTTCGCTCATAAGTTCACTAACTTTACACTGGAGTTGGAGTACAAGATCAGCAAGGGTGGTAACTCCGGTATTTTCTATCTGGCTCAGGAGGCTAAAGACGCTAATGGTGAGATGTTGCCTATCTGGCAGAGCTGTTCTGAGTATCAGGTTCTGGACAATGCTAACCATGTGGATGCTCAGTTAGGCGTGGACGGAAACCGTCAGGCAGCTTCACTGTATGATATGGTTCCTGCCAATCCCCAGAACGCCAATCCCTTCGGTGAGTGGAATAAGGCTAAGATTGTAGTCTTCAAGGGTACAGTTATCCACTATCAGAATGATGAGAAGGTTCTGGAGTATCACTTGTGGACTCCGAAGTGGAAGGAAATGCTGGATAACAGCAAGTTCTGTAAGGGTGGTGAGTTCCCCTACGCATACGGTTTGATGATTGAGGAGGGTAAAGAAGGTGGTTACTTCGCTCTTCAGGATCATGGCGATGATGTCTGGTACCGTAACGTCCGCATCAAGGTTATGGATTAATCATCTGACTGAAAACAATAAAGGCCTGCTGGATTCTGAGCAGGCCTTTATCGTTTTTATTGGATATTCTTTCGTATTTTCACCAGATATTGGTTAAGTGCTTCCTCGTCTCGGTCGTCAATAATCTGGATAAGTTCCTTCAGTTCGGCGCGGATCTGCTCAACGTGTGATTTTGTCTTTGGGTTGAAAAGAATCTCGCGCAGCAGAGTATCGTCCTCGGAGAGTACACCACGGGCAATTTTCAAATGACGCTTGAAGGTCGTTCCGGGCGAATCCTGATGCTTCATGACAGCGCTGAACACAAACGTGCTGACGAAGGGGACAGACAAGGAATAGGCCATAGCCTCGTCATGCTCTTCAAAGGTGTATTCATGGACGTTCAGTCCTAACCGTCTGTACAAATCCAGGAAGAAGATCCTTCCCATATAGTCACCTTCGCTGATGACGATGGCATTCTCACTGGATAGCGCTCCCAGATTAGCAAATGTGGGGCCGAACATAGGGTGAGTGCTGACATAACGGAAGCCGGTGCTGTCATAGAACTCCTTAAAGCCCGTCTTAACACTACTGATATCACTGATAATACAATCCTTTGGCAGGTGAGGAAGTATCTGGCTGAAGACCTCCAATGTGTACTTCAGAGTTACGGCATTAATAACCAACTCGGGCTTGAAGTCCTCAATCTCCTGCATATCAGTAAAACGGCGCGTATTATAAAGGAAACGCATCCGTTTGGCATCTATCTCATAAACGGCGCATTCGTGGTCAAAACTCAGTACGTCCGTAAAGAACGATCCCATCTTACCAGCGCCTAGAATCAGAATCCTCATATCCTTACTGTCTGTTGATAATCTCCATTTGCTGACGGACACTCTCTTCGTGGATGTGCTCAAAGATGTTCTTGATACATTGTGTGTCAATTCCCAGCAGTGATCCCTGTGCACCGCGTTTGTCCAGGATTTCGCTGTAACGGCGTGTCTGTACTACGGTCATGCCGTTCTCTTTCTTGTATTCACCGATGTTTCGGCATATCTTCATACGCTTGGCCAGGAGGTCAATGAGGTCGTTGTCAATCTCATCTATCTCCTTACGCAGGTCCTTCAGAGTGTCAGTATGTCCGTTGGTTTCGCGGAAAATGAGGCGTGAGATGATGAAGTCCAGAACCTCAGGCGTTACCTGCTGAGAGGCATCGCTCCATGCCTTGTCGGGGTCACAGTGGCTTTCAATGATAAGACCGTCCAGGCCCAGATCCATTGCCTGCTGGCAGAGGGGAGCTATCAGATCACGCCGGCCGCTGATGTGGCTGGGGTCACATACCAGGGGCAGGTTGGGAAGGCGGCGCTTCAATTCAATGGGTATCTGCCACATAGGCTCGTTACGATACAGCTTTTTTTCATAGCTGCTGAATCCGCGGTGGATGGCACCCAACTTCTGGATGCCTGCGCCGTTGATTCGCTGCAGGGCGCCAATCCATAATTCCAGGTCAGGGTTGACAGGATTCTTTACCAGAACGGTTGCCTCTGTTCCCTGAAGGGAGTCAGCAAGTGCTTGTACGGCAAAGGGGTTTGCTGTGGTACGAGCACCTACCCACAGAATGTCAATACCGTATTTCAGTGCCAGTTCCACGTGCTCCGGGGTGGCTACCTCTGTGGCCAGAAGCATTCCAGTCTCCTTCTTAACCTCGGCCATCCAGGCAAGTGCAGGTTCGCCGTGGCCCTCAAAACCTCCGGGCTTGGTACGGGGCTTCCATACTCCGGCACGGAATATGTGGCATCCCTTTCCTGCCAGTTGCTTGGCAGTAGTCATAACTTGTTCCTCAGTCTCAGCACTGCAAGGACCGGCAATGATGAAGGCACGCTCCTGGTCACTTGGCAGATTCAGTGGTTGTAATTCTAATTCCATATATTAATTATAAATCAAAATTCAAAATTCAAAATGTAGCTGTCTTAATCCTGTTAAGCGCCTCCTGTAGTTTCTCTTCTTTGGCGCAGAGGCTGATGCGGATGTAGCGCTTACCGTTGGACCCGAAGATAAAGCCAGGTGTAATGAATACACGCGCTTCGTGCAGGATATGTTCAGTAAGGTCTTCAACGTCAGTATATTTGTCAGGGATCCGGCCCCACAGGAACATTCCTACCTGGGTGGGGTCAAAGGTGCAACCTAATGTCTTCATAATCTCTTCTGCAATAGCCCGTCTTTTTCCATATACCTCACGGTTGAAGGTGGCATGCCACTCGTCCGTGTTATGCAACGCCTCGGCAGCAGCTAATTGCAGAGGGCGGAACATACCGCTGTCCACATTGCTCTTTACCTTCAGAATCCACTGTATGAACTGAGCATTGGTTGATATCCATCCTACACGCCAGCCAGGCATATTTTGGCTTTTGCTCATAGAATTAAACTCAATGCAGCATTCCTTGGCACCGGGTACCTGCAGCAGGCTGATAGGGTGTTCGTTCAGGATAAGGCTGTAGGGATTATCGTTCACTACCACAATATTGTGACGGCGGGCAAAGTCAACCAGTTTTCTGAACAGATCCATGGTAGCGACGGCTCCGGTGGGCATATTCGGATAGTTGGTCCACATCAGTTTTACGGCGCTCAGGGCCAGTCGTTCCAGCGCGTCAAAGTCAGGGTG
>JAEEGF011454789.1_pt1 | contig 26243 bp, 19 predicted proteins | sample 9134171 | NCBI WGS metagenome assembly JAEEGF01 (sample SAMN16246542, study PRJNA631951) | gut metagenome | biome: gut microbiome; feature: rumen; material: AP-attached | host: Bos | place: Iran: Karaj | collected 2018-10 | reverse complement strand
AATCGAGTAGGAGGAAAATGAAATAGTTTTCCTCCTATTTCATTTTCCGACCTCTCACACCACCGTACGTGCCGTTCGGCATACGGCGGTTCTTAACACGGATGTAACTTCACATAATAATCCATTAGGCAAGGGTAGCCTGTACGCTTCAGCATCTCATTGGTGGCGACACGGTGCATGAAGCTGTGGGCTGCTCGGCAGTAGCCTTTACGGCTGTTCGCCCATTGCCACGACTGCCACTTGTCAATGCCGCATTTCTGCAGATTCCTAAAACGTGTGCGTACCCGTTTCCAACTTTTCCATATGCATATGCGGATTCGACTGCGTAGCCATTGGTCGGTGTCTTCCAAGAAGCTGCGCATGTCAGCATACCGAAAGTAGGTCACCCAACCTCGGATGGCATGGGTCATTACCTCCTTGCGCCTCGCATAGCCGATGTTCCAGCTGCGATTGGTCAGCTCTTTAAGCTTACTTCGCAGTTTGCTCTTGGTCTTCGGATGGACGCACAAGCGAGTCTTTCCCTTTCATGTGTAAAAGGAGTAGCCAAGGTACTTCTGACCGTTCACGCTGCCTACATGGGTCTTCGCGCGGTTCACCTTCAGGAAAAGCTTCTTTTCGATGTAGCGGCTGATGCTTTCGCATACCCTCTCGGCTGCACGCGCACTCTTGCAAAAGATGATGCAATCGTCGGCATAGCGGACAAACGGGAGACCACGGCGTTCGAGTTCATGGTCAAGCTCGTTGAGCATGATGTTGCTCAGTATCGGGCTTAAAGGGCCGCCTTGCGGTACGCCCTGCTCCGTTGCCTCGAACTTATGGCTTACCATCACGCCTGCACGCAAGTACCTGTGGACGAGGGACACGACACGCCCGTCCTTGATGGTATCCGACAGCAACTGTATCAGCTTGCTTTGGTTCACCGTATCGAAAAACTTCTCCAAGTCAAGGTCTATACAGTACTTGTAGCCGTCATTGACGATTTCCTGCGCTCGCTGCAATGCCTGGTGTGCGCTCCTGCCTGGACGGAAGCCGTAGCTTCCGTCCGAGAACTTCGGCTCATACACCAAGCCCAACACCTGCGCAATGGCTTGTTGGATGACGCGGTCAACCACGGTCGGGATGCCGAGCTGGCGCGTCTTGCCACCGTCCTTAGGTATCTCAACCCTGCGGACGGGATTGGGACGGAACTTCCCGTCCAGCAGACTTTCAACTATTTCCACCTTGTGGCTACGCAGGTATGGGAGCAACTGCTCCACATCCATCTTGTCGATGCCACCGCTCCCCTTGTTCGCCCTGACTTGTCTGTAGGCTCTGTTAAGGTTGTCGGGAGTCAAGATGTACTCAAGCATCCTGTCTGGCGTTAGTTGCACTTCCACGAGGTCGTCTCCGACCATCCCAATCAAAGTCTGCGCTCCCTCATATCTTTCGTGTTCCGCACTATCCTTTTGAGGGCAGCTTTCATGTGTTTTCTGCATTTCTTCCTTCATCGGGTAATCTAAAGTCGTAGCTCGTTTGGTTAAGTTCTGCCCTTCACCAAGACCAACGAGCTTTAAGGCCTCGGCTACTATGGCGTCTGCTGACTTCTGCGGGTTCGCTGTTGCTGCTTACCATAGGGCTCGCCCCGCAGACCTCCTCGGATAAGGGCTTTGTCTTTCCACCTTATGCCTGCCACATTTACACTCACCGTTCCGAATAGCTATCGGGCTTTGGCTTGTTTGGCAGCCTTACCCACGGCTCCGCGCCTTGTATGTGGTTTCTGTCCGTCAGGCCAGATGTTTGCCGCCAGCTTCTTTCAGATTCCGCCTCGCGACGGACACCCTTGCTCTTGGCTATGTGATTCCCGCTATTAGGGCTCACTCGGGACTTGCACCCGTTAGACAATGCTCATGCCGAGCATACCAAAAAGGGAGGCCAGGTTTTCTAGCCTCCCTTTTTGTGTGGATAGGGGTGAGAGGTGAGGGGTGAGAGATCAGTCCTTTTGTAGGGGATGCGCCGGAAGCGCAACATACGGAGAAACTAATTTTCAATTTCAATCTTCCGCTCGGCCCGTAGGGACGCTTGCCAAAGCAAGAATCCTCATTTCAATCTTTTACGAGCGGGACTTGGCGGCGGTAGGCCGATCCAGTCATGACACAAACAAGGAGACCGTCCTGATTGGTCACCCGTATCTCACAGAAAGGCATCTTGTGATGGTCTTCCTGCCGTGCTTCTGCGGTGAGCACATCGCCGATGCGGGCAGAACGGAGATAGGTGATGCTGTTGGACGTGCCGACCGTCATCAGTCCACCACTGTTGACAGCAGCGGCAAAAGCCAAGTCGGCCAAGGTGAAAATGGCTCCTCCCTGACAGACGTTGGCACCATTGACATGGGCCTCGGTGACTGTCATCTGAGCACGGGCATAACCGTCGCCGATTTCTACCAAGCGAACACCTGCTCCCGCAGCGAAGCGATCATAACGGTTGAGATAATCAATCAGTTCCATACAGCCGCATCATCATGCCTTGACTGCCTCCACGAACTTCCTCACCTTATCCATGTCTTTCTTGCCCGGCTCAATCTCGAAACAAGAGTTCACGTCAATGCCGGCAAACATGGGATGTGAGAAATTCCGGACAGCCTCCACATCATCGGGTCCGATACCACCACTCAGCAGGAAGGGCACATTGCCTTTGTATGCCTTGAGCACATCCCAGTCGAAACGCTTTCCACTTCCACCTTTCTCCTTGCTCTTGGTGTGGAAGAGGAAATAATCGACCACTGGCTCATATTCAGCGCAAATTTCCAGATCTTCGGGCTTCTCCACGAAAATCGTCTTGATGATCTTCACCGTGCGGATATCAGGCATCAGCGTGCGGCGCAGGTTGTCGATCATCACAGGTGTCTCCTCACCATGCAACTGCACGAGGTCGAGATTGAAGTTATACACACGGGTGACGATATTCTGCGGCATGCCATCCACAAAAACACCCACACGAAGGACCTTATGCTTTTTCCGTGCTTCCTCGGGCATTCCGCCCAACTCCTTCGCATTTCTGGCGAAAGAGGAATAATCGGGATAGAATCCTCCTCGTGCAGAAACTTGCGTAACATATCTGGGACTCTCCGGCCAGAAAATCAGTCCCAGCCAGTCAACGTCCATTGTTTCCAAATCTTGTACGTTCTCGCGCGTACACACGCCACAAACTTTAATAATCATAATCTATTGTTGATTGAATGACATATCTTAGGAATACAGCATAAAAATGCCGCCCGCCATTGAAGTTGCAAATTTAGCATTTTTTTTTGATTCCTTGACATGAAAAAATTATTTTTTGGCAAAAATATAATAAAGCAAAAGACCCAACGTTGTTTAGGTATAACCCCAAAAGATTTGCCTATGAAGATTTTTACCCACGAAGAGACTGAGCCATCACCCCGCACCCTCAACTTCATCAGAGAATTCGCCCACACCTATCGTGTGATAGAGATGAGTGGCCGTCATGGAGTGTATTGTCTCAACTAAAATTCCCCAGCACATGTCAACCATGGTATCTCCCTCGTTGCTTGCAGCCGATTTCACCAACCTGCGCGGCGAGATAGACATGATCAACCGCAGTGAGGCCGACTGGCTTCATATGGACATTATGGACGGTGTCTTTGTTCCCAACATCTCATTTGGTTTTCCTGTCCTTGAGGCGGTGGCAGGCATCTGCCAGAAACCTCTTGACGTGCATTTCATGACCGTTCATCCGGAGGAATACATCGCTCCCACAGCCCGCTTGGGTGCCATGATGATGAACATCCATTATGAAGCCTGCACACATCTCCACCGCACGGTGACCGAGATCCACAAAGCCGGTATGAAAGCCGGTGTGACCCTCAACCCCACAACACCTGTCTCCATGCTGGAGGACATCATCTGCGATGTGGACATGGTGCTGCTCATGAGTGTCAACCCCGGTTTCGGAGGACAGAAATTCATCGAGAACACCATTGCCAAGGTAAAGCGGCTGCGGTCACTCATCGAGGCTTCCGGCAGCCAGGCACTGATTGAAGTGGACGGCGGAGTGCAGGCGGAGACAGCACCACGACTGGTAAATGCCGGTGTCGACGTACTCGTCAGCGGCAGTTACGTGTTCAAGGCCGATGACCCCATCGGCACCATAGCAGCATTGAAAAGACTTTGAAATCTTAAGGTTGTGAGGTTGCGTTATTATTCCATCTGCAACGCCACGCTGTGCTCCCTTACCATCCTTCTTAAATTGAGGATGGCATAACGCATGCGTCCCAGCGATGTGTTGATACTCACGCCTGTGGTCTCAGCAATTTCCTTGAACGACATGCCCTGATAGAACCTCATGTAGCACACCTCGCGCTGTGTGGGAGGCAGCATGTCCATCAGTTTACGCACGTCACGCAGCACCTGATCGTTGACAAACTGATTTTCCACATTCATGTCAAGGAGTCCGCTGTTCAGGTTCGACAAGTCATTGTCCTCTGTCGGTTCCACAATGCGCTCTGAGCGCTGCTCCCTATACCAGTCCATGATGACATTGTGGGCGATTCTGATGAGCCACGCGCTGAACTTGCCGGAATTGGTGTATTTCCGTTGCTGCAGTTTTGTGATGACCTTGACGAACGTTTCCTGGAAGATATCGTTGGCCACCTCATGGTCGCGCACGACGAACATGATATAAGTAAACAGTTTGGATTGCGTCCTTGACAACAGCAAATCAAACGCCCTATTGTTACCATCAATGTATGACATGGCGAGTTGCTCGTCAGTCATCTCATTCAGATATTCCATTCCTTAAATGATTGATTCTAATTAAGTAATGTTGTTCCGATAGGCGTTTTTTTAAGTTTTGTCAATGAAAAGGGTAAAAATCGTGTGCAAATATAAATACTTTTGACCATTCAAGCAAATTTTTTATTAAAAAATGTGCCTAAGTGTCCTCTGCCAGTATCCAACAGGCGCTCCTTCCGTCAGTTTTCACCGATAATCGATGCGTGCCTTGACGTCGACAACCCACCTTCCCCGCTCAAGATGTGCCTTTCCTGGGGTGCAGGCATATTGTCCTGACTTGGCCCCTGTGAAATTGCAAGCCCGCTCAATGTATTTCTTTGAACTGTTGTTGGCCTTGCTCAGTTGGGTGTCGCTCATGGTGACAAAGACGAACTCAGCCTGCGTCCGTGTCTCGTCGAGTCGGAAGAGATAGTAAGTTTCCTCTGTCTGCGCACGAAGACGCTGCGCGTCAGGAAAAGAACCATCATCCCCTGGCCAGCGGAAATAGATGACAGAGGGGTCTGGTTCCACCACAGGCACCTTCTTTTTCTCCTCGGCAGCCTTCTCTTCCGCCTTCTGCGCGAAGAAAGCCTTCTCCTCTACCGAGGTGATGCGCTCATCGAGAGCCTGTTTGTCGGCAACAGCCTTCTCGGTGAGGCTTTTCACGGCTTTCTTGAGTTCCTCCTTTGTGGCAAAGAAGTCGAAGGCACCTTTCTGGTCTTTGTCGCTCTCCTGGCTGATTCGTTTGAGACGGAACTCAAACCACGCGATGGCGGCGGCAAAAAGGAACAGGGATAGGACGGTATTCATTGTTTTGGGGGGAGTTTAGGGGATTGGATATATGATTCGCGAATGGGGGTTGCGTCAAAAACGCAACATACGGAGAAGTAAATTTTCAATCTTCAATTTTCAATCTTCAATTTTCAATTTTCAATCTTCAATCAACCGTTTTGGGCGATGTGCAGGGCCAGACGGCTGATGCCGCCGGTGAGCGGGATGAAGAAAAGCGAGTCCTTGATCTCCGGATTCTCCTCATCCGTCATGCTGTCGCGGCGAGCCTCAATGGCCTTGTTGAAGTCCTGTTCGGCTTTCTCCGTGAGGACGGTGCGGAAGAGAGCGAACTCCCGTTCGTTGGACACACCGAAGTATTTGGTAAAACTGTATTTCTTGTTGAGCGCAAAGAAATAGTCGACGAACTCCCGATAGGAAGCCAGGACCTCCTCGCGCACTTTGGGATTGATGTCGTTGTAACGCGGCACGGTGAAGGCATCCAGGGTGGCCGATCCCGTGCGGAAGCGGGTGATTTCCTCCACATCGTCCACCACGAAACGCTGCTTCATATTGAGGCCGCCTTTGCAGGTGATTTCCTTCGGGTTCTCCACCAGTTTGAGTTCCACTTTCCCATCATCGCCCAGCACATCATTGAAGATATGTGTGGCAAGAGACTGCAAGGCATCAATGCTGCCGATGAGTCCCAGTACCTTGGAGGCTGTTCCGCTCACGGTGATATAAGCGGGAGTCTTGAGTCCCTTCATCTCCAGCAAGCGAGCGGCATACCACACCTCGGCGGCAAAGAAGAGCATCAGCACGATACGCAGTTCCTGATTGGCACGCAGTTCCTCAGAGAACGAGACGCCCCTGCCCACCATGCGCGGATTGCTGTCGAGCGAGTAGAGGAAGGAGACAAACTCCGAACTGTTTTTCTTGGCCTTGGCATACACATCGCTCACTCCGCTGATGTCACGCAACTTCATGTCGAAGTCAGGAGCGAAAGCCTTGAAGAATCCGTTGTATTCCGTGCCTCTTCCAAGGAAGTCACCATAGATGTTGTTGCCTGCGAAACGCACCGAAGAGATGAGCACCGCCGTGTTGCCACGATGATAGACCACGAAGTCGGTGGTGCCACCGCCGATGTCCATCGAGACGACAGGCCGGCTCTCGGCATCCACATCTTCCTTCTTCGTATAGTAATAGTAAGGAGCCAGCGATTCCGCCACTTTTTGCAGTTTGTATCCTTGTGGAGCGATCAGCCTGCGGCAAAGTTTGTTCCATGAGTTCTCCAGGTTGGAAATCTGGTAAGGCTGCATACACACGGGATAGAACCATGTGATGCCAGTGCGGCTGAGGAAGCCCCCCGAAAGCAGCACCTTGTTGCGGATGAGCATCAGGATTTCCTCGAAATAAGCCTCGATAAGGATGTTGTTGCCACGGCTGCTGTCCCACTTCAGGTCAGGCCGTGTCTCATTGTAGTCATATGTATCCTCCTTCTCATAGTGGAAGCCGATGTTGTAGTCGGCAAGCGGGAACACGTCGCGCCCCTCCACGCTGTGGCCTGCGCGGTAACACAGGTTGGTGCGCATGGGGAAGCGTGCAATCTCTCCCTGTCCGATGCTCACCGGCACGAACTCCTGCATGAACGCCTGTGCCGGACCGCCATAGAAAGACTCCAGTCCCTCCTGGTCGATCATCTCGACAGAGCGCCGTGAGAGAGAGTTGAGCGAGAGCACCTGCACCTCCTCCGGAGTGACGGTGAAAGGCTGCGGCTCTGTATCAGTATCCGTCCGGTATTCGATATGTGTGTTGGTCGTTCCGAAATCGATGGCAAAGTCGAAGATGCGGCTTCCCTGCCTCACATCGCGGAAGAGCGGCACAAGTATGCCATTGGCGATGGTGTTGGTGACCACGAGGTAGTCATACTCCTCGGTGAGGCAGAAGTATTTGGATGAGAGGAACTGCCTACGCTTGTCTGCCCTGTCGACGAGGGTATGCGCCAGCGGTTCTGCCCCATAGTTGCGATAGGCATAGACTGCATAGCGGAACTGGTCCTTGCGGTAGCCTGCCGTGTCCTCATCGACGAGGTACACCCGCTGTGGTTTCTCCAGCGTCGGGTCATCGATATGATAGCCCGGGAAGAGGAAGAGGTCGAAGCGGCAGTCCATGATAGGCCAGATGAGGCGGTCGGGATCAGGTTCCACCTGCGCTGCCGTATACTCCCTGTGGAGCGTGACATAGCGGCCCTTCTGCACCGGGATGTTGATGACCGCCTGTATGCGTCCGTCAGGCATCTCCGTGAGTTGGAACACCGGTTTCGACGTATTGCCGGCATAGCCCGTCAGTGTTTTCACCGACAGATAGCGCATGATTTCCGGTTTGAGCGGCAGCAGGTACTGGCACTCGTCGGAAGTCTTGTTGGCACCACGGAAGAAATTGGTGAAGAAAGCCCCCTCGTTCACCGGGAACGGCACCTTCATCAGATAAGGCTCAAACACATCGTCGGTGGTGAGGTAGGGATATTGGGTGGAGTCGAAAGGCAGGGTGCGCTCCTCCATCGGCCTCGGGTCGCAGAGCGGCGCCATGAGGTGGGAGTTCCAGTCGGTGGTGGTGTAGCGCATCTCTGGTTCGAAATAAGGTTCTGAGGGCAGCACCAGAGGCAAGCGGTCACCCCCATTCTCAGAGAAGATACGGAAATCACTGTCCGTAGCGATTCTATCTCCTGGGAGGCACATCAGCGGGATGTCGCCCGGCAGCATCAGTTGCGAACTGCCGGCGATGAGCGGCTGATAGACACTCATATACATGCCCGGCTGCATGGCATTCATGCGGTTTTTGAATTCCGTGTCGTTGTCGGCCCTGAAGCAGGCATCTATATAGGCATGCACCTCCGGGTAGAGAGCATTGAACTCCGGTTGCTTGGAGAGCAGGTAGATGAACTCACGGAACTCTCGGTCGCGCCCCACCAGGGAGCGGAAGGTGCCGTCCTCATCGGGATGGAACGCCAGGTGATAGCCGCTCAGGTAGACATCATTCACATATGAAAGGTCGTTGGCTGACGCCATGGCCACCGATGTGGGCGATGTGCCGCCTACGATATTGATCTGACCTACTGCTCCCGCCCCGATGTAGTTGAGCATGTAGATATACTGCATGCGGGCAAAATTGAAACTCCGGGCATCCTGCGACAGAAAGAGTTGGAGCGTGGCAGCCACGGCGGCATGCTCAGGCACTCCGTCGGCCGCCAACCGCTGAAGGTCGTTGGTCTTGTCCCAAGTCACGATTTGGAACAGACGGGCATATTTGGTGCGGTAGCCAAAGAATATCTCGAGTATGTCGAGGGCATTGGCAGCCATCTTGTGGTAGATCGACGAACCCTTCACCCCCATCTCGGCACAATAGCCGAAAGCGGTTTTTGCCAGTTCGAAACCGGCGAACGGTGTGGGAATGGAGGTGATAGGCAGAGACGCCTTGGCACCATTGGGGTCGTCGATGGCCTCAATGTCCTTTGTTCCGAGTTGGGTGGTCTCCTGCCATCCCTCGATGGTCTCGCTGCCTTTGTGGAATCTGAAAACGTGTGGCATATAGCGTCAGATATAGCGTCTAAATATTGTATTTCTTCTTGATGACATTGTTGATGGCTGTCTCGTGCACGGTGATGAAGAAATTGTAGGTGTCGAGTCCCCTGTATTTCTTCATCGACACATCAGAGATCTCGGTATCGATGGCGGGATATCCCCTGAGGTTCTTTCCCAGCAACCTGCCCAGCATCGATGTCTTGCGCGGTTCCATATACATGATGGTGTCGAACACATCGTCGGTGTTGGCGAAGAGGTCGAACGGCTGGAAACTGCGCTGGTTGTCCGACAGTTCCTTCAGCCATTGGTTCTTGTAAGCATCAGCGAACTGCCGTAGATCGGCGAAGAAGGCATCATTGAAACTGGCATTCTTCATCTGTGGCGTCTTCGCCCATGCATAGTCGCGTGTCTGGTCGAAATGTTCCATCATGAACCGTGAGAAGAGATAGAAACTGATCATCTCGCGCCCCACCTGTCCGAAGGTGGAGGTGCAGAGGTCGGCCAGGGAGAGGGGGTTCTGGTCGGCCCTGACAGCGAACTCCCGGAAAGAGGTGTTGGTCTGCACGCGGTTGTGCTCCACGTTGGAGGTGGCGAAATCGACGATGGCCAGTGCGGCAGCCAGTTCTGCGAAATGCGCTTTGTTGCGCTGTTCCGTCGCTCCCTCCACGTTCTCATACCTGTTTTTGATGGAGTCACAGATATAATATAGATTGTCCACGTCGAGGTTGCCGATATAGTATTTCAGGGCAGCCTTGGTCTTGGAGATGAAGGTCTCCATATTGATCTCGCTGTCCTTGTTCTCCTTGAGTCCGAAATAGGGAAGCACAGTGACGGCACCAATGGCCGCATTGGAGATGGCAGAGGAGTTGGGCATGTTGAGCCGCTCCGCCTCACGGAAGGTTTTCTGCAACAAGGGGAAGCCTGCCGCTCCCGTCCCGCCAAAAATGCTGCTGACGATGAAGATGCGGTCATCAGACTGGAAATGCTGGAGCAGCGCCACCATTGACTCCGTGTTCTTCGGGTCGTTGAGCACGATGCTGCCCATGTTGGGGTTGCCCTTGAAGCCCACGTCGAGCGGACAGGCGAGGTTTTTGTCAGAGAAAAGGAGACTCAGCAGTGCCTGGTTGCAGTCTGCCTGCCCTTGGTTGGCAAACCTGTTGTAAGCGATGTAGTCGGCAAACTTCATGTTCGCCACATTGTTGAGGTGCAACCTGAAACTGGTGTTCATGTCGTCGATGCCCACACGGAAATAGCCCTTCTTCTCCGGACGGTTATCGAAGTTGAAATGCTGGCGTATCTTCATGTAGAGATTCATGAGTGACACGGTGCGCGTGAGGTCGCCGTTGCTGGTATCGGGATCGATGATGACCGGCACGATGGTGTCGGTCTTGTCTCCCAGTGACACTCCCGATGCGAGGAGCATGGTGAGAGACCGGAGCACCCTGGCCCCCGTCCCTCCGATACCGAAGATATAGAGTTTGCTCATTGTCCTAGAAAGGTATGTTTCTTGAGCGGCTGCTGAACGATTTGAAAATCAGCGAGAAGATGAAATAAAGCAGCGCGCTGTAGAAGAAGATGATGAATCCGAATGACAGGAAGTCGGCCGAGCCGAAACCTGCATCCACTATATTCTGAGAGAAAGTGTATCCGCTGATTTTCTGGTGTGCAATGAAGATGCCTGCCAAAGTGGCTACCGCCGCTGTGCCCAGTCCGATATACAGCCATTTCTTCACCTGTGCCAGGAGGATATGGTCGAGTACGATGTAATAGACAAATGCCACGATAAGAGGCAAAAGCAGCATGACATAGAATACGGGGCTGTAGCCTCCCGATTGGAACATGTACTTGGAGAAGTCGCCGAGGTAGGCAGCCCCGAACAGTTCCAGAATGTTTGAGATGATATCCATAGATGTTAATATTTTTCAGTTTGACAAACGAGGTCAGCCTATTCGTAGGCATCAAACCTCACATCAAGTCGGAAGAGTTCGCGGCTGTCGCTCTCCTTGGAGTTGTAGAAAGCACCGTAGATGCCCTCCACCATCTCCTTGATGGCATATGATTGGTGGCTGGGCGGCAGGGCACCGAGGCGCTGGTTGTAACTGCACTCCTCCACCCATGCCGGAATTTGGTTCTTGAGTTTCAGCGTGATTTTCGGCACATAGTTCTGTCCGAGCGCGACAAACTGCACACAGATGGGGTGACGGAAGAAATCGCACTCGGTGAACTTCGCTTTATCGTTGACCTCGGTAATCTTATATTGCTCAGGCTCCACCTCATAGTTGTTGATGTCGAGCAGATAACTGTCATCGGCAAAGAGTTGAGAAACGCCCAGGCCTATGGCGAAGTTGAAATTGGACTGTTCCTTGTCGAGCGTCACCTTGCGCACGTTCAGGCCGTCGTGCTGTGCCTGGATGCGCAGTGCGTTGTTGAAATTGCTGGAGAAGAAGCGCGCGTTCATGTGGTTGAGTTGCCAGGTGGGCTCAGAGGAGAGCATGAACTTATGGCGCAGGCCGGGCAGTCCTGTCGGTGTGTCCTCCAGTTCCATGTGGCGGTTGAAGTCCGCCACCTGATCCTTGTTGCCCATCACGATGACATAATATGGCCGCTCGCTGTTGCAAGGAATGGCTATGTTGCCCTCGTAATAGTTGCCGCTGAACTCAGACACGCACTGCATGATAATGGCAGCAAACTCATTTTTGCTGTCGCGTGAGCGGCGGATGGCCTTCATGAATGTTCCCGTCGTGCTGCTGGCTGCCGCAGAGAGTAGGTTGCCCACATTGTCGACATCATACATGCAGTCACTCACGAGCACCGAGACGGTGTCGCGCTGTGTATGGTCGAGAATCATCTTGAAGATCTTGTTGATGTCGGTCGAACTGGTGTTGCCCACCTGCATCGACTGCGGGTTGAGATTGAGCACGAAATTGTCAAGGTCATCACACAGCGGGGTGTGGTAGATGCCCTGGTTGATGAAGTCGAGTGAGGTGCCGCTGTAGAATCCGTCGGCTTTGGTAATGAGATGTCCGAGAGCATTCTTGAACTGCGAGTTGGTGGTCACATAGCCGTTCATACTGCCCGAATTCTCCATATAAATTTTCACCACGGGTTTGGCCACACTGACAGTCGCGGTGTCGGCAGGAAGGAAATGCTCTGCGTTGTCCGACTCATGGGCACCTCCTTTACCAATCCACACCACCAATACTGCCAATACTGCCACCAGCAGGATGGCCAGCAATTTTCTCATCATACTGTCTGTTTGCCTATTCTATTACAATACATGGCCATCAAAATGGCTATTGGGTGCAAATTTACAAAAAAAGACACAAAAACCGATATTTTTTATCTGTTAAATATGTTTTATTTGATTTTGTCACCGTCTGAGACGCCTACCTCAGCGTCACACTCACCTCATTGCCCTGGTAGCTGACCGTCTGCACATCTGCCTGACCTACAAGGCGCACACGGAACTGCCTTTGGGCGAGCATGCCCGGGAACTGTCCCTTGCGCGACTCGAAGACCAGCGTGCGCCGGGCATTGTCCCACCGCATGGTGATGGTGGAATAGGCTCCTTTCTCGTAGTTGTAGTTGTCGCCCTCATCCTCATAGAACGTGAATGAGGCGTCAGCCCCCGGATAGACCACGACATCGAGCAGATCCCACTTCCGCTCACCGGCATACTGCATCACCGGAGCCAGTGGCAGGATGCTGCCCGCCTTCACAAACATCGGCACACGGTCGATGGAGGTCTCTATCGTCACGTCCTGTCCGCCCCTGTAGCGCTGTCCGGTATAATAGTCATACCAGTCGGCACCTTTGGGCAGATACTTCACAGCTGTCTTCTTCGCGGTGAAATCCACATCAGCCGGACCTTCTGCCTTTGCCTCTTTGCGGTCCCATCCCGACATGGCATCCTCCCTCATCACCTTCTCCTGGGTATATTGCGGCGAGGTGATGGGAGCAGCGAGGATGCTGCGGCCGAACATGAACTCATCGGCCATGTCCCACACGCGGCGGTCGCCGGGGAAGTCATAGACCAGCGCACGCAGGTAACTGTCGTTGTTGCTCGTCACCTGCCAAGCCGTGCTGTAGAGATAGGGGATGAACTGATAGCGGAGCCTTATCTGTGCCTCGATGGCATCGAAGATGGGTTCGCCCTTCTTGCCAAACTGATAGATTTCGCGAGGTGCGTCGGCACCGTGGCTTCGGAACACCGGACAGAAGAAACCATATTGCATCCACCGCACATACAATTCCTGATACTGTTTGTTGCGCGGTGCGCTGCCCCCCCCCTTCGTGTTGTAGGAACCGCAGAAGAAGCCCCCGATGTCGGTATTGAAATTGGGGCATCCCGTCATGGTGTAGTTGAGGCCAGCCGGTATCTGCTTGCGCAGCATGTCCCATGAGGAGGCCACGTCGCCGCTCCACAGTCCGGAGCCATAGCGCTGCTGTCCGGCAAACGCCGAGCGGGTCATGATAAACACACGCTTGTCGCTGCCTGTCGCCCTCTGTCCCTCATACACACCGCTGACGGTGCAAAGGGGGAAGGCGTTGCGCATCTTGCGCCAGGTGCCCATCGATGCCATCTGGTCGTAGTCGCTATCTGTGGGATCGAAGAAATCGGGGTCGGTGGAATCCATCCACCAGGCATCGCAGCCATAGTTGTAGAGCGTCTTGAGGTTGTTCCAGTAGATATCCCTTGCCTCCTGACTGAAAGCATCATAGATTTTCACGGGCGACGGGTAGTCCTGGCGCGGTGGCCAGAGGGTCAGGCCGCTCTGCGGCCAAGTTTTGAAGGGGAAGAGCAGCCCCTTCTCGTTCAACTGCTTGTAGGCTTTGGTGTGCATGCCGAAACTTGCCCAGATACTGATCATGAGGTGGGCGTTCATGTCATGCACGCGCTTCACCATCTGCGGTCCGTCGGCATAGTCCTCAGCGAGGAAGTCCATCGCGTTCCACGTGTAGTTGCTGCCCCAGTACTGCCAGTCCTGTATGATGCCGTCGATAGGCACCTCATTCTGTCGGTGCCACCTCACCACGTCGAGCACCTCCTTAGTTGATTTGTATCGCTCCTTGCACTGCCAGTAGCCGAAGGTCCAGAGGGGGAACATAGGCACCTGTCCAGAGAGAGCCCTCATCTGCGCATTGACACCGTCGGCACTGCCTCCGTACATGAAGTAGTAGTCGAGGGCATCGCCCACCTCAGCCGAGAAGGTCATGCCCGAGGTGTTGTCGATGAAGTCGGCGCGGGAGTAGTTGTCCCAAAAGATACCCCATCCCTTGAGAGACTGTATCACATATTGAAAGTCCTCAAGGTTGCTCTGTTCCAGGAATTTGCGCTCCGTGCCTCGGCGGTTGAGTTTCCCGTCCTGCAGTGTTCCGAGTCCGTAGATGGGTTCATCCTTATCGAGCAGGTAGGTCTGTGTCACGCGGTATGCCCCCTTGTCGGGACCCTCGGTGCGCATCTCGAAAGCGTGAGATTTCTCCCGCAGAAGATTCTTCCCAGCATGTGCGAAGCGAATGTTTCCCGTCCGTCCGTCGATGGTCAGGGAAAGTTGACTGGAGGTCATCGTGACGGTCTTTCCCGACTCTTTTTTCGAGACATTCAGACCGCTCTGCGGCTGCATGGTCACCACGAGGCTCTTGGCCTGTGGCTCAGCGGCAGTGGAAGCCCATTTGGTCACCCTCACAATATTGGGCGAATAGAAACTCACACGGCAGTGGGTACCGTCGTTGGTGACAATCTCGGTGGTCTGTGCGGATGTCATGGCCACCATGGCAAGACATGCGAAAAGGAGCAACAGTTTTCTCATGGAAATCATATTTTGATGGTTATAAATTCCACTTTTAGGGACAGTAGAAAAAGATAGTGCAAAAATAGGAAAAAAAAAGGACATAAAAGACTGTACAGGACAAAAAGATTTGTTTATTTGTCCCAACAGACAAATCTACTCATTGATGGCTCCGCAATGGGGGCAGCGGCCCTTCTTCTTGATCTGCTTTCCACAGTTGCCACAGAGATAGTCACTCTTTGTATAAGTGAAGTACCGCCAAAAGGCAAAGCAGACGTAAGCGAGAAGCAGCACATATCCCACGTAATACATCGTGGAGATGGTGAAGACCACATAGCAGACAGCGCATACCCCTGCCAATCCCAGCAGGTAGGGAATGGCATCGGCCAATGACAGATGACGGAAGACATCATCGACGGCAGCGATGGCTACAATGAGCAATGCCCACACAGAGGCGAGGAACAACTGCAGCAGCCCCTTATGTGAAAACGGATTGAGGGAGGGATGGAAATAGAACTCCTGCCAGGCATCTGCATCAAACAACTGCACGCTGGAATAGAGTGTGGCAGAGATGGACACCACCACGGCAAGCAAGGTGGGATAGAAGGTGGCAATATCGTTGAAATGCACAATATAAGCCTTGCGCTTGAGCAACTTACGCATGCCGTAGGCGAACAGCACAAAGACGAAGACGACGAGGAAGATGAGCAAATGTTCATCGGAGAAGAAGGAGATGAACTGTGAGATGGGGTCATCGGGCACCACCGCACGGAGCATGTCGCTCTCGTGTATCCAGCCAAACCGTCCCTGCTCATGGGCCAGTTGAACCCATACGGAATCGACAGAGTCCATGGGCATGATGCGGATATCCGCAACAGCGATGCGCTCATTCCTCATTACGGCAAAGGAGTCGGTGGGCAACTGGCTCACCGCCTCCTCCGGCATCTGCTGTGTGAGCACCATGGAGTCGGCATCGACAATGAAGTTGTAGTTCTGTGAATAATGATGGGTGCATGAAAAACTAATGGAGTCGAGTTGGCGGTCGGTAAACTCCACAGGTGCAGAACTCGCCACCAATGGTTTGCGGTAGCAAGAAGAGAGCAGCAAGGCCGCCAACAGGCATAGCGGCAGGAAAAACTTAGTTTTCTGCATAGACAAGCATTTGACAATGACGACAATCAAACTCCAGACGGAAGTGCCTGCCATCGGGTAGTGCCAGTGAAAGAGGTTCCCGCCACGGCATCTTCTTCCCTTCCTTGGAGCAATAGCCGAGCAACCGGCGGATGCAGTGACGGCACTGCATGAGCAACGGAGCCCCCTTCCCTGCGTCGGGGTGTATGTTGCCCCTCTCAAAGGCCTTTCCGACATGAGGCAGTCCATGGTCGGCATAGAACTGCCGTGCCGTTTCATTCGCTACATTGTAGAGATAGGAATACCGGGAGTAGACCGGCGGCATGGGAGGAGCGGAATGGTCGGACGAGTTGGATTGGTCGGACGAGTCGGAATGGTCGGACAGCAATTGGTCAAGTGCTTCCACCGCCTGACGACGTATGTCGGAAAGCGCGCTCGACGGCACGAAGAGGGCTGCCACCCCCCTGTCGATGACAACCTCGGATGCCTCATAAACCGTATTGCCAAGACGAGACAACTGCTGCCGCATATTCTCTTCCTGAGGTTGACGTGCTTCTTGCAAGGCAACGGACTGTTCCACATCCACCAACATATCGGTGTTCAGCACCCTCACCTCCAGACGAAGTTTGCCTTCTGCCGCCATAAGATGCATCATGACAGGAATCCGCCGTGTCGCACTCTGACGGGACAACATCTTGTCCATCACAGCGTCTGCATTGCGGTAGAGCGCCATGCCCGGCCGCAACTGCCTCGGCATTTTTTGAGGATAGATCCGATTCCCCTCAGCGCGGTTGACGCGGAATCCCAAAAGCGTCCTGTCGCGGTCGAAGAAGCAAAGGCCATCGCCGTTGGCAAACGAAGCCAATCCTGCGACATTGAAAGAGTCGCGCCGCACCTCCTTCACCTTTCCCACATACTCTCCCAATGCCTTGGGGGTGTCGGGAGAGGCGATGTCGTCACCAGTGCCATCAATGAAATAACCGGTGAAACCACGGTTGAATGTCTTGCGCAGGTCGGGAGTGAACGCAAGGGAGACCTTGCCTAACGATGCCCGACAGAATCGGCCATCCGACTCTGCAACCACCTTGTCAAGTTGACGGCTATAGGCTGCCACGACATTCTTCACATACGCCTCATCCTTGAGACGACCCTCAATCTTGAAGGAAATGATGCCTGCCTCTGCCATCTCACCGAGATGACTGATGCGGCACATGTCGCGCAGGGAAAGCCAATAGCGCTGACCATCTACCCGCTGTCCTGCGGCATCGGTGAGGTCGAATTTCAACCTGCAGAATTGGGCGCACTCACCACGGTTGGCGCTTCGCCCGAAACAATACTGTGAGGCATAGCATACCCCTGAATAACTTACACAAAGCGCACCATGGACAAAAGCCTCCAGTTCGATGTCGGGCACCTGGCGGTGAATGTCCGCCATCTCCTTCAAAGACAATTCGCGGGCGAGCACCACACGCGAAAAGCCCAGACTCCGAAGCCATGCCACCCGCTCTGCCGTGCGGTTGTCGGTCTGGGTGCTGGCATGGAGAGCCATCCCCCACCCTGCTGTGCGTTTCCGTTCCGACGCCATCCTCACCAGGGCCATGTCCTGCACAAGAATGGCATCCACCCCCATCCCGGCAAGTTGGTCCATTAATGAACCGACCTCTTCCAATTCATGGTCATAGACGATGGTGTTGACCGTCACATAGACCTTTGCGAGAAAGCGATGGGCATAGTTGCACAGTGCTTTGATGTCGTCGAGGGTGTTGCCCGCCGCCGCACGGGCACCGAACTGCGGAGCACCGATGTAGACGGCATCGGCGCCATGGTCGATGGCCGCTATCCCGCACGAAAGGTTGCGGGCCGGTGCGAGCAGTTCGAGCAGTGTCATCGGATATCCTCGATATTGTAAGGCGTCTCCTGATAGACGTAATAGTTGATCCAGTTGTTGTAGAACAGATTGGCATGCGCACGCCAGGTGACGTGGGGACCACGCTCCGGATCATTGTCCGTGTAATAGTCGACGGGCACATCGACATCATCGCGCACGTCCTTGTCACGCCTGTATTCCTTGTCGAGCGTGTCGGGCGCATACTCCAGATGGCCGGTGATGAAGAACTCCCTGCCCTCTCGCGCCATGACAATGCTCACGCCGCACTCCGGAGACTCAGCGATGATCTGCAGGCGCGGGTCGCGGATGATGTCCTCCCGCCGGATTTCCGAATGTCGGCTGTGCGGCATGCAGAACACATCATCGAAGCCACGGAAGATGGGCAGCCTCGTGCTCACCGGATACTGCTTGAAGATGCCGAACATCTTGCGCTCAAGCGGATACTTGGGAATACCATAATGGTAGAAAAGTCCCGCCTGTGCCGCCCAACAGATGAACAGCGTACTGGTGACATTCGTCTTCGCCCAATCGAAGATCTCGGTCATCTCCTCCCAATAACTCACGTCCTCGAAGTTCAATTGCTCCACAGGAGCACCGGTGATGATCATCCCATCAAATTTCTGCTTGCGAAGGATTTCAAAATCCTTGTAGAACATCATCATGTGCTCAATGGGCGTGTTTTTGGGAGTATGGCTCTTGAGTTTCATGAAAAACAGTTCCAACTGCAGCGGAGTATTGGAGAGCAACCTGACGAGGTCGGTCTCCGTGGTGATTTTCAGCGGCATGAGGTTGAGAATGACGATGCGCAGCGGACGGATGTCCTGGGTATGCGCACGGGTGTCGTCCATCACGAAGATGTTCTCATGCTTGAGCAGTTCAATGGCCGGCAACCGGTCGGGAATTCTTAAAGGCATTCTTCTTCAGAAAATTAGGAAGGGCAACTATAAACTATGAATTATGAATTATGAATTATGAATTATGAACTATGAACTATAACCCCTCTTACCAGAGACTCAGACGCTGCTCCTTGGGCACAAACATCTTGTCGGTGGGCTGCACACCAAAGGCATCATACCACATGTCGATGTGTGGCAGGGCGCCGTTGACACGGAATTTGCCCAGAGAGTGCGGGTCGCTCTTGGTGCGGTTGCGTATCTCTGCCTCGGTGATGTTGTTCGCCCATACACCGGCATAAGCGATAAAGAAACGCTGCTCCGGAGTGAAACCGTCAATGGTGCCGAGCGGATTGTTGCTCATGGCATTTTTCAGGGCATAGAAAGCCACCTGCAGACCACCATGGTCGGCAAGGTTCTCACCGAGAGTGAGTTTTCCGTTGGCATTGAGGTCGGGCAGCACCTTGATGGCAGAGAAGAAATCAGCATATTTGTCAGCCCTTTCGGCAAACATCTTGCCGTCGTTCTCCGTCCACCAGTCGGTCATGTTGCCATCCTTGTCATAGTGGCGGCCCTGGTCGTCGAATCCATGAGTCATCTCATGACCGATGACCACTCCGATGGCGCCATAGTTGAAGGCATCGTCGGCTGTCATGTCGAAGAAAGGTACCTGCAGGATGCCGGCGGGGAAGCAGATCTCGTTGGTCGTGGGGTTGTAGTAGGCATTGACGGTCTGCGGTGTCATGTGCCACTCGTCGCGGTCCACAGGTTTTCCGGCCTTGTTGTCTATCTGCCACTGATGGAGGAAGCGACGGCATTCGATCACGTTCTCACAGAACGACTTGGCAGGATCTACCTTCATACCGCTGATGTCCTTCCATTTGTTGGGATAGCCCACTTTCACATAGAAGGTGTTAAGTTTGTCGAGGGCATTGCGCTTGGTGGCATCGTCCATCCAGTCCTGAGCCTCGATGCGCTGTGCCAGTGCCACCTGCAGGTTCTTCACCAGACCTTCCATGCGCTGCTTGGCGGCAGCGGGGAAATATTTCTCAACATAGATTTTTCCCAGTGACTCACCCATCATGCCCTGCACGAGGTTGGTAGCCCGTTTCCAGCGCGGGTGATTCTCCTTTCTTCCTGTCATTGTCTTTCCGAAGAAGTCGAAATTCTCAGCCTCCACCTCATCGCTGAGCAAGGTGGCACAGGAAGTGATCAGGTCCCACTCCATATAAGACTTGAGTTGTCCGGGTGTCATATCACCCACGATGGTGTTGGCACCAGCGAGGAAGTCAGGCTGTCCGATGACGAGATTTCTGATATGGTCCTCGTTGACGCCGTCGGCCTTCATCAGTTCTGTCAGGGTGAGGTTGGGATAGCGGCTCTCAAACTCCTCCAGACTGATCTTGTTGTAGTTGGCCTCCACGTCACGCAGTTCGGTGCGCGACTTCGACACCTGTGCAAGTTTGGTCTCCACACTGAGCACGTCATTCATCTTGAGCAGTGAAGCCTTGTTGCTGAAGCCGAAGAGTTTGAACATATTGACGATATGCTGCTTGTAAGCCTCGCGTATCTTGGTGGTAGCCTCATCATTGTCAAGATAATACTCTTTCTGTCCGAGTGTCAGACCGCTTTGGTTGATGTTGAGGATGTTCCACTTGGCATCTTTCTCATCGGCACCGAAATAAGTGCTGTAGGTGCGTCCGATACCGAAGTATGAGTATTTCTTCTGCAACTGCTGCAGCGCATGCTTCGACTTGCACGCCTCAATCTCCTTGATGTAGGGCATGATGGGTTTCACCCCTTCCTTGTTGCGCCTGATGGAGTCCATGGCAAGTTTGTACATGTCACTCAGTTTCTGCTCCACGGTGCCTTTGGCATAGTTGTTTTTCAACAACTCGTTGAGGATGCCGTTGATGCGCTCGTTATTGTCCTGCTGCAAGCGGTCAAAACTGCCGAAGCGCGAGTAGGCGGCAGGCAGCGGATTGTTTTTCACCCATCCTCCGCAGGCAAACTGATAGAAGTCATTGCCTGGCGCAGCACTGCGGTCCAGGTTGCTGAGTTGTATGCCCGATTTGAGGTTTCCCTGTCCGAAACAAGGCATTGTAGTGGCTGATATGGCCATGATTGCGAAAATGGTTTTGATGTTCATAATTAGTATGTTTTAGGTTGTGTTTATTTAATTGGATGGATTCTGCATTTCCTCGAGTTGCATCGCCACCTCCTCCCATCGGACGACCTCCTCATCGAGGGCCTTTTTGGTAGAAGTGTATTCCGTGACGAGTTGCATGTCGGAGGCTCCCTCCGGTGTGCAAAGGATGGCATCGAGTTCACTGAGCCTTTTTTCCATGGCCTCAATTTTCGCCTCTGATGCCTTGACCTCCTTCTCCACTTTCCTGATGCGTTTCTGCTGCTCACGCCGCTCGATATAGTTCTGCTTTGCTGCCGACGGTTCTTCTTCAGCCGGTATGGATGCAGCCGGTGCGACCGGCGATGATGTGCCGAGCAGGTTGAGCGAGTCGATATGGTGATGTCGCAGGAAATCGTATATGCCGCCCAGGTGCTCCTTCACCGCGCCGCCTCCAAACTCATAGACCTTGGTGACAAGTCCGTCGAGGAACTCACGGTCGTGCGACACGATAATCGCCGTTCCGTCAAAAGCCTTGATGGCCTCCTTGAGCACCTCTTTGGAAGGCATGTCGAGATGGTTGGTCGGCTCGTCGAGGATGAGCAGGTTGACAGGCTCCAGCAGCAGGCGTATGATGGCCAGGCGGCTCCGCTCGCCACCGCTGAGCACACTCACTTTCTTCTCCGAATTCTCACCGCCGAACATAAAGGCGCCGAGGATGTCGTTGATGCGATGACGGATGTCGCCCTTCGCCACATAGTCAATGGTGTCGTATACGGTTTTGGAACCATCGAGCAACTGCGCCTGATTCTGTGCGAAATAACCGATCTGCACATTGTGTCCAATTTTGAGATGCCCGTCAAAGGGAATCTCACCCATGATGCACTTCACGAGCGTGGACTTTCCCTCACCGTTTTTCCCGACGAACGCCACTTTCTCTCCTCTCCGGATGGTGAAGGTCACCCGGTCGAATACCGTGTGTGCCCCATACGCCTTGCGCACATCCTCGCAGATAACGGGGAAGTCGCCGCTCCTCAGACAAGGCGGGAACTTGAGGTGCATCGCCTTGTTGTCCACCTCGTCCACCTCGATGGGCACGATCTTGGCCAACTGCTTGATGCGGCTCTGCACCTGCACCGCCTTGGTGGGTTTGTAGCGGAAGCGTTCGATGAAATCCTTGATGTCGGCGATTTCCTTCTGTTGGTTCTCGTATGCCCGCAACTGCTGTTCGCGCCGCTCTGCACGGAGCACCACATACTGGTCGTATTTCACCTTGTAATCGATGATCTGCCCACATGAGATCTCCAGTGTGCGGTTCGTCACATTGTTGATGAACGCACGGTCGTGGCTCACGAGTACGACGGCACTGGAGGAAGTGGCGAGAAACTGCTCCAGCCACTGGATGCTCTCGATGTCGAGGTGGTTGGTGGGCTCGTCGAGCAGCAGCACGTCGGGCCGCTGCAGGAGAATCTTTGCCAGTTCGATACGCATGCGCCAGCCTCCGCTGAATTCCGAAGTGGGGCGGTTGAGGTCATCGCGGGTGAAACCAAGTCCCATGAGGGTTCGTTCCAATTCTGCCTCATCATTTCCTGCCCCCAGCATCTGATAGCGGTCATGCTCCTGGGTGAACTTCGTGACAAGGGCTGTGTAAGCATCGCTCTCATAGTCTTCACGCTCAGCCAGTTGCCGCTGCATCTCATCGAGGTGCTCCCTCATGCGTATATGGTCAGCGAATGCCTTCCTGGTCTCATCGCGCACGGTGGTGTCGTCCTGTATGGCCATCACCTGGGGCAAGTAACCGATGGTGGTGTCGTGAGGAATGGCCACCGTCCCTGATGTGGGTTTTTGCTTGCCACAGAGTATTTTAAGCAAGGTTGACTTCCCGGCACCATTCTTGCCAACGAGCGCGATGCGGTCGCGCTCGTTGATCACAAAACTGGCATCGTGGAAGAGGGGTTTCACCCCAAACTCCACCTTGAGTGTATCTACTGAAATCAATTTATTCTTTTACTTTAATATAAATTCCGTCAAAGGTGGTATGTGCCCCGAAACAATCCGTCGTTGTGTCATATTCACCGACAGTCTCGAACACGACAAACTGTTTGTAGAAGATGGCCCTGAACCCATATCCACACTCATTGACGTTGTTGTATACGAACTGGTTGCCGTGGAGCACGGCAGGACGTCCCTGATCGCTTCTTCCCTCAGCGATGTTTCCCGGAACGTTGCAGATATCGAAATGGATGCGGTTTTTGCCGGCTCCCTTGAAAGTGGCGCTTCCGCCCATCATCTCATTAATGCCGGTATGGTAGAACGAATAGCGGTATTCGCGCCCGATATGCGCAGGGTCCTCGGGAAGCAGTTTGCCACCACACGCTTTGGGGAACGCGATGGTGCGCAGAGGGGTGAAACGCAGGCCTTCCTCTGTACGGGGATTGGTCCAATAGCCAGAGAGTTTTCCGGCTTTCCTCTCAACATGTATAATGCCGGTCACCTCGCCTTTGCTGTTGAATTCACGCAGGTAATAATCTCCATCCGGGAACTTGTAGCCGACAATGAGAATCGGTGCTGGATTCTTGGCCTTGGGATAGTAAATCTCTCCGGCAGCAGTCTTCTCCGCGTCAACCTCAAAGGCCACCCGCACAGGAATCTTTCCATTGAGCGTTGCCTCAAAAGCCATTTTCTCCACGATAGTCTGCGCACTCATTCCCAACGGGAACAAGAGCAGCAACATCCAAAGAACTCTTCTCATCTTTGACATGATTTTATGATATTTGCTGCGAAGTTAAGGGAAAATCCTCAAACATGCAAATATACAAGTTTTTTTTCACATAGATTCAGGAATGGCAGAAAAAATATGGAAAAATGCTTTGCCCTTCGCCCATTCTTCGCTAAATTTGTCGATTGTTTTTAAATAGTCAACCGAATCATGAACATATTCGCACAACTTATCTCCAAACAACTCAACCTGCCAGAAACAGGTGTGGAGAACACCCTCGCACTGCTCGATCTGGGCTGCACCATCCCCTTCATCGCCCGTTACCGCAAGGAGCGCACCGGCAACCTCAATGAAGTGCAGATAGCACAAATCAGCGATGCCTACGACAAATTGAAAGAACTGGCCAAGCGCAAGGAGACCATCCTCAAGACCATCGAGGAGCAAGGCAAACTGACCGATGACCTGAAGCACCGCATCGAGGAGTGCTGGGATGCCACCACGCTCGAGGACCTCTACTTGCCTTTCAAGCCCAAGCGTCGTACGAGGGCACAGGTGGCCCGTGAGCAGGGACTGGAACCCCTTGCCACCCTCATCTTGCTCCAGCGCGAGAGCCATCCCGAGAAAGCCGCTGAGCGTTTCGTCAAGGGAGAGGTGAAAGATGCCGACAGTGCCATCAAGGGCGCGCAGGACATCATCGCCGAGATGGTGAGCGAGGACGAGCGGTCGCGCAACACGCTGCGCAGCGCCTACCGCCGTGAGGCTGTCATCACCTCAAAGGTGGTGAAAGCCAAGGCAGACAGCGAGGAGGCCGCCAAATTCTCCGACTACTTCGACTTCAGCGAACCCCTCCGCCGATGCAGTTCACACCGTCTGCTCGCCATGCGGCGCGGGGAGAGCGAGGGCATCCTGCGCGTGAGCATCACCGCCAACGACGAGGAATGCATCGACCGGCTCATCCGTCAGCATGTGCGCGGACGCGGGCCCTGCTCCGACCTTGTGGAAGAGGCGGTGGAAGACGCCTACAAACGCCTGCTCCGTCCCTCGATAGAGACCGAGTTTGCCGGTCTGAGCAAAGAGAAGGCCGACGAGGAGGCCATCATCGTGTTTGCCGAGAATTTAAGGCAACTGCTGCTTGCCGCCCCGTTGGGACAAAAGCGGGTGATGGGCATCGACCCCGGTTTCCGCACTGGTTGCAAGGTGGTGTGTCTCGATGCGCAGGGCAACTTGCTCCACCATGAGGCCATCTTCCCCCACCCGCCCGTCAACCACCGCATGCAGGCGAAGATGCATGTGGAGCAGATGGTCAAAGACTACCGCATCGAGGCCATTGCCATCGGCAACGGCACTGCCAGCCGCGAGACCTCCGATTTTGTCAAGACGCTCGACCTCACCCATCCCGTCCAGACCTTTGTGGTGAGCGAGGATGGTGCATCGGTCTATTCCGCCTCGAAAACTGCCCGTGAGGAGTTCCCCAACGAGGACGTCACGGTGCGTGGTGCCGTGAGCATCGGCCGCCGGTTGATGGACCCGCTGGCCGAACTGGTGAAAATCGACCCCAAGAGCATCGGTGTGGGACAATACCAGCATGATGTGGACCAAGGAAAACTGAAGAAGAGCCTCGACCAGACCGTGGAGAGTTGCGTCAACTCTGTGGGTGTCAATCTCAACACCGCCAGTCAGCACCTGCTGACCTATGTGAGCGGTCTCGGTCCGACACTGGCCAAGAACATCGTGGAATACCGCCGTGAGCACGGACCGTTCAGCAGCCGTGCCCAACTGAAGAAAGTGCCGCGGCTCGGGCCTTCTGCTTTCGAGCAATGCGCCGGTTTCCTCCGCATCCCCGGTGCCAAGAACCCGTTGGACAACAGCGCCGTGCATCCGGAGAGTTACGACATCGTGGCAAAAATGGCCAAGGACAGCGGCTGCACCGTCGATGAGTTGATCAGCGACCGAAACAAGCGCAGCCAGATCAACATCCAGCGCTATGTCACCGACACGGTGGGCATCCCCACGCTGACCGACATCATGAACGAGTTGGAGAAACCAGGCCGCGACCCCCGTGAGCAAATCGAGGAGTTTGAGTTCGACCCCAATGTCACCAGTATCGACGACCTCACCGAGGGCATGGTGCTCCCCGGCATTATCACCAACATCACCAATTTCGGTGCCTTCGTCGATATCGGCGTCCACCAAGACGGTCTGGTGCACATCTCGCAGTTGGCCAACAAGTTTGTGAGAGACCCCAACGAGGTGGTTCACCTGCACCAGCATGTCCGCGTCATGGTCAAGGAGATAGACCATCGCCGCAACCGCATTGCGCTGACGATGAAGTTCTGACAAATGTTTAGAAATAATGCAGGTGGATTGCAAATTGCAAATCCACCTGTAATTTTGATTCAATAAAGAGTTACATTTTAAAGAAAAACCCTTATTATCCGTTTTTCATCACGCAACTGTGTGTCTTGGTCTCCTTATCATAGTTGATACCCACGAGAAGGAGATTGTCGGCATATTGCGCCACCTTTGCAGGATATTGCTTACGTAGAATCTGGTCAATGGCAGAATCCGCATCTTTGTTGTATT
>JAEEGF010671672.1_pt1 | contig 26249 bp, 26 predicted proteins | sample 9134171 | NCBI WGS metagenome assembly JAEEGF01 (sample SAMN16246542, study PRJNA631951) | gut metagenome | biome: gut microbiome; feature: rumen; material: AP-attached | host: Bos | place: Iran: Karaj | collected 2018-10 | reverse complement strand
CGCCGCCGAAAACGAACAGCAGCGTTGCAAAGATGGCCCGATTCCGCCGTTTCAGCCATTGCTCGAAGAACAGATACACGCCGAACACAACGAGAACAAACGCATAGAACGCGGACACGATATATGCGAGCCGTACGGATGCGCCGAGTTGACAGAGCGATGCGGCGGATGTTTCGCACAGGAACGGATAGTTGACCGCGTGTCCGGGAAAAATGCTGTACTGCGGAGGGAACGTCGTCTGCTCTGCAATGCTTGTGATAAATCCGAGATGCATGGCAAGGTCGCCGTACGTGACCTGTCCGACCCAGAGACTGCCGTTTTTATGCGGATTCAGAATGTGCGTGTGGAGAAGATAACCGCACAGAACAAGGATCGGGACTGCAAGAAGAAGGATCGTCCAATCCTTTCCGAAATAGAATGCGTTTCCGACGCCTTTCTTTTTGCGGGACAGCAGGATAACCACAGAAACGCCTCCCGCAAGCACGGCGACAGCCGCGGCAAGAATCTGCGCGGTCAAGGTAAAGCCGATGAGCAGGGCAAACAGGGAGGGGAGCCATGTGAGCATCAAAAGTCCCGCGGCCAGTCCGAGCCAGATGCGGATCTTCGCTTTATGCGTTTGAAACACGACCTCGGAGATACAGATCCCCGAGATCGCGAACAGCAATGTGAAACAGATTGCAATCATTATTTCGTGATAAACAGAATGCCGGTGGTATTCGGTCCGCAATGCGCGCAGATCGTCGCGCTAGCATGCGTGATATGGATCTCCTTGAACGGCTGAAGTTCCGCTGCAAGCGCCTTCATGGCTTCGAGCACCTCGGGATCCGAGCCGGAGTGCGTGATAAAGCAGCGATCGAGGACGATATCGGTGCGATCCTTGATCATGTTTTCCACATACTTCAGCGCGCTGCGCTTATAGGAACCCATGTACTTTTTGCCGACGGTCATGGACCCGAACAGATCGTTGCGAACCATGATGCACGGCTTGATGTTCATGAGCGAAGCGCCGAACTGCGCAAGCCCCGAGCAGCGACCGCCCGCGTGCAGATACTTCAGATCGTCGAGAATGAACGACGCGCTGACCTTGTCCGTAATGGGCGTAACTTCTTCGTAGATCTGCTTTGCGCCGAGCCCCTTTTTGATGCGCTCGCCGCATTCGCATACGATATGCCCGCTGCCGGTGGACAAGCTCTTGGAATCGATGACGAACACGCGATCCGGTCCGAACATCTCCGCCGCGAGACGCGCGTTGCCGCAGGTGGACGAAAGACCGCTTCCGAGCGAGACGTGAACGATGTCATACCCCTTTTCGATATAGGGTCTGAACACGGCTGCGTATTCGTCGATGTTCATGGCGCAGGTGCTGGGAAGGGTATGCTTTTCTTCATAATTGGCGTAAATCTCTTTGTGCGTGATATTCACACCGTCGAGATACTCGTTTCCGTTCAGACGAACATGGATGTGCACGAAATCGACGTCATACCGTTTTGCAAGCTCCGGCCCGATATCGCAGGAGCTGTCCGCGATCAATTTAACAGGATTCATATATCTTCTCCTCCTTTTGAAATCATACCATGTTCTGAAACGCGTGTCAATTTTGAATAACAAATAAATCGCGCATGAGCTGACGCATCATCTGCAAACGATGAACGAACAGGCATACAACGACCTGCGCGACGCGATCAAGAAGGCATTGTCGAAAGAAGACGTGTGTCTGTCCGCGCTTGATCTTGACTATGACCGCGATATGCTGGGCGATTATTTGACCGAGGGCCGCAACCTGTGGCAAGCGTTGAATGCGATGGAAGATGATCGTTACAATGACGAATACAAGGGCAAAGACCGTGCGGAGCGCGTCGAAGAAGAAGTCGTTGCGCGGTGCTGCGAATCCTTCCTGCGCGATTCAAAGTTTGTCCGGCAGATGGCAGAGCAGCATTACCGTTCCGCAAGGGAGATCACGCGGTTCTTAAAGCAATTCGCAAAGGACGTTTCGACGGTTCAGATCGACGCGGCTGTTCGCGCATACGAAGGCGGCTACGATACGAACGATATTTCCCCGGAGAACAATATGCTGCGCGATTACGCGGATATTGAAAAGATCGCGGACCTGTGGGTGAAGGGCTTGCGCGAGATCGCGGACAAGCGTGCAAAGGCGAAGAAGGCGACGGGAGAAATCAAAGCGTCGCTGAAAACCACACAGCACATGACGTGGGACGATCAGATGAAACAATACTTTTCCAAAGACCACGGGACGTTGAAATCAAGCGACACTCTGTGCGTTGGGAAATCCGGTAGCAAGTATAGCGGATTTGCAATGAAAGACAGTCTAATCGGCGTTCCTCAATCAACAGTAACGAAAGGGATGCGTGAAAAGAAGGGTTCGCGCTCTGCTCATGAACTGTCAAAGACAAATATCATCAATCTCGGCAAGGGAATTATGAACCCTGTCGCCATTGTTGATAACGAAAACAGAGACTGCGTGTATGTTGTGCTCGATGATTCCGATCCAGCCGGGAACCCTGTAATTGCTGTTATCAACAAAAATAGGAGTATTGATTATACTAATGCGCACGAAGTAATCAGCGCATTCGGAATGAAAGACTTCTTATCGTACATTCGTGAACATGTTCCGAAAGGAAGCAGAATTGAAGTTTTTGACAAGCAAAAACTCTCCAAGCGGCTCCTTGGCAACGACGTCCAATTCGTCGAGCTGGGCACCTCATTGAGAGAGTTTGCGAATGTGATTATACATGACGATTCTGAATCTGTCAAGAGGTCTGAACAAACAAAAGCAAGTATTTCCGACCGGGAATATCTTTCTCTTGCACGCAAGTACGAATCTGGCGATAAGTCTGCGGAAGAGGAGCTGCGGAAAGCGGTGGACGAAGCGGCGAAGAATGCTGGGTACAATATCAACGCATTCCATGGGACGAGTGCAAAGTTTACGGTGTTCGATCAAGCACATCCGAGAAAGGCGTATCCGATCGGAAAGAGCTTTGGAGATGGTTATTACTTTGCTGCAGATAAATCTCACGCGGAAAACTACGCCGAAGGAAAAGACGCTGCTGTTCTCGATGTTGTTTTGAAGATGACAAATCCATACGAAGTCGTGACAGGAACTGAACTATCGCGTGCTGATTTTGAAGAGATGCAAAAGCGTCTTGGATATGATGGTGAAATCAATAAGAAAAATGTTCAGAGCGTCCTTCAAAAATACGGTTACGACGGAATCATTGCGAGGAATTACAAAGGAAATCCATATACCTACGTCGTATACAATTCGTCGCAAATGAAATCTTCTGATGCGATAACCTATGACGATAAAGGCAATATCATTCCGCTGTCCGAGCGTTTCAACGAGAAGGAAGAGGATATCCGTCACTCCATCATGGACAAGGATTTCCGCATGATGAAGCGCGGCAACGTCCGTACGTTTGAGCAGAACGGAACGACGGCAAACGTGATCGGAAGCAGCGTCGAGCTGGAAGGCGGTTCGCTTCTGAACCGTGTACGCATGATGCAGAATCTTGCCGAGGAATACGGCTCCGTGCGCGTAGACGCGGCAAGCGAGAAGGAAGCGGAAGCGTTCAAGAGAGCCGGAGCCGAGCAGGTCGAGGAAGGGCTGGAAGGACGCGGAGCGGAGTACGGAACGTGGGAGTTCAAGTATCAGCGTCAGCCCGGTCAGGACATCTACGATCCGAAGCAGAAGGTCAAGTTTGCAAAGGATATCGTGAAATACAAAATGCTGGGAATTGCAGCATAAAATGCAACAATCTTGTGAACTGCATTGACGAAAGAGCCAAAATTGGGTAACATAGCGATGTATCAGATCGGAAAGGAGCTCAATCGGAATGGCAAAGAATCCGTATACGGTTCTCGGCGTCCCGGAAACGGCGACGGATGAGGAAATCCGTGCCGCGTACCGCCGGCTTGCCAAGCAATATCATCCCGATCTGAATCCAAACGATCCGTACGCCGCCGCAAAGATGAACGACGTGAACGTCGCGTATGATCAGATCAAGACGGCGGAGAAGCGCGCCGCTTACCGCGATGCGGAAAAGGCGCAGACGTTTTATCAGCAGACCGGATACCAGTCGTCGAACCCGTGGCAGACCTACTATAAGACCGGACAGGGATATTACGGCGGATCCTATACGGGGAACCAGGGGAACGACGGAAACGAGCCGCCGTTCGGCTGGGGTTCGATTTTTGAGGAACAGCAGCGCAGAAGGGCGAACACGATGCGTTTCCGCAGGGTGCGGATCCTGTATCTCATTCTGGCATTTTTGATGATCCTGATGCTGACAAGATGCGTGTTCAACGGACTGATGTATACCTGCTTATATCCCGTTTACGGCGCCTGCTACGGAGTGAACGATTCCCGTTCGGGCAATGCGGCAAACGAAGCAATCATAGGAGAGCAAGATGAACTTACGTAACCGTTTGTATCGTTTCATGCAGGGCAGAAACGGCGTCGATGCGCTTTCTGTCTTTCTGAACCGTCTGAGCTTCGGCTGTCTGATCGGCGCGATCCTCTTTACATTCCTTTCGGTCCTGTTCCTGCGCCGCGAAGCGACGACGGCATCAACGGTATTTCAGGTGCTGTATTTCATCGCATACGGGATCGGCATCATTCTTCTGGTTCTGTGGTTCTTCCGCGTGTTTTCAAAGAACGTGGCAAAGCGGCAGGCGGAGAATACGCGGCATCTGTACCGCATGCAGAAGCTCCGCCGCAAATGGGCTTCCGTAAAGCAGCAGTGGAAGGATCGCAAAACCTATAAATACTTTCGCTGCCCGCAATGCAGGCAGAAAATACGCGCGCCGCGGTACAAGGGAAAGATTCGCGTGACCTGCTCAAAATGCAGTCATGTTTTCATCACGAAAACCTGATATTTCTTGCGAAAACGGACGATCGTGATATAATACAGTGGAGTAAGCTCTGGGGGTATGAAATGAGTTACGCAGATCGGGTCTATATTGAAAACTGCAAGCGGATTTTAAGCGAAGGCGTCTGGGATACCGACCAAAACGTGCGCCCGAGATGGGAAGACGGAACGCCGGCGCATACGATCAAGCTCTTCGGCGTCGTCAACCGGTACGATCTTTCCAAAGAATTTCCGATCATGACGCTGCGCAGAACCTACTGGAAGTCCGCCATAGACGAGCTCCTTTGGATCTGGCAGAAGAAATCAAACAACGTGCATGAGCTCGGCAGCCGCATCTGGGACAGCTGGGCGGACGAGACCGGTTCGATCGGCAAGGCGTACGGCTATCAGCTTGCACAGAAACATCAATACAAAGAAGGAATGTTCGATCAGGTCGACCGCGTTCTGTTCATGCTGAAGAACGACCCGGCAAGCCGCCGGATCCTGACGAATCTTTACAATTTCGAAGACCTGCACGAAATGCATTTGTATCCCTGCGCATACAGCATGACCTTCAACGTCTCCGGAAACAAGCTCAACGCCATTCTGAACCAGCGTTCCCAGGACATGCTGACCGCCAACAACTGGAACGTCGTGCAGTACGCCGCGCTGGTGCATATGTTTGCGCAGGTTTCCGGACTGGAACCCGGCGAGCTCATCCATGTCATCGCGGACTGTCACATCTACGACCGGCATGTGGAAATGGTAAAGAACATGATCTCGCTTGAGCCGTACGACGCGCCGAAGTTCACCGTCGATCCGAATGTAAAGGACTTTTACGATTTCACGACAAAGAGTTTCCGGATCGAGAATTACCAATATCACCCGTTTGACAACATCATTCCGGTTGCGATTTGACCATGCAGATCATTGTAAATGTAAATCCCCGGTGGGGGATCGGAAGCGAAAATCAGCTTCTTGTGCATATCCGCGCGGATATGCGCCGTTTTCGTTCCATGACGACGGATCATACGATCATCATCGGCAGAAAGACACTTGCTACGTTCCCAAACGGAAAGCCGCTGCCGAGCCGCGAAAACATCATCATGACGCGTGATCCCGCATTTTCGGCGGAAGGCGCTGTCGTCTGCCGCTCCGAGGATGAACTGCGCAACGTTCTGAAGGAGCGCGATCCGGACGCCGTCTTTGTCTGCGGCGGGGAACAGATCTACCGTCAGCTTTTGCCGTATTGTTCGGCTGCGCATATTACGCTGTCGTACACCGATGCGCCGGCGGACCGTTTTTTCCCGAACCTGAATCTTCTGCCGAACTGGGTGCTTACCGAGGTCGGTGAAAAGCAGTACGAAAACGGGATCGGATTCCGTTTTCTGACCTATGTAAACAACGACGTCCGCAGTCTGTGACATCCGGCTCTTTAAACCGCCCGGGATACGGGCGGTTTTTCGTCGGCATATTTTTCCGCAAACAGTAGCAACATGATTAAAAGTGTGATATAATCCGTTTATCAATGCAGGGAGGTTCGTATGGAAGAAGAATACAGTCTGGAAAACGCAAAGAAATTCATCAAGCAGCGCTTTATGGAACAGGGAGATTTCCTGATCCTGAAGGAAGAAGTGTTTGACGCGATGCTGGACCGCATCATTGCGCTCGATGAAGAATTCATGGAGACAAACGGTGTAAACGACGGCGAGGTATATGACGACGAAAAGGCGTTCGATTTCCTTTTTGAAGGGATGCAGAAAGCGTTTGACGAACAGAAAATGTACTGCATGCGGTTCGTTGAGGACTACATGGATTACAGCGAAGCGTATCTCGACAGCATCGGCGCGATCGAGTGGGATTGAGACGGAGAAACAGGTTTGAAGGTACTCTTTATCGGCAACAGCCATACCTATTTTAATGATATGCCGCATCTGTTCGCTGCAATGTGTGAATCGCTCACCGGCGAACGGGCGGACGTCACCATGCTCGCGTTTTCGAACAAAACGCTTGACTGGCATTGCGAAGAGTACTTCTCCGTTCGGTTTGCGCTTCTGTACGGCGGATACGATTTCTGCGTGATCCAGCAGTTCGGACATCCGATCCCGCCGATCGAAGAAACGGAGCCGCCGCTTAAAAAACTGATTGATCTTTGCAGTCATGTCAGCACGAAACCGGTCCTTTACATGACCTGGGCGAAAAAGAACGAGCCGGAGAAAGCGGAGCTGATCAGCCGGATCTATCGCACGCTTGCGGAGAAATACCGCACGCTGCTCGCACCGATCGCGGAGATCTACGAATCGCTGCGGGTCGATCATCCCGAAATCGGGCTTTACTGGTTCGACGGATCGCATGCTTCGCCGTACGGCGACTATCTGATCGCATCGACGCTTGCGCTGTTGTTGTGCGCTCCGGCGGATCCCGACCGGCTTCCGGATCGGCTGATTGATTTCCGCGTTCGGTTCGAGAAAGGTCATGCTCCGACCGCAATCGAGGACGCCTCTGCTGCGGAAACGATCCCGGACCCGTCGATCACGGCGATCTTGCGCCAATACGCTGCAAACGCCGTGCGGAAAGAAAACGGATGAAACGGATAAACGGAGCGGAAACATCGGTTTTTGCGGTCGATACGGAGCATGTAGGCGTGCTGGACGGCGTGCGTGCGCTCGGCGTCCTATGTGTGCTGTGGTTCCATTTCTGGCAGCAGACGTGGTTGATGCCGATCTATGAAACGCCGTTTCTCGCGTGGACGGGCATTGCAAGAATCAACCCGGACGTCATCCGGCGCGTCGGATATCTATCCGTCGATCTGATGCTGCTGCTTTCGGCATTTGTGCTGTATCTGCCGTATGCCGGGAACACATTTCGCGGCACGCCGGTCGATTCCGTCAGAGTGTTCTTCAAAAAGCGGTTCGCGCGCATCGTCCCGAGCTATTTGTTTGCCGTAATCGCCATGTTTACGGTCGCGATGGGTCGCGGCGAGTATGCGGGACGTTCGGCTTTCGCGCTCAAAGACTTTCTGACGCATCTGACATTTACACAGATGCTGTTCAACGACACGTTTCTGTTTACCGCGATCACGGCGGTCATGTGGACGGTATGCATTGAGGTCGCGTTTTATCTGGTCTTTCCGTGGCTTGCGCGGGCATTCCAAAGAAAGCCGCTGCTGATCTATGCGACGATGACGCTCGTCGGGATATGGTTCACAACCTGTATTTCTCCGGCGATCGGCGAACCGCGTCTGATGGTCAACCGGTTTTTAACCTTCCTGCCGGTCTTTGCAAACGGCATGATGGCGGCGCATCTGTATGTATGGTATGCGGAACGTGTGAAGCATAAAGCGATTCCGTCCATCCTCGGTACGGTCGCTGCGATCGGCGCGTTGTTTGCGGTCGTGCGAATGTTTCAGATGTGTTCCGCCGCAGGAGCCGCATCGAATCAGCAGGTATGGCAGATGCGCTTCCGACCGCTGCTGTCGTTGGCGTTTACAGCATTTCTGCTCGGTGTGTCCATCTCGGCAAAACCGGTCAGAAAGATTCTCGACAACCGTGTGCTTGCGGCGATTGCGGCCGTATCGTATAATCTGTATCTGTGGCATCAATGGCTGATCGTAAAGCTGTGCGGCGCGTTCGGCGCAAAGAGCGGCGCGGACATTGCCGCAAAGGGAGTGAGTGCGCAATGGACGATCACGATAACGGGGCTTGCGATCGCATTTATTGTTGCAATGCTGATCACATACGGAATTGAAAAACCCATGTCAAGGTTGATTTTAAATACTCGAAAGGAGAAATGAAGATGCACTACACGATGAAAGTCAACAACGTCTGTTCCTCGAAAGTCGATTTCGATCTGGTCGACGGTAAGGTTTACAACGTTGCCTTTACGGGCGGATGCAACGGCAATCTGAAAGCGATCGGCAAGCTGGTCGAAGGAATGGAAACCGGCAAACTCGTTCAGATTCTGAAAGGCAACACCTGCGGACCGAGCAGCACATCCTGTGCCGATCAGCTTGCGCTTGCAATCGAGAGGGCGGTGGAGCAGTAATGCTGCGATTCGGCTATGATATCGGCGGAACCAATATCGCTGCAGGCATTATTGATGAGAATAACTGCCTGATTGCAAAGGATTCGGTAAAGTTTCCGCGCGGAGAAGGTACGGAGGCGGTCATTGCCGCCTGTGCCGGTTTGTATAAGGCGATTCTGGACCGTGCCGGTGTCGCGGCGGACGAAATTGCCGGCGTCGGCGTCGCCGTTCCGGGCAGCGTCAATCCCGAAGCGGGGCTCGTCATCGACGCGCACAATCTCGGATTCCATCACACGCCGCTTGCATCGCTTTTGGAAGCAGTTCTTTTTAAGCCCGTCCGTCTTGTGAACGACGCAGACGCGGCAACGCTTGCCGAACACAGGATCGGCGCGCTGAAAGGAACACGTACGGCAATGATGATCACGATCGGCACCGGCATCGGCGGCGGTCTGATTATCAACGGTACGCTGTTCGGCGGCGGACGCGGAAACGGAACGGAACCGGGGCATATGGTTCTCTGCAACGGCGGACGGCACTGCACCTGCGGAATTGACGGCTGTGCGGAGACCTATTGCTCGGCAACGCGTCTTGCGAAGGATGGCGCGTCGTTCGGGAAAGCGACCGCAAAGGAAGTGATCGAAGCCGCGAAGCAGGGAAATGCCGACGCGTTGGAGCTCTTTAAAGCGTATATCGACGATTTCGGAAGCTATATCGCTTCGATCATCAATCTTCTGGATCCAGAACGGATCGCGATCGGCGGCGGCGTCAGCGGCGCAGGAGATTTTCTTCTCAAGCCGCTGCGTGCGGACGTGGCGCGCAAATGCTTCTTTGAAACATGCCCGGAGATCGTCGTTGCCTCTGCGGGAAACGACGCGGGCATCATCGGCGCAGGGCTGATCGTGTCCTGAACTTACATAAAAAAAGGCGACCGGAATCCCCGATCGCCTTTTTTATACGTCTTATATCGTGCAGCCGCCGTCACAGCACAAAATCTGTCCGGTGACAAACCGAGCATTCGCAAGGTAGAATACCGCATCCGCAACGTCCTGCGGCGTTCCGATCTTCCGGAGCGGCGTTTCCGCGGCAAAGGCCGCAAGATCTTCCTCGGACAGATGTGCGTTCATTGCCGTGTCGATCAGACCGGGCGCAACGGCATTGACGGTCACGTCGGACGGCGCAAGTTCCTTTGCAAGCGCCTTTGTAAAGCCGATCAACGCGGCTTTGGACGCCGAATACAAAACCTCGCATGACGCGCCGGAAACGCCCCACATCGAAGAGATATTCACAACGGCGCCGTGATTTGCACGCAGATCGTCAATAAGAAGGCGGGTCAGCCGGACGGCGCTGCGAACATTGGTATCAAATATCAGATCGTAATCGTCTTCCGTCGTATCGGTCAGAAGCTTCTGCGCAAGCGCTTTTCCTGCGCAGTTGACAAGTACGGAGACTGTTCCGAACCGACGATGCAGAACATCAAGCATCTGCTGCGCGGATCCCGGACAGGTCAGATCGCACTGCAGGCACAGAAAAGCGGCATCGGCCGGGAAGGATCGGATCAGTCGATCGATCGCTTCCCGATTCGTATTGTATTGGAGTGCTACGGCATATCCCGCTTCCGCAAAGCGCCTTGCGATTGCAGAACCGATCCCGCCGGAAGCGCCGGTGACCAAGACTGTTTGTTTCATTCTTCCTCCGTAACGCCGAGAATTTCGCCGATCAGCATGGTATGCGGATCACCGTCTGCATAATAGCGTGAAAGCAGCGTGCTGTCTTCCAAAAGGTGTTCATCAAGATCGGTACGGAACAGAATCTTGCATTCGATGTGGTATCGACAACCCGAGAATCCGTCCTGTGCGCCGAAGCGGGCGGGGAACAGGGATGCATTCAATTCTGCAATCTTATTGACGTCGCGCCCGGATTTTGTACCGCAGAACGCAAGCTCTTTTTTCATGGCGCCGGATTTCGGCACGCTGACGGTGAAGGTCGCTGTATTTTCGAGAAGCTCGTGCGTATATCTGCTTTTGCGGACATAAACGGAAAACGTTTGTTTGCCCCAGATGATTCCGAACTGACCCCATCCGATGGTCATTGGATTGCCCTTCACCATCAAAAACGCGCCACGCTTCAGCTGTTCGTTCGTTTCTTTCATCCAATCCATTGCCGTAACCTCCGCATATGATTTTTAATTATATCGTCATTTCACAGAAAAATCCAGTATAAAAAAAGAAGCCCGCCGGCTTCTTTAAAAATGCTTATGCTTCGTCGTCATGCATAAACGATGTGTGTCGTACATTGCGCTGGAAAAGCATTACAATTCCCCAGATGCCGCCGAGTCCGACGAGAATGTAGAGGATAATCGACATGACCGATCCCGCTCCGAAAATCGCCGTGACCAGATTGAAATTGAAAAGACCGACGAGCAGCCAGTTCAGCGCACCTACGATCATAAGAATCAAGGCAACGATATTCATGAAATCACTCCTTTCGTCGTTAGTATGAACGGCGATCGAATGTTTCATGCTCCTTTTTTTCGGGAAATATTTCGATCTCGAAGCGATCGAATCGAATCGGTTCCATAAAATCGCTGCTTCTGAAAACCGTGTGTGAAAACTGATCGAGTTCCCGAACGTGTTTTTCAAGAACGACGGGGCGGGAGAGATCGAGCGCCTGACACAGTTCATGCAGAACAGGCATCCAGCCCTCTAAATCAGAGGGTCGTGCGAGAGCGAACTCCCGCACGACTTCCGATTGTATTTTTTGATGTTGAATTGTTTTTGCCCAGATACGCATCTTATCAGTCTTTGATCTTCTGACCTTCGGCGAACCAGCCGAGGAACTCGACGCATCCGGTGTCCTCATATGTTCCGACAAAGTTGCCGTAGACATTGTAGTACTTTCCGATGTTGTTTTCGGGATCCATGACTTTGCTCAGCTTATGGACGTAGATCGTTTCACCGGACTTATAGACCGTCATCTTGATGATCATGTCGTTGCCGTTGTTGCTGACTTCCACGACCTTTGCCGTAACACGGAATCCGTATCCGTTGGTGGCATACTGGGTGATCCCGTCAAGCATTTCCTTGATCGTAATCTTATTCTTGGTGGTCTTCGGAACAACTTCGATATAGGTCTTCGTCTTGTTGTAGTACTTCAGGAACGCTTTCTTGTCCGCAAAGCCCTTGACGACCGTGAATCTTGTGCTGCCGTTCTCAGCGCCTTCCTTCTCGGCGTTCAGCGTGATCGCCGACATGCCGTAGAATCCGGGATCCATGGTGACCTGGAACGAGAAGTTGCCTTCGCCGTCAACATTGACGCTGCCGCAGAGGACGTTCGTGGCATTGTCGCTGATCGCTTTGAGCGTTGCGCCCGGAAGCGTTGTGCCGGTGACGGTCAGCTTACCGTTCTTGTCGGCGCTCAGATTGTCGGTTTTAACTTCGAGCTTCATGGGTTCGGGGATGTACTTATAGGCATGTACCCGAACTTCCTTCGTATCGCTGACACAGTTGTTCTTTTTGGCAACGATCGTAATTGTATCTTCGGTATCTTCCGATACGCCGTCCGCGAACTTGTAATCGTACATGAACACGCCGCCGGTATAAACGGTCGTGACAACGCCGTTGATCGAGACCTCCGCGGTCGGATCGTCGATCGTACCGGTGAGGGAGATCAGATTGCTCTGCGGCGCCATAATCGGCTCATCGCCCTCGGGGACCGGCGCGGTAACCGTAATGTTCAGCTTCGGGAACGTGCGGGTGAACGATGCGCACTCAACCTTATAGGAGCTTCCGTCAGCCGCATTGATCGTGATGTCGGGGTGGAACTCGACCGTAGAATCTTCGAGCGGCTGATTCAAATAGAAGACCTCAACGGGGATCTTGACCTTACGCGTGATATCTTTCGCATCGGTGTTCTCAAACTTGTAATCGTCCTGATTCGGGAAATCGATGACAACAGCGGAATGTGCCGGCACGACAACCGTGATGGCAATCATGTCTTTATTGTTTTCATCGATCATTTCCTGCAGCAGCGCATGCTTTGCATCCGGAATGTTGGACGGCTCGGTCTGCTGGGTCTTATCGCCCGGATTCTCGGGCTCGAGGTTGCCGGTCTGGGAAGCGTCACCGTTGGTCTTGTTCGGTGAAGTGCCGCAGCTCAGCTGGTTCTTCAGAAGCATATAACCGCCGAGAACAAGAATACCGATGATCACAACGATGATGGCGATCAGCAGCACGGTAAAGAGCGTGTTGTTCTTTTTCTTCTGCTGCTTACGCTTCGGCGGGGTGGGTTCGTACTCGAAAGAATCATCTTCGTCTTCAAGGGCCTCTTCGTCGTTGTAGATGCCCTCGTCTTCATCCTCATCCTTATCTTCATCGGACTCGTCTTCTTCGGATTCTTCTTCGACTTCTTCTTTCACGCGCGCGGCATGACGGCGGCTCTGAACGGGTGTCCATGCCGGAGCAGGTTCTTCCTCTTCGATTTCGGGCGTTTCGTCCTCGACGACCGGCTCAACTTCCGGCTCGATGTCGACAACGGGCTCTTCAACCGGTTCCTCAACAACGGGTTCGGCGACCGTTTCTTCAGCGGGCTGTTCCGTTGTTTCCGGCATCCAGGAAGGACGGCTGAACCGTCTGGTCGGCTGAGGAACTTCCTCGGTGACCTCGGGCTCGGCGGGTGCAGGTTTGCCTTTCAGATTTGCGGCACAAACCTTGCAGAATTCTGCATGATCCGGATTGTATGCTCCGCACTCCTTGCAAATCATGTATATACCTCCTAAAATAATTCTCGGTTTGACTGAATACATTATATCATAAAATTTCACATAGAAGTGACTAATATGTAAACATTTTTCGATTTCTGTGATTTTTTTAAGCGCTTGTGGTATAAATGGTTACGAAAAAGGACCTTTCGGAATAATATAAAAGAGAAAAGAGTATGAAACGAAAGGATTGGAAATGATCTATTTCGATAACAGTGCAACAACACAAACGCTTTCCGAAGCGGCGGAACGCGCCTGCACCGCAATGACACGGGATTATTACAACCCCGCCGCCGCGTACGGGGCTGCTTTTTCGGTTGAGAAGGCGGTAGGAGAGTCGAGGGCTTTTGCCGCGTCGCTGCTCGGCGCCGCTCCTGCGGAAATCATTTATACATCCGGCGGTACGGAATCGAACAACACCGCCGTTTTCGGTACGCTTCGAAGCATTCACGGCAAGAAGTCTGTCGTTACGACCGCAGTCGAGCATCCGTCCGTATTTGAGACGATCAACGCCGCTGCAAAGCTGTTTGACGCCGAAGTGCGATATGCGCCGCTCAAGAGGGACGGAACCGTCGACATCGACCGGCTTTCCGAGGTGCTTACCGCCGACACAAGCTTTGTCAGCATCATGCACGTCAACAACGAGCTCGGCAGCGTGAACGATCTTGACCGGATCACCGCAAAGGTCCGCGCTCTCGCGCCGAACGCCGTAATGCATTCGGACGGCGTGCAGGCGTTTATGAAGGTCGGCATCAAGAAATGTCCGGTCGATCTGTACTCCGTTTCGGCGCACAAGCTGCACGCGCCGAAGGGCGTCGGTTTTCTGTACCTGCGCAGCGGCGTTCGATTCGCCGGCGGACAGATCGGCGGCGGACAGGAACGGAATCTTCGAAGCGGTACCACAAATGTTCCCGGAATCCTCGGTCTCGATACGGCGCTGCACGCATATCGGGCGAACGAAGCGGCATGGCATGCGCAGATGATGCGCGTGAAAATGCGTCTGTATCGGGATCTGATGTCGCTGCCCGACGTGTTATTGAACGGACCCGCGCCTGAGGACGGTGTGCCGCACATTCTGAATCTTTCCTTCCTCGGGGTGCGCGGCGAGGTCCTGATGCATGCGCTTGAGCGGTACGGCGTGATCGTTTCGACCGGTTCGGCGTGCTCCGCAAAGAAGCAGGGAAAGAACCGTATTCTGAGCGCGGTCGGCGTATCGCCGGCAGGGCAGGAGAGTGCGATCCGGTTCAGTTTCTGTCCGTTCAATACGGAGGAAGAAGCAGACGCCGCGGCAAATGCGATCGACGAACAGCTGCGGATTCTGCGCAGATACAAAAGGAGATAAGAATGGAGAAAGTTTTACTCGTCCGATACGCGGAAATTCATTTGAAGGGATTGAACCGCCCGTTTTTTGAGCGATTGCTCGTCGATCGGATCAAACAGGCGCTGAACCCCGTTCATGCGGCGGTCGAACGCGAACAGGGCCGCATATTCGTATACGGCATTCCGGAAGAGAACATTCCGGAATGCACGGACAAGCTTTGCCGTGTGTTCGGCATCCATTCCGTCAGCATCGCGCATTGCGTGGAAAAGAACTGGGAAGAGATCCGCGACGCTGCAATTACGGAAGTCAAATGCTTTGCGGAAACCGCGCCTGTTCCGACGTTCAAATGCTTTGCGCGCCGCTCGGACAAGCGGTTTCCGATGACGTCGGAAGAGATCTGCAGGGAGCTCGGACACGATCTTCTGGAAGCGTACCCGAACCTGCGCGTCGATGTGCATCATCCCACGCTGCCCGTCACGGTCGAGATTCGTCAGAGCAACGCGTTTGTCTACACCGGCGAAGTGCTCGGCGCAGGCGGCATGCCCGTCGGCTCGAACGGAAAAGCGATGCTTCTGATCTCCGGTGGCATCGACAGTCCCGTCGCGGGATACATGATTGCAAAACGCGGCGTGATGCTTGACGCGGTGCATTTCTACAGTTATCCGTACACCAGCGAGCGGGCGCGGGATAAGGTGATTGAGCTTACGAAGCTCGTTTCGCGTTATGCCGGACGGATCAATCTGTATCTCGTTCCGTTCACGGAGATTCAGATGACGATCTACGACAAGTGCCCTTCGACCGAAACGACGGTACTGATGCGTCGGCTGATGATGAAGATCGCCGAACGGATTGCGAAGGACACCGGCTCGCAGGCATTGATCACAGGGGAATCGATCGGTCAGGTCGCAAGCCAGACGATCGAATCGCTGTGCGTGACCGACGATGCCGTCCAGATGCCGGTGTTCCGCCCGCTGATCGGATTCGATAAAGAAGAGATCATAGAAAAAGCGCAGAAGATCGGAACGTTCGAAACGTCGATCCTGCCGTACGAGGATTGCTGCACGGTGTTTGTGCCGAAGCATCCCGTAACAAAGCCGAAGGTGGACAAGCTCCGGGAAAGCGAGGCGCTCGTCGATTTTGAACCGATGATCGAAAAAGCGATTGCCGAAACGGAGCGTATGGACATCGGCTGACCGCATATATTGAGTAAAGGAGGAAATGACATGAAGCATGTTTACCGAATTATCGGCGTTGTCGTCGTGCTTGTGGTGCTTGCCGCGGCGCTGATATACTTCTTAAATGAAAAAGGCGTATTGAAAGGTTCCGTTTCGGAATGGGTAACGAATGTTAAGACGGACGTGATCAGCATCTACGAACATACCAAAGGGATGGTCAACGATCTGATCAAGTCCGACAATCCGATTACGGATTCGATCAAACTTCCGTAAGTACCGATTTTTTCACTTGACAAAAACCGAACCGGATGCTAACATATCATTCGGTTCCGATATCTGGGTGTAGCGCAGTTTGGTAGCGTGCTTGAATGGGGTTCAAGAGGCCGGAAGTTCAAATCTTCTCACCCAGACCACGTCGCCGCAAACGTCGATTCGTTTGCGGCGATATTTTGTTATTACAGAATACGACCGGCGCATTTATATATCATTTTTCTTGTCAAAAGCAGTAGATTCGTCCTGCAATCCGTGGTAGAATATAGAAAACAAAACATGGGAGGAAAATATGGAACGAACCGTAGCGTGGACAACCTATAACAAAACCGAGCTCCGCAAGCTCGAAACAATTTCAAAGGAATACCGTGCGTTTCTGGACGCAGGCAAAACCGAACGCGAATGTGTGACCGGCGCGATCAGACTTGCAAAAGCAGTGGGCTACATCGACCTCAAAGATGCGCTTTCGGCAAACGGCAGACTCAAAGCGGGCGATCGCGTGTATGCAGACTGCATGGGGAAAGCGATCATGCTGTTTATCGTCGGCAAACAGCCGATGGAAAAGGGCTTCAACATCATCGGCGCGCACATCGACTCGCCGCGCATGGACCTGAAGCAAAATCCGCTGTATGAGGATTCCGGGCTTGCCTATCTCGATACGCATTATTACGGCGGCATCAAGAAGTATCAGTGGGTCACGATCCCGCTCGCGATGCACGGCGTCGTTGCCAAGAAGGACGGCACGCTTGTAAACGTCGTAATCGGTGAAGACGAGAACGATCCGGTCGTCGGCATTTCCGATCTTCTGATCCATCTCTCGGCAGATCAGATGCAGAAGAAAGCTGCCGTTGCGATCGAAGGGGAAGACCTGAACGTCATCATCGGCGGCATGCCTTTGAAAGACGAAGAAAAAGAACCGGTCAAGGCGAACATGCTGAAGATCCTCAAGGACAAGTACGACATTGAGGAAGAGGATTTCCTTTCCGCCGAAATCGAGGTCGTTCCGGCAGGCAGATCCCGCGAGCTCGGTCTGGACCGCAGCATGATCATCGGCTACGGTCATGACGACCGCGTCTGCGCGTTCGCACAGATCAAGGCGATGCTGGATGTGAAGAATACCCCGGAAGCGACCTGCTGCTGCATCCTTGCAGACAAGGAAGAAATCGGTTCCGTCGGCGCAACCGGCATGCACGCAAAGTATTTTGAGAATACCGTTGCGGAGATCATGAACCTGACCGGCGAATACACCGAACTGAAACTTCGCCGTGCGCTTACCAACGCACACATGCTGTCCTGCGACGTCAGCGCGGGCTTCGATCCGAATTTTGCCGGCGTTTTCGAGAAGAAGAACAGCGCGTATCTCGGCAAAGGCGTTTGCTTCAACAAATACACCGGTGCGCGCGGTAAGAGCGGCTCGAACGATGCGAACGCGGAATACATGGCGAAGCTCAGAAAGTGGATGGACGACGCGAAGGTGCGCTATCAGACCGCAGAGCTCGGCAAGGTCGATGCGGGCGGCGGCGGAACGATCGCTTACATCTGCGCGGAGTACGGCATGGAAGTCATCGACAGCGGCGTCGCGGTGCTGTCCATGCATGCGCCGTGGGAAATCATTTCCAAGGCGGACCTGTATGAAGCGTTCAAGGCGTATCGCGCATTCCTGCTGAAAGCCGAATAATCTCATCGTTGCAGGCCGGGAGAGTATTCTCCCGGTTTTTTGCTTTGCTTAATGAATCGCTCTTGCAAGGATCGAGGGATTGCTGTATAATAAAACAAAAAGCGGAGGTGCTGATTTGATTCAACTCATTTTCGGCGAAAAAGGATCCGGCAAAACCAAGAAGATCCTCGAATTAGCCAATCAAGCAGCCGAGCAGGCAAAGGGAAGCGTCGTTTTTATCGATGAGGATGAGAGATACATGTACGATCTGAACCTTTCCGTGCGGTTCATCAACGCGACCGAGTTCGCCCTGTCCGGACCGAAGATGTTTTACGGATTCCTTTGCGGGATCGCGGCGTCGGATCATGATCTGGAATGCATCGTGATCGACAGTTTCATGCATCTTGTGCATCACGAGCTGTATTCGCTGAAGGAAATGTTCGACCAGCTGAAGGTTTTTTCGGAAAAGCACGGAATCCGACTGATTCTGTCGCTCTCCTGCACGCCGGAACAGCTTCCCGATTTTCTGAAGGATCTCTCGGCTTGATTCCCCGACACGAAAGCATTTGACAGGGAGCCGTGAAAAAATCAGCATTTCACGGCTCTCTTTTTGAAAACAGGAAATCATATCGTTATGGAAGAATTACAGCAAATCGAAACCGCCGTCGAAAAGAACGGCAAAAAGAAGAAAAAAGGCATTCGCGTCGCGGCGATCGTCCTTGCGCTTGTCTTTACCGCTGCGGCGTCCGCATCGGTTTCCTGGTATGCGGCAAAACAGGTATACCGCGGGAACGACGGACATCTTATTTCCTCGGTCAAGCAGGCGAGGGACATCATCCGGAATCATTATTTCTACTATGAGGAAGATGAGCAAAAGCTGACCGAAGCCGCCCTGAAAGGCATTGCGGCGGCGACGGGCGATCTGTATGCCGAATACTACACAGCCGAAGAATACGAGGACCTGAAAAAGCAAAACCAGCGCAGCTTCGTCGGCATCGGCATTTTGACACAGATCAATGAAGAAGGAAACGTGGAAGTCCTCGACGTCTATGATGACACGCCTGCAAGCGAAGCAGGGCTGATGCGCGGCGACCTTCTGATCGAAATCAACGGCGTTCCGTTTACGGGAATGTCGCTCAGCGAATTCCTTGCAAACGTGCGCGCAGAGGATGGCGCGGCAAACGATTTTGTAATTCGCCGCGGGGAGGAAACGCTTTCTTTCCGGATCGTTGCTCGCGAGGTGCACACGCCGTCCGTTTCATACCGTATGCTGACCGACACGATCGGCTACATTCATTTGACGGCATTTCACGGCACCTGTGTCGAGGAAACAAAGACCGCGATGAAAGAACTGAGAGAGCAGGGTATGGAAAAACTGGTTCTTGATTTCCGCGACAATCTGGGCGGCTCCCTGTACGACGCGATCAATATCGCCGATATCTTTCTGCCGAAGGATTACATCGTCACAACGCTCCGTTCGAGGGACGGAAAGGTTACGGAGTACAAGACGACCGAAAGCGGCATCGACATCAAAACCGTCCTTCTTGTCAACGAGCTTTCCGCATCTGCCAGCGAACTTGTCGCGGGTGCGCTCAAGGATTATGAAGCCGCATACCTGATCGGAACGAAAACATACGGAAAGGGCATTGTGCAGACGTTCTTTGAGATCCCCGAGACAAACGGCTGGTTCAAGCTGACGACCGACGCGTATTACACGCCGAACGGCGTATGCGTACAGGATGACGGGATCACTCCGGATCTGATCGTTGAACTGTCCGAAGAGGCGGAGAAGTACTCCATCGATTATATCCCGGAAGGGTTGGATACGCAGCTTGCCGCTGCAATCAAATATTTGGAGGATTAACCATGGAAAAGCAGTCTTACAACATTCGCGATGTATCGCTGTACCCGTCCGGTCTGGATAAAATCGAATGGGTGCGCAGAAATATGGCGCTCTTGAACGGGATCGAAGAAAAGTTCCGTGAAGAACAGCCATTCAAGGGGCTGCGTATTGCGCTGTCCGTCCATCTGGAGGCAAAGACCGCATATCTCTGCAAGGTGCTGAACGCGGGCGGTTCGGAGATGTTCGTCACGGGAAGCAATCCGCTTTCTACGCAGGACGATATCGCCGCCGCGCTTGTGCATGAAGGAATGTCGGTGTATGCCGTGCACGGAGCGTCCGAAACGGTTTACCGGGAATGTCTCGAAAAAGTCCTGCTTGCCGAGCCGGACATTATCATCGACGACGGGGCAGACCTCGTTACGCTTTTGCACACGAAGCTTCCGCATCTGATCCCGAAAGTCCGCGGCGGCTGCGAGGAAACGACGACCGGCATCCATCGTCTGCTTGCGATGCAGAAAGACGGATCGCTGCGATTCCCGATGTTCGCCGTCAACGACGCGCAATGCAAACATCTGTTTGACAACCGGTACGGAACGGGGCAGTCGGTCTTTGACGGAATCGACCGCACGACAAACCTGATCGTAGCGGGAAAGACCGTTGTCGTCGCCGGTTACGGCTGGTGCGGACGCGGCGTCGCAATGCGCGCAAAGGGACTCGGCGCGCGCGTGATCGTAACGGAGATCGATCCCGTCAAGGCGATCGAAGCGGTTATGGACGGTTTTACCGTCATGCAGATGGCGGATGCGGCGAAGATCGGCGATCTGTTCATCACAGTCACCGGCATGCGCGACGTCATCACGGAAGAACATATGCGTTCGATGAAGAACGGCGCTCTGCTCTGCAACGCCGGTCATTTCGACGTCGAGATCGACGTGGCGCGGCTGAAGGAAATCGCCGTCGAAACGCGCGCAATGAAGCCGAACATCATGGGATACCGTCTCGACAACGGCAACTGGCTGTATCTTCTTGCGGAAGGTCGTCTTGTGAACCTTGCGTCCGGCGACGGACACCCGGCGGAAATCATGGATATGAGCTTTGCAATTCAGGCGCTTTGCGCAAGAGAGCTTGCCGTAAACCCGCCGAAAGAAGCGCGGGTCTATGCCGTTCCGGACGAAATCGACGCATATGTTGCGAATGAAAAGCTCGAAAGCATCGGCGCAAAGATCGACGTTTTGACCGAACGCCAAAAAGAATATGAAAATTCGTGGAAAGTTTAGGTTTACAGATTCGGTTTTCTGTGTTATAGTTAATTGATTAAATTGGGTTAATCCGTGTAAACGGATTCAATTTTGAACACCAAATTCCAACAGGGGGAACACAAATGAAATTCTACAGCGCGAATGAAATTCGCAACATCGGCGTCTTCGGCCACGGCGGCGAGGGCAAAACGACTTTGACCGAAGCCATGCTTTACAATGCAGGGCTTGTCGACCGTTTCCCGAACAATGCACCCACGACCGATTTCGATCCGGAAGAAATCAAACGTTCGATCTCCATCAACATGGCGCTTGCGCCCTTGGAATGGAAGAACACCAAGATCAATCTGATCGATGCTCCGGGCTTCTTTGACTTCTACGGCGAAGTGGCCGCTGCTATGGCGCTTTGCGACGCCGCTCTGATCGTGATCAGCGCGGTTTCCGGTCCTGCCGTCGGCGCGGAAAAGACGATGGCAATGTGCAAAGAACAGCACAAGGCGCGCATGATGGTCATCAACCAGATGGATCGTGAAAATGCCAACTTCGAAAAGGCAATGCAGTCCGTGAACGAGAAATTCGGCGTCAACGTCGTTCCGATCCAGCTTCCGATCATGGAAGGCGGCGCGTTCAAGGGCTATGTCGATATCGTCAACATGAACGCAAAGATGTTCGACGGCAAGGGTGAAAAGGAAGTCGCAATCCCCGCGAACCTCGAATCCGAAGCACAGGAGCTCTATGAGAAACTGACCGAAGCGGCGGCAGAGGCGGACGAGGACCTCATGATGGAATACCTCGAAACGCTCGAGCTTTCCCGCGAGCAGATCCTGATGGGTCTTTCCAAGGGCGTTCTGGACGGCGACATTACGCCGGTCTGCTGCACGTCCGCGCTGAACAACATCGGCGTTACCACGTTGATGGATTACATTCTTCACTATCTGCCCACCGCTGCGGATGCAAAGCTCCCGAAAGCGTACAAGAACGGTGAAGAAGTCGAGCTCACCAGAGACGGCAAAATGGTCTGCCATATCTACAAGACCGTCAACGATCAGTTCGGCAAGTACAGCATCGTGAAGGTCCATCGCGGCGTTCTCGACGGCGGCGTTGCTCTGTTCAATGCAAACCAGGAGAAGAACGAAAAGCCCACCGCGCCCGTTATGCTCCGCGGCAAGAAGTCCATTGCGGTCGATAAGCTGAACGCGGGAGACATCGGTGCGATTCCGAAGCTGCAGATCTCCAACACGAACGAGACGCTCTGCGACGCATCCGACGTGGTTACGATCGAAAAAATCGTATTCCCCGAGCCGTGCATCAGTCTTGCGGTTACCGCAAAGAAGCAGGGTGAAGAGGACAAGGTCATCGGCGGTCTCAACAAGCTGCTCGAAGAAGACCCGACCATTGCGATCGAAAAGAACGCGGAAACCGGCGACGTCCTTCTGAAGGGTCTCGGCGAAATGCATCTTGACGTCACCTGCGCGAAGATCCGCAACAAGAGCAACGTCGAAGCGCAGCTTGCCGACCCGCGCATCCCGTACCGTGAGACGATCCGTTCCACGGCGGAAGCGGAAGGCAAACACAAGAAGCAGTCCGGCGGCAGCGGTCAGTTCGGCGTCGTCCAGATGCGGTTCGAGCCGGCGCCCGAAGGCGTTGACTTTGAGTTCGTCAATGCGATTGTCGGCGGCGTTGTTCCGAAGGAATACATTCCTGCGGTTGAAAAGGGTCTCCGCGAAGCAATGCTGCACGGCGTCCTCGCAGGATATCCGATGGTCGGTATCAAGGCGACGCTGTACGACGGCAAATATCACCCCGTCGATTCCAAGGAGGTCGCGTTCAAGAGTGCGGCGCGTCTGTCCTACAAGGCGGCGTGCGTCAAGGCAAGCCCCGCGCTGACCGAGCCGATCTACACGTACTACATCTGGGTTCCGAACGAGAACGTCGGTGACATCATGGGCGACCTCAGCCGTCGTCGCGGCAGAATGCTCGGCATGACGCCGAACAACGGCGGTACCGAGATCGTCGCGGAAGCGCCGCTTTCCGAGATGTTCAAGTACGCAACCGACCTGCGCTCCATGACGCAGGCGCGCGGTTCCTTCCGCAGCGAATTCACCCGTTACGAGGATGTTCCCGCCGAGCAGGCGAAGAAGATCATCGAGCAGGCAAAGCGCGAGGACGAAGAAGAAGAATAATTCCGAAAGGAAACGGGAGCGCTCTGCGCTCCCGATTTTTTGGCTATGGAAAAACGATTTGAATGCGATCGGACCGCGCTGCGGCAATCGAGAATCACATTCTGGTTCTATGTCGTCAGCATTCCCATCATCATCTTTTTGTTTCTGCTTCCGTTCATCCGAGCGGGACAGTTTGTGTTCAGTCCGTACAGCATCGTTTATATCGGCATTATTCTGTATCTGATATACGCCGGTTATCGATCCATGCTCGTTATGAATTCCATCAGGCATTCATATTGCGCGGTCGAAGGCGATCGCATTTCGGGCGTCAGCACGCCGGACCCATATAAAAAAGCGATCCCGTTCGAACTCGATCGGAGGGACATCCTCGGCATCGGAAAAACGACGGTTTCGGCGGGCGGCATGCGTTCGCATCCCGCGCTTGTAATCAATACGGCGGATCAAAAGATTGTTCTCCTGACCATCGAGCACGTGGATGAACTGAAACAGGAATTGGACAAGCGGGAAACGCAGGAATAAAGAAAAGCCGGTGATGATTCACCGGCTTTGTTTATGCTTCCTTGTGGAAATAGTCATACACCGATTGCGCGCAGGGGAGCGTCATTCCCTTTACGGCGGCAAGCTCCTCAACGCTTGCCGCTTTGATCTGATCGACGGTCAGAAAAGCGTCGAACAGCGCGCGCTTTCGTTTGTCCCCGACGCCGTCGATGCAGTCAAGGAGAGAATACAGCGCGCTTTTGCTCCTGAGATTCCGATGGTAGGAGATCGCAAACCGGTGCGCCTCGTCACGCAGACGCTCGATCAGGTGCAGCGGTGCGCTGTTCCTCGGAAGGACGATCGGATCGTCCGATTCCGGCAGATAGATCAGCTCGTCGGATTCCGCAAGCGCACAGACGGGGATGTGAGACAGATTTAATTCGGAAAGCACCTCAACGCCGATCGAAAGCTGCGTCTTTCCGCCGTCGAGCACAAGCAGATCGGGGAGCTCGCCGTCTCCGGACAACCTGCGCGTCAGAACCTCGCGCATCGCAAGCAGATCGTCGCCGCCCGCATCGGAGTGGATCCGGAAATGCCGGTAAGCGGTTTTATCCGGTTTTCCGTCGCGGAAGACAACCATTGAAGCGACCGTATTCGTTCCCATGAGATGCGAGTTGTCGAAGCACTCCATGCGCGACGGAATCTCGTCGAGACCGAGGATCGCGGAAAGCTCGGCAAGCGCGCCCTCGCCGCGTTCCCATTCGCGCACACGGATTCTGTCGTTCTTTGCAAGCAGCGCCGCGCAGTTCTGCTTTGCCATGTCCGTCAACTGATGTTTTACCCCGCGCTGCGGTACGGCGATACAGACTCTTCTGCGCCGTTTTCCGCTCAGCCAGTCCTGGATCCCGATCAAATCGGTGCATTCCCGTGCAAGCAGGATGTTCGGCGGAATCTCGATGCCGTCCTGTCCGTAATACTGCAGAAGAAACGCATGCAGCCATTCCTCCGGCGCGTCGTCTCCGTCGCCTTCCAGCGGAAACGCATGCGTGCCGATGACCTTTCCGTCGCGAACGAACAGGGAAAAGACCATACGCGCATCGTTCAGCGAATCGACGGCAAAAACGTCCGCGGAAAGGTCGCTTGCATTGATCGCCGCCTGTTTCTCACGCAATGCAAGCGTTGCTTTCAGCTTGTCGCGGAGAAGCGCCGCCCGCTCGAAATCCAGCGCATCGGACGCTTCCTGCATTTTCTGCGTCAGGTACGGGATCAGCTCGCCGCTCTTTCCGTTCAAAAGGCGGACGGCTTCTTTAAGATACGCATGATATTCCCCGCGCGAAACGGAACCGCTGCACGGCGCGCAGCATTTCCCGAGATGATGCAGCAGACACGGACGCTCGCCGCGCGCCTGCATCGCCGCAATATTCTTTTTGCAGTGCCGCAGGGGAAAGAGGTCGTACACAAGGCGAAGTTCTTCCTGCACGGAAGGGCCGACAATATAGGGCCCGAGGTAGGTCGCGCCGTCCGGCTTGACGCGTCGGACGATTTCAATGCGGGGGAAGTCCTGCCGCAGGTCGATGCGGAAATACGGAAAATGCTTGTCATCCTTCAGCAGGATGTTGTATTTCGGCATGAACTCTTTGATCAGATTGCTTTCGAGGGAAAGCGCCTCGACCTCGCTGTGCACTTCGATCGTTTCAAAGTCCGCAATGTGCGAAACCATTGCGCGAACCTTCGGAGAATGATTCTTGGACGACTGGAAATACTGCCGGACGCGGTTCTTCAGAACCTTTGCTTTTCCGACATAGATTACCGTTCCGGTGTCGTCCAGCATCTTATAAACGCCGGGCTTTTCCGGAAGCAGCGCAATTTTGTCCTCCAGAACAGTGTTCATGTACGATCCTCGGTAATGGCTCCCGCCTTCAAAAGCATTTCATACAAAACGGGGGCGGGGAGGCCGATCACATTGAAATAATTGCCTTCGATGGATTCCACAAAAACGGAGCCGAGTCCCTGCGCGCCGTAGGAACCGGCTTTGTCCAGAGGATCGCCGGTCGAGACATACCATCGAATCTCCTTATCGCTCATCGGACGAAACCGGACGCGGGTGGTAACAAAGCGAACATCCTCATAATCCTTCTTCAGAACGGCAAGCCCGGTATAGACCGTGTGCGTGCGTCCCTGCATGCGCTTTAAGGTACGGATCGCATCCTCCGGCGATTTCGGTTTGCCGATGATCTCACCGTCGAGGTCAACGATCGTATCCGCGCCGATCACGCAGGCATCCGGATGCATGTGCAGCGCAAACTGTGCCTTCTGATGCGCAAGATGCATGACGGTTTCCGGGATCGACAGACCTGCCGGAATCTGTTCCGGTTCCGTTCAGACTTCGGTTTGATATGAAAGCCCCATAAAATCGAGAATCT
>JAEEGF012386199.1_pt1 | contig 26253 bp, 23 predicted proteins | sample 9134171 | NCBI WGS metagenome assembly JAEEGF01 (sample SAMN16246542, study PRJNA631951) | gut metagenome | biome: gut microbiome; feature: rumen; material: AP-attached | host: Bos | place: Iran: Karaj | collected 2018-10 | reverse complement strand
GTATGCTTTCAAACCTTATCAGCCAGTTAAAGGAGCAGGGTAAGGAAGATAAGCTTCGTGAGGTTCTTGAGGAAGTACCACGTGTACGTAAGGATCTTGGTGAGCCACCACTTGTTACACCTTCATCTCAGATTGTTGGTACACAGGCTGTATTCAACGTACTTATGGGTGAGAGATACAAGGTTGTTACAGAACAGACAAAGGACATCTTACTTGGTAAGTATGGTCAGACTGTAAAGCCTTTCAATCCAGAGGTTGTAGAGAAGGCACTTGGCGCAGATAAGGATAAGGCAATTACATGTCGTCCAGCAGACCTTATTGAGCCAGGTCTTAAGAAGTTTGAAGAAGAGTGCGCTAGATGGAAGCAGCAGGATGAGGATGTTCTGTCATACGCATTGTTCCCAAAGGTTGCTACAGAGTTCTTCGAATATCGTGAGGCTCAGCAGACAAAGGTTGATCCTGCTAAGGCAGATGTTGCTAACAAGGCATATCCAGTATAATTTTCATTTAATATTCTATGAATTTAAGAGTAATGCAAGATTTCTTGCATTACTCTTTTCTTTACTCTATAATTAAATTCTAATGGAGTTTTATGTATTTTTTAGGGTGATTTATGGCAACAACAACAGATTTAATTTCAAAAATTAATGAAAAATACGGAAGAATGTCAAAAGGACAAAAGCTTTTGGCCAACTATATCATTGATAATTATGATAAGGCTGTTTTCCTTACTGCAGCAAAGCTTGGAGAGATTATTGGTATTTCCGAGTCTACTGTTGTAAGATTCGCGTCTTTTATTGGATATAGTGGTTATCCAGAGTTTCAGCAGGCCTTAGAAGAAATGGTCAGAAACAAGCTTAATACTTCCGATAGAATCGAAATTACAAAGGGCGGAATAGAGCAGAATGGTGTTTTAAGAGAAGTTCTTAGCTCCGATGCATTAAAAATCAAAAACACTATGGAAACAATAGATGAGGCTGCCTTTTATAATGCAGTGGAGGCGTTACTGAATGCCAGAAAAATCTATGTTGTAGGTATTCGCACCTGCGCGCCACTTGCTTCTTTTTTGGCATTTTATCTCAATCTTATTTTTGATAATGTTGTAAACCTTCAAACTTCATCATCATCAGAGCTTTTCGAGCAGATGATACATATTAACGAAGAAGATTGCATCATTGGAATTTCATTTCCTAGATATTCAATGCGTACACTTAAGGCTCTGGAGTTTGCAAATAACAGACAGGCTAATGTTATCACTATAACAGATTCTATTCATTCACCTATGAATCTTTACAGTTCTTGTAATCTTATAGCCGAAAGCGAAATGCATTCAGTTGTGGATTCATTGGTAGCTCCTCTTTCTGTTATAAATGCTTTAATTGTAGAGCTTTGCAATCGAAGACAGGCCGATGTTGCCAATACCTTAGAAATGGTCGAAAATGTCTGGTCTGAATATCAGTTTTATGAAAATGACGAAATAGACATGGTGGATGATTCTATTAAAATGTTTTACCCAGGAGAATCTTAATGGCAAATGTTATAGTCGTTGGCGGTGGTGCTGCAGGTATGATGGCAGCATATGCTGCAGGAATGTGTGGACATACAGTTACACTTCTTGAAAAAAACGAAAAATTAGGAAAGAAAATCTATATTACAGGAAAGGGTAGATGTAATTTTACTAATGCTTGTGATATAGAAGATTTCTTTAAGAATGTAGTTAGCAATCCTAAATTTTTATATAGTTCACTTTATACCTTTGGACCTGAATCTATGATTGATTTCATAGAAATGAACGGTACACCTACTAAGGTAGAAAGAGGAAACAGAGCCTTTCCTGTATCTGACCATGCTTCAGATATTACAAAGGCTTTAGAAAAAGCTCTGAAAGATTATTCTGTTAAGGTTATGCTTCGTACAGAAGTATCAGATATTCTCATAAGCGATAATAAAGTTACATCTGTTGTTTTGGCAGACGGGACAAAAATGCATTGTGATAATGTTATTATCGCAACTGGAGGTTTATCCTATAGGACTACAGGTTCCACTGGAGATGGATTAAAATGGGCAAAAAAGCTAGGCCTTAATGTTACAGAAACAAGACCTGCTTTGGTTCCTTTAAATACAAAAGAAAGCTATATTCCATCAATGCAGGGATTGGCACTAAAGAACGTTAATCTTTCTATATATAATGAAAAGAAAAAGCTTTATGATAGCTTTGGTGAAATGCTATTCACGCACTTTGGCGTTAGCGGACCGCTTGTTCTTTCAGCTAGCTCTATTATTGGTTCAACCTTGCAAAAGAAGGGCAGCCTAAAAGCTTATATAGATTTAAAGCCTGCTTTATCTAGAGATGATTTAGAAAATAGAATCTTACGTGATTTTAACGATAATTTAAACAAACACTTAAGCTCAGTTCTTAGAGGTTTGTTACCTAGTTCTATGGTACCTGTTTTTATCGAAATTATGGATTTTGATGACAGTCGCCAGATTAATTCTGTTACAAAAGAGGAAAGAGCATTACTGTTAGATTTATTAAAAGCTTTTCCTTTTACTATTACAGGGCTTCGAGATTACAACGAAGCTATTGTTACTCAGGGTGGTGTTTCCGTTAAGGATATTGACCCATCTACATTAAAATGTAAAAATATAGATAATCTTTCTTTCGTTGGTGAGGTATTGGATTTAGATGCCTTTACAGGAGGATTTAATTTACAAATTGCCTGGTCCACTGGATATTTGGCAGGATTATCAATATAAATTTTGGAGGATATTATTATGGCAATGAATGTTGCAATCGACGGACCTGCAGGTGCAGGAAAATCAACAATAGCAAAGGCTATAGCCAAGAAGTTAGGCTATGTTTATGTAGATACAGGAGCAATGTATAGAGCAATGGCTTTATATTTCCTTCGTTCTAATATTTCAAAGGACGATGAAGCAAAGATTTCTTCAGTAGTTGACGATATTTCAGTATCTATCAAATACGAAGATGGTGCTCAGCACGTTATTTTAAATGGAGAGGATGTTACAGGTCTTATTCGTACAGAAGAGGTTGGTAATATGGCCAGCGCCACATCTGTTTACGGTCCTGTTCGTACAAAGCTTGTTGCTTTACAGCAGGAGCTTGCTAAGACTACTGATGTCATTATGGATGGAAGAGATATTGGTACAGTAGTTCTTCCTAATGCTGATGTAAAGGTATTCCTTACAGCTTCTGTTGAGTGTCGTGCCAAAAGACGTTACGATGAACTTGTTGGTAAGGGATTAGAGGCAGACTTTGATAAAATTGCAAAGGATATCGAAGAGAGAGACTATCGCGATAGTCATAGAGAAATCAGCCCATTGAAGCAGGCTGAGGATGCAACTTTGGTAGACAGCTCAGATATGACTATCGATGAAGTTGTTGATGCAATTATTAAATTATGTAACAAGTAATATAAGCCGTTTTAGCGGTGTAAGAGGTGTTTAATGAAAGTTACTTTAGCTAAATCAGCAGGATTTTGTTTTGGAGTTCAAAGAGCTGTTGATGTTGTAGAAAACCAAATCGGTGAAGGCGCATCGCCTTTATATACTTATGGTCCAATCATCCATAACGAGGAGGTTGTAAAAGGCTTTGAGGCAAATGGCGTTAAGGTAATGGAAGAGGATTCATCAGAAAATTATCCAGCAGGTACTGTCATTATTCGTTCTCATGGTGTCACAAGAGCTGTTGAGGAAGAATTAAAGGCAAAGGGCCATGAAATTATAGATGCAACCTGCCCATTTGTTAAAAAAATACATAGAGCAGTAGATGAACATTCAAAAAATGGCGAACATATTGTAATTATAGGAAATCCAGAACATCCAGAGGTTAGAGGAATTGTTGGCTGGATAAATGGTAATGATTACACAGTTATACCAGATGAGAAGGCAGCTGAGGATTTTTCAGTTAATACTCGCACGAGTATTTGTATTGTGTCTCAAACCACCTTCAATCACAACAAATTTCAAGAATTAGTTGAAATTATAAAGCAAAAAGGTTATCATATTATTGTTTTGAATACAATATGCGATGCGACTAATAAGCGTCAGGTTGAGGCAGCTGAAATTGCTTCTAATGTAGATGCTATGATAGTAATTGGAAGTAAAAATTCTTCTAATACGCAGAAGCTATATGAGATATGCAAAACAAGATGCAACGATACTTACTATATACAGACAGCTGATGATTTGCAGCTATCTGGCCTTAGTTCCATTGAAAGTGTAGGTATTACCGCAGGGGCTTCCACCCCAAACAATATTATTGAGGAGGTTCAAAAGAAATGTCAGAAATGAGTTTTGAACAAATGCTTGAGGAATCATTTAAAACTATACACAATGGAGAGGTCGTAGACGGTACTGTTATCAGTGTTAAGCCTGATGAAATCGTTTTAAACATCGGTTACAAGTCAGATGGTATTATTACACGTTCTGAGTACACAAACGAGTCAAATGTAGATCTTACTACTGTTGTTAAGGTTGGCGACCCACTTTCTGCTATTGTTGTAAAGGTAAATGATGGCGAGGGACAGGTTCTTTTATCTTATAAGAGACTTGTTCAGGAAAAGGGTAATGAAAGATTAGCAGAAGCTTTCGAGAACGGTGAAGTTCTTACAGCTACAGTTGATAAGGTTCTTAAGGGTGGCCTTACAGTTGTTGTTGATGAAGCTAGAGTATTTATTCCTGCTTCATTCGTATCAGATGTATACGAGAAGGATCTTGGAAAGTACCAGGGTCAGGAAATCAGCTTTGTAATTACAGAATTCGATCCAAAGCGTCGTAGAATTATCGGTAACAGAAAGACTCTTCTTGTTGCAGATAGAGCAAAGGCTCAGGAAGAGCTTATGTCTAAGATTGCTGTTGGTCAGGAATTCGAAGGAACAGTTAAGAATGTTAAGGACTTTGGTGCATTCATCGATTTAGGTGGTGCTGATGGTCTTCTTCACATCTCAGAGATGAGCTGGGGACGTGTTGAGAATCCTACAAAGACTCTTAACGTTGGCGATACAATTAAGGTATTTGTTAAGGAAATCAAGGATGGCAAGATTGCACTTTCTTGCAAGTTTGACAATGAGAATCCATGGAACGGTGCTTCTGATAAGTATGCTGTAGGTTCTGTTGTTAAGGGCAAGGTAGTACGTATGAAGGACTTCGGCGCTTTCGTAGAGCTTGCTCCTGGTATTGATGCACTTCTTCACGTTTCTCAGATTTCTAAGGAGCGTATTGAGAAGCCTTCAGATGTTCTTTCTATCGGACAGGATATCGAGGCAAAGGTTGTTGAATTCAACGACGATGAGAAGAAGATTAGCCTTTCTATGAAGGCACTTCTTGAGCCTGAGACAGCTGATGCTGATGATGCTGAGGTTGCTGATGTGAACATCGAAGAAGTAGCTGCTTCAGAAGAGTAATATTTGATTAATTTTATTGAGACCTAGTTTACTAGGTCTCTTTTTTAATATTTAAAATAACTAATACCCCATAACATGCCTGCTTTCTTTTTTATTCGTAGAAAAGTAACAATAAATACACAAATCATTTGTATAATTAAGATGTTGTATAGGTAGGGATACTTATTATAAATCTTTTATTTGCGGGGTGAAGCATGGATAATTACGAAGGATTCAAGAAAGAAGTACACGATTTAACAAAAATTGATCTGAGTTCCTATAAGGAAAAGCAGATGCGTCGTCGTATTGATTCCCTTGTTACAAAGCATAAATGTAAGGAATACCATGAATATGTCATGTTATTAAAGAGTGATAAGGAAGTATTTGATGAATTTGTAAATTTCCTTACTATAAATGTTTCTGAATTTTATAGAAATCCAGAGCAGTGGGAACTGATGAGCAAGGAATTTATTCCAGAGCTTATGAAGAAATCTGGACAACAGCTGAAAATTTGGAGTGCTGCTTGCTCTACAGGAGATGAGCCATATTCCCTTGTAATGTGTTTATCACAGCATGTTCCTCTTAATAAGATTAAAATATTTGCTACTGATTTGGATAAACAGGTGATTGCTACTGCAAAGGTTGGATTATATAGTGCTAAGAGTATTGCAAATGTACCTGCAGATTTAAAGAAAAAATTCTTTACACAGGTAGGAAATTCTTATCAGATTAGTGATGAAGTAAAGCGATGCGTAGAATTTAAAGAGCACAATCTTTTAAGAGATGCTTATCCATCAAACTATGACATGATTGTATGTAGAAATGTACTTATATATTTTACAGATGAAGCAAAGACAGAAGTGTATGATAAATTCTGTAAAGCTCTGAGACCTGGTGGTATTTTGTTTATCGGATCTACCGAACAGGTAATAGATTACAAAGAACTGGGATATAAGAGAAGATATTCATTCTACTATGAAAAAGTATAGTGGCTAACCACTATGTTGTGTACCTCTGGTCACAGCTACAAGCCTTAGGCTTCTTTCTTCGGCTATAAAATGCCTCATTCAGAAACCTAAGAGCTTGATGCTTACGAGAGGTCTTTTTATGTTGTGTAGGATTATCTTTCTATATCCTTGACGGGTTAGTGTTTTAACATGTATCGTGTAATTTTAAGAAGTAGATCTTCTCTAATATCGTTTACGGAGATGAAGGTTTCTTTTGAATCGTAGTCAGGTTTGAAGGTGCGAGTGTTCCCAACATCAATTCCCTTTGGTAGAGCTACAAAAGAGCCTTCGGCTGCTACTTTGCAATCACGACGTGTGGCTGGTCTACGACAACTTTTATCAATACTTTCTCCTAGTGATTTAGGAACAATAATATCTTCATTTATCAAATAAAAGTAATTTCTATAATCAGGTAAAAACGTAAATAATGAACCATTAAATAGATTTAGGGTTACGTAAATACGATTCTTTTTTATTATATAAATACCGTATTCACGAATTTTATTTATGGAACTTGGTAAAGAGATATCTGATTCCACCTCAAATCTAAGCTTTTCATCAATAATTTCATAATTGATATATCGTAAATCCGAATTTAGCAAATCTGAGTAAGATAAGATATCGGCAATATAAATCATTCCTTTTATATCTTCATAATTATGAAGTAAAACTAAATCTTTAGATTCTTTATGGCCAGTAAGAGAGTAATGCTGATATACAGGGATCAATTCACCACCATTGTACTTATCTTCGCGATGTAGTCCTAAAAACTCCTCAATAGTCTTTTGCTTGTAATTGGGCAAATCCAAAAGGCACTTGGCTTTAGTAGTGGTAAGATACATATCTATATGCTTTTTTGCTTTAATTTTTGTATTGAATTTATATTTTCTACATCTTTCAACAATAAAAGATTCATCAAATCTAGTGGAATTAAATCCAAGTATTGTATCGTAGGATTCCATCACCTTTTCAAATTCCTGGATAATTTCTAATTCTTCTGATTCATCCTTTGCAAGTAGCTGGGTAATAGTGATTTTATTTCCAAGTCTAAGGGCATAACCAATGAGATAGATAAAGGACTTTCGAGGCGAAAGACCAGTACATTCTATGTCAAAAAAAACAGTATTCTCATCGAAATATTTGTTTAGTGAATAACTAATATTATCCACTTGATAATCATATGTAATAATCTCCATATTGTGCTCCAGATTTTTTATTCTTATTGTACAAACAATACATTAACTTTACCATTTTGGTACTTAAAAATATACAAAATAAATGATAATAATTCTCTACTGTTTAATGCAAAATGATATAATTTAGTTATGTATTAAGAAACAAAATCTATAAAGAGGGGTAAAAGCATATGAGCCTTAAGACATTCAAAGGTGGTGTTCATCCTTATGATGGCAAGGACTTATCCAAGGAGAAGCCTATCAAAGAATTAATACCACAAGGCGAAATGGTATTTCCATTATCGCAACACATTGGTGCGCCTGCTCAGGCTTGTGTATCGGTGGGTGATTCTGTGCTTAGAGGTCAGAAGATTGCTGATGCTGGTGGTTTTGTATCTGCACCAATATATTCTTCTGTATCAGGTACAGTAAAAGCTATCGAACCTCGAAGAGTAGCTACAGGCGACATGGTTAATTCCATCATCATTGAAAATGATGGAAAATTCATTGAGAAAGGTTTTGAAGCTTGCGCAGACTACACAAATCTTTCTAATGAAGAAATCATCAAAAAGATTCAGGAAGCAGGAATAGTTGGTATGGGTGGCGCAGGATTCCCTACCCACGTAAAGCTTTCGCCAAAGAATCCAGAGTCCATCGAGTTTATCATTGCAAACTGTGCAGAATGTGAGCCTTATCTTACTTCTGATTACAGATCAATGGTTGAGGAACCTGAAAAACTTATTGAAGGTATGAAAATTATTCTTCAATTATTTCCAAAAGCTAAAGGTTTACTTGGCATAGAAGATAACAAGATGGATGTTATTCAAAATCTTACAAAACTCTGTGCAAAGGAACGTCGCATTGAAGTAGTACCACTTGTTACAAAATATCCTCAGGGCGGTGAGCGTCAGCTCATAAAAGCATGTACCGGTCGTGAAATCAATTCAAAAATGCTTCCAGCCGACGCAGGATGTATTGTAGACAATGTCGCTACTATTAATGCAGTTTATACAGCGGTTGTAGAGGGTAAACCTGTAATGGATCGTATTTTTACTATTACAGGCGATGCAATTATGGAACCACGTAATTTCCGTATTAACATCGGAACCAGCTACAAAGAAATTCTAGATGCAGCTGAGGGATATGTACGAGATCCAAAGAAGCTTATTTCTGGCGGCCCAATGATGGGATTCGCTCTTATGGATATTGATATTCCTACTACTAAAACTTCAGGAGCGCTTCTTGCATTATCTTATGATGATGTATCTGAGCAAGAAACAACTGCCTGCATTAATTGCGGAAGATGTGTTGAGGCTTGTCCTGAAAATCTTATTCCTTCTCGACTTTCTAAGTTTTCTGACCATGGCGATAAGGAACAGTTTGAAAAGTGGTATGGACTTGAGTGTATAGAGTGTGGTAGCTGTAGCTATGCTTGCCCAGCAAAACAGCCTTTAGCTCAGGCCATTAAGACCATGAAAAAGATAGTTCTAGCTGAAAAGAGAAAAAAGTAGAAAGGAAAGGAAAGACATGAGCAATTTATTAAAAGTTTCTTCATCTCCACATGTTAGAGACAAAGTTGATACCAGTCGTATCATGCTCTATGTAATCCTTGCCCTTATGCCAACTACAATTTTTGGAATTGTTAACTTTGGCTTTAGAGCATTATTACTTGTAGTAGTTTGTATAATAACATGTGTCTTATCTGAATTTTTATTTGAAAAAGCAATAGGAAAAAAGAGCACAATAAAAGACCTTAGCGCTGCGGTTACTGGACTTTTACTTGCTTTGAATTTGCCTTATACACTTCCTGTATGGCAGGCAGTTATTGGTTCCGTATTTGCGATAGTCGTTGTTAAGATGCTGTTTGGTGGCTTGGGTCAGAACTTTATGAATCCAGCCCTTGGCGGAAGAGCATTCCTTGTTATTTCTTTTGCAGCCACAATGACTCATTTTGAATACGATGGCGTAGCAGGTGCAACACCTCTTTCTTGTTTAAAGAATGGAGAGGTAGTAAATACTCTTGATATGCTCATCGGACGTACAGGCGGAACTATTGGTGAAACCAGTGCCCTTTGTATTTTGATTGGAGCTATTATTCTAATTCTTTTAGGAGTAATTGATTTAACTATTCCAGGTGTTTACATTTTAAGCTTTGTGGTATTCATCGTTTTATTCGGTGGCAAAGGCTTTGATGCAACATATATCGTTGCTCATCTTTGTGGTGGTGGACTTATGCTTGGCGCATTCTTTATGGCTACCGATTATGTAACATCACCAATCACGCCTGCTGGAAAGATAATATTTGGAATATGTTTAGGCGTGCTCACAGGTATCTTTAGAATATTTGGTAACAGTGCAGAAGGTGTTAGCTTTGCTATTATTTTCAGCAATCTTTTGGTTCCACTTATTGAGAGAGTTACTGTACCAAGAGCTTTTGGTATACCTAGAACAAAAACTAAAGGAGGTGAAAGCTAATGAATAAATTAGTAAAAGATGCATTGGTTCTCACCTGTATCACAGTAATTGCTGGAGCTGCACTTGGACTTGTATACGAAATTACAAAAGCACCAATTGCAAAAGCAGAAGCAGATGCTCTCGCCAAGGCTTATCAAACTGTATTTTCAGATGCTGCATCCTTTGGAGATTTAGAAGGTTTTGATTCTGCAAAGGCTACAGAGATAGTTCAAAAAGCAGGCTACAGTGATGATACTATTGATAACTGTGTAACTGCTCTAGATAATAGCGGTAATGTATTAGGATACGTAATTACGGTAACATCATCAGCAGGTTACGGTGGAAAAATCACTTTTTCAATGGGCATAACCAATGACAAAGTGATTAATGGATATTCAATTACAAATATTTCTGAAACAGCTGGTCTTGGTATGAAGGCTAGAGATACTGGAGATGGTACATTCTCATCTCAGTTTATAAAAAGAAAAGCAGAAATATTTACTGTAACAAAAAATGGTGCATCTAATTCCTCTGAGATTGATGCCATTTCAGCGGCTACAATCACATCAAAAGCTATGACAAATGGCGTTAATGCAGGTGTCACCTACTTTGATTCTTTAGTAGGAGGTGCAGCAAATGAATAGAAATCTTGAGAGATTATATAATGGTCTATGGAAAGAAAATCCTACCTTTGTACTGATGCTTGGTATGTGTCCAACACTTGCCGTAACAACATCAGCTATTAACGGTATAGGAATGGGACTTTCTACTACAGTTGTTCTTGTTCTTTCAAACATGATGATTTCAGCGCTCAGAACCATCATTCCAGATAGAGTAAGAATGCCAGCATTCATTGTAGTAGTTGCTTCCTTTGTAACTATTGTTCAGTTCTTAATGCAAGGCTTTACCCCTTCATTATATGCGTCACTTGGAATTTATATTCCTCTTATTGTAGTTAACTGTATTATCTTAGGACGTGCAGAGAGCTATGCATCAAAAAATCCTGTTATACCTTCAATGTTTGACGGTATAGGAATGGGACTTGGCTTTACTGTTGGACTTACTCTTATTGGTGCAGTTAGAGAAATCCTTGGAAATGGTTCTGTTTTTGGTAATAATATTGATATTTTAAATAATTATCACATTACATTATTCGGACTTGCCCCTGGTGCTTTTATTGTGCTTGGTTTCCTTGTAGCTATTATGAATGTAGTTAGAAGAAATATGGAAGCAAAAGGCAAGCCTCTTCCTGCAGTACAAGGATGCTTGGGAGGAGATTGTTCTGGATGTACTTTGTCTTCAGCTTGTAAGGGAAAATCTCTTGTACACCATGTAGAGGAGCTTCCTCCTGTTGATCCTAAGGATGTAGCAAAACCACAGCCTGCGCCATCAGATGTGAAGCATACAGCTAATGCAAAGAACACTGAAGACGTTGAAAAATCTGGCTCTGATTCATCTTATGCAGATGATGATGAAGTAGGAAAGGAGGAGAATAAATAATGAGTTACTTTACAGGATTAGTATTATTATTAGTATCTTCAGCCATTGTAAATAACGTTGTTCTTTCTCAGTTCCTTGGCCTTTGTCCTTTCCTTGGAGTATCAAAAAGAGTTGAAACAGCAGCAGGTATGGGTGGAGCGGTAATATTCGTAATTACGATAGCTTCATTTGTATCATCAGTTATTTTTAAATTTATTCTTGCACCTACAGGTTTTGAATATATGCAGACAATCGTATTTATTCTTGTTATTGCTGCACTTGTTCAATTCGTAGAAATGGTGCTGAAGAAAAATGTACCATCACTTTATCGTTCTCTTGGTGTTTATCTTCCTTTGATTACAACCAACTGCGCAGTTCTTGGTACAGCTATCAATAATGTTACAAATAACTACGATATTCTCGAATCTGTTATAAATGGCTTCGGTGTTGCTGTTGGTTTTACAATTGCAATTGTTATTATGGCAGGTATTAGAGAAAAAATTGAATACAATGACATCCCTGGAGTATTCAAGGGGTCAGCTATAGTTCTTATTACAGCAGGACTAATGGCTATGGCATTCCTTGGATTTTCAGGTGTAATTTAAGGAGGGCTGACAAATGAGTATAGCAGGAATTTTACTGGCAGCTGTTATTGTTGGCGCTACCGGTTGTATTATAGGATTTTTCCTTTGTTTTTCTGCAGAGAAATTTAAAGTAGAGGTTGACCCAAAGGAAGAAGCGATACTTGGAGTTTTACCTGGAAACAATTGTGGTGGTTGTGGCTATGCAGGATGTTCTGGTTTGGCTGCTGCTATTGCAAAAGGTGAGGCACCTACAAATCAATGCCCTGTAGGAGGAGCACCAGTTGCTGCTATTATTTCTGAAATAATGGGTGTTGAAGCTTCTGATGATGTCAGAAAAGTTGCCTTTGTAATGTGTAATGGTACCTGTGACCATGCAAAGCAGCTTTATGATTATGATGGTGTAGAAGATTGTAGAGCTATGGCTTTCGTTCCAGGTGGCGGTCCAAAAGCCTGCAGCTATGGTTGCATGGGATTTGGTTCTTGTGTTAAGGCTTGTCCATTTGATGCCATTCATATTATTGATGGTGTAGCACTAGTCGACAAAGAGGCTTGTAAAGCTTGCGGAAAGTGCGTAGCTGTTTGTCCTAATCATCTTATTGAGCTTATTCCTTATGATTATGGCCACGCTGTTCGTTGCCATAATAACGATAAAGGAAAAGACGTAATGTCTGTATGTAGCGTTGGCTGTATCGGCTGTCACAAATGTGAAAAGGTCTGTGAGAGCGATGCTATCCACGTAGATGGTTTCTTTGCTCATATTGATCAGGATAAATGTACCAGCTGCGGTAAATGCGCAGAGGCTTGTCCTAGACATATTATTCTTTAAATATCATATTTTTAGGCTTCACGTTTTGATGCGTGAAGCCTTTTTTAACAAAAGAATCATATTATTTTGATAGAATACAAAGGTGTTATTATTTGCATCAAATTAAATCGGAGGAAATCTACTGATATGATTTTACTAAAAAGCCAATTTCATAGGGCTTTTTTCATAGCCACATTGATTGTGTGCACATCAATTCTTTTTACTACATTTTTACAGAAAAGAACTGATAGGCCTCAAAACAAGTGGTTTATCACTTTGATTGCAATAGTAATCCTAAATGCTATTTCTGAAATTTTCGGAACCATATTTACACCTATAGCTTTAGATTCTCATTTTAATTATATTTGTCTGTTAATCGCAGATAACACATACTTTATTTTCCATACAGCATTATGTCCGATGCTTTATATTTATGTGTCTAGTGTTACAGGTAGAAATAGAAGGAGAAAAATATCTGTAACTCTATTTTCTTTAATTCCATTTTTTATCACTGAGTTTTTTACATTTTTAAATCCATTTAATAACTGTGTATTTTATTATGCTGAAGGTTTGGTATTTGTAAGAAATTGGGCTGAATATTTAATTTATGCTGCAGCTATATATTATTTTGCACTATCAATTGGTCAGCTTTTCTTTAGCTGGCAATCTATGACATTTAGAAGAGGTATAGCACTGGCTTATCTTTTTATTGCAGCTATTTTAGGTGTTTATATTCAGCTGGTTAATCAAGATATAAAGGCAGAACTTTTCGCGGAAGCTATTGCCCTTATGGGGGCAATGATTGCCATAGAAAGCGAAGACGATAGATTGGATGCTGATACAGGCATTTATAATCGCAGAGCCCTTCAGATGGATGTGCATAGTATCATTACTATGAAAGAGCAGGCTAGTTTAATATTTATAAAAATCAGTAATGCCAATATTATTGAGCGTGTCACAAGATCCACAAACTATGATGTATTTTCAATTGCTGTAGCTGATTATTTAAAAACATTAGTTCCAAGATATAAAATATATCATCCCAATAAGGAATGCTTTGTAATTATCTTTAATCAATTTGATAAGGTGTCTATCTCCCAGATAATTGCAAATATCACACTTAGATTTGAAGATGAATGGCAGCTTTATAGGACTGCCTTTAAGCTTGATGCAAATATATTAAATGCCAAAATCCCTACTGATTTAAATGCCTATGATGACATTATATATATTGCTGATAGCATAATTCCTTTAGGCACTATCAGTCCAGGAGAGGAATTTCGCTGGGTTAGACGAAGAATTGATGTGGAACAAGCCATCAGAAATAGCCTGATACAGGGAAACTTTGAGGTACATTACCAGCCTACAGTTTACGCTGATGATTTTCATGTTCATGGAGCAGAAGCTTTAGTTAGAATGAATGATTCTGTTGTAGGTGCCATATCTCCACAAGAGTTTATTCCAATAGCAGAACAGATTGGTGTTGTAGATCAAATAGACGATTACGTTTTATCGGAAGTATGCCAATTCATAAAGGATTATAATCCAATTAAATATCAGTATGATTGCATCAATGTAAATTTGTCTGTAATCCAATGCTTACAAAACGGTTTTGTTGAGCACATTTTAAAATTAGTAGACAAATATGGCATCGATCATTCATATATTAATTTTGAAATAACCGAATCCGTAGGAGCAGAAGATTACTTTACACTGGCTAAAGTGGCACATGATTTGAAAATTTCAGGTTTTCATCTTTCTATGGATGATTATGGTACTGGATATTCCAACATGGAAGGAATGTTTGAGCTTGAATTTGATATTGTAAAAATTGATAAAAGTATTTTATGGAATGCAGATAAAAGCGAAAGAGGACGTTCTATTTTAGTTAATAGCATTAGAATGATTAAGGATTTAGGCTGTGAAGTATTAGTAGAAGGTATAGAAACAAAAGAGCATGTAGAGCTTCTCCAGCAATATGATGTAGACTATATGCAGGGATTTTATTTCTCAAAACCAATATCAAAAACAATGTTTTTAGATTATTTATCTAATTAGTTGCTTTATTATAATATTTAGTGGTATTATGAACGCGATATTTTAAAGGGAGAAGCGCTATGTACGGACATGATTTTACTGAAAAGAAGCGTGTTGTAGTAAAAGTTGGTTCATCCACTATAACACATGAAGCTACTGGTAACATTGATTACACAAAATTAGAGCGTCTTGTTAGACAGCTTTGTGACTTACGCGCCCAGGGTAAAGATGTTTGCCTTGTATCTTCTGGCGCCATAGCTGTTGGTCGTTATGCCATCGGCTTAAAGGAACGACCAAAGGATTTAGCTACAAAACAGGCTTGTGCTTCTATCGGGCAGGCTTATTTAATGTCTGTCTATCAAAAACTATTTTCAGAATACAATCAAAGGGCTGGTCAGATTCTTATGACTAAAAAGACAATGACTGATCCTGAGTCCAGAGAGAATGCACGTAATACATTCGAGCAGCTTTTCAAACTTGGAGTTATTCCTGTAGTAAATGAAAATGATACGGTTGCCACTCACGAGATTCAATTTGGCGATAATGATTCTCTTTCCGCTATCGTTACTGCTTTGGTGCATGCTGATGCACTTATACTCCTTTCAGATATCGAGGGATTATATACAGATAATCCAAATACAAACCCAGATGCTCAGTTTGTTCCTATAGTTGAAAACCTTGATGATGTTATGGACATGGCAAGCTCAGACAGTAGTTCAAATGTTGGAACAGGTGGGATGACAGCAAAGCTTCGTGCTGCCCAGATTGCCACCTACAGCGGAGCTGATATGGTTATTACAAACGGTGCACATATTGGAAATGTTCATCGCATTTTCGAAAACAAGGATAAGGGCACATTATTTGTTTCAAACAAAAGAGATGATGTTCGTATCTTAGATTTATTAGAGGATTAAAATGATTACAGAGAAAGATATTGCAAGAATTAACGAATTATATCATAAGAGTAAGGCAGAGGGTCTTACAGATGCAGAAAAAGAAGAACAGGCTAAGCTTAGAAGAGCATATATCGATGCTATTAGAGGTAATGTAAGAGCTCAATTAAATAACATTGATATTATTGACGAAGATGGCAAGGTAGAAAACCTTGGCGAAAAATATGGAAAGAAGTCTAAATAACGCGGAACTTAGAAAGCAAAATAAATTTATGAGAGATGAGATTGCATCATTTGACAGGCAGTTTCTTTCTCAGCAAATAGTTATTAGTGTGAAAGCTCTTTTGGAATCTGATTTTAAAAGGGCTGATATTTTTTTGTGCTTTTATCCAACAGGTTCAGAGGTGAATTTACTCCCTCTTTACAAAGAACTTTTACAAGAAGGAAAACAATTATATTTTCCAATATCTCATAAAGATACTCGTCATTTAGAATTTAGAAAAGTAAGTAATTTATCAACTGATTTTCATAAGGGCTGTTATGACATAATGGAACCAAATGCTGATTTGCCTTTATATGCCCCAAAAGAAAATACAGTAGTTTTTACTCCTGGTCTTGTATTTGACACAAATCTTAACCGATTAGGTTATGGAGCTGGTTATTACGACAGATTTTTCAATGATAATCCTAAGGTTATAAAAATCGGTCTTTGTTATAATGTACAAATTAACAACAAAATAACTCCTAAGGAACATGATATTCCTATGGATTATATAGTTACTGACAGGCGCATCATAAGGAGAAGTGGTTATGACATTAATTGAACTAGCAACAAAAGCCAAAGAATCAAAATATAGAATTGCCTTATTAGCTTCAGAAACAAAAAATAAAGCAATTCTTGCTGTAGCAGACGCGTTAGAAAAAAATGCATCTGATATTATTAGTGCCAATGCTATTGATATGGAAAATGGTAGGAACAAGGGATTAAATCAAGGCCTCTTGGATCGATTAAAGCTTGATGAAGCACGTATCAAAGGAATGGCAGATGGACTTAGAGTTGTTGTTGATTTAGAAGATCCAATAGGAAAAATTACTGAAGAATTTGATAGACCTAACGGATTAAAAATCAAAAAACGTCTTGTTCCAATTGGTGTTGTAGGAGTTATATATGAAGCTAGACCTAATGTAACAGCTGATGTATTTGGTCTTTGCTTTAAAACAGGAAATGCTGTTATTTTAAAGGGTGGTAGCGATGCGCTAGAGTCAAACAAAGCAATCGTTAAAGTAATAAAAGAAACTCTAAAAAAAGAAAATCTTCCAGTTGATGCAATTACTCTAATAGAAGATACCACCAGAGAATCAACCAATCAAATGATGCGAATGAATGATTACATCGATGTTTTGATTCCTAGAGGTGGAGCTGGTCTTATAAGGTCAGTTGTAGAAAATGCCTCTGTTCCAGTTATAGAAACTGGTTCTGGCAATTGCCATATATATGTAGATTATGATGCTGATATTGATATGGCAATAGACATAATAGATAATGCCAAGACACAACGTATAGGCGTATGTAATGCCTGTGAGTCTCTGGTTATAAATGAAAAAATAGCATCTGAATTACTTCCAAAATTAAATACAAGATTAAAGGAAAAAGGTGTTCAGATATTTGCAGATAGTAAAGCAAGAGCCTTGATGGAAGGCTCAGATGCTGCTACTGAAGAGGATTTTGGTACAGAGTATCTTGATTATATTATTTCTGTTAAGACTGTATCAGATGTAGATGAAGCCATTTCTCATATTAATAAATATAATACAGGCCATTCAGAATCAATTATTACTAACGATAAAGAAAATGCCGAAAAATTCCTTAGTGGAATAGATGCAGCCTGTGTTTATGTAAATGCTTCCACCAGATTTACTGATGGATTTGAATTTGGCTTTGGTGCCGAAATCGGTATCAGCACTCAAAAGCTTCATGCCAGAGGTCCTATGGGACTTTTAGCATTAACAAGTTATAAATATACCATCTATGGTGATGGTCAAATTAGAAAGTAAGATAGGATTTTTAAATGAGTATTACAGATTTATTAAACAATGCTCCAGAGCAGGAGCCAGAACGTCAATATTATTTTATTGAGGAAGCAAAGAAAATAATTGCAAAAAAAGAGCAGGAATTAGGTCGTAAGCTTACCTGTTGTGTTACTACATTTGGTTGCCAGATGAATGCCAGAGATTCTGAGAAGCTTCTTGGTATTTTAAAGCAAATTGGATATGTAGAAACAGAAAGCGAAAACGCTGATTTTGTAATTTATAACACTTGTACTGTACGTGAAAATGCTAATAACAAGGTATATGGTCATCTTGGTATTCTTCACGGATACAAGAAAAAGAATAAGGATATGATGATCGGTCTCTGTGGATGTATGATGCAGGAGCCTACTGTCATTGAACATCTTAAGGCTAATTACAAATTCGTAGATCTTATTTTTGGTACACACAATCTTTATAAGTTTGCAGAATTATTTACAACAGCTCTTCTTAATAAAAAAGGTATGATTATTGACATTTGGAAGGACACAGATAAAATCGTTGAGAATCTTCCAATTTCTCGTAAATACCCATTTAAGTCTGGTGTAAATATTAGTTTTGGCTGCAATAATTTCTGTTCTTATTGTATCGTACCTTATGTAAGAGGACACGAGCGTTCTAGAAAGCCTGAGGACATTGTTGCAGAGATTAAAGAGCTTGTAGCTGATGGCGTTGTAGAAGTTATGCTACTTGGCCAGAATGTAAATTCATACGGAGTAGGATTAGAGGAAAAGGTCAGCTTTGCAGATCTCCTTCGAATGGTAAACGACATCGAAGGATTAAAGCGAATTCGTTTTATGACTCCACATCCAAAGGATTTATCAGATGACTTAATTGAGGCTATGGCTACTTGTGACAAGGTATGCCACCACATGCACCTTCCACTTCAGTCGGGAAGCACAGAAATCCTCAAGAAAATGAATCGCCGTTACACAAAGGAGCATTATCTTGGCTTGGTTGAAAAGCTTCGTGCTCGTATTCCAGATGTGGCAATCACAACAGATATTATTGTTGGTTTCCCAGGTGAAACAGAAGAAGACTTCCTTGATACTATGGATGTAGTAGACAAGGTTCATTATGATTCTGCATTTACATTCATCTATTCAAAGAGAACTGGTACACCTGCTGCAGCTATGGAAAACCAGGTTCCAGAAGATGTTGTAAAGGATAGATTCGATAGACTTCTTGCCCTTGTTCAAAAGCATGGTCATGACAAGGTTAAATCTTTAGAGGGAACTGTTCAGGAGGTTCTTGTAGAAGAGGTTAACGAGCAGGATAATACTCTTGTTTCAGGAAAGCTTGCAAATAATGTTACAGTTCATTTCCCTGGAGATGAATCTATGATTGGAAAAATAGTCAATGTTAGGTTAAACTGTTGTAAGGGATTTTATTTTATAGGTGAAATCGCCGAATAATATAACTTACAAGGGGGAGAGTGTATGTTTGCTTATGTTCGCGGCACACTTTCAGATATTGATGAAAATATTGTAATTGTAGAGAATAATGGAGTGGGCTATTGCTTAAGCTCATCTATGAACACTATCAGGCAGCTGCCTGCAATCGGTTCAGAGGTAAAGCTTAATACAAAGCTCATTCCAAAAGAGGATTCTCTTACTTTATACGGATTTTATGATAAGGAGGAGCTTAAGATGTTTGAGCTTCTTCTTTCAGTTAGTGGCATTGGACCAAAGGGGGCTCTTGCTATCCTTAGTTCTATGACTGTTAGCAACATTCAGTTTGCTGTGGCAGGTGAGGATGCAAAGGCTTTTGCTGCCTGCCCTGGTATTGGTAAAAAGACAGCAGAAAGAGCTATTATCGATCTCAAGGACAAGGTGGATATTATTGGTGCATTTGAAGCTAAGATTACTTCAGACTTGTCAGGAAAGAAGAGTGCTTCTCCTGGAATTTCTGTTAAGGAAGAAGTATTAGAGGCCTTAGTTGCACTTGGATATTCGGCTAGCAATGCAGCTCGTGCATTAGATAAAATGACAATCACAGAATCCACTACAACAGAGCAGCTTTTAGGTGACACCTTAAAACAGATGTCATTCTTATAATTCAGGGAGTTTACAATGTTATCTAATAAACAAATCACATCAACAATAGCAAGTCATGAAGATCTTGTTAATGATAATGCCCTTAGACCAAAGTCTTTTGATGGTTACATCGGTCAGACTAAGGTTAAGGAAAATATGAAAATATATATTGAGGCTGCCAAGAATCGTGGGGATGCTTTGGATCATGTTCTATTATATGGCCCTCCAGGACTTGGAAAAACCACATTAGCTGGAATAGTTGCAGGAGAGATGGGCTCAAATATAAAGGTTACTTCAGGCCCAGCTATTACTATTCCTGGTGAGATAGTAGCTGTTCTTATGACACTAAAGGATGGAGATATTTTATTTATCGATGAAATCCATCGTTTGTCAAAACCTGTTGAAGAAACCTTGTATTCAGCTATGGAAGATTTTGCAGTAGATATCGTAATGGGCAAAGATACTACTGCACGTTCTATTCACACAAAACTTCCACGTTTTACATTAATAGGTGCCACTACACGACCTGGTTTGCTTTCTGCACCTCTTAGAGATCGTTTTGGTATCATTGGTCATATGGACTATTACACTCCAGAAGAGCTTTCTACAATTGTTACAGCATCAGCTGCTAAACTTAATGCACCTATTGATTATGAGGGAGCATATCAGATAGCACTTCGTTCTAGAGGCACACCTCGACTAGCTAATAGATACCTTAAACGTGTTAGAGATTATGCAGAAGTTCGCTACGATGGAGCAATCACTAAAGAAGTAGCATCAGCTACACTTGATTCTCTTGAAGTAGATACATTAGGCCTTGATAATAACGACAGAAGTATTCTTTTAGCTATAATAGAGCGTTTCGGCGGTGGTCCTGTGGGACTAGATAATTTGGCGGCTACTGTAGGCGAGGATTCCGGTACAATCGAGGATGTATATGAACCATATTTATTACAACATGGCCTTATAATTCGTACTCCAAAGGGTAGAGTAGCTACAAAGCTTGCATACGAGCATTTTAATATGCCTGTACCAGAAAATGTTATATAGACTACCCCAAAATACTTGTTTTTAAGCCTAAATATATATATAATTAAATTTGAAATTCTAACGGGAGGATGCGTTATGGTTTCCGAGAAAAGCGCAAAGGTGCTTATAGGCGGAAAAGTATATACGTTAAGTGGTTATGAGGAGGAAGAATACCTCCAGAGAGTAGCCAATTACATCAATGCTAAGCTCGATGAGTTTAATTCCATTGATGATTACAAGCGTATTTCAGCTGACCTTAAAGCAACATTATTAGAGCTGAATATTGCTGATGACTACTTCAAGGCCAAAACACAGGTAGAATCCCTTGAATCAGATTTAGAAATCAGAGATAAAGAAATCTATAATCTTAAGCATGATTTGATTTCAGCTCAGCTTAAAACAGAAACATTAGAAGAGACAATTTCAAAGCTTGAAAGGGAGAACAAAGAGCTCCTTCTTCAAAAGACAAAGCTTGAGGCTTCTCTAGAGGATGCTCTTCTAGGTTCGTTATCAGATGTTTAATTTTGAGTCCCTTTTATATGGGACTCATTTTTATTTCAAAATAATATAAAGGATTAATATGAACGAATTAGAATTACTTTCACCAGCAGGTGATTTACAAATTTTCAAAGCTGTTATAGATGCAGGAGCAGATGCAGTTTATTTTGGAGGAGATTTATTTGGCGCTAGGGCTTACGCTAAGAATTTCACTATAGAAGAGGCTGCTGAAGCTATTAAGTATGCTCATTTACACGGCAAAAAAGCATATTTAACAGTTAATACATTATTAAAGAATCCTGAAATAGAAGGGGACTTATATAATTATCTTCGAGCTTACGTTGAAAATGGTATAGATGCCTTCATTGTTCAGGATTTTGGAGTTTTTAGTTTTATTAGAGAATACTTTCCAGATACTCATATTCACGTCAGCACCCAGGTTAGCACTTGTACTAGCTATGGCGCAAAATTCTTAGAAGAACTAGGTGCTGCTAGAATTGTTACTGCTCGTGAAATATCCTGTAAGGAAATAGCTGAAATACATAAGGAGTGTCCGGATCTTGAAATAGAAAGCTTTATTCACGGTGCTCTTTGTGTTTGCTATTCAGGCCAGTGTCTTATGTCATCTATATTAGGAGGCCGCTCAGGAAACAGAGGTCGATGCGCTCAGCCTTGTCGCCTTCCTTACGAAGCATTTGATAGCACAGGCAAAAAGCTTAACAAACAGGGTAACTATATTCTTTCTCCAAAGGATTTTTGTACCATAGAGCACCTACCTGAAATGATTGAGTCAGGAGTTATGTCTTTCAAAATAGAAGGTCGTATGAAGCAACTTTCATACGCTACTGGTGTTGTCAGTGTTTACAGACATTATCTAGATGAATATTTGTATAAAGGTAGCAGAAATTATTCTGTTTCAACTGCAGATATTCAAAAGCTATTGGATTATGGAAATAGAAGCGGATTTACAGATCTTTATTTACATAAGCATAATGGGCCTGAAATGATTACCTTCGAGGCTCCATCTCATACCAAAGCAGAAACAGAAATAGCATACAGTCATTCTTCAAAAATAAAGGTGGATTGTAAGGTAAGTGCATTACTTGGAAAAGAATTTTCTATTCGTTTTTACGATAATGAAGGTCACGAAGGTGCAGCTTTAGGAAATATTATAGAAAGCGCAAGCAAAAAGCCTGCTACAAAGGAAGATATTGAAAAGGCAGTTTCAGGACTTGGAAATACACCTTTTGAATTGGATAAATTAATGATAGATTTTGATGACGATATTTTCCTTCCTGTTTCTGTAATTAAAAATGCCAGAAGAGAGGCCATCGAAAAACTTTTAAATAGTATTTCAGGTGATGATAAAGTAAAAAGGGTAAATGAGTTTAATAAGCTTGTATTTTCAGGAAATATCTCACAACCTACAGCTACTTTTATCACCGTATCTACAATAGATCAGTTAAAGGCGGCTTTGGAATTTAGTTTTGTAGATTCAATAGCTGTTCCTTTAAAGCTTTTTGATGAAGCAAAGCAATTATTCAAGAAAGATATATATATTTATCTACCACCTGTTTTGCGACTTGAATATTCCGATATTAAAATTCCTGAAGATGCTGCAGGAGTTATTGCTGCATCTTTTGATGAGCTTGGATTATTACATGATTTAGATTATCCATTTGATAAAGTTATTTTAGATTATAGGCTATATACCTTTAATAATCGAAGTCTAAAAGGCTTTAGAGAATTAGGGCTGAGCAAGGACTGTATTTCCTACGAACTTTCATTGAAAGAACTAAAACACAGAGATAATCGTAATTCTCAAATGATAATCTATAGCCGAATACCAATGATGATTACGGCAAACTGTACAATCAAAAACACAAAAGGATGCCAGAAAAATAATGTTTTGATTACATTGGTGGATAGAAAAAACGAAAGTCACTTTGTTAAATGTAATTGTGATTATTGCTACAATACAATTTATAACAGTAAAAAATATATTGCTTTCGATTTAAAAAATGATTTGATGGAGCTTGGAGTAAAAGAATTCAGAATGGATTTCACTCTGGAGGATTACAATGAAACCCAGGAGATACTTCGTATATACGATAGTATTTTCAATAAAAATCAAAGCACATCAATAAAAGAAGACTATACCAAAGGACATTTAAAAAGAGGCGTAGAATAAAGTGGTTAGTGTAATTACCTCATTTTCAAGAATAACGATTCTTTCATACATTCTAATATTTACAATCATTGATTTGGTGCTTATCTTTGAGCCCAAATTAAATGACGTTGTTGCTGGAATACTTACCACCATTCAATCTGTAATGGTGGTATTGTTTCTTTGCAATGGGGCAGCTGTACTATATTTCTCAAAAGGTGATTCTAATATAATTTTATATACTGCTTTTCAGTTGGTATTCTTTATAGCCCTTGCAATTGTTTTAAATAAATTGTTTATTCCGGCTTCGCCTGCGCTTACAAATAACATTCTTTTATTGCTATCATTCGGTTTTATTGCTATCGAAAGACTAAATTTGGATAAATCTGTTAAGCAGCTGATTTATGCTATACTTTCCCTTTTTATTACCACTATAGTTATATTAATAATTAGAGAAATATCAGAAATATCACGGTTTCTATTTGTATTTGCCATAATAGGAGCTTTATCTTTACTTGCAATTACATTAGCTGGAAACGTTGAATATGGAGCAAGATTATCTTTTAACATCTTAGGCATTAGAATCCAACCAAGTGAATTGGTCAAGCTTTCATTCATATTCTTCCTTGCAGGATGTATAGTAAAATACAGGGACTTTAAGGGGTACCTTATTTCTACAATAGGCGCACTTGTGCATGTTTTAATTCTTGTTCATTCAAAGGATTTAGGAACTGCACTTATTTTTATGGCTACTTTTGTATTTCTAACATTTATAGCCTACAAAAACTATATTCTTTTGGCTTTGGAAATTAGTTTTGGTTTGATTGGTGGGATAGTTGCTTATAACACTTTTCCTCATATTCGAACAAGATTTATAGCCTGGTCAGACCCACTTTCTGTTGTGGACGATAAGGGCTATCAGATATCACAATCTTTGTTTGCCATTGGTACGGGCAGCTGGTTTGGTTCAGGCCTTAATAAGGGAATGCCCACAAAAATCCCTGTAGTAACAAACGATTTTATTTTCGCTGCCATATCAGAGGAGATGGGAGCGATTGTAGCTATATGTCTTATTTTGATTTATATGTGTACCAGCATATGTTTTTTCAATGTAGCTTTTAAATGCCATAATAGCTTTTATATGCTTGTTGTCAGTGGTATTGCTGTTGATTTTGCTTTACAGACAATTTTAAACATTGGTGGGGTTATTAAATTTATTCCATCAACCGGTGTAACTCTTCCCTTTATCAGTTATGGTGGAAGTTCATTATTATCTATGTTTTTAGCATTTTTTATAGCTCAATGTTCGGACGGATTATGGCGACCAATGAAAGGCAGCAGAAAATATCATGAATAATAGCAATAATAAAAATTCAATACGCAAAGAAATATACGTAACAGCGGTTTTATTTGGAATTTTGTTTATGGCAATGATTGTGTACTTGGCCCGCTTTCTTATAGTGGATTCCAAAACTTTTATTTACAATTCCTATAATTCGCGTTTTTCTGTGTTCGCTGATGATATTACTCGCGGGGACATATATACAGCTGATAATGTAACCATTGCTACAACTTCAAAGGACGAAGAAGGAAACGAAGTTAGAGTATATCCAGATGATAGATTGTTTTCCCACGCTGTAGGCTATGTGGGTCATGGTATGGCAGGCCTAGAAGCCAGCTATTCCTTTGATTTACTTACTTCTCATATTTATCTTAAGGATCAAATAAATAACAGTCTTACTGGACAAAAAAGTATGGGAGATAGTTTGTATACTACCTTTGATTATGATACCCAGAAGGCTGCTTATGAAGGCTTGGGAATGTTTGATGGAGCAGTGGTTGCAATAGAGCCCAAAACCGGTAAAATCGTCGCTATGGTATCCAAACCAGATTATAATCCAAATACTATTGATAAATATTGGGATGATATAAATGACGAGGAAAAAAGTGACTCAGCACTTTTAAATAGAGCAACAAACGGGGCTTATCCTCCAGGATCAACCTTTAAAATTGTTACTACATTAGCTTATCTAAGAGATGGTAATTCAGCATCTGATTTTTCTTATAAATGTAGTGGAAAAATCAATTTGGATGATTATACAATTCATTGTAGTGGTCACAAATCCCATGGTCAGGAAGATTTGCTAAAGGCATTTTCAAATTCCTGCAACAGCGCCTATGCCTACCTGGGTACCAATATCGATAGGGATTCTTTTATATCTACATCAGAAGATTTGCTTTTTAATAAACCACTTCCTACCTTACTAAAGGGTACAAAAGCTTCTAAATTAACGATTGATAATTCAACAAAGGAGAGTATTGTTGCACAAACTGCTATAGGCCAGGGACGGACAACAGTATCACCTCTTCATATGTGCATGTTGGTCTCTGCTATAGCAAATGGCGGAGAATTAATGGAACCTTACTTAGTAGACAGAATAATTAGCGCAGATGACAAAATAGTTTCACAGACAGAACCTGTAAGCTATGGTACAATAATGTCTGCAGAAGAAGTTTCACTATTACAAGAGTATATGGAGGCTGTTGTAATGGATGGAACTGCTGATTCGGTTGATTTTGGCGATTTAAATGTATA
>JAEEGF010388434.1_pt1 | contig 26257 bp, 16 predicted proteins | sample 9134171 | NCBI WGS metagenome assembly JAEEGF01 (sample SAMN16246542, study PRJNA631951) | gut metagenome | biome: gut microbiome; feature: rumen; material: AP-attached | host: Bos | place: Iran: Karaj | collected 2018-10 | reverse complement strand
ACGAGAACTTCGCAAATGCGAGAGAGGTCCGCAATTATATGGAACGCTGCATCTCCCGCCAGGCAACACGTATCGTAACACTTACAGACGTGAACGCTGATACCCTCAGAACCTTTACGATAGAAGATGTGACTGAGGAAAGCGCTGAAGAGGAGTAATAGAAACTGCGGATGATAATGATGATGTTTTGCAGCAATGAGTGTTTGTGATGCAAAATGATATTAGGATCGGATGAACTGAGCAGCGAACGGATAGTTAGGCAAAAAAATGAAATTCAGACCATGTATAGATATACACAACGGAAAAGTTAAACAGATAGTCGGAAGCTCGCTTTCTGACGGAGTAAGCTCAGATAATGCTTTGTGTGAGGCTCGGCAGGATGGAAAGCAGACCGGCAATATGACAGTAAGGAGCTCTGCAAGGGAGAACTTTGTCTCAGATAATGATGGTGCATTTTTTGGAAATATGTATCGTGAGATGAACCTTCCGGGAGGACATATCATACTTCTGAATCCTGCAGGAACCGAGGAGTATGAGGCGGACATAGAACAGGCGAGACTTGCTATGGAAGCATTTCCGGGCGGGCTTATGATAGGCGGCGGCATCACTGCTGAAAATGCAGAGCGCTTTCTTGATATGGGCGCGACTCACGTGATCGTGACCTCTTATGTATTTAAGAATGGCAGGATCAATATGGAGCGTCTTGAAAAGCTGCGCAGTGCTGTGGGCAGGGACAGGCTTGTGCTGGATCTGTCCTGCAGAAGGAGAGATTCAGAGGGTTATTATATCGTAACCGACCGCTGGCAGAAGTTCACGGATGTACCACTTAACTTAGAGACACTTGATATGTTCAGTGAGTATTCATCAGAGTTTCTTATCCATGCAGTTGATGTGGAAGGAAAGGCGAGAGGAATAGAGACGCAGGTTGCATCACTTCTGGGAGGCTGGGGAAAGCTTCCTGTAACCTACGCAGGAGGAGTCAGCTCCTTCGAAGACCTTGAAGCCCTGAGAGAGCTTGGGCAGAACAGGCTGGATGTTACCATTGGAAGTGCGCTTTCAATATTTGGCGGAAACATGGATTTCGAAGAAGTAGTCAGATATCTTGCTGAAGCATAATAGAAGCATGATAAATGAAGAGGTTATGGATCGCCTCGAAACCGATTATCGATCGGTCAAAAAATCCACAATAAAAAAACGTATCAGATACGTATATCTGATATGGCTTTGTATAATTCCCGTCCCGCGGGCGTCAAGAAGGCCGCAGGATGGTTGATATTATAACACACACACTTAAAAGTATAGCTGCGTTAAAACTTCCATCCGGAGGCGTATTTACGATGGCTGTACGAAGGGAAAAATGGGAGGTAAGGATGGCTAGATTCAGGAAATTTGCTGCAGTAACACTTGCGGCGGCGATGACTCTTTCTATGGCAGCCTGCGGAAACAAGGATGACGATAAGAAGAGCACGGAAAACACAACAGCCGTAACCGAAAGTACCGCAGACAGTACAGAGCCTACAACGGCAGACAACACAGGAGACACAACCACGACTGAGGCACCGGGCGAGGACGTTGTGCTCGAAGATGACTCACCGTATTATGAAACTGTCGAGATCGTCAAGCTCGAGGACGGCATGGAGGTAGTTGATGTCGATTTCGAGGATAACAAGGAGGACGGCTTCACAACCTACACAAACGGTGGTTCCTTCACACTTGGTGTTAAGGAGAGACAGCTTGTTGCACACATTAGTAGAGTGGGCACCAAGGATTACGCAAACCAGATATACTGGGATGGTTTTTCGCTCAGCAAGGGCGCTGTTTATACTTATTCCTTTGACGCGAAGAGTGATATTCCAAGAAAGATTGAGTGGAGACTCCAGATGAACGGCGGAGATTTCCACAAATACGCAGGAGATTATATCGATATCGGTACTGAATATCAGACATATTCCTTCGATATAGAGATGGATGATGATTCGGATCCGGCTCCTAGACTTGTATTTAATATGGGTCTTATGGAGGATATGGATGGCGATCCGGGCGAGCATAACATCTATTATGATAACGTAAAGCTTACGGTTAAGGACGCAACAAATGCTCAGGAGATCGAGCCGCTTCCTGAACCACCTAGAATGAATACCTCACAGATCGGTTACAGACCTGACGATGTGAAGTCAGTAACTATATCTTCAAAGGTGATAAATACATTCTATGTTAAGAATGCAGAGACTGATGAGGTTGTTTACGAAGGCAAGTTCGATGAGCCAATCGATGACAGAGATACAAGAAACTGGCTGAGACTGGGTGACTTCTCAGAGGTTACAGAGCCGGGTACATATTATATCGAGTCAGGCAGCAACAGAACCTACAATTTCGTCATCGGAGATGGTATTTATGATGACGTTTACGGCGCAGTTGTACGTATGCTCTATCTTCAGAGATGCGGCTGCGAGCTTGACAAAAATATAGCAGGTGACTTTGCTCACGAGGCATGTCACACAGGACTGGCAACCGTTTATGGCGGAACCGAGCAGAAGGATGTCAGCGGCGGCTGGCACGATGCAGGTGACTACGGACGTTACGTGGTTGCAGGTGCTAAGACAGTTGAAGACCTTATCCTTGCTTACGAGGATAACGGCGAGGTAAATGATAACTTCGGTATCCCTGAAAGCGGAAACGGTGTGCCTGACGTTCTTGACGAGGCACGTTATGAGCTTGAGTGGATGCTCAAGATGCAGGACGAGGCAACAGGCGGTGTTTATCATAAGGTTACCTGCCTCAACTTCCCTGAGACAGTTCTTGCAGTTGAAGAGACAGAAGAGCTCTATCTTGCTCCTATTTCATACGCCGCAACAGGCGATTTCGTAGCAGTTATGTGCGACGCTTCAAGAGTTTACGCAGACTACGACAAGGAGTTTGCCGACAAGTGTCTCGAGGCTGCAAAGAAGGCATGGACCTACATCGATGACGGCGAGAAGCACGCAGGCTACACAAACCCTGAAGAGATCGTTACCGGTGAATACGGCGACAAGAGTATTTTCGATGAGCAGTTCTGGGCAGCGGTTTCTCTCTACAGAGCAACAAATGATGAGGTTTACAGACAGGCAGTCAATGATTACTACAAGGACTTCATGAGAGAAGGCCTCGGCTGGGCTGATGTTGTAACCTATGCTTACTACTCACTTGCTCAGTGCGATCCTACAGGTATCGAGGACGTACTTGAGAAAACAAATACAGCACTCTTCGCAAAGGCTGATGACATCGTGAAGAGAGCAGAGAATAATAATTACTTCATGGCAGTAAGCGGCAACTACGTATGGGGAAGCAATATGACCGTTGCAAATAACGGCATGATCCTTCTCTTCGCAGCAAGGCTTACAGGCGATGAGGAGAAGGTTGAGCAGTATACGCTTCTTGCAAAGCGCCAGCTGGATTACCTCTTCGGTTATAATTCACTTGGCTACTGCTTCGTAACGGGCTACGGTTCATTCTCACCACAGCATCCGCACCACAGACCTTCACAGGTTCTCGGGAAGGCTATGCCTGGTATGCTTGCAGGCGGACCAAATGCAAACCTTGAGGATTCGTACGCTAAGGCTGTACTTTATAAGTCAGCTCCTGCAAGATGCTATGCTGATAACGAGCAGGCATTCTCGCTTAATGAAGTAACTATTTACTGGAATTCACCACTTATCTATCTCCTGGCGAGATTCCACTAAATATAAGCAGTGCCTGACGGTTTGGACAGGCATCTGACCGGAAAATAATAATCCGTCAACAATAAATCTCCACCGGTGAAAACATACACCGGTGGAGGATTACTGTAAAGATAAAATATTATTCATATATACATGAATCCGGAAGCAGAGCAGCGATACGTTTTGCTGAGCTGAACATCGATACGTTTCACCGGGTGCATGTATATGTGAATAAAAAAGTATTTAAGGAACAGGGTATAAAATGATAGCGAAGATCAAACTACTATTTAAGGACGAGAAGATAAGGTATCTCTTTGCGGGCGGCTGCACCACCTGCGTAAATATAATCACATTCTTCCTGTTGAGACATCTGACAGGGCTCGACAGGAATGTCTGCAACTTCATCGCAATATGTCTTGCGATCTGCTTTGCCTACTTTGCGGCAAAGTTCTTTGTATTTAATTTTAAGCAAAACAGTGTGCAGGGAGTTATTCTGGAGATCTTCCGCTTTGTCGGAGCCAGACTATTCTCGATGCTGGTTGAAATACTCGGCTTCGCCTTCCTGTGTGACAGTCTTCGCTTTAGCGAACTTCCTTCAAAGATATTTATACAGGTCATAGTTGTCGTGCTGAACTATATTTTCAGCAAGATGTTTGTATTTAAGCAGAATAAGAAGGGGGTTCTGGATACTATCCTCGGTAACTGGTCGATCCTTCTTGCCATGCTTATAACTCTGGTTTTCATGATCGTGACCATGATCGTTTCCAAGGTCGGACCTTTCGGCGGCGGCTCATATACCATGGTCGACAGTATGCACCAGTATGTGCCGTTCTTCGCGGATTATAAGGACAAGCTCGTTAATCACGGAAGCATGTTCTTCACCTGGAAGGTCGGCATGGGTGTTAATTTCCAGTCGCTTTTCTTCTATTATCTGGCGTGTCCGCTGAACCTTCTGGTTGCATTCGTAAGTAAGAGCGGCATACCAACCTTTATGACTATCCTTACGGTCCTCAAGATTGTATTTTCTGCGGGAGCCTTCAGCTACTATCTTTCAAGGCATAAGGGCGGTGTTAAAAATACAACGCTGATCACTGCCTTCGGAACCGCATACGCACTTAACAATTACATGCTGGGCTATATGTGGAATGTGGAGTGGCTCGACTGCATCATGGTTCTTCCGCTTATCATCCTCGGCTTCGAGAAGCTGATGGACAAGGGCGATCCGAAGCTTTATTGTCTGTCACTGACATACTGTCTGTGGTGTAATTACTACATCGCATATATGGTATGCCTCTTCCTTGTGCTCTGGTATTTCACCGAGTCCCACGGCGGAGTGAAGAAATTCTTCTCACATATCATCAGATTTGCAGGCTATTCAATACTTGCCGGAGCCATGACGGCGGTTTCGCTGCTGACTGCATATATGGGCATCATGCAGACGGCGGCCGGTAAGATGGAGCTTCCGAAGTGGACCTGGTATCAGAACATCAAGGAGCTTCTGAAGGCTCATCTGATATTTACGAATCCGATCAAGATGAATGTATTCGACGGCGGCGCAAACCTTTACTGCGGAACCTTCGTCATACTTCTTGCGTTTGTTTATCTTTTCATCGAAAAAGAGAAGCTTGTTCAGAGAATAGGCAAGTTCCTGCTTCTTGCAGTGCTTATCGTAAGCTGCAACAACGAGCTGCTGAACTATATCTGGCACGGCTTCCATAATCAATACGGAATTCCAAACCGTTTTACCTTCCTGTACATGTTCGTGCTTCTGACCATGGCCTACAGGGCGGCCCTCAGGCTGAGGTATATAAGCGGTTATTACATAACCAGTGCGCTGTTTTTGGCTGGCGGCTTCTGGAGCTATATCATCTACAGCACCTACGGAGCAGGCAACCAGTCAGGCATCAAGGCTTACATGAAGCCGGAGATCATCTGGACAGTAGTCATCACACTGGGCTGCTACATCCTCTTCATGCTGAGGCGCACGGGACTTAAGAAATCGAAAATACTGACAGTTGTGATGTCGATCGCATTTGTCACTGAAATACTTTTTGCGGCGGATCACAGCATGGACTACATCGGCTGCGCAAATGCGGCAAATTCCATGAGGCGTGCGGACGAGATGGAGGACGTTACGGCTGCGGCTCATAAGATGGCCGAGGAAGAGGGCGCTGTATTTTACAGGGAGGATATGATCAATCCATACATCATCGATGAAGCGACGATGAACGGAATGAACAGTATCGGTATCTTCTGCTCAACTGTACGAGGCGAGACGGTTACAGCGACCGGAAAGCTTGGCTTCTACACCGGCGCCAACGAGTATCTGTATTTCGGAGCCTGTCACGGCACAAATATGCTGTTCGGCGTGAGACATATCTACGCCACAAGGGCTGACTATTTCAATCCGGATGAGACAACTCCTCTCATCTATGAAAGCGACGCCAGCAATGTATATAAGAACAATTTCGCGCTTCCTGTAGCATATATGGTAGGCTATAAGGTGGCTTCGATCGATCTTCTGCACAGCAGAGATATAAGCAACGTAAATGAGCTTGTTGCAGGCGCGGCAGATAATGATCAGGAGCTCTACAAGGACAAGCATTTTGATATGACAGCTTCCGGCGAGAAGGCTAAAGCATGGGTTGACGGCTACACAAGCGATCTTGTGGGTTATGCTGCGGACGGAAGCGGCAAGCCTATCGTAAAGGCATCCTTCGTAGTTGATAAGGATGGCAGATATGTTGTTGATATAATCGCAAATAATGTTTATAAGGTCAGATACAGAAAGAATGATGTTCAGACCGGCTACGACCGTTATCAGAGCCAGATATTCGATCTCGGCGAGCTGAAGGCCGGCGATAAGGTTGAGCTGTGTGTTGAGTTTAATGACAGCTATTCAAAGAACGGCTCAGTAAGATTCGATTATGCAGAGCTTGATAAGGTTGTTCTTGCAAATGATTATGCAAAGCTTTCAGAGCATGCCATCGATCTCTCGGAGGCTAAGGACGGTTATCTTAAGGGTACGATCGATGCCGGCGAGGGTGGAACGATGTTTATCGCAGTTCCTTATGACGAGGGCTGGAGTGCATATGTTGACGGCAGGAAGGTGAAGATAAATAAGGTTCAGACAGCCTTTATGGGCATCGAGCTTTCTGCAGGAACACACGACATCGAGCTGAAATACACTGCTCCGGGCTTCTGGCCGGGCATGCTGCTCACGATGGCAGCGTGGGGTGTATTTGTATTTCTCCTTATGAGCAATAAGGCACGAAACGAGAGGAAGAAGAAGCGTAAGAAGCTTTACAAAGCACCGGCTGCCAAGGGTGATGACGACGGCGAGCAGGACTCGGAAGATGATAGTCAGGCAGAAGATGATGACGATTTCGACGAGTATGAGGAAGCCGGTCCTGAAGATGACGACGATTTCGACGAATATGAGGAAGCTGACCCGGAAGACGACGAAGATGCCGAGCTCGACAGAGAGATCGCTCTGGGGAACAGCATACTCGCAAGAATGAAAGAGATTAAGAACGAGAATCAGTCATAAAATAAGTCATAAAAGATGAATTGACTGATTGACCGTATGATTGATTTATAGTAAACTATTTTGTGGAATGGTCGTAAGGCTAAACCCAATATATAGAAAAACAGACCCGGAAAAGGTCTGAGGGATATAAGTCCGAAAAAAGCAAAAAACTAATGATGCAAAAGGATAGAGAGGGGTAAGGTAATGGAGAAATTAAAGGAGCTGGATAACCAGCAGCTGGCGATAGCGACCGCAGTGGCAATTGGCGCGCTTGGACTGGTAGGTATTGTTGTGGGGAATAATGTAGTCGGGATCATAATGCTCGTGCTGCAGCTGGGAATCGCATATGTGGCGATAAGCAGTATTAAAGGGAAGAAGTCATCAGGAAATAAGAATGACAAATACAGAAAGCTTTTCATGAACCTTCCAATCGGCTTTGCACAGGCTAAGATCATTACAGATCATGCAGGTGCGGTAGTTGGTTATCAGATGGTAGATGCCAACGAGAAGTTTGGAACGTATTTTAACCTTGATCAGCCGGATTATCAGGACAAGATACTCGGTGAAAGCAATATCGAGGTTCTGCAGGACATTAACGCATGGTTCAGCGCATATAACAATTCCGGCACCAGAGAGGGTGACCTCATGGATGTTGAGATCACGATGGAGAAGCTTGGCAAGACTTTCAATACAGTTATGTACAAGTCAGAAGCTGATCACATCAACATGGTAGTCATCGATGTAACAGAGCAGAAGGAAACTGAGGCTAAGCTCAGCAAGGCTATCGACGATGCAAATGCAGCTTACAAGACTCAGGCTGAGTTCCTTGCAAATATGAGCCACGAGATCAGAACACCTATCAACGGTATTCTCGGTATGATCCAGCTTACACTTATGGCTGAAGATCTTCAGGCTGATTACAGAGACAACCTCATCACAGCCAAGAACTGTGCTGACAACCTCCTCAGACTTATCAATGATATCCTTGATATCAGTAAGCTCGAGGCCGGAAAATACAAGATCAAGGAAGAGATCTGCGACATCAAGGCAGCTATCGAGGAGACAGTTGCAGCTCACTATCCGGCAGCAGACAACAAGGCTATCTCACTTGACCTTAACTTTGGTAACAATATTCCTAAGCTCGTCAGAGCAGACGGACAGCGTATACAGCAGGTACTTAACTGCCTCCTTTCAAATGCCATCAAGTTTACATCTGAAGGCGGCGTAAGAGTTAAGATCGCGGCACTTGATGATACAGCAGACACAGTTAAGCTTCGTATAGCAGTTGCCGACACAGGTATCGGTATCTCAGAAGCAAATATGACCAAGCTTTTCATCAGATTCTCGCAGGTTGACGGTTCCGACACGAGAAAATACGGCGGTTCCGGTCTCGGCCTTGTAATCAGTAAGCAGATCACAGAGCTTATGAACGGTACTATCACCGTACAGAGTAAGGAAGGAATCGGTTCGACCTTCATCGCAGAGATTCCTCTTAAGATCGTTAAGGCTGCTGAGGTTGAGGAGAAGAAGGACGAGGAGAAGGATTCTGCGGCTGTATTTTCTATCACAAATAACGGCAAGAACGCAAGGATCCTTGTTGCAGAGGATGAGCCGGTCAACCAGCAGGTTATCGGAAAACTCCTCGGTATGGCAGGCTTCTCATATGATATCGCTGAGAACGGCGAGAAGGCTATCGAGCTCTTCAAGCAGAAATCCTACGACGCAGCCCTCTTCGATGTTCAGATGCCGGTTATGGACGGTATCGCGGCTACTCAGGAGATCAGAAAGCTTGAGCAGAGAGATCATAAGAAGAGACTTCCTATCATCGCGGTTACCGCAAGAGCGATGTTTGGCGATAAGGAGCGTATCATAGAGAATCAGCTTGATGATTATATTGCAAAGCCATACAACTTAAATACGGTTGTTGATACACTTAATAAGTATATTGAGAAGAACTAATACCCGGTGGTCGGGATGATGAAAAGTCTGGATCGGTGTATCGATCGGTTGGATTCAAAAAGAGCAACAGATTGTTTCGTCATAATAAATAAAGTCATTATATGAATATGCATAAAAAAGCATCGGACATTGACGTCCGGTGCTTTTTTGGTGCGGTTTTTGGCGGCCAAACGGTCAGAGTCGGGCGCGTCGGCAGGTGACTTGGGATTGAAAATACAGGGAGCGAGGACCTCGGAAGGACTGTTTTGTGCGGCCTTACGGGGCTTTTTTCGTTTGACCGTTTGTGAAGGAGCTTTGTTTTGTTGCGCAACAGAACGTGTCGCGTGGCGATTTTACCGGCAAGATTTAAAATGCTAAGCTTTCTTCATCAACAGACCGGCGGGTTTTAAATGGTCTGCTGAAGATCTGATAAGGAAGAGTCAGAGGAAAGGAAGGAAAAATGCATAGGATCGGTATATGTGACAGAGATGAAGGCTTTGCTGTCGGTCTTACGGATTATATCTGCCAGGCGGATGGGGAATACAGTGCGGTTGTATTTTCCGATATGGACTCTGCGGAGGAGTACCTGGCGAAGAATGACCTGGAGCTGATACTCACGGATGACATCAGTGGCTGCCGGATCGCGAGAGGGCATCTTAGCTTTCACAATGTCAGATGCATATATCTTTCCAATCGAAGGATCGACGGTGAAGGCGTATTCACGGCACAGGACAGCATCAGAAGAGGTGACATGGTTGTGAGAAGCGCTGATACAGTGTTTAAGTATCAGAAGCTTGGAGCAATCTTCGATGAGATCAGGAAGATAACCGTATTCAGCCCTCCTGTTATTAGTTCTAAAAGAGTTGAAGCGGTATTTTCGCCTCTCGGGAGATGCGGATGCACTACTCTTGCGATGGCGCTCACCGGTGTTTTGGCCGGCAGGGGAGTTTATGTCGGGATGGAAAACTATTCGCCGGGCGGCCTTGAAGGAAACGAGATACTTTATCAGATCAAAGAAAGAATACCTGAGTTTGCAGAGACTGTCAGAGGATGTATCAAATCACTCGACGGAATAGAGGCGCTTCGAGCGGGGAGTGTTTATCTGGATCTGAGAAATGTTCAAAAGGATGATATTTGTAGTCTTTCGGACTGTCTGCTGCAGACCGGCAGGTATAGTACGGTTGTTTATGATCTGGGCTCGGCTGTGCTTGAGGATATGGCGCTGCTGGAATGCTTTGACGTGATCTACATGCCTGTCCTCGATGATGAGGTGTCCCAGGGTAAGCTGCGATGCTTTGAGGAGATTCTGAGGAGCCTGGAGCTTAGGGATGTGATGCAGAGGCTCAGAAGGGTTCACGTGCCGGTGGGCTGCAGCGGTGAGGAGATAGCTGTATATGCTCAGAGGCTCAGAGAAGAAGGATGATGTAGTCGTAGAGCTTGGAGAAGATGATTGATTCGGTTAGAGAGTCGGGAGAGGATTCTGGTTCGTTTTTGGAGTGATAGAGTATGCAGGATTCGTTTTGGGAGATAGGAGAAGATGGAAAGCCATAGAGAGAGACTGAAAAGAGAGGTGCTGAGTGGGCTGGATCTTAGCGCGGAGATAGCTGACGAAGAGGTCAGAAGGATGATCGACAGGTGCATCCTGAACGATTCCGGTGCACAGTATATGCCTCTCAGAGAGAAGCTTCAGCTAAAGACGGAACTATACAATTCCATCAGAAAGCTGGATATACTCTCGGATCTTCTTGAGGACGACAGTATATCCGAGATCATGATAAATGGCCCGGATACGATATTTGTTGAGAGAAACGGCGTGATCGAGAGGTCAGGAAAGTGTTTTGAAAGCTCGGAGAAGCTGATGACAGTGCTCCAGCAGATAGTATCATCGGCGAACAGGCTCTTAAATGACACGAATCCTATTGCCGACGTGATACTTCCGGACGGTTCAAGAGTAAATGTTGTCCTTTCCTGCGTATCGCTTGACGGAACGGCTGTGACAATAAGGAAGTTTCCGAAGGAGCGGCTGGATATGGAAAAGCTTATCACGAAGGGAACTCTGGATAGGGTGACGGCGGACTTCCTCAGTCTTCTGGTCAGAGCAGGCTACAACATATTTATTTCAGGCGCGACAAGCTCCGGCAAGACGACCTTCCTGAATGCTTTGTCCGACTTCATCCCGAAGGATGAACGCGTGATAACCATAGAGGATGCCGCGGAGCTTCGGCTCGAGGGTATAGAGAACCTTGTCCGGCTGGAGGTCAGAAATGCAAATGTCGAAGGAAATAACAGCATCACAATAAAGGACCTGATACGCACCAGCCTGCGAATGAGGCCGGATCGTATCATAGTCGGAGAAGTCCGTGACGAGGCTGCAATCGATATGCTTGCAGCTATGAATACCGGACATGATGGCAGCATCTCCACGGGTCATGCTAACTCGGTGAGGGATATGCTGCTCAGGCTGGAATCAATGGTCCTGATGGGCGCGGAGCTTCCCATAAGGGCAATCAGACAGCAGATATCGGCGGCGGTGGATATAGTGGTGCATCTTGGCAGGCTCAGAGACAGGTCGAGAAGAGTATTAGAGATCAGTGAGGTGGTTGGAATGGAAGAGGATGAGATCAGACTGAATACACTTTATTCGTTTGAAGAGGTTTTATGCGAGGACTCTGAAACTTACGGGAAGAATTCCCGGGATGAGAGGAGAAAGGTCAGAGGAAAACTTCGCAGGATAAACGATCTGATGAATGTCCATAAGCTTGAGGCTTCGGGGCTCATCAGTATTTACAGGGAGGGACTGGGATGATAGTAAGCATCCTATTGGTTCCGGCCATCGCATATCTGTTTTACGACTCATGGCTGGGTCTGGTTCCGGGCGCTGTTACAGGAGCGTTCTACTACGTGGAATGGAAGAAGGAAAAGAAGAAAAGTGACAGGCGGAAGACACTTCTGGAGTTTAAGAGTCTGATGAGCGCGGTTGATGCAGCTCTTGAAGGTGGGTATTCTCTCGAAAACGCCTTTATTTTAGCCGAAAGAGATATAGGAGAGCTTTACGGGAGAAAATGCAGATTACTGGCGCGGCTCAGGATAATGAACAGAAGGATTTCACTTCATGAACCTGTGGATAAGGTGCTGTCAGAGCTTGCTGAGGAGGATGGTATTGAGGAAATACGGGCATTTGCAGATGTTATAGGCATCATCAGGAAGACCGGTGGAAATACCATCAGGATCGTCAGGGAGTCGGTCAGGACCATCAGCGAAAGGATAGATGTGGAAAATGATATAGCTGCGATCATAGCCGGCAAGAGGCTGGAGCAGAAGATCATGGTCCTCATGCCCTTCGTTATTATTTTTTATACAAGACTTACCATGGGGCGTTTTATGAGCACTCTGTATGAAGGCGCGGCCGGCAGGATATTTATGACGGTCATGCTTGGTATCGTGTTTATCGCTGACAGAGTGGGAAAGCGTATTACAGATATAGAAGTATAAGAAGAGGTAGATATTATGCTGGAATTTGCACTGATTTTAGGACTCTGTCTGATCAGCCTGGCAATGATAAGCAGGAAATATTTCAGTAAGTATAAGGGAAGAGAGCTTTTTTCAGCAGCGGCGATGCTGCTTACGGAAAAGCTCAGGCGGACTGTAATATTTGACAGGCTGAAGCAGGAAATGCGAAAGTCCGGGACGATGAATGACAGAAGGGCTGAGGAAGAAACGGAGAAGCTTATTTCCGGAGTCATAAGGAAGGGCCTTATGGCGCTGCTGATACTGGATGTATTTGTGATATTTCTGGTGTTGGCAGGAAAGGATGGTGGTGGGACTGAGAAGCTTAGGAGGCCGGAGACCGGTGGAGCGCCGGCTAAGGTGAATCTTACACTGAAGAACGGCAGTAGTGAGGAAAACTTTGAGCTGGAGCTTAGTCCCCGGGAATATGACAGCGAGGAATTCAGGAAGATGGCTGATAAAGCCGCAGACTACCTGGAGAAGACTATTAAGGCTAAAAACCCGGATCTAACGAATGTCATGTATGATCTGAAGCTTCCGAAGACTGATGAAAGCGGTACTCTTACGATAGAGTGGATAAGTGATGACACCCTTGTGATAGGCGGCGACGGAACGGTTTACAGCCGTGAACTAAGCTCGGCGAAGGAGGTCGGGCTGACGGCGGTCATCAAGGACGGTGTTCATGATACCGAGAGAAGCTGGAAGGTCAGAGTCGTGCCGTATTCTGCAAGTGGATGGGTCGAGAAGACCGAGGATAAACTAAAGCTGCTTGAGGAGGAGAGCAGAAATAAAAGTGAGATAGTCCTGCCGGAAAATATAGACGGCGTGACCGTCAGAAGGGACACCGAAGGAGGTATATCTATGGTCTGTAAGATATTTATATTTGGTGTGATCCTGATAGCGGTCTATATGATCCTTCTTGTTAACAGGGTAAAGAAGAAGGGCGATGCAAGGCAGGAGGAGATGCTTCACGACTATTCATTTTTTGTGAGCAGCATAGTGTTGAAGATGAGTTCGGGTCTTTCTATCAGAGAGACCTTCATCAGTATTTACGAGGAAATGAAAAAACATAACAGATCAGGAGGACTGTATGAGGAGCTGCATTTTGTTGTGAACGGGCTGAGGACCGGAAGGGATGAAAGAACGGTTTATTCCGAGATGGGCAGAGGCTCGGGAACGGGAGAATACAGCAGGCTCATGTCGCTGATCGTAAGAAATCTTGAACGCGGCAACTCCAATCTGCTGGAGCTGTTGCAGAAGGAAGAAAAGGATGCGTTTAGTGAGAGAAAACAGAGGGCAAGAAAGAAGGGAGAGGAAGCCTCAGAGAAGCTTCTGATCCCAATGTTTTTACTTCTGGTATGTGTAATCGGGATAGTAATGTTCCCTGCGATCAAGAATTTTTAAGGAGGGATATTATGGAAAAAATGAGTGAGATAACAGTAGATGAAATAATTGAAGACCGTGTCAGATCATCAGATAACAGAGGAGCGATCTCTATCGAGGTTATCCTGATACTGGTTGTTCTTGTGGCGCTGGTGGTCATATTTAAGAGCCAGATCATAAGCCTGGCGAATTCGATATGGAAGAATATCAACAGCGGCGTAAGCAGCTTATTCTGACAGGCTGGCCGGTTCTTAGTTTTATATAAATGCTGTACCTGACAGGAGGAGATGGAATGAAGAGAAGAGAGGGAGGACAAGGCATAAACAGAGGCGCTGTGACCATATTTTTGATACTGCTTATTATGGTCATGCTGACACTATTTACAGCTGTTATTTATGCGGTGCGAGCCAAGTGTGCGAGGGCGAAAGCCGCAGCGGCGCTTTCCGGAGCCATGTCAAGTATCAAGGCTGATTACAACTCCTATATCTTTGAGAATTATCATCTTCTCCTGTTTGATAAAACATATTACGGCAAGGGTGACGGCGAAACTGAAAGACTTATCATGGCCTATCTTGAGGATAGTCTCGGAGAAGGCTATGAGGTGAAGGATGTTGTGATGTCTGCCGTAAATACAATGTTAAATAATGACTGTGCCGCATTGGGCAACCAGATAGCTGATTATATGAAATACTCTCTTATAGAAACGGCGGCGGACAAGGTTATTGAGAAAATCTCCGGGCAGGAGGATATTGACGAACTGGTCGGAGAGGATGAACTAAGCCGGATAGATGAAGAGACAGCGGCAGGGCTTACAGCTACAAACGGAGAAGGGGAAGACTTTAATTCCGTGAAGGAGGCAGCTGAGGAATATCTAAGGGAGCATCCCGAAGCTGCAGAATACAGCGAAGATAAAGAGGATCCGAGGCTGTCGACAAGTACAGTCAGTACGTTACTTATTTCGGCGCTATTCTTGCCGGAGAATGTTGAATTTAGTGAGAATATCGTAGATCTTGACGAGGTGCCATCCATCAAGAAGCTTCTGGCAACGTATTTCAGCGACTCTGAGATAGATACGAGCTTTAAGAGCTATGGGGCATTATCAGGTGACCTTACAGGTATGAATGGCTGGGGCGATGATCTGAAGAATTATGCGGCAATAATCGCCTATGACAGCGAGGTTTTTAAGTGCCTCAGAGATCAGAGGGATAAGGAAACCTATCTGAATATGGAAAGGGAGTATCTGATATGTGGTGAGGCACGTGATCCGGAGAACTATGTTGGAACGGTCAGAAAGCTGATCAAGCTCAGGCTGGGCTTCAACTTTGCATATATCATAACCGATGCGTCGAAGATGGCAAGAGTTTCTGCGCTTGCTACCACTCTTACATGGTGGGCGCCTTATCTTCAGCCACTTGTCAAATACCTTCTTGCAGGCTGCTGGTCATATGTTGAAAGCTGCGCCGATGCGAGATTCCTTGTGGAAGGACATAAGATCCCGCTTGTAAAAAAAGCAGAGGACTGGGCAACGGATCTTTATGGAATAAATAAGCTGATGAGTGTGGCGAAGGCAGGAGGTGATGACGAGAGAGGGCTTGATTATGAAGACTATCTGATGATACTTATGGCGCTTCAGGGAGACAAGCTGTATTACAGAACGGCCGACCTTATCGAGCTGAATACAAGGCAGTTTTATCCGGACTTCCGGATGGAAAATGCAGCGGTTGAGTTTGCTGTCGATGCGACTATTAATTACGGCGATACGGAGATACAGCTGTACAGGGAGGATGGATATTGATTTAAGAAAATGCAATGGGGGTGAATATTGGTTGAGAAAACACAGGTGAAGAAGATGGTATGAACAGAAACATGGATAAAGGATATACGCTGCGGAACGAACACTACGCGAGACAAAATTAATCGAAGGAACATATGCGTTCGCCTCTCCAAAAATCAAACGATTAACAAAGACGATCCCGGTGTTCGTTCCGGAGCGTATATTGTGAATGTGGCAGGAAGAAGGTGATACAGTTGGATACGATGGTTACAGACAGTATTAATCATGAACCGGTGAATAAGTCTGATGAGCCGGAGGAGAAAGATGCTAAGTATTATAGAGGCAGAAAAAAGAATCGTGGTTCGCTTGCATTTGAGGCGGGAATAGTGCTTCCGATCTTCATGCTCTGTATGTACGCATTTATCCTTTTCTGCAGGGTGATAGCTGTAAGGACTGTCGTTTATGAGGCTGCAGCGGTCGAAGCAGCTGAATATCTGGCTGAGTATTCTTATCTGTCAGGCAAGGTTGATGGTATGGAGTATTCAAACCTTCTGATGGCTCAGTCGAAGATTGGTGAATACCTGGATGATCACGAGCTTGTAGAAAAATACATAGCCGGAGGTGTGGATGGTATCAGGCTGATCGGCACCGGGATTCCGGACGAGGACGGCTATATAGACATCTCTGTGTGCTACACGGTCAGGATGTCGGTACCGCTTATAGGAACCTTTGAGAAGACTTACATGGATACAGTCCGGCAGAAGGCATACGTGGGCTATAAAGGAACTGATGAAGAGTATGATGATGCAAATGACATATATGTTTATGTTGCGGAAAATGGTGTGGTATATCATCATTCCAGGGGCTGCTCATATTTGTATCACTATACGACTTATACAAGAAAAAATACGGCTGAGAAGGGCGGTTATGAGCCCTGCTCTTATTGTCATGCCTCGGCAGCCGGGAGCTTTGTATTTATAACCGGAGACGGTGAAAAATACCACAGCAGTCCGAACTGCTCCAGGCTGTTACGAAAGGTCCGTAGAGTTAAGCTGAGTGAGGTCGGAGGTCTTGGAGAATGCCAGAAATGCCATTAAAAGAAGATGCATAAAGCAGTGAAAATTACATTAAATAATCTATGAGGGAATAGATATGAGTATTTTTATGTTTGGAGAAAAGAATGGTAGATGTGATAGAAAGAAGAGTATTAACTTTGAAAATGCCGGTGTGATATCGATAGAAGCATCGGTTGTGATGCTGATAGTGATGGTCATGGTGATGGTCTGTATTTACGGGATGATGTATGTGATGAACTGCGAGACGATAAGGGCATTTATGTATGAGAAGATCTATACAGCGCCGCTGATAAAGAGTAAAGAGTATTTGGCGGAAAGTGCTTCGTCGGGCGATATAGATAGCTTCCTGATGTGGTGTGAGGATTATGGAATGGATGCTGTAGCAGGGGCGGATGGATTATGTATGATAGGTCATATTGACATGAAGGGCGAGACTTATATCGGATGCAGTACGGAGTTTGGGGTGTGTACCGACCGGCTTAGGAGGTGGCAGATGTATGATGATATTGCAGAAGACGCGTTCGGTGAATAACTTCTTTGAAGTGCATGGTATCGACAGCGGTGACAGCCTCCAGATAGAGATGTTACGAAATAACAGTTTTCGGTATCTTGCCGATTGCAGATTCAGGGAAGTGGATAATGGAATGATCATGCTCTGCAAGCTGGATAATATGAGTATCATGTCGAAAAATCTTCAGAGAAGCAGCGTTGAGGTTAGTGAGATCATGAGGTTTTTAACGGATCTTTCGGCATGCATCACTGAGATGAAGGACTATCTACTGAAGCCGGAAAACCTGATAATAGATGCGAATTATATACTCTATGACAGCCAGGAGGGGCATTACAGATTCATCCTCGTTCCCGGCGAAGTGAGGGACTTTTCGCAGCAACTGCGAGGGCTTATGGAGGAGCTCCTTGCAGTGATGGATCACAGCGACCATGAAGAGGTCATGTTTATTTACAGCTTCTTTTCCGGGAATGTGCTGCGGGATAATTTCACTCCCGAGTCATTTCTGAGTGTTATGCAGGGAGTGTCAGGTAAAGGTTTATGTGAGCGTCCGGAAAGTGAATATATAAATATGTCAGGAAGTAATACGTATGATCGTAAAAGTAGCGCAGGTTTGTTAATGACAGATGGATATCAAGGTGATACTGGAGAATCGAAGTATGCCGGCAGAAATCATAATTATGAAGAGGATGAGTGTAAGAATGATATAACAAATGATGGTGGGAAGATAAGGAATATCGGGCTGTACTGTGTAGGCGGTGCGATCGCTTCGATAGGCGTGATAATTGCAATAACCTATGGACTGTCGGGGCTTAAGATAGTGATGGCCGTGGCGGTAGTTTATATAGCGATACTTGTGAACAGGATAATGAAGACCAGAGAGGAAGAGAAGCTGGAGGAGGATATGAGAATTTACGCTTCTGCAACGGAGCCGGTTAATTTCATACGTGATGTGGAAAATATTTATTCAACGTCAAAGAATAGATATGCCAATGATGACCTTAAAAATATATATTCATCGAATGGCGGATATGAGGATCGGGACAGGGGTATATATAGTGGGGTGGTAGAGGAAAATTATGAGACAGGAGTAATTATGGATACTGCGTTTTCGGTGCAGGAACCGGCTTGGAAACCTATAACAAGGCTGGTGCCGGTGGATCTGAGTCTAATAGGGATGGAAGGGCAGATACTGCTTCCTGAAGATAAACTGGTTGTGGGCAGAACCTCAGAAGAGGTTGATTATTGTCTGGCTGTTCCGGGGATAAGCAGACGCCACGCGGAGATAATAAAAAAAGGCTCGGGATATGTGATAAACGACCTGAATTCGACAAATGGCACATACGTCAATTCAGTACGTATCACTTCTCCGACCTGGCTCTGTTACGGCGACATCGTCAGCTTCGCAACAGTTGATTTCTATTGTGTGTAAACTAGACGGAATGCAGGTATTATACGCTGCAACCACATGCGATGAGGATTATGAATGCGTGTGAATAAATATCAAAAAAAGAGGCCGGTTAAACCAGCCTCTTGATAACATATGTTCCGTTGTTGATCTTTTCGATGATCTGATCGAGCGGCATCGGTTTGCCAAAGTAGTAACCCTGGAGTCTTCCGCAGCCGACTCTTGCAAGGAAATCAGCCTCTTCTTCGGTCTCAACACCCTCGGTAAGTGAATACATTCCAAGGCTTGATGCGAGGTCGATTATCATATTGAGGATGATCTTGGACTTCTCGTTTGAATCGAAGCTTGAAAGGAATTTCATATCGATCTTCAGGACGTCAAAGCTGTAATCCTTCAGAACGTTAAGTGATGAATACCCTGAGCCGAAATCGTCGAGCCACAGTGAGAAGCCGTCTTCCTTAAGCTTATTCATTGATGACTGGAGGACACCCATATCATCAGTCAGGGCGCTTTCAGTTATCTCTATATGCAGATCGTGTTTGTTAACCTTGTATTTTTCAACGAGCTCTTCAAGGACTGTAGCTGTGTCCATGAGCTCAAAGTCGAGCCTTGAGAAGTTGAGTGATACCGGGATAGGATGCATTCCCTGGGAGCTGACATTCTGAATATCCCTGCATACTGTTTCCCATATACATTTGTCGAGCTTGTGTATCTGGCGGTACTCCTCGAGAACCGGAATAAAGTCGGCAGGTGAGAGGAAACCGTATTTTGGATCGTCCCATCTTGCAAGTGCTTCACATCCGCAGAGGGTGTGGCTTTCGGACCATACAACCGGCTGGTAATAAACCTTGATATAGCCTTTTTCGATTGCATTGTCGATATTGTTTACGATGTACTGACGCTTATGGAAATCACTGTTGATCTTGCTGTCATATTCCATATAGTGTTTGTCGTATTTATGCTTCAGGAGACTGCAGGCGAATCTTGCACGGTCTATGGCGATACGAGGATCGATCATCTTGCCGGCGGCCTTCATTTCCTGCTCTGAACTGGTGCTCTGAGAGGTGAGGACCGTGCTCTCTGACATTTCGCTTTGTGGTGTGTAGGAGCCAACATTTACATCGATATAGATATCGGTATTGATACTGATGACCTGTTCACGGAGGCTGTTGACCTTCTCGGTGACACCGTCAACATGGGCAAGAACTACGAAGTGATCGTAAGCCTGTCTTGCTACCGGACAGCCTTCGAAGGTTTTTTTGATAAGACGTGCAATCTTCTTGAGGAAGATATTTCCGGCGAGATAACCGAACTGATCGTTGTAATTCTTGAAGTTTTCAATATTGATGAAAAGATATATGCGAGGCTCGGAAGTATTCATCATGACTTCTTCCGCATCCTGAACAAACTGATATATGTTACTGATTCCTGTGAGCTCGTCTTCAACGGCAAGCTTACGAAGATGTTTGTTGGCAGCGACCAGATTCTCATCCTTCTTGGCTTCCGACAATCGCTGTTGATAGATACTGATACTAACCATAGTAAGTGCGATCCAGAAGGTGAGGTAGTTGATCTGATTTGCCTCAAGGATCTTCTGTGCGTAAGGTGAATCATAGGCTTCCATGATCGGTTTCCAGTCCTTGTAGAAATAAGTGAAGGAAACGCTCAGGATTATGATAGAAACGTAAGGCTTCCAGATAAGGAGACATGCTGCATAGATGACCATCGTTACAAAGCAGAGTATCTGTCGCTCTTTTGATACGTCATAGACGGAGGTCTCGATACCGAAACCGAGACAGATAAGCGCAAATATAACATTCAGGAACTGACCGTAGATGGCAGCACTGCGATGGCTGATCGATGAGAAGAAAAACTCAAAAACGAGATATGCGCAGATGAGGATCGTGAGCATGATGAGGTATTTGGACTCATCAAAAAGATCTCCAAAGCTCATATTCTTTCTGACATGTACGAAACGCACAAACATCAGGATATCGAGGAGGAGAAACAGTGATCCGACAACGATACCTGCTATACTCTTTTTGCGTTCCTCTGCATTTTCTCTTACCCTGAACCTTATCGCGAAGGTGAGAGAGATGGCAGCTGATGAAAGCAGTATCAGATAGTTGGTCCAGCCGTCAAAATACTCAAGGAAGGTCAGACCGGGACGCTTATCCACATAGCGGATGAGCATCCAGATTTCAAGCGAAATAACAACGATCGACATATAAATCGCTGTACGTATATTTGTTTCATTCAGATACTGTGTTTCATATTTGGAATTTCGATATAGCCCCAATTCCGTACGGATCCATCTTACAAGTTTTTTCATAGACGGTACCTCACACTTATATAGTTTTCAAAACCCCATTATTAACAAAATACACTTGATCAGATTGATATCTGAATTATTTATTCCCCATCTGTTCCGAAGAAGCCTGTTCCTGATGTCGGATTATAAAGTCCGTAATAAGGGAACGGATTTGGAATATCTTCAATATTCATAGCAAGAGGAGCACCCACCCATGAAAGGAAATCCTCTGACATGCTCTTTGTATCTGCGCCCGGAAGGTATATGGTATATACAGCATTCGGGTCGGTTTCTATACCGTAAGGCGGTGACGCAATGTAACGTGTTCCATCTTCGATCCATTCCTGACCGGCATCAAATTCCATCTTGAGGTTGGATATCTTGGCGGTATATGTATGCTCATCAATCTTGGTTACGTCAGTAAAAGTTCCGTAGTACTGGCAGATATAGAAGGTTCCGTTAGGATAGTCATCGCCGGTCTCACCAAAGTTGGTATCATAGTAAGTTCCGACGAAGTTTCCGTCTTCACCAATTTCGAGGACTGATCCCCAGCCGCCTGCACCGCTTGAGAAATAAAGCGTTGGGAAGTCTTCGAAGAATCCTTTGCCGTCAGCATCGATTCCGTCATTATTACCGTTTGAATTGTTGTTTGTATTATTTCCGTCCGGATCTACAAAGTTGCCGTTCTGTGATGCACCGCCTGTTTCAAGCATAGCGCATGCATTATCATAATTCATGAAGATAGCGCCGTTATCTCTTACAGCATCAACAAGTTCGGTATTATCAAGATGACCGCTGTAGAGGATGACCTCGTTTACATTGTCGTAAATATCGGTTATAGCTACGAGATACTCATTCTGGGCAACATCTGTACCATCAATTCTGTAGTAGACCTCATTTTGGCCTGTCTGCTCATCATAGTAACGGTCGATAACATATTCGTGAACCTTTGTGAACGGATATGTTTCAAAGGAAAGCTCGCTGATAGAGTTTGTCCAGTTCTGGTCACCGTATGATCTGTAAAGGAAGAGGTGGTTATTGCCCTTAACCTTGAAGAGACAATAGCTTGGAGCACCGCCTGCCTGAACATCGATGTATTCGTCATAGATCTGTACGGCATCGCTGTCTATAAAGGTGTAGATGCTGAGCCTTGCAGTTTCTGCTCTGTCCGAATAAATATAGAGAAGATCACGAACTCCGCTTCCGGTAACATCGGAAAATGCGATAGGATGTGGCTCCTTGTCGGCCGGGATGATATCGCCGTTCAGAACATCTCTGAACTGGAAATCATATGCCTTAATAACGTCGGCGTGTTCCTTAAGGACGTTAAGATAAGCCTTACAAACCTCATCATTCACAGTGACATTCTGGTTCGAACTGCCGTTAAGACCGTTTGGATCAATCTGATTCATGCCTAAAGAATTACCGTTAAAACCGGTTCCGTTCATGTTAAAGCCGGAGGTATTGATGCCGTTACCTGTGTTGAGCCCGTTCTGTGTTGTGGCCTCAGTGGTGGCTGTTGATGCCTCGGTATCAATGGTAGTCAGCTCTGTGGATGTACCTGAAGAAGCCTCTGTGCTGACTGTTGTGTCACTTTTTGCCTCATCCTTTTTGTTGTCTTTTTTACCGCAGGCTGTCATACCCATGATCAGCATGGTGGATAAAAATAAATACTTAAATCTGTTCTTTCTCATAGTCCTACCCTCACTCTTTTTAATCGAAATCTATATCGGATCATAAAGATCATCATAACGTGATCTGAAGGGGTGTCTCACAGGTCAAACAGTATGAGTAATAAAGAGAAACTCCCACTTAACACTTTACCATATCAGCGAAATAATGGCAAATATTTTGACATATATATCGGCTGTGTTGTAAAATATGTCTCAGCTTATTTCGAGGAGGATTTTTTTATGGAAAAAAGCATACCTTACAAGATATATCTTGAGGAAAGTGAGATGCCAAAGGCTTGGTATAATGTGAGATCGGATATGAAGAATAAACCGGCTCCGCTTATCAATCCGGGCACACTTCAGCCGATGACCGCGGAGGAGCTTGCGGGGGTATTTTGCGACGAGCTCATCGCTCAGGAGCTGGACGACACAACACAGTACATCCCTATCCCGGAGGAGATCCTGGGCTTCTACAAGATGTACCGTCCGTCACCGCTTGTCAGAGCTTACTGCCTTGAGGAAAAACTCAAGACACCGGCTAAGATCTACTACAAATTTGAGGGAAATAATACCAGTGGAAGCCACAAGCTTAATTCCGCTATCGCTCAGGCTTATTATGCTAAGAAGCAGGGACTTAAGGGCGTGACTACAGAGACCGGTGCAGGTCAGTGGGGAACAGCGCTCTCAATGGCATGCGCATATCTCGGACTTGACTGCAAGGTTTATATGGTTAAGGTTTCATATGAGCAGAAGCCTTTCAGGAGAGAGGTTATGCGTACCTACGGTGCGACAGTTACACCTTCTCCAAGTGATACGACAGAGATCGGAAGAAAGATACTTGCCGAGCATCCGGGAACAACAGGAAGCCTTGGCTGCGCTATTTCCGAGGCGGTTGAAGCAGAGCTGAAGCTCGACGGCTACAAATACGTTCTCGGCAGCGTTCTTAACCAGGTTCTTCTTCATCAGACAGTTATCGGTCTCGAGACCAAGGCTGCTCTTGATAAATACGGTATCAAGGCTGACATGATCATCGGCTGCGCAGGAGGCGGTTCAAACCTCGGTGGCCTTGTATCTCCATTTGTCGGCGAGATGCTCCGTGGTGAGAATAATTATCAGATAATCGCAGTTGAGCCGGCTTCATGCCCAAGCTTCACAAGAGGTAAGTTTGCTTACGACTTCTGCGATACAGGAAAGGTTTGTCCACTTGCGAAGATGTACACACTCGGAAGCAATTTCATCCCATCGGCAAACCATGCAGGAGGTCTCAGATATCACGGAATGAGCCCAATCCTTTCACAGCTCTACCATGACGGACTCATGGAGGCAAGAAGCGTTGAGCAGACAGCTGTATTTGAGGCTGCTACACAGTTTGCAAGAGTTGAAGGTATCCTTCCGGCACCTGAATCAAGCCATGCAATCCGCGTTGCCATCGATGAGGCAATCAAGTGCAGGGAAACAGGTGAAGAGAAGACCATCGTATTCGGTCTTACCGGAACAGGCTACTTCGATATGGTTGCATATGAGAAGTTTAATAACGGTGAAATGAGCGATTATATCCCTACAGACGAAGAGCTCCAGAAGAGCTTCGATACTCTTCCTAAGGTTGATCTGTAGAATTGTCCTGAGGCTCGTCCGACGGAGCAGGAAGACCGGCTGGGTCGGCGCTCTTAGGTAGAACTGCCGGATCAGCAGTCTGCGTCAGGAGACTAGCTGCTGCAGGAGCAGGGAGCTCCGGGAGTTCAAAAGCGCGTCTTGGTACGATCAGTCTGTCGCAAGCGGTAAGCATACCCGGCAGGAAGAAAAGTATCATGACAAGAGCGCACGCTACACCGATAGAAATTATATGACAGATCTGTCCTGTTGACGGATCTTCGAAAACATAACCCATGATCCATGTGATAAATATCATGATCATGCCGGAAGTAAGGATAGTCCTGATCGAAGCCTTGTAAGCTGAGATCAGGGCTTCTTTCTTTTTGCCCTTTTCCACACGCTTCTCGATGTAGAAGTTTGTAAATACAATAGCGTAATCAATGGTTGCGCCCATAAGTAAACTCTGCACGATGAGAAGTGCGAGATAGTTCATGTCCGCGCCAATCACACTCATCACGAACATTGTGATATAAACCGAACACTGGATCAGGAGAACCAGGATCAGCGGAACAAGGAGATTCCTGAATGTAATAAGGACAACGATAAATATAGCTGCGGCCGTGATCAGAGTGATTTTGTTCATCTCTGACTTAAAGGTCCTCGACATTTCAACAGCCATTGGAGAGCTGCCGATAAGATAGTAGTTACCATCAAGCTTACTCTTACAGAGTTCGTCGAGCTCCTTGGTGAAGTCCATCGATTCGTCCTCGCCGTCAACGAGGATAGTATTCATAACGAAGAGAGAATAGTTCTTACCAACCAGCTGGCTCTTGCCGGAAACAAGCCCGAACTTGACTGCGGTCAGTATCTTGCGCGTATCATCATCGAGGAACATATCGAAGGTTTCTGAGCTGAGTACATGATCGAAAAGCTCCTCAAGAGTCATCTTCCATGAAGACTTGTAATTTCTGTCAGAGAAGCAGAGCTCGTAAACCAGGTCGGTGTATTTTTTTGTTTTCTCATCAACCTGCGGGATAGCGGTTGATGATGGATTTGCTGCGCGGTCAGAAATAAGAAGCAGCATGTAAGCCATCTCCGAAGAAGAATAGGTCTTGTCGGACATGATGCTGTCAACGATGCTCTTATAGAAGACTATTGTGTCCTTGTCCTTCTGGCTGAGTGCACCGGAAAGATTGAGTGCAACAGTTACCTCGGTGCGCTGCAGACCTTCGAGCAGTTCGACTATGCTGATGGTATTTACGCCGAGATATTTCATAAGGAGCTTCAGGCTGTCCTCGCCAACGCCGAACATCTCCGACAGCTCCTTGGAGGTCCTGTCACTTGTGAGAGCGGCCTTGCTGCAGAGAGGACCGAATTCCTTAAGGGCCTTAAGCGATGCCTCGTCCAGCTGTGAAGCATAGAGCGGATTCGAAAGGATCGCGCTGTTAACAAAGCCGATAAACTCCTCGAGAGTAAGCCTCTCGTCGGAACGGCTTGAATAGTGGTCGTAGTAAAGGAAGTGCACCATCTGTGCATCAAGTGTGAAGTCGCCGAGAGGTGACGAACCGCTTTCGGAACCGTCAAGCCCCATCATGCTGCTAATGTATCCAAACATTGTGTCGGCGTCCATTCTGCTGCCGAGGGTATTTGAGTAGGTATTTACGGCGGTAACGCCATCCTTGGCGCTCATGATCTCAACCATGTCTTCCATCTTGTCCTCGTCAGAATTGCTGTAGAGGAGGACGAAGCGGTTGTCGCGCGGGAAGACCTTGTTCACCGCGTCCTGATTAGCCGGCGAACCGTAGGTGATCTTAGCATTTCCCTTGGCGATAAATACACCCGCAAATACAAAAATGAAA
>JAEEGF011443026.1_pt1 | contig 26261 bp, 30 predicted proteins | sample 9134171 | NCBI WGS metagenome assembly JAEEGF01 (sample SAMN16246542, study PRJNA631951) | gut metagenome | biome: gut microbiome; feature: rumen; material: AP-attached | host: Bos | place: Iran: Karaj | collected 2018-10 | reverse complement strand
GCCCTGTCCAGTTGACGGCCATGCAGGCTGGGGTTAAGTAGATGCATCATGCCACTTCAGCCAGGAGGCTGCCATGCTCCCGACAGGCATCCCCGCCCCCATGTTCACGCTTCCCGACCAGGACGGGCGCGAACGCTCTCTGGAAGAATTCAGGGGCCGGAAGGTCGTTCTTTATTTTTATCCCAAAGACAATACCCCGGGCTGCACCAGGCAGGCCTGCGGATTTGCCGAGCGCTTCCCCCGGTTCGACGGAAAGAATGCTGCCGTGATCGGCATCAGCAGGGACAGCGTTGCCTCGCACAAGAGATTCGAGCAGAAATATTCCCTTCCCTTCGTCCTGCTTTCGGACGCTGACCTTGCCGTCATAAAAGCGTATGACGTATGGCACGAGAAGAAGAACTACGGGAAGGTCACCATGGGCGTCGTGCGCACGGCATACCTCATCGACGAGCAGGGCGTCATCCTCAAGGCATTCGGACCGGTCAAGCCAGACGACAACCCCCAGCAGATGCTGGACGCCCTGGGATAGGACAGCGGATCACCAGCCGCATGCCTTGCGCAGGGGGGCGATGGCCTTTGCGAGTCCTTCCAGGGAAAATTCTGCTGTCTGCGCCGTATCGTTTTCCGGCACGACCTGCAGCAGCAGCTTGTTGTGCCTGACAAGCGACTTGAGGAAGGCGACCGCAGAAGGGCGGAAGCACGCCTTGCGGTCGGAGGACACCTCCCACGTCGCTTCCTCTGCCTTTTGCTGGTCGAGGCGTTCCGTGACCTTCAGGTCGTGACTGCCCAGCGGGATATCCCAAATGACATAGGCAAAGGTCTTGTTTTCCGAGCAGCGCATGCACAGGCTGGGCCAGTGGGGGCGCCCATCCCTGTCGATGAAGGGAGCCATGGCGGAAGCAGACAGGAACACATTCTGGCTGTCATCCAGCTTCGATGCATACTGGGATACGAACCATGGCTCCTTCTTAGCCAGCTCCGCGGCTTCTTTTTCTCGCTGGGCAAGCGCGTCATAGCATTCCAGGCGGCGGCTGCCGTCCTCGATCGTAGCGCAGGCTGCCAGATCGGAGGAGAGCCCTTCGGCATGCACGGGCAGAGGCATGGCAAAAACGGCAAGGAAAAGCAGGCAAAGCATACGCATGAGAGATCGCTCCTTGGCTTCTGCCTGGATCATAACCGGCATCAGGAGCAGGAGCAAGATTCCTTTTGAAGCCCGGTACGCCGGCAGGGAAAGGAACAAAGGCTGCCTGGAGCCTGCATGAAGATCAGGGGCTCACAGTCCTGCAGGTGCTGCACCTAGAGGTCTTTGGCGTAATAGATGCGCTGGTAGCCCTTTTCGCAGATGCGGTGGCTCTCGGCAAAGCCAAGGTGCGGGTACAGGGCCTGGTTTTCCGTCATGGCTACATTGGTATAAAGGATGATGCGTTCGCAGCCTCGGGCCCTGGCAGCATCCACGGCATATCCAATGAGCATGCGCCCGTAGCCGCGCCCCTGGCAAGCGGGAGATACGGCGACATTGTCGAGCAGGAGGGTGCCGGATCCCGCCGGCAGGAGTATGACAAAGCCCTGGACTTCCCCGCCTACCTCGAGGACGGCAGCGTGGCCATCCCTGATATGGGCGCCATAGTCATCGAGCATGGGGAAGGGCTTCTTTCCCATCCTGGGCACGTACATGGCATAGGCTTCCTGGGCGATGGAAACGATCTTACCGGCATCCCCGGCAGTCGCGGAACGTATGACGGCATGTTCGTCCTGCATGGCCATGGCTCCTCTGGGCTGGGATCGGGAAGAGAAGACCCCATGCAGGTGCCATGGGGTCTCATGCGGAAAGGTCATGCCTTGGTATCGGTGTTCCTGGGACGCCGTTCCCACAGGCGCATCTCGTTCATCTTGTCCCGGCGGCTCTTCGTAAGATCCTTGCATGTGAGGGGGATGCCCTTGGGCAGCTTGAATTTCGCCCTGTACTGGGATGGGGTGAGCCCATGGGTCGCCAGGTGCTTTTTGTTGAGGACCTTGGCTTTTTTACCGCAGCAAAGGCACGTGATGCTTTTATCTGTGATGGATTTTTTGGATACCCGGGGATCGATGGAGTCATCGGCGATCACATCGGCAGCCTTCGGCGAAGGCTGCGCGTTGTCCATGATCCGCAGATTTGCGGCAAGGGAAGCGATCATGCTCACCATTTCGTCTTCCGTCATGACCCTGACGCTGGCTTGGGCCGCAACAAGCTTTTGCGCAGCACCTATATATTCGTCCATATCATCCTCCAAAATGAACTCATTTATTTTTATGTCTTTGATAAAAAAGTGTCAATATCTTTTGTTTCCATGTCTTTTCTTATTTGAGTGATTTTTATTCGCTCAGATACGGTCGATTTTAACCATGAGTTGAAAAAAGATAGATTTTTATTGTTAAATGCCTCTGCCATTTTGCGGGATGATATACACGGGAAAATTGACAAAATGAAGTGGAGATGCCCAAAAGAAGGCCCTGCCGGTCGGCAGGGCCAGGATGTTGCGTCATTCAAAAGGATACCGCAGCACGGGGCTGCGGGCGGCTTTCACCTCGTCCGGCCTGCCGATGGGGCAGCCATGGGGCGCTTCATGGAGGTACTGCGGGTCATCACCGGCTTTGCGGAGGATCTCCAGGAAGATGTCCACAGCTGCGTCAAGGGTCTCCCTGCTCTCTGTTTCCGTGGGTTCGACCATCAGGGCTTCATGGACGATAAGGGGGAAGTACATCGTCGGCGGATGGATGCCGTAGTCAAGGAGCGACTTGGCAACATCCATGGCGGAGACCCCCGTGTCCTTCTTCAGTTGTTCAAGGGTCATGACGAATTCGTGCATGCAGGGGCTGTCGTAGGCCATGCGGTAGGCGCCGCTGAGCTTCTTCATCATGTACCGGGCGTTGAGCACCGCGCCGGCGGAAGCCTCGGGGATGCCTTCCCTGCCCAGGGTCATGATGTATGTCAGGGCGCGCACGACGACAAGGAAGTTTCCGTAGAAGGAACGCACCTTGCCCATGGATGCCGGAGGATCGGCAAACACCAGCGTGCCGTCGCGCATGACGACGCGCGGGGAGGGCAGGAACTGTTCCAGGGATCTTTTGCAGCCCACGGGACCGCTGCCCGGTCCGCCCCCGCCGTGCGGGGTGGAGAATGTCTTGTGGAGGTTGACATGGACGCAGTCGAACCCCATGTCGCCGGGACGCGCATGCCCCATGACGGCATTGAGGTTCGCCCCGTCATAGTAGCAGAGCCCGCCGGCATCATGGACGATCCTGGTGATCTCCAGGATGTTCGGGTCGAACAGGCCGACGGTGTTGGGATTCGTGAGCATGAGGCCCGCAGTATCCTTGCCGACGGCAGCCCGCAGCGCATCAAGATCCACGCCGCCTTCGGCATTGGAGGGGATGGATACCACCGTGAACCCGGCCATGGCTGCAGAGGCAGGATTGGTGCCGTGGGCGGAATCGGGAACGATGATCCTGGTCCTCTCCCTGTCGCCGCGGGAAAGGTGGTAGCAGCGGATGAGCAGGAGCCCCGTGTACTCGCCATGGGCGCCGGCGGCCGGCTGCATGGTCATGGCATCCATGCCGGTGATCTCGCAGAGCAGCCGCTCTGCGTCGTAAAGCACTTCAAGGCAGCCCTGGGCGCTTTCTGCCGGCTGGAGCGGATGGATGCCCGTGAACCCGGGAAGCGAGGCCGCTGCCTCATCGATCCGGGGATTGTATTTCATGGTGCATGAGCCGAGCGGATAAAAGCCGTCGTTGACGCCGTGGGTCTGCTTGGCCAGTTCGGTATAGTGGCGGCCCAGGTCGACTTCGGAGATCTCGGGCAGCCGTGGGGGCACGGAACGCAACAGGGAAGGGTCCGGAGCGGGAAGGCCTTTTTCCGGGGCGGGGATCAGGGATGCGCCCCTGCCGGGGCGGCTCCGTTCAAAAAGGAGTTTCATGTTCAGCATACCTCCCTGGCGATCGAGATCAGTTTGTCCATGTCGGAACGGCTGTTCATCTCGGTGCAGCACCAGAGCATGTTTCCGTCCAGGGGGAGCCCGGAAAGGATGCCGCTGGCTGCCAGGCGGTCCGAGAGCTTTTGCGTCCCGCAGGGACACGAGGTGAGGAATTCATGGAAAAATTCGCCCTTGTGGACGCGCTTGAAACCGATCTTTTCCAGTTCGCCGGCCAGGTAATGCGCATGGGCATAGCAGCTCGCGGCGGCCTGGTGCAGCCCCTTCGCGCCCATGGCGGCAAGATAGACCGAAACGGTCATGGCGCACAGGGCTTCGTTGGAGCAGATGTTGGACGAGGCCTTTTCGCGGCGTATGTGCTGCTCGCGTGCCTGGAGCGTCAGCACGAAGCAGCGGCGCCCCTGCGCGTCTTCCGTCTGCCCGACGATGCGCCCGGGCAGGCGCCGCATCATGTCTTTCCTGCAGGCGAGGAAGCCGATGTAGGGCCCGCCGAAGGAAAGGGGCATCCCCATGGGCTGTCCTTCGCCCACGGCGACATCTGCTCCGAGTTCGCCGGGGGTCTTGAAGAGCCCCAGGGAAATGGGATTGGCGTTCATGATCAGCTTCGCCCCATGGGCATGGGCGGCGGCAGCCAGTTCTTCAACCGGTTCCAGCAGCCCCCAGTAATTGGGGCTTTGCACGAATACGCTCGCCGCATTCCCGGATCCCAGGGCTTCCTGCACGGCCTGCAGGTCTGCCACGCCGCTGCCGGCAGGGATCTCCGTCACGGGGACGGATCTGCTTTCGCAATACGTTTTGATGACCTGGCGGATCTGCGGATCGACGCTCAGGGGCAGCAGCACGCCGCTGCGCTTGCGCTCTTCGCACATGAAGACCGCCTCGGCAGAGGCCGAAGCGCCGTCGTACATCGATGCGTTGGAAACGTCCATCCCGGTCAGCTCGCATATCTGCGTCTGGTATTCGAAAATGGACTGGAGCACGCCCTGGCTTATCTCTGCCTGGTAGGGAGTGTAGGCGGTGAGGAACTCTTCCTTGGATGTCACGGTGCGTACGATGGCCGGGATATAATGCCAGTACGCCCCTGCACCGCGGAAAATGCTGGCGAAGCGGGTATTCCGGGCGGAGCGTGCGTCCATGGCGCGGCTCACTTCCATCTCGCTCATGCCCTGCGGGATATCCAGCGTTTCCGTGCGCACCTCGGCAGGGATGTGGGAAAACAAGTCGGAAGGTTCCTTAAGCCCCAGCTCGGCGAGCATGGCTTTCCGTTCTTCCGCGGTGCATGGGATGTAGCTGCCCATCTCAGGCTCCTTCTTTGGCGCAGACGGCGGCATATCCGTCGCTGTCGAGGAGGGCGCCGAACGCCGTGGCGTCTTTGACCTTGATCAGCCAGTTGTCGTAGGGGGCGGCGTTGATGAGCCCCGGCTCATCGATCAGCGCGGCATTGACTTCGGCGACCGTGCCGGTGACGGGGCTGAAGACTTCGGAAACCGCCTTGACGGATTCCACGTTGGCAAACGATTTGCCCGCGGTGACCGGATCGCCGGCTTCGGGAAGTTCGGCGAAAACGATGTCGCCCAGTTCGCTCTGGGCAAAGTCGGTGAGGCCGATGACCCACAGGCCGTTTTCTTCCTTGATCCATTCATGCGTGTCTGAATACTTGAGACCGGCAGGGATATTGGACATGATGCACCTCTCTTCGTGCGTTGGTTATGGACGTTTATAGAATGGCATGGGCACGATCTCCGCTGCGGTGAGCTTGCCGCGGATATCCACATCGACGGCGGTGCCTATGCCGCTGTGCCCGGCATCGACCATGGCCATGGCAATGGCCTTGCCCAAAAGGGGAGCATGCGTTCCCGACGTGGTCATCCCTATCTGCGTCCCGTCCAGGAACACCGGCTGGTGCTCCCTGGCGATGCCGCGCCCCTTCATGACGAGGCCGACGCGAACCCGTGACGGAGCCCCTTTCCGGATGAGGGCATCCTTGCCGATGAATTCCTTTTTGGAAAGCTTGACGGCAAACTGCAGGCCGCATTCAAGGGGCGTGATGGATTCGGAAAGCTCATGGCCGTACAGGGGCATGGAGGCTTCGAGGCGGAGCGTATCGCGAGCGCCAAGCCCGCAGGGGATCAGCCCGAAAGCCGAACCTGCTTCGCGCAGGGTGCGCCACAGGTCTTCCGCATGGGCAGACTTCGTATAGATCTCGTAGCCAAGCTCGCCCGTATACCCCGTGCGTGAGATCATGCAGTCCATGCCGTTTATGGTCACGCGGCGTATGGCGGAATAGTATTTTTTGGGTATCTGGTCATCGGGGAGCAGGCTGGCCATGATGGCAGGCGCATTGGGGCCCTGCAGGGCGACTTCGGCAACGGTGTCGGAAATGTCTTCGGCATGGGTCCCCGGAAGCAGGTTGGCGCTCATGTGCGCCCAGTCCTTTTCGCGGTTGGCGGCGTTGACGACGGCAAGATAGCTTTCTTCGCCGAACTTGTAGATGACCAGGTCATCCACGGTCCCGCCATCTTCATAGCACATGGCGCTGTAACGGACGCGGCCTGTCTCCATCCCGGTGAAATCATTGGTGAGCAGGTGATTGAGCGTGTCGAGCGCCCCCGGACCGGAGAAAACGAATTCTCCCATGTGCGATACATCGAAGAGTCCGGCGGCAGAACGGACGGCCATGTGTTCTTTGATCACGCCTGTCCCGTACTGCACGGGGAGCAGGTAGCCGCCGAACGGCACGATCTTTCCGCCTTCTGAAACGTGTACGTCGTAAAGTGGTGTTTTCTTTTCCATGATGACCCTCACTGGTTGGTTTTGTCTAACAGCGCAGGAAAGATATTTCAAGCCTTATTTTTCCGACGGTGCTTTCCTTTGCGCACGGCGTGAAAAAAGCCAGCCGGAGGCTGGCGTAAAGGTGGGGGGCAGCCAGTTCAGGCTTTGATGCCGGCATACTGGTAGCCGGCGGCGGCAACGGCTTTTTTCAGTTCCTCTTCGGGGACGTCGCGGGACAGTTCGAGGAGGGCGCATTTTTTTTCATGGCTGGGAGAAGCCGAAACGACACCGTCGATGGCTTCAAAGGTTTTTTTCATATGTGCTTCGCAATGCGGGCACATCATGCCGTCGATCAAAACGGTTTTCTGCATCATCTGCCTCCAATAGGGTTTCGTGTGCTGGCGGGCCCTGCCTTCATGCGATGCTGCCGGGACAGCCATGGGATCCGCTATGGTGCATGGCCCGGCGCGCGGTCACGCGGCGCGGGCGCACGGTCATTTCGCCTGCGCAGGCTTGCAATGCTCGAGCATGCGCACGAGCGTCTGCCGAGCCGGCGACTTGAGCGATTCATCGATAGTGACAGCTCCTTCTCCCTGTTCCATGCCTTCGAGGGTGGCAAGCAGCTTGGGAAGGGTGATCTTTTCCATGTTCGGACAGGTGGCCTTCACCAGGGGACGGACGTCGAGAGTCCCTGCGAAACGCTTTGTGAGGCGGTTGACAAGGTGGTATTCCGTGCCGATGCAGAGGACCTTTTCCCTGCCGGAGAGGGCGGCCTTTTCGGTCTCCTTGATGAGATAGGCCGTGGAGCCGGCGCCATCGACAAGATCGACCACGTCCGGCGTGCATTCCGGATGGACCAGGACACGGCATCCGGGGTGGGCCCTGCGGAATTCCTGGACGTGGGAGGGGAGCATGCCCAGTGCATGGGTGGGGCAGTAGCCCGGCCAGAGCAGGATGCGGGCCGACCTTGCCTCAGGGCTCTGGAGCGTCTTCCCTGCGATGTCGATGAGGAACTGCTGTGATCCCGGGATGCCAAGCAGGTCCGCCGTGTTCATGCCCAGGTTCTGGTCTGGGAGGAACAGCACGGAGTCAGCACGAGCCAAGGCCCATTCCATCATCCTGACGGCATTGGAAGAAGTGCACACGGCTCCGCCGAAGCGACCGACGACCGCCTTTACCGCCAGGGAGGAATTGACGTAGGCAAGCGGGACGACGCTGCGGCCGGAATCCTTGAGGACAGTGAGGATGCGCTCCACATCGTTCTGCCGTGCCATATTGGCCATGCGGCATCCGGCCTTGTGGTCAGGCAGGTAGACCTGCTGGCCCGGGCGGGCAAGAAGGCAGGCGGATTCCGCCATGAAGAAGACGCCGCAAAACACGATGTGCCGTGCGCTGATATCGGGGATGCGCCTGGCAAGCTCCAGGGAATCTCCGGAAAAATCCACATGGCTGACGATGCTGTCGGTCTGGTAGTGATGCGCCAGGATGACGAGGTCCTTTCCATAGCGCTGGCGGATCTGCTCGATTCGGGCTGAAATATCCTTTTTGCCGGATGGAGTGGGGATCATGGTGTTCCTCCTGCGTCTTGACGGCATGCATCTGGTGAGGCATCAGACATTAATGGCAGAACACGATTTCGTCAATCACGCGCTTGACGCCGGCAGGTCAGGCAGTAAGATGGCGGCATGAACATCGCTCCAGAAAACGCCATCCCTGAACCGCGGATCATCGTTTACCATGACGACAACCTGAAGGTCCTGAGGTCGCTCCCCGAAGGCATCATCGACCTCATCTACATCGATCCCCCCTTCAATACGGGAAAGAAGCGCAACCTCACCCGCATCAGGACAGTCCGTGATGAGCATGGCGACAGGGTGGGGTTCCAGAGCCGGCGCTACAGGACCGTTGCCCTCGGCAGTTCCTCATACGGCGACAGCTATGATGACTACCTGGGGTTCCTCAGGCCCCGCATGGAAGAGGCAAGGCGCCTGCTCGCGCCCGGCGGATCCCTCTTCTTCCATATCGATTACCGCGAGGTGCATTACTGCAAGGTCATGCTGGACGGGATCTTCGGGCGTGATTCGTTCATCAACGAGATCATCTGGTCCTACGATTACGGCGCGCGTTCCAGGTCGCGCTGGTCGCCGAAGCATGACAACATATTATGGTATGCCAAGGATCCCGCCTCCTATACCTTCAACTACGACGACATCGACCGCATCCCCTATTTGGCGCCCAGCCTGGTCGGACCGGAAAAGGCCGCGCGCGGGAAGACCCCCACCGATGTGTGGTGGCATACCATCGTGAGCCCCAACGGCAGGGAAAAGACAGGCTATCCCACCCAGAAGCCGCTTGGCATCATCGACCGCATCGTCAGGGTGCATTCAAGGCCTGGCGACATGCTGATGGATTTTTTTGCCGGGAGCGGCACCCTGGGGGAGGCCGCATTCCGCCGTGGCCGGAACTGCATCCTCATCGATGAGAATCCACAGGCGATAGAGACCATGCGCCGGCGTTTCAGAACCTTTTCCGTCGAGTGGCATGGATGCGGCGGTGGCGCGTCCGGGCAGTGAAGACGGGGATGATGCGCTATCGCGCCATGCCTCCGCCGCTGGCCCCTTTCCAGTATTCCCGGGCAAAGGAGCGCATGGCAGGATGGGCTTTGCGGAAGTGTCCATCCATGACGCCCAAGCCGCCCACCGGGGCTGTCCCGGGCAGCTCGACAAGGGTTTCTCCCCGGATGGCGTGCTTGCGTCCATTTTCCACCATGATCACCTTGAGCGTGTTGGGTGAGACATCTCCCTTGCACCACAGCTCGTAGGACATCCATACCTCGGCCATGCCATCGCCGTCCAGGTCGGTCACCGTCAGGCGGTCCGCCTGATGGCGGACGCCGATGCTGGTGTACTCCGGGCAGTCCTTCACATGGTCTGTGACGCTCCACTGCCTGTCAAAGCCATGGGGAGTGGAGAGGTATCCATAGGCATGCAGGCGTTTCGAGGCAAGGCGGACATCCGGGCTTCCCGGCGCAGTCCGCGTGCTGACATCGCTTTCCGTGAGGACGACGATGTTCTTCCCCGAAGCGTCATCATAGGAAATGACACGCTGCGTGTGTCCTGCATCAGCAGGCAACGAGGGCAGGGGCGTTTCGGATGCCGCTGCGGTTGCTCCGGCATGCCCGAAGAGCAGGAGGATGGCGGCAAGGAAGGCGGCTTTCATGAGGGCTCCGGCAAGGCAGGTCAGGCATCGGCTGTGCTGCTGAGCTGTTCCAGCGCCTCTGGACCGCATCCGGCAAGGCTGTCGACGATGGTGCGGTCGTAGCCGGTGTCCGAAGAGAGCTTCTGCAGGGCTTCGGCGGCGGAAAAGGCCGCCCGGTAGGAGCGCGGGCTGGTCATGGCACAGAAGGATGTCACGACGGCAAGCACACGCGCCGTTTTCAGTATGGCATCGCCCTTCAGTCCGGCGGGCCTGCCTGTGCCGTCCATGCGCTCGTTGCTCTGGCCGAGCGTTTCGGAAACGGGGAGGCGGAAATCAAAGTTTTGGATCATATGGCTCGCCATGGCATTGGCCTGGGCTATGCGCGCTTTTTCTTCATCGGTGAGCTTTCCCTGCTTGGTCACGAGTTCACGGGGTATGAAAAGCTTGCTGATGCTTTGCAGGCGCGCTGCGATGCTCAGCGTCTGGATCTCATCGGGCGAGAGCGCGAGCGGCGTGCGGAGGAGGTCGATGACGGCAAGCATTTTCTGCGTCTGGCCGCGGAAGCCCTTATCCACGCTTTCCATGGCGCAGGCAAAGACGTCAAGCAGGCTTTCCACGCGGCGCTTCTGCTCCATGGCGCGCTGCCTGAACACCGTGATGTCGGTGAACTGGATGACGGCAAGGGCGTCCGCCCCCTTTTTCCTTTCCGGGACATAGGGGAACAGGGCGACGCGGTAGAGGCGCTTTTCATCGTTTTGCTGCATCGTCGTTTCGATGGTGGCGGGCTTGCGGTCGGCGATGACTTCCCTGGTCTTGTCGAGGATGCCGGTGGCTGCGTCACCGGGGATGATGGCAGACAGGGGGACGCGTTCCCAGTCAGCCCCGGGGAACTGCTTGTTCTTATACAGGACCGTCCCGCCGGGCTCAACGAGGACGATGCCGTTTTCCACAGAGCTGTTGATGCTTTCCAGCAGGAAGCTGTGGTGCGAGATCCTCCGGTTCAGCCTGGATTCATTGGCAGCCATCTCGGCGAAATACAGGGCGAGCGCCAGCATCAGCAGGGCGGCTATGGCCGTGATGGCGTAGATCAGGACGTTCCATTTTGCTTTTGCTTCGCGCCCTTCGATGATGTCCTTGGCGATGGATGCGCGGAGGAAACCCTCTGCGGGATCGCTGACAGCCGCGTACATGCAGAGATCAGTGCCGTTCTCCTCGATGAAGCTGTCCACGGGAAAGGCAGCGGAGCCGCCAGGCTGGAACCGCACGTTGCCGCCGGAAAGGGTGAGCCTGCCCGAGGAAGTGAGCAAGGCATACTGCATGGAGTTGTGCGTCTCGCTGGACAAGACCTTGGCAAATCCGTTGTCGAGGGGGATGTCAAGGAGGAGGTAGGCGCCGGCCCGTTCGTCGTCATCCACGGGAAAAACGGCTGTCACCGTCCTTGCGTACGCGCTGCCGTTCTCCTCAGAGCAGGAAATGATGCGGAAGCTGCCCGACCCCTTGAGGAACGCTTTGTCCACGTCAAGAGGCTCGCCGAGGAGCGGGCGACCATCGGGAAGGAGCAGCGCGGCGTTGCGTATCCCATGCATGCGCGCCACATCGCTGAGCACGTCACCGAGGTAATGGTAGAATTCGCTTTCCTGGGAATCCGTCTCTTTTTTCAAGGCTTCGAAGCGCGCGATGCCGCTTTCTGTGGAAGCGTAGTCGGAAAGGAATACCCGGAAGAGGTTTTCCTGGGCGATGGAGGAAATGACTGCCTGGGTCGAAGACCGCCATTCAGCGAGGCGGGCATTGAGCAGGACAAGTTCTTCCCTGCAGGTGTCTGCCGTTTCCTTGAGGATGGACGATCGCTTTTCTGAAAGCACCGAGAGGGTGAACGCGATGGCTGCGGCAACGAGGAGCGTTGTGCAGGCAAAAAGCCAGAGGAGGCGTTTCTTATGCGATTTTCCCAAAGCAGTGTCGCTATGCATGGTCATCTCCTTGCCCTTCAGAGCTTTTTCCCTTTGATATGCACGAAGGCATTATCCCGGTTCAGGGAATAGGCAGGGACATAATGGGAAAGCCTGTCGTGGCTTACGATGGCGTTGGAAACGTTGTCGAGTATGTAAATGCTGCCGCCTTCTTCAACGGCAAGGACGGCATGGGCGAGTTTTCTCAGTGTGTCTTTGAGCACCACGATGCGCATGGTGCCCACGGGCTGGCCGAGTTCGAGCAGGGTGTAATATTTCACGATGGCATAGTCTTCGCAGTCGCCGCACCGGGCGACGAATTCCGACGGGATGGCCCAGTAATCTTGCTTGCCCCAGTTTTTTATGTCGGTGACATAGGGATAGCGGTTCCAGAAGGTGTTGATGAAGCGGAGCCGCTGCATCCCCGACATCTGCCCGGCCTTGCTGAGCAGTGTCGCCGTGGTCTCGTTCGACCGGAGCTTGAGGGGGGATCCGGCATAAATGCTGCGTGCCCTGTTGCGCTTCTGGACGTCGATCCACTGGCCGAACACTTTCATGGGGCGCTGGAAGGAAACGGTGCCGAAGATCCTGGCGAACGACGCATCTCCTGCTGACGCCGGGAAGGAAAGGCCCAGGCCCACGGCAAGTACGCAGGCAGAAAGCAGGAGGCAGGATGCGATGCGTTTCATGATGATGCCCTGCAGGCTTAAAGTGGTGCAGGAGGGCACGTCAGTCCTGCTCAGCTTCAAATTGCCTGATGGCAGCCATCGCCGCACGGTATTTTTCATCCAGCGCAGCGATATGGGCGGAAAGCTCGCCATCGGTCATTTTCCTCTCTTTTCCGGGGCGGAATTCTTCGGCGATGGCGCTTGACATGGAGGAGAGCTCGAGCAGCCCGAGGTTGGCATAGACGCCTTTCATGCTGTGGGCGGCTTCGAAGATCCCGCGGGCATCGTCATGGGCATAGGCTTCCATGAGCCTGCCGCAGGATCCGTCTGAAAGCAGCCGTATGATGAATTTGCTGATGAGCGTATCCATGGGCAGGATCCGCCTGGCTGCTTCATAACTGCCGCCTATGCGGCCGTATAATTCCTGGAGCGTCATGTCATCCTCTCCTGATCGTTTTAAGGATCACGTTTTCATTCCTTCCTCCATCTCTAATCACCTTTCGGAAAAAAGTCCATCATGAGGTCGCGGATCGCTTCCGGAGGGATGCAAGGCAGCAAGGCAGGCACATGGGGCTACTGCGGCAGGGCAGCTGCAGGATCTGTTGCAGTCCGTTCCGTTTGCCTGTATAAGAAAGCATCGACGATGCACGAGTAGGACCGCGATGATGCAAGGAGGCACGATGGACAAGGTCATAGCAGCCAACTGGAAGATGAACAAGACCGCCAGCGAGGCCCAGGGATTCATGGCCCGGCTGAAGGAGCTTTTTGACGGGGCCGTGCCGGAGGGGCGTGAAGTCATTGTTTTCGCACCGTTCACAGCCCTGGAGGCAACAGCGCGCTCAGCCGGCGCCCTTGGCTGGGTGCAGGCCGGAGCCCAAAACCTGTATCCGGCGGAAAAGGGCGCCTTCACAGGCGAGATCTCGGCGGATATGATCAGGAGCGCGGGGGCCGGGATCGTCCTCACGGGGCATTCCGAACGCCGCCATATCATGGGAGAGGATGACAAGACCGTTGCCAGCAAGACCCTGTTCGCCCTTCAGCACGGCCTTAAGGTCATGCTGTGCATAGGGGAGACCCTGGAAGAACGCGAGCAGGGGCTGCTGCGCAATGTCCTGGAGCGGCAGCTGATCACAGCCATGTCGTTCGATGCCGGGCTGCTCTCCGGACATTCGTTCTATGTCGCCTACGAGCCGGTCTGGGCCATCGGCACGGGCAGGACGGCCACGCCTTCCGATATTGCCGGAGCGCATGCCCTGTGCCGCGAGATCATGCGTTCCATAGCCGGGGATGAGGCCTTTTCGATCCCCCTCCTGTACGGTGGCAGCGTCAAGGCGTCCAACGCCGGCGAAATACTTTTGCTTGACAATGTCGATGGAGTCTTGGTAGGAGGTGCTTCTTTGGAGGCTGAGCAATTCAGCAAAATCATTACTGCATGACATTCAAGGGAGCTGCGGCATGCAAACTGCCATTTTGACCTTGCACGTGATAGTGTGCGTCTTACTTGTTATCCTGGTCCTCCTGCAATCCGGCCGTGAAGGGATGGGCGTCATTTTCGGCGGCGGCGGCGACAGCTCTGTTTTCGGCACGGCCGGAGCCAGCGGCATCCTTGTCAAGCTGACCACATTCCTTGCCGTCATTTTCGTATGCACGTCACTGGGATACAATATCATGACGGGAACGTTCAAGAAGCCTGCGGAAACCGTCCTTGACATCCAGTTCGAGGAAGTGCCCGCTCCGCAGGGCGCCCCCGCTCCGGAAACCAAATAGCCTCTTTCCGCGTCCATATTGCGCTGTCTTCACGGGCAGCGCTTTTTTTTTGCCCAGAGCTGGGGACCGTGAGGACGATGGGGGTCGGCAGTGTGCAGATCCTGCCGGCACGTCAATCGAAAAGGCAGGGCAGGAGGATGACGCCTGCGATCAGGTGGAGCAGCAGCCATACGGCAAGGAGGACCAGCACGGTGCATGCCGCCACTTTCAGGCAGCCGGTCCTGCCGTCATCGCGTTTCCTGGATGCCTGTTTCATGTCCCATGCCGTCCTTGCTGCTGTGTACCCGTTTCCTGCGGCAGCGCCTGCACAATGCAGCGGTCGCCCAGAGCACTCCCAGGAAGGAAACGAGGACGAGGAAGATCGATGCGGAAAGAATGAAGATCACCGTGAACAGCGATGCAATGTCCATGAGGGCATGGTACAGGCAAGGAAGATCCCTGTCCAGAGCGATGTCCGTCCTGCGCCGGGCATGGCAAGGATGGATATTTAAACACAAGAGCCTGCGGAGTGCAGGCTCTTGTGTTTGCAGGGCAGGGGGGTCACCGCCCCATGCTCTTGAGGAATTCGCTGTTGCTTTTCGTCCCCTTCATCTTGTCGAGCAGGAATTCCATGCTGTCGATGGGGGACATGGGGGCAAGGATCTTCCGCAGGATCCATACGCGGTTCAGGACATCTTCGTCCAGCAGCAGGTCTTCCTTGCGGGTGCCGCTCCTGTTGATGTCCATCGCAGGAAAGACGCGCTTGTCTGCAAGATGCCTGTCAAGGTAGATCTCACAGTTGCCCGTGCCCTTGAATTCTTCGAAGATGACCTCGTCCATCCGCGATCCGGTATCGATGAGGGCGGTCGCGATGATGGTGAGCGAGCCCATGCCTTCGATGTTCCTGGCTGCGCCAAAGAAACGCTTGGGGCGCTGGAGGGCGTTGGCGTCGAGGCCGCCGGAAAGCACCCTGCCGCTGGATGGGGTGACGGTGTTGTACGCCCGGCCCAGGCGGGTTATGGAATCAAGAAGGATGACGACGTCTTTTTTGCGTTCGACCAGGCGCTTGGCCTTTTCCAGGACCATTTCGCAGACCTGGACATGGCGCTGCGGGGGCTCGTCGAAGGTGGAGCTCACCACTTCCGCCTTTTTGACGGTGCGCTCCATGTCGGTGACTTCTTCAGGGCGTTCATCGACCAGGAGGATGATCAGGTAGATGTCCGGATAGTTGGCGTTTATGGCGTTGGCGATGGTCTGCATCAATATGGTCTTGCCGGTGCGGGGCGGGGCCACGATAAGGGCGCGCTGCCCGCGGCCGATGGGCGCCATGAGGTCGATGATGCGGGATGAAAGGTTTTTGGGGTCCGTCTCCATGCGCAGCTGCTGATCCGGATACACGGGCGTGAGATTGTCGAACAGCACCAGGTGCCGGGCGTTCTCGGGAGGTTCAAAGCCGATCTCATTGACGCGGACCAGCGCGAAATAGCGTTCCCCTTCCTTGGGGGGGCGTATCTGCCCGGAAACGCAGTCGCCCTTGCGCAGGTGGTAGCGCCGGATCTGCGACGGGGAAACATAGACGTCGTCCGGGCCGGGCATGTAGCTGCACAGGGGAGACCGCAGGAAGCCATAGCCTTCGGGCATGATCTCGAGGACGCCATCGCTCTGGATGACGCCGTTTTGCGACGTGCATGCCTGGAGGAGCGTAAAGATCAGTTCCTGCTTGCGCATGGCGCTGACATTCTCGAGCTGATATTTTTCAGCCAGGGACATGAGCTCCTGCATGCTCAGGGTCTTGAGCTCGGAAAGGTTCAGGACGCTTTCGTCCAGGACATCCGGGGTAGATTCCTGTTCTGCTTCAACAGGAGTTCTGCGTTTGCGCAACGGCATCGAACACCACCAGTTCTATTAAAGATTGACAGAGGGAGTAGGGATGGGGAACGCGGGCAGCAGTCGTTGGCATGCCTCGTTGTGGATGTATCCCCGGATCATGCACGCATATCCTATGCACATGATGAAAAAGAAGCAAGAAAAATATGGGGGATCACGCGGGGCGCACGATGTTCCTCCTGTCATTGGCCATGTTCATGGCTTTGACAGGGCCTTCATCGACGTAGCACGAGATCACCTGGGTGATGAACGGGAAGGTTTTTTCCATGACGGCAGCTTCGTCCGCCGGGAAGCGGCCAAGCACCCAGGAAATGGCGTTGTCGCGGTCCGGAGGCCTCCCGACACCTATGCGCAGGCGGTAGAAGCCTGCGCTCCCGAGGCGCTGCTGTATGGACTTGAGCCCGTTATGCCCGGCGGGGCTCCCGCCGAGCTGGAGCTTGATCTTCCCCGGAGGCAGGTCGAGCTCGTCATGGATGACAAGGAGGTTTTCCGTGGGGATCCTGTACCAGTTCAGCAGGGGCTGGATGCTTTCGCCGCTCAGGTTCATGAACGTCTGGGGCATCGCGGCCAGCCAGGTCGCTTGCGGAGAAAGGGTGATCTTCCACAGTTCCGCCTTGAACCTCGAACCGCTGACAGGTTCGACGGCTGCGCCCTGTCTGCGCGCATGTTCCAAAAAGGATTGTACTGCCGCAAAGCCCATGTTATGTCTTGTCGCGGCATACTGGCTGCCGGGATTGCCCAGCCCGGCTATGAGGCCTTTGAGTTCCATCGTCTTTCCGGATAGGGGGATGAATGCAGGCCGTCCTGCGCAGGCAAGGCGGCACCGCTCAGAATGGAGGTGCAGAATGGTGCTTCACCGTTTGAACATCATCGTGGATGAAGACTGCTTTCCTTTAGCGGAAGCTTTGGTTTCGGTCAACTCTCCCCAGGGTTGGGAAGAAGAATCCCTGCCCAACGGCGACCACCTGCTCAAGGTCACGTCGGAGACCATGGAAGGACTGCAGGCCCTGCGCGATGGACTGGAGCGTTTCGTCCCCGGCTCCCGGGTGGAGTTCACGGAACTGCCTGATGTCGACTGGCAGGAAAAATGGCGCGCCTTTTTCACTCCTGTGGATGCGGGATGCTTCCGCATCGTCCCCCCATGGCTTGCCGATGAGCCTGCCGGAGGAGACGCCGCGTGCCGCATCATCATCGAACCACGCTCCGCTTTTGGCACGGGACACCATCCCACGACGACCATGTGCCTGGATGCCATGACACGGCTGATGCGTTCCGGGTCGATACGCGCGGGCATGGATTTCGCCGATGTCGGGACGGGGTCCGGCATCCTGAGCATAGCCTGCGCCAAAATGGAGCTGCATGGCGTGGGGGTGGATATCGATCCCTTGTCCATCAGCAACGCACGGGAAAATGCCGTCCTCAACGGGACGGAAGGGGTGGCGTTCACCGAAGGCAGCACCGAAGTCCTTGCCGGCCGGCGATTCGACCTTGTCATCGCCAATATCCTTGCCGGCCCCCTCGTGGAGATGGCCGGGCCGCTCATGGACCTCATGCGTCCGGGCGGATGCCTGGTGCTCTCGGGGTTCCTGCAGTGCCAGCTGCCGGCATTATTGAAAGCCTATGCCCCCCTGGGCGTGCCCGGAAAGATCTCATGCCCGTCTGCCGCCACAGATCCCACGAAAGAAGGGAGCGCGGAACAGGATGAGTGGATCTGCCTTTACTGGGGATGATGCCTTGCGGAACAAGGGTCACGTGCGCCTGAACAGGAACGAATGCAGGTCGGCGAGGCTGCCGATCGGACCTGTATGATCCTTGTTCTGGCAGATGATGGGCGCGTAGCCCAGCTTCTTTGCCTGGTTCATGCGGATGTCGTGCCCGTGGACGGCCCGTATCTGCCCGTTGAGGTCGATCTCTCCCCAGAGGATGCAGCGTTCAGGGAGCGGCTTGTCATAGTAGGATGAAAGGATGGCGGCAACGAGGGGAAGGTCCAGCCCCGGCTCCTGCATCCTGATGCCTCCGCCGATCTTGGCGTAGATGTCCGCCTGCGCAAAATTGATGCGCAGGCGCTTTTCGATGACGGCAAGAAGCATGTAGAGGCGGTTGACATCAAAGCCCAGGGCGGCGCGCCTGGGCGCGGCCAGCCAGCTTTTGGCGGCCAGGGCCTGTATCTCGACGGCGAAGGGCCGCTGCCCGTCCATGGTCATCACCAGCGCAGTGCCGCTGAGGGAAGGGTCGTGGGTCCCCAGGAAGAGCGTGGAAGGATCTTCGATGAGTTCCATCCCTCTGCGCTCCATGCGGAACAACAGGAGCTCCTGATTCGGACCGAAGCGGTTTTTCAGGACGCGGAGCAGCCTGTAGCTCTCTTTCCTGTCGCCTTCCAGGGAGATCACGGTATCGACAAGATGTTCCAGCAGCCTTGGGCCTGCGAGCACACCGTCTTTTGTCACATGGCCTACGAGAACGAGCGCAGTGCCGCAATGCTTGCAACGGCTGACGAGTTCACCGGATACGGCGCGTACCTGCGTGACATTCCCGGGCAGTCCTTCTGCCGATTCGGCAGACATGGTCTGCACGGAGTCGATGATGAGCAGGTCGGGAGGGGAGCCGCCGGCTTCCAGCCTGGGCAGGATGTCTTCCATGCGCGTGGTGGATACGGCCAGGAGCCGCGGATGCAGCACGCCGAGCCTTTCCGCCCTCGATCGCACCTGGGAAAGCGTTTCCTCACCGCTGGCGTAGATCGCGGTCTTGCCTTCGCGGGCAGCAGAACCGGCAAGCTGCAGGAGAAGGGTAGACTTCCCGATGCCAGGCTCTCCAGAGATGAGCAAGGAGGCTCCGGGCATGAAGCCGCCCCCCAGCAGGCCGTCCAGGGGCTGGCAGCCGGTGCTGAACCCATGAGGCGCCTGGGAAGGGGCGTCGGCGAGGGGGATGATCCCGGGCGTGCCCTGCGGCGAAGGCGGACGCCCGGCTGCGCGCGGCACGCCCTGGGCAGGAACAAGGGTGTTCCACTCGCGGCACCGGGGGCACTGCCCATGCCACTGCATGCTTTGCGCATGGCAGTTCCGGCAGATGTAGAATTCGCGCACCTTGGTCATGGCAGGGGAAAGCTGCGGCCCATGGCTGCAGCCATGGGCCGCGCATCATGCTGTGGGTCAGTTGAAAATGGTGATCCTGCGCAGATGCCTGCCGCCTTCGAAGGGCGTTTCCAGGAAGATGTCCGCCATGCTCGCAGCCAGGCCCGGGCCTGTCACGCGTTCTCCCATGCACAGGACATTGGCATTGTTGTGCGCCCTGGCAAATTTTGCATGGAATTCCGTCGTGCAGAGCGCCGCGCGTATGCCGCGGACCCTGTTCGCCGCCATGCTCATGCCCAGGCCTGTGCCGCAAATGAGGATGCCGACGGATTCTTCGCATCCCAGGACGGCATCGGTGACAGCCTTGGCCTTGACAGGGTAGTCGCAGCTCGCCGGATCGGATGGTCCAAGGTCGAATACGTCATGACCTTTTTCCCTGAGGTAGCCTGCCAAGAATGACTTGAGGTTGAATCCGCCGTGATCCGAAGCGATGTAAATACGTTTCATTGCATCTCCGTACATGCTTTGCAGGTTGAAAAAAGGTCAGTCATCCAGTTCACGGATGCTGTAACCGGCCGGTATGGAAAGCCCCGCAGGCGGCTGCGCTGCGTTCAGGGGCGCACGGCCTTTCACGAGGAGGAGGAAGCGCAGGTCGCCGTCAGGGGTCTTGAGCTTCCCGTCCAGCCGGGAGGGAAGCCGGTCATCGCCGTAATCCACATCCACATCCCAGCCATCCCATGTCTGGAGCTGTACGGGAGAGCCATCGGGACGCAGCGTGATCCGGCTGACAAGCGCATCCCTGCCAAAAGCAAAGGAAGCACCTCCGGTGCCGGAGACCGGGGATGGCTTCCCGAGGGCGGAATAGGAACGTCCGCAGAGGAATGCGTATATGCGGGGGAGTTCGAGCGGAAGAGAGATGCCGAGGAGCTTTCCCAGGTTTTCACGGGAATCCCTGCACGTCCATGCCTGCTTTTCCTGATGCAGCAGGAGCATGATGCGGCCGCTCTGCCAGAGCGCGCTGCACACGGAGGGGCCTGCCCCTGCGTTCACTTCGAGCCTAAGTCCGGGAAGGCCCCGGCTGTTTTCCTGCGCGTGGATGGGCCAGAGCATGTAGGTCACGCGGCGCGTGTCCTGCGGGAGGCCGAAGCGTATGCTGCCGGAAAGGACGTCCTTTGCTGGTGACAGGGTCACGGGGGAGCCTGCAGCTTCCGCCTGGAAGGCCGACCATGCGCTCTCGCGGTGCATATCAACAGGAGGCTGCGTCCTGACGCATCCTGACGAGATCAGGGCGGCAAGCAGGACAGGGAAGGCAAGCGAAAGCAGTTTCATTCCATCTTCTCCAGTTTGCCGCGTACGCGGGCTTCATCGTCAGCCTGCCCCTGCCGGCGGAAGAGTTCGAGCGCTTCCTGCCAGCCCTTGCGTGCAGGAGCCCATTCCCCTGCGGCGGCGGCGATGTCGCCATAGTGTTCGAGCAGGACGGGATCATGTTCGCTGGAAAGGAAGTGCAGCATATGCGCCCGCTGCATGACTTTCCATGCCTGCTCATATTCCTTCCGCTGATAATGCACCCATGCCAGGGAATCGAGGATGAAGTCGGCCTGGGGCTCGAGGTCTGCGGCACGGGCGGCGTAGTCGAGGGCTTTGTCGAGTTCCGTTCCGTGTTCGGCAAGGTAGTAGGCGATGTAATTGAGCGCGAGAGCGTTGTCGGGATGCTGCCTGATGATGTTTTCCATCATGGCGCAGGCATCGTCATGGAGCCCTTGGAGCTCTTTCTGATAGGCCAGCTGATACATGGCATAGTTCTGATCCGGTTCGATCTCGAGCGCCCTGGCATAGAAGCGTTCTGCAGCCGCGTGATCTTTCTGGCGGGCATAGGTATCCCCTGCAAGTATCAGGGGCGCGATATCGCCGGGGTGGGCTTCGATGAGCCTGTCGAGCAGGGCGTAGGCTTCACCGGCGGAATGCTTGTCGAGCAGGATCTGGATCTTCAGCTTCGTCGCGGACACAAAGCTCTCATCCCCGTAGCGGATCTTGTCGAGGAGCTTCAGGGCGCTTTCAGCGTCGTTCCTGTGCTCATACAAGAGCGAGGCGTGGTAAAAATAGAGCTCCGGGGCGAATTCCCTGCGCTTCTCAAGCTGTTCGAGAAAGCGTACCGGGGCGGAAAAATTTTTTTCCTCCATGGCGATGGATGCGGCGGACGCCGCGAATTTGACGGGCTCTCCCGACGAAAGCACGGCCTGCACGGCGCTGTCGATCTTTCCTTCCAACAGGTAGAGCCGCAGGAGCAGGAGGCGGCTGCTGCTGTTGTCTTCGTCCAGCTCCAGGATCTTTTCATAAAGATCCTCTGCTTCGGCATAACGCTTGGAGCGTTCCAGCGTAAGGGCAAGCAGCGTCATGGCTTCGGCATAGTCGGGCTTGGCCTGCAGCGCGATGCGCAGCTGCTTTTCGGCGTTTGCCATGTCGCCCTCGATATGCAGGGCCTGTGCGTAGGCAAAGCGCATCTCCGGCGTAAAGTCGCTTTCGGGTATGCTGTCCTGGATCTTCAGCGCTTCCTTGACCTGGCCGCAGCGGATCATGACGGTCGCCAACGCCGATTTGGCCTTCATGTTTTCTGGATGGCGGCTGGTGAACTCACGCAAAAGGGCCAGAGCCTCCTGGTTCTTTCCGGACTGCATGCGGAGGTCGGCGCGCATGGCAAGCAGGTTGAAATCATCGTGGAGGCGCTGGGATGCGACTTCAAGCAGTTCTTCAGCTTCAGCGGCGTGGCCGTTGGCGACGAGCCATGCCGAGGCGTCGATGACGGCCGTGGCCTGGGCGGAGGAAAATTCCCTGCTGCCGGCAATGATGCGGGCCATTTCGAGCACGCCCCGATGATCGTTGCGGACCATGGATTGGCTGAGGACGATCTGGGCATAGATAAGTTCTGCACCCGGGGACGCGAGCGGGACGCTGGCATCCCCCGAAGCGCGCAGGGCAGGGGCAAAGGGCTCTTCCGAAGCCATCCCCGTTCCGGCAGAGGTGCAGCCTGCGGAGAGGAAGAATACGCACAGGGCTGCGGTGAACATGGGAAGGCGGCATGTCAGCCTTGCAGATGCACGGTCGCGCCTTCCGGTGGATAGGTAACGCATTGCTCGCTCACGAGGTTTATGGATCGATCCAGTCTTCTGAAATATCTTTTATGTCCGTCTTGAGATGCGCCTTGAGCTTTTCGAGCAGCCGCACTTCCAGCTGGCGCACGCGTTCGCGCGTCACGTGGTAATGCTCTCCGATCTCGCGCAGGGTCATGGGCTCGTCGGAAAGCAGCCGCCGGCGCAGGATGAAAAGTTCTTTTTCGGAAAGGCTGGGGATGAGCTTCTCAAGGCTGGCATGCAGGATGTCCGACATCTCGGCGCCGGCGATATGCGTTTCGGCGGCAACATCCTGCGAAGGCAGGAAGTCCATCCGGGATGCGCTGCCGCTTTCGTCGCTCACGGGGACATCAAGCGAAACGTCGCTGGATTCGAGGCGCTGCTCCATCTCGATCACCTGGTCTTCGGAAACGCCGAGCCGCTCTGAAAGCATGGCTGAATCGGGATCGAACCCCTGCTGGAGGAGCTTCTGCTTCTCTTTGTTCAGGTTGTAGAACAGCTTGCGCTGCGCCTGGGTCGTGCCTATCTTCACCATGCGCCAGTTGTCCATGATGAACTTGAGGATGTACGCCCTGATCCAGAACGACGCGTAGTAGGAGAACTTGATGCCCTTGTCAGGGTCGAACTTGTTCACTGCACGGAGCAGGCCTACGTTGCCTTCCTGGATGAGGTCGAGCACGTTCTGCATCCAGCGGCGCTGGAAATCGAGGGCGATGCGCACGACCAGCCGCAGATGGGAGGATACGAGCCGGAATGCCGCCTGGGGGTCATTGTGGTCGCGCACGAGCCGGGCGAGCTGCGTTTCTTCCTCGGGGGCGAGCATGGGGAATTTGTTGATCTTCTGCAGGTAGGCATGAAGACCGTCCCGGGAAGGGATGCTGGGCAGCCTTTCCGAAGCAAGGGCAGGAAGGTTGCTCGACTCGTCGATGGCGTCATCTTCCAGCATGTCGCCGTCATCGAGATCCATTGCGTCTTCAGGAGGAAGGATCTCGATGTCCTGGGCATCGCCCTGGAGGACAGCGGACGGGCTGTCGTCCGGTGCTGCGCCGGCATCAGACCGGGCGCCTCCGGGCAGAGGCATCATCACACCACCTTCCTCAGCGGAGGGGGCAAAGGTCCCGGAAGTCTCTTTCACGCGGACATCCTCCGGGCATCCTGCGCCAGGCAAAGGGGGCACGGAGCGCATCCAGAGCCTGCTGCATGGGCAAAAAAAGGCAGATCCGCAGTTTTTTTGCCGCGGGGGCGCAATAGGGTTTTGATATTGGTCGCGATATGTGCCATAACAAGCCTGCCGCAATGACGTGCCCTTTCCATAACGGGGGGCATACTATACTTTATGAGCGGATTGTTCAATGCTTTTCAGGTCCCTTAAAAACGAGATATAACTGCGACGACATACCAAGGAGAAGGACATGGGTAACAGGCATCCTCTGCTGCGCAGGCTCGTCCTATGGCTTTTGCCTGCCGTCATGCTGGCCGTGGCCCCGGCTTTCGCCGCCCCCGCTGCGGAACGGCCCCAGGGGCAGGCGCAGGCCGCTTTTTCCCTGAAACAGGTGACGGTCAATGAACTCCTCTCCTTCCTTGCCGCAAGCCATGGCAAGGTCATCCTCGTCAATTTTTTTGCTGAGTTCTGCGGTCCCTGCCGCAAGGAGATCCCTGAGCTCATGAAACTGCGCAAGGAGATCCCCGAAAAGGACCTGCTCATCGTGGGCGTGGCGATCGATGAAAACATAAGGGAAGCAGCCCGGTTCATCAAATCCCTGGGGATCCAGGATGCGTATCCTGTCTTCTACGGCGGCGACGAGGTCTCGCGCGCCTACCGGATAGATGCCATCCCCTTCAATGTCGTTTACAACCGCCAGGGGCGCATCGAAGCCAGCGAAGCAGGCTATGTGCCAGTCTCTGAACTCAAAAAATTCCTCATGGCCCTTATAAGGCGCTAACGGAGCCTCCCATGCAAAAGAAAGTGCTGTTCAGCAAAGAGCAGATACAGGAACGCGTTGCCGCGATGGCGGCACAGATCGACTCCCTCTATGCCGGCGAAGAGCTGGTCGTCATATGCGTCCTCAAAGGGGCCTTCGCTTTTTTCAGCGACCTGCTGCGCAACATGAAAACAGACGTCATCATCGATTTCGTCCGTCTTGCCAGCTACGGCAACAAGACGCAGAGCACGCATATCGAGATCACCAAGGATGTGGAGATCTCACTGGAAGGCCGCCATGTCCTCATCGTCGAGGATATCGTGGATTCCGGGAAATCGATGGATTTCTTCACGCGCTATCTGTCTTCGCGCGGGGCCACCTCCATACGCATCGCAGCACTCATCAATAAGCATGGCCGCAGGGAAAAGAGCATCGAGCCCGATTTCGCCGGATTCGAGATGGAAGACGGCTTCATCGTCGGCTATGGACTTGACTTTGCGGAAAAATACCGCAACCTCGACGCCATCTACGAACTCTATGATTTTACCCTTTAGCAGGAGTAGCTGACCATGGATATCGTTTGCCCGGAATGCGGCACAAAATTCAGGATCCCCGACGATAAATTCAAGGAAAATGCCAGGTTCCGCTGCTCTGTCTGCAAAAATGTTTTTTCCCTCTCCGGATCACCGGCACAGGAGGCCAGGGAGGAGGCTCCGGCCGGCGGCGTACAGCCTGACGGCCTTGGCGAGGGACTTTCCCTGAGCGGGTCTCTGCCCGATGCTTCACGGAATGCGGTGCAGGGCGCGGCGCAGGATGCCCCCCTTGTCATCCAGGAAGGAAAAAAGTCGCATGGCCTGGCATGGCTGTTCATACTGCTGCTCATAGGCCTTGCCGGCTGGGGAGCGCATTGGGCCCTGGTGAACACCAGCTACCTTGATGGGATCAAGCCCTGGCTCTACGGCAACATGCCGGAACAGGTGCTTGAATGGCTGCCCCAGATCAAGCAGGACAAAATGAAGCATGACGCTCCTGCCGTGCAGAAGCCGGCCATGGAAAAGCTGGAGCTGCGCGAGGTGCGGCAGTACATCGTGGACAACAAGAATCTCGGCCGCGTCCTCGTCATTGAAGGGAAAGTCAGGAACAATGCCGTGGACCCATGCGACATGATCCAGCTGGAGGCCGACCTGTGCGACAGTGAAGGCCGCCCCTTGATGTCGAAGCGGCAGGTTGCGGGCGCCTTCATCAGCCAGATGCAGCTGGAACGCCTGGAAAAAGCGGAGCTGGATGAGCTTTTGAACAGCAAAGTCAGCATCATCTCCAATAATTTCAACGTGCGCTTTGGCGACGAGGCCCCTTTCACCCTGCTTTTTGCCGATTTCCCCGCCGAGGCGACCGATTACAGGGTGCGCATCGCTGGTGCTTCCTTCCGCGCTTCCAAAGGAAATCTTGCCGAGTAGGGGATTTTTTTCCGACCGCCCCATTAATCTCTTGCCAACGCATCCGATTTCCTTTATAAGCCTTTTGTCCCGCTCACGGACATGGCAAGGTAGCTCAGTTGGTTAGAGCATGCGGTTCATACCCGCAGTGTCGAGAGTTCAAATCTCCCCCTTGCTACCATATCAGATCATGGCAAAGCCTCACACCGTCTGTATGACTGCGTGAGGCTTTGCTTTTCGTGGCAGCCTACAGCAGCTCGCTTTCTGAAGAGCCTCACACAATTTGTTCACGTGCAAGACCTATGCCGGGCATAAGGATCATCCTTGAGCCAGGCATACATCTTGCTGTTCATCCATCGAGCGCATATCATCACTGGCATGGATGCCGAAATGCCAGAGGCCTGTGCACGCTCTTGCACCGTTACCTATGGGCACCAACTGCCGCAGCGGGCTGCATGGACACCGGAAAAAACGACGCACATCACGCCTGTGACGACATTTACCATACCTGCCTTCCAG
>JAEEGF010281053.1_pt1 | contig 26262 bp, 18 predicted proteins | sample 9134171 | NCBI WGS metagenome assembly JAEEGF01 (sample SAMN16246542, study PRJNA631951) | gut metagenome | biome: gut microbiome; feature: rumen; material: AP-attached | host: Bos | place: Iran: Karaj | collected 2018-10 | reverse complement strand
GCGCCCTCGAGAAGCTCGTGGCCGCAGGCAAGATCGACAAGGAAGAAAACGTTGTGGTCATCAGCACGGCACACGGCCTTAAGTTCACCGAATTCAAGGTCGGCTACCACGAAAAGAAGCTCGAGAACATAGCCTCCAAGTTCGCGAACCCCGTGTTCAAGGCCCCGGCAGACCTCGGCGCCGTCATGGACATCTTGAAGAAAGAGATGGCTGAAAGAAGGCGCTAATAAAACGTCATCCAAACCAGAATTAAAAAGCTCCGCTCCGCGGAGTTTTTTTGTCTTTTCCCGAGCCGAAGAATAGGCTGAAAGACCAACTCGTAAGACGAGCGCCGCGACCAAACTCGTTTGGGCATGGCCGAGCCGTAGAGTTGGCTGTAATAGACTCAGCAAACTCCCGATTCTTGTAAAGAAAGACTTGTTCGCAAGCCGAGAGTCGCAGCCATGCTCGCATGGCTATGACCGAGGCCAAGAACAAGCTTTTTTTTGTGATCATCGAGATCACAAAAAAAAGAAAGGCCCCTCTTGCGAGAGACCTTTCCTAAGAAGGAGAAAATATTGAAATTTTTTCAGGGCAAGAACCTTACCAAGAGGGAAAATGGAAAGATTCCTTAAAGACTCCTGTCAAATCTCAACGTCCGTAATATAGCCATCTTTTTGCCGTGTGAATCTTCTGATTTGCTTATTTTTCTTCTTAAAAAAACATACATCAGAAGATTATCAGCTTAGGCTATTCCTCACGGAAAATAATCTTGCATTTCGGCACAAAACGGAAGCCGCCACGACGGTGACGTTCGATTTCGAAATACTTCTTGACGCCCTCACTCGGCTTGTTCGGATCGTCGCAGCCGTTGATGTGCGCGATAACGCGATTCAGGCGGCTTTCAAAGTTCGGACGGAGCGGGTCCATGCAGATGGCCGGGTCGCGCTTGAATTCGCGGTTCTCGTATTCCTCGCGGCCCGTCGCCGTGTATTCGCGGAGCAGGTTGCGGAGGATTCTGGCCGGAACGTTACGCATCAAGTGCTTGCTGTTCACGGAGATAGAGTCATCGCTCTTGTAGTAGATAACCGTCACGGAATCGTTCATGGCTTCGAGGAGCTGTTCCTGGGCCTTCTGGATGGGCTGCCAGGAGTCGAATTCCTGCTTGACGACAGCGCTCATGAGCTTGTTGAACGGCTCGGGAGCAACCACGTCGGCCTTGTAGTCAACCAATACCACGGCAGCGGGTGCGCCGTAGTAGCAATCCTTGTGGATAAGCACGGAACCGGTCTTTTCGTCTATGACATTTTCGAGAGCCTTGACACAGGTCAACTTCTTCTCGGCGTCAATGTCCCATTCAAGTCCGTTCTCAACCATGCAGTCATTGAAGGTTGCGTTCTTGCCGACCTTCTCGCCGTTCACGTAAACAAAGCCGTCGTTGCCCATTTCGGCATTCGCGCGGTTTTCGAGAGCTTCCACGAAGGAGGTCTGTGCAGCCTTGAACTGCATGTGTTCGTAAGGAGGCGTGTCGAGGAGGATGGGGCCAATCTGGACCAAACCATTGAACCAGCGCATGGGGTTCGTCACAAGCATCCCCGGAGTATCGAATCGGAAGGAGACATATTCCTTGCGGTTGCCGTCGACCAGGTCGCGACGGAGGAACTTCCAATCGCTCAGCATGGTGTAACGTTTCGGGATAATGTCCAGGCAGAGCTGGCGAACGTCGGTGGTGGAATAGAACTGGGAAATGTACGGGAGATACGAGCGAAGCACGCTACGGGCAGGAACGCCTTCAAACGCAATGCAGCGGTCGATAATGCGCTGGACGAATGCATCGGGGTTCTCGCCACGCTCGTAGAGCCAGTTCACCACGCTGTTCATCACCAAGCGGTAAGTTCCTTCGTCGACGAACGAATCTTCGAAATAGATGTCGTTAAGAACTTTCACATTGAACCGGGGATCCCGTTTCACGAGCGAAACAATATCCTTAATGGGATAACTAATCAAGAGCTCGATGTGAGTCAACTGAAGAAATAAGTTTGAAAGCATCTCCACCTCTTTATTTTATTTCAACGCAAATGTAGCTATTTTATTCTCGGAATAACGCTTTTTTTTATATTTTCTGCAATGAAATCGGCCGAAATACACTTTTTAACAGATGAAATAATCAATAAAATAGCAGCGGGAGAAGTAATTGAGCGTCCCGCGTCGGCCGTTAAGGAACTTATTGAGAATTCTATCGACGCCGGAGCGACCCGAATCCAGGTCCAAATCGAGCAGGGCGGCAAAAAGAAAATCCTGGTTTCGGACAACGGGAAAGGCATGGGAAAGGCCGACCTGGATTTATGTTACCTTAGGCACACTACGTCTAAATTATTTGCAGCCGAAGACCTTTTCCACCTGCAGACAAACGGGTTCCGCGGCGAAGCGGTCGCTTCTATTGCCGCCGTGTCCAAAATGACCATCACCAGCGCCACGGACGAGGGCGAAAGCAACCGGATTGTGCTGAATGGGGGTAACGTTGTTGAAGAGGAGCCCTGCGCCGCGAGCCGCGGAACGACCTTCCTCATAGAAGACCTGTTTTTCAATACCCCCGTCCGCAGGACCTTCCTGGGCAGCGAGACCTCCGAAACGTCCAAAATCCTTGATGTTGTCATCAAAATCGCCATCGCCCACCCGGAGATAAGGTTCGACTACAAGGTCGGCGACAAGTCCGTTTTTGTCGGGGTCCCCGGGGAACTCCGGAGCCGCCTGGCCGAGACCATCGGTTCCGGTATAGCCAAGAAACTGCTCCCCGTCGACTACACGGAGTCAGGCGTCCACATCACCGGCTACATATCTCCCACGACGGAGACCAACGGCAAGCGCTACCACCAGTACCTGTTCATGCGCAACCGCCCCATCGAGTGCAAGACGGTCGCCAAGGCCATTTCGCAAACATACGAGCCCTACGGCGCCCAGTGCAAGCCCGTTACCGTGCTCTTCTTGGACATGCCCGACGCCGAATTCGACGTGAACGTCCACCCCGCCAAGCGCGAGGTCCGCTTTGCGAACCAGAGCCTCGTGTTCCTCGTGGTGGCGCATGCCATCCGCGAAACGCTCAAGCAGGAATTCGAGAAGAACTCCCCGTTCATCGACCTGAGCGACGCGGGCCTCAGCTCCAGCCTCAACTCTAGCCTGGACTCCGGACTCGGCGACAAGCTTCCGCCGCCGCCCACCATGGCTGTGCGCGAGGCTCCGGCACGATTCACGACGGCAAAGCCCCGCATTCCCGAGCGAGAAGAAGTCCAGGACCTCTTCTCCCAGCCCGAGGCGGGCAAGATCATTTCGCTGGAGCCCGACCAGGGCAACGTCCCTCCGCCCCCCAAGGAGCAGGCTCCCTGGACGCCCCCTACCCTGTTCCAGATTGCGAACACCTACATCGCGGGCGAAGACGCCGAAGGGCTCCTGGTTATAGACCAGCATGCCGCCCACACGCGCATCTTGTACGAGCAGGCGCTGGACAGCCTGAAAAACGGCGTCGCGCAAGACAGCCAGGAGCTCTTGTTCCCGGAGCTTACCGAATTCTCGAAAGACGAGAAGGAGATGTTCCCGCATGTCGAGGAGCAGCTCGTAAAGCTCGGCTTCCACATCGAGCCGTTTGGCGGCGACACCTACCAGGTGAGGGCCATCCCGACCCACCTCCCGCTGTCGCGCGTGGCAAAGGCCGTACACGAGTTCCTGGAGTCCTGCATCGCCGACGGCGAGACCGATTCGACCAAGGTTCAGGAATCCATTGCCAAGGCCTGGGCCAAGACGAACGCCTTCCAGGCGGGCGACAAGCTGAAGCCCGAGGAGATGGCAAGCCTGATGGGCCAGCTGATGATTACGGAAGACCCGCTAAAGTCGCCCTACGGCGGGCCGACCTTAATGCGCATTACCCTGGAAGAACTCGCCAAGAAGTTCCGCCGCTGATTTTCCGCCAGCAACGATAGCACCCAGATTGTTCGCGATACTTGTCGCGGCGATTTTGGCGGCACCCTTTTCCATGGACTCGAGCGCCTGGCGGATTTGCGGGACCGTTCGCCGCAGCGCCCACGGAGCACAGATAAATTCCGGGACCGCCTTGCAAGACAAGAGGATGTTGGGCATCGCGAAATGGCGAGCCTTCACCAGAAGGCTTCCCATTATATAAGTAAGGGGGTCCGGTACGGTCAGTACGACTTGCGGGCATGCCGAAAGGGCAAGTTCGAGCGTTGCCGTACCCGGGGCTACGAGAGCCCCCGCAGCAGATGCATACAAATGGCGACGGTCCGCCACGCTTTCGGGGGCCACGGTTACCGAGACGCAAGCAGGGACGTTACCGCCAAACGACTGCAAAAGCACGCGTTCAAGCACAGGAACCAAGGACTTGCGCGCCGCTACGACGGTGACCCGCCTTTCACTATCGCGAACCACCCGGATGTAGGCCTTAAGGTTCCGCACCGCCTGGGACTTGCGGCTTCCCGGTAACAGGAGGATTTGATCGCGGGAATCGTCGGGACGTTCAGATGAAATGGCGAACGGATGCCGCAGGCGTCGCGCCTCGCACCCGAGGCGCGCAAAGGCGTCCCTTTCAAAGTCGAATAGTACCGCGAGCGGGACGCCTTGCAGTTTGCGGGCGCGCGAGCTCTTCCACGCCCAAACTTGCGGCGGAGCCACGTAAAGCATTCGCTTGCCAAGGCGCTTGGCCAGGGCACAAAGCCTCATGTTGAATCCCGGGTAGTCGATGGCGATAAAGCCCACGCACTCCGGAGCCGTCAACGCATCGCACAGGGCCGCATACGCCCGACGCAGGCGGAAATAGTGCGGAAGCACGTCCCCGAATCCAGACACCGGGAGAGTCTCGTATTCGCAAACGGGATCAAGGCCAGCGGCCTGCATGCGCGCACCGCCCGTACCGCGGGCGCCATAGCCTGCGGCAATCACGGCCGAGACAAAGGATTCGCCCAGGACATCGCCGGAATCTTCACCGGCACAAAGCAAAAAGTATTGCATCAGCGGCGAGGCTTCCCCGAAACCCAGAGCTTGAGAACGCCCATGTCGCGCTTGAGCCAATTCATCAGTTCCTGGTTGTATCCCAGTTTATATTTATGCAAAACAAGGCCATGCTCGTAGAAGGAGTCCGTCTCGATATGGCACACCAGCTTGCAGGAATGTTCGCCTTCAAAAGCTTCGAACCGCTGCAAGCCCTCCTCGAGTTTCACGAGGAATTCTTCGTTCAGCATCTGCGAGTAGAACGACACGTGGACATAGTTCACCATCGCGCTGCGCACGTAGTCGAGCTGGTAGGCGTCTTCCACGATAATCTGCGTCTCTTCCATTTCCTTGCGGTCTTTGTCGCGCTGGTGTTCCAGCACACCCTTGACCAAGATACGGTCGTCTTGCGAGATAATGTCGCGGAACTTTTCCCATTCGTCCTTCTTGAAGAACAGGCCCGTTTCGCCATGGAAGTCCTGAATTTGCCCAAAGCCGATGGTATCGCCGCGCTTGGTTTCTACCGAGCGCATCTTGGTAACCACACCGCCCACAAACACAGTATTGCCCACCTTCCTTTCCAGGTCATCGGCAGCAAGGCTCGTAGTCGTGAAGCCCTGGAGTTCCGGGCGGAACTCATCGAGCGGGTGGCCCGAAAGGAACATGCCGAGCACTTCGCGTTCCTTGTTGAGCATTTCCATGCAGCTCCATTCCTCGGCATCTTCCAACACTTCGGCAATGTTCGGCATCGCGGCGGCACCGCCCAAGTCGAACAGCGACATCTGTCCCTTGGATTTGTCTTCCTGGTCCTTGGCGGCGACTTCCATCGCGCGGTCCACGGTGGCCATGAGCACAGCGCGGCTCCCAGGCAAATCGTCCAATGCGCCCGCCATCACGAGGCATTCGAGCAATTTCTTGCTCAGGGGCGGATGCTTTTCCTTGAGGCTTCCCTGGTAGGCGGCCACGCGCTTGCAAAAATCGAATATGTCCTTGAACGGTCCGTTCTTTTCGCGCTCGGCCACAACATCTTCGATAACCGCGAGGCCCACGTTGCGGATACCCGCGAGCCCGTACAGAATCTGGCCCTTCTCGTTTGCGGTAAACACGCCGTAAGAGGTATTGATGTTCGGCGACACGACTTCGATTCCGAGGCGCTTGCATTCCTGGATGATGGTGACGATGTCTTCGGTCTTGCCCATCTTGGAAGTCATGGAAGCAGCCATGTATTCGGGGCCGTAATTTGCCTTGAGGTATGCCGTCTGGTAAGCCACGTAGGCGTAGGCCGCAGCATGGCTCTTGTTGAAGGCGTAGCCGCAGAACGGGAGCACCGCGTCCCATACCTTCTGGATCATGGCCTTGTCGTAGCCTTTCGCAAGGCACTTCTCGAAGAACTCCGGCTCGAGTTTCGCCATCTTTTCGGGCATTTTCTTCGCCATGATACGGCGGATATTGTCAGCGCCCCCCAGCGTGTAGCCACCCAGAATCTGGGCAAGCTTCATCACCTGTTCCTGGTAAACGATAACGCCGTACGTTTCGCCCAGGACCTGTTCCAAATCCGGATGGTAGCAGTCGATTTCTTCCTTGCCGTTCTTACGTGCAATAAAGTGCGGAATCTGGTCAATCGGCCCCGGACGGTACAGCGCGTTCATAGCGATCAAGTCAAAGATTCGCGTCGGTTTCAGTTCGCGCAGGTACTTCTGCATACCCGGAGATTCGAACTGGAACACCGTAGTCGTCATGCCCTTGCCAAGCAAGTCAAAAGTCTTCTTGTCATCGAGCGGGATATGGCCCATGTCCAAATCAATCCCGCGATTTTTCTTGACCATGTTGACCGTGTCCTGGATGATGGACAAGTTGATGAGGCCAAGGAAGTCCATCTTCAAAAGGCCAATATCTTCGGCATAATGCTTGTCGTACATCACCACCGGAGTGTCAGCAGGAGCCGCACGGTATAACGGAGCCAGGTTGTAAATCGGGGTCGGCGTAATCACCACGCCGCACGCATGCACGCCAGTCTGTCGGGGCAAATCCTCAAGCTTTTTCGCAATATCCCAAAGGTTCTGGTAACTGGCGCGGCTATTTATGAACGCCTGCAAGGGTTCTGGACTATAACCATCTTCAAGATTATTTCCCTTCTTGTCTTTACCCGTCCAAGCCTGCTTCAGGCTGAAATTCAAGGTACGCTGCGGAAACAGTTTGGTAATCTGCTTCGCCTCTGCCGGCGGGAACCCGAGCACTCGCGCCACATCGGTCACCACGGCCTTCGACTTGAGCATACCGTAGGTAATAATCTGCCCGACGCAATCGTAGCCGTACTTGTCGGTCACGTACTGGATAACGCGCCCGCGGTCCCTATCCGCAAAGTCCGTATCGATATCGGGCATACTCACGCGTTCGGGGTTCAGGAATCTTTCGAAAAGCAAGTCGAACTTGAGCGGATCAATGTCGGTAATACCGATGATGTAGGTGACGAGCGAACCTGCTGCAGAACCACGTCCCGGGCCCACGGGAATCCCGTGTTCACGTGCCCAGTTGATAAAGTCCCACACAATCAGGAGGTAGCCGGCAACATTCATGTTGCGGATACAGTTGAGTTCCTTGTACATGCGCTTCGCCACGTCGGTCTCGTGCGCGGGGAACTTGAAATCTTCGTCGGGGAAGCGCCATTTAAGGCGTTCATTACAAAGGTGCGTAATATAAATGTCGGCATCGCCACCCGGCTTGCACCAACGGCGAACATTCTTGTCCCAAGCCTTATTGTCTTCTTCGGTAAAGAATTCCGGCTGTGACAAGCGTTCTATTTCAGCCTTATCTTCGTCGGTAAGCGCATCAGGTTCAATTCCCTTTTCGGCACAATATGTCTCCGTGACCTTTTTCTTTTTATCCTTGATAACGCCCTTAAGTTCACGTTCGCGGATTACCGGATACTCGGCATCGTATTCCGCCTTCATGTATCCCTTGATTTTCTGATATTCCTCGGAGGCGAGGAATTCTTCGGGAATCTTGAAGCGCGGCCAGAAATCGTCGCCAATGCCTGTCTTGACGGTAAAGTTACAGCGTTCCGCAATCTTGACCGTATTCTCGATGGCGCCCGGAATATGGCCGAACAGTTTGACCATTTCCTCTTCGGAGCGGAAATAGAACTGGTCCGTGGGAAAACGCGCGTCCGTAAAGTCGTTGAGAGTCGTCTTTAGCGAGATACAGCGGAGCACCTTGTGCGCCATGGCATCTTCGGACTTTATGTAATGCACGTCGGCAACGGCAACGACCTCGCGGCCCATTTCCTTGGCGAGCTGCACATTGTAATCGTTCACCCCTCTCTGCAGCTGAATCCCGTTATCGCATACAGAAAGGTACAGATGGTCGCGGTCAAAAATCTTGTCCAGCGCATCCATGTATTCGCGCGCCTGGCTATTGCGGCCCGCCGCCACGTTCTGTCCGTATCGGCTAAAGAAGTCGCCCGCGATGGCGATAAGGCCTTCTTTATGTTGGTTCACCACCTCCAGCGGCACCGAGGGGATTTCGGCCCAGCGGTCGCTTTCTTCGTAACGGTAACTCACTATGCGGAGCAGGTTGTAATAGCCCTTCTCGTTCTCCACCAAAAGTGTCAGACGTTCGTAGGTCGTCGGGTCCTTTTGGCTCGCACTCGGCGTATCCACATAAATGTGGCACCCGTAAATCGTCTTGATCGGCGGGAGGCCCTTTTCTTTGCGTTTTTTGTTTAGATCCTTGCCGCGGGTTTGGATTTCTAGGATGCCGAACATGGCTCCATGGTCCGTCAACGCCACCGCGGGGGCATTCTGTTCAGCTGCCGCTTCCAAAATACCGTCAAGACGTGCAGACGACTTTAAAACAGAAAATTCGGAGTGGACCTGGAGGTGAACAAAAGCCATAATCAACCTTCTTTAAAGGGCAGCCCCATAAACATCGGCATCCATGTCATCTAGATTCTCTTTGCAAGTTTTCCAAAAGCCGTCAGAGACCATTTCCATAAATCCGCTAAACTCGGCCATTTTCAAATCATCCTCGTCCAGTTTCTGATCAGGCAAGGAGGCCTTCAATTCAAAGTCCGAGCACTTAGATTCAATCGCATTGGAGGCATATGTTTTCACAAGGGCTTCGCACACCTTCGCTTCTGATTCCTTTGTTTTGGAGAAAGTCAAATCCACCGCAGAAGCTTTGATCATCGTATGCAGGCGATCACCATCTTTTTGCATCATCATCATCCATTCCAACCTAAATTCTGGCAACTGGTAATTCAATGCCATTAGGGCCAGATCATCGGAGAAGCCGACATAGCACGTCCCATGCTCGCTGGAATACGCCAAATCCCATTTTACATCAGAAGCGTCTATGGGCGCTTTGGCAGGATTTGAATCCGAAGAAGACTCCGAAGTACAGCCCGTTGTGAATACAGAGAATCCCACCAAAAAAAATTTAACCCACAGTTTCATAAAAATCCTTCAAAATAAAAAAGAGGACCATATCCCGGTCCTCAAAGTATAGAAAAAAGAGATGGAAACAAAAACCGATTTATTTAAAATACGGGGTAAACCACACGTCTTCCATGGCCAAGTCTTCCATCAGCCCGCAAGCATTTTCCCCAAGCAGATTCAAGGCATCATCAAAACCATACATTGCAATAACCATAGAAATATCAGCCTCTGGATCCGAATGGTACGAAATAGTGTTTCCGTCGCATGAGACATTAGAAATCCCCGGTTCTGTCATGTAACTGGCACAAACTTCCCCCAGCGTCAAGTCACTTATGCCCGTGTAGTATTCCAACACATCCGTGGAATAATCGTCATTTACGGTCATTTCCATAACAGCCACGAAATCAACTCCCCGCAACGTTTGGGTCACCTTATGTCCTTCAACCGAGGACTTACACGCAGTGACATAATGCGAGGTAGACTGGATGCCATATACTTTTTCATCCATGCTTTCTATTGAAGACCTACACTGTTTTACAAGTCCCAGAGAAAGCCCTTCTATAAGCTCACTTTTGCTCAGAGATTCGCCATCAACCGTAGGAATAGCGATGGATTTCATTTTTCCAGACACGCGTCCATCAGCACATTTTGCATCGGAAATGCCCAGTGTTGCATAATTTTCTTCAGAGCAAAGACTCTTATACATGGAATCTTTTTGGGTTTCGCTAAAATCCGCCGGCAAATCCGTATACGTGTATTCTGCAGACATATCAATAGAGTTAGACATAACCGTCGAGACCATTTTTACGCCCATTTTGAATACAGGGGTTTTGTAGTCCAATCGCAAATAAGCGGCATCACGCGTCGTTCCCAAGTAACAGGAACCGTAATCTGTTTGGAGCACAAGTTCTTCGTCGCCAACTACCGAAGTTGGGTCATCTTCCACCCCTGTCGACGAACTGTCCGAGGTGCATGCGGCAAACGAAAGCAAAAGGGCAAAGGCCGACGCGGCCAAGACAAACGACTTGTTGAACATCTTCATTTTCCTTATCCTTAGAATTATTTTGTTATAAAATAACAAAAAACACCGCAAAAGGGACCCAAAAAAGCACACGATTTGTTTCCCAATTCCAAAAATGCTATCTTTTTTATTATGAAAAAGGCTCTTATTACCGGCATCACAGGTCAAGACGGCTCGTACTTGGCCGAATTCCTCCTCGAAAAGGGTTACGAAGTCTACGGACTTGTCCGTCGCAAAAGCAAGCTCGACTTTAACAACGCCGAGCACCTCAAAGGCAAAGTGACCTTCATTTTTGGCGACATGACCGACTCCGCTTCGCTCCTCCGCGCCATGGAAATCGCCAAGCCCGACGAAATTTACAACCTCGCCGCCCAATCCTTTGTGACGACCTCCTGGGAAACGCCTCTCTCTACCGCGGACATCAACGCCATTGGCGTGACCAAACTTTTAGAAGCCGTCAGACTCTGCAAGCCAGACACCCGCGTATACCAGGCGAGCACAAGCGAAATGTTCGGCAAGGTGCAGAGCATTCCGCAAAACGAAAACACGCCCTTTTACCCGCGCAGCCCGTACGGCGTTTCCAAACTTTACGGTCACTGGATCATCAAGAACTACCGCGAGAGCTACGGCATGTTCGCCTGCTCGGGCATTCTTTTTAACCACGAATCCGAACGCCGTGGCGCCGAGTTCGTGACCCGTAAAATCACCATCGCGGTCGCCAAGATCAAGGCAGGCAAGCAAGACGTGCTGGAACTCGGCAACCTGGACGCAAGCCGCGACTGGGGACACAGCGCCGACTATGTGCGTGCCATGTGGCTCATGCTGCAGCAAGACAAGGCAGACGACTTTGTCGTCGCCTCGGGCAAGACCCACACCGTCCGCGAATTCGTGACTCTCGCCTTCAAGGCCGCCGGCATGGAACTGGAATTTCACGGCAAGGACGTCGAAGAATACGCGACCCTCAAGGGGAGCGACAAGGTCGTTGTCAAGGTGAACCCGCAGTTCTTCCGCCCCGCCGAAGTCGACCTGCTCATTGGCGATGCAAGCAAGGCAACAAAGGTACTCGGCTGGAAACCCGAAATCAGCTACGAACAGCTGGTCAAGCGCATGGTGGAAAGCGACATCAAGCTCCTCGCCGAAGGCAAGATTTAAATGAAGACCGTCATTATCGGGGCCAAAGGCTTTGTTGGCAAATACCTTGTCCAGGAACTGGAAGGTGCCGGTCATACCGTTGTCCCGGTCGACCTGCCCGAAGTGGACCTGCTCAACGCAGAGCAGGTGGATGCGCTCATTGAAGGCGCGAGACCCGACGCCGTCGTGAATCTCGCCGCCATCAGCTCGGTGGGCGCTTCCTGGAAAAACCCCTCCGGCACCATCAGCGTCAACGTGAACGGCACGCTCAACCTGCTGGAAGCCATCCGCAAATACGTACCGCAGGCAAAGGCTCTCTTAATTGGAAGTGCCGAAGAATACGCCATTCCCGAAGGGCAAAAGGCTCTCAAGGAAACGGACCCGCTCGAAGCGAGCAACCCCTACGGCATCTCGAAAATCGCTCAGGAAAATTTCGCGCAGCTCTACCGCAAGAAATACAGGATGAAAATCGTGTGTACGCGTTCGTTCAACCATACGGGAGTCGGGCAGACAACCACATTCGCGCTTCCGAGCTTCGTGAAGCAGGTTGCCGCAATCGACAAGTCGGGAAAACCCGGCAAGATTTTCGTCGGGAACTTGAGCGCCTACCGCGATTTCTCGGACGTGGAAGACGTCGTGCACGTCTACCGCATGCTGCTTGAGAACGAGAACGAATTCGACACATACAACGTCGGCTCCGGAGTCTCCAACAAAATCGAGGACCTGCTCAAAAACGTGATATTGAAACTCACGCCGGTTCAGATTGAAATCGTCGTGGATCCCGAAAAAGTGCGCCCGGTGGAAACACCTTACCTTTGCGCCGACAATTCCCGCGTGAAAAAATACTGGAACGGCACCGACATCCGCGTAACGCTCAAGAAGATGTTCGACCACTTCAGGGCCGAAGCGTAGCTATCAATCAGGCCCGCGGTATCGGGTACATTTCGAGAATAGAGCGGACTTTCGCGCCGACATCGCCGAACTGTTTGCGGTATTTTCCGCGGACGCCAAGTTCCGCAGGAAGCATCGCCACAGCCTGCAGCCAGGCCTTCAGCAGCGCACCGCAAATGGCGGCCTTCGAAAGTTTTTTCCCGTCACCCGATTGTCCGGGAACGCCGCCCTTTGCCATGTTCAGGTAACGCACGAACCCGCGGAACGGTAGCTTCACGACATCCGAGAAAGGCAGCAGGCGAATCGCAGTACGCAGGCGATTCCTTTCGGAGTAGAACAGCTTGCGCGGGGAATAACGCACCGTCGTCATCGAGCGTTCATGATAAACTTTCGCATCGGGGCAGAACACCGTCTTGAATCCGGCAAGGTTATGGCGGAAATACCATTCCGTCTCTTCGAAGAACAAGAAGAAACTCGCGTCCAGCCGGCCCGCCGCCTCGGCAGCGGTCCTGCGGAAACTCATCACTGCGCCGTAGCAGCCAAAAACTTCCTTCTCACGCACGTCGGCATCGCCAATGTTCAATCCGCTCGCCTCGTTTTTAGCGAAGAGATCTGCACCGAACTGCACACCGACCGCATTCACCACCCCGCTCTTTTCCATCACGAGGCTTGCTACAGACCCGGCCTCCAGATGGCGGGCAAAGCAATCCAGCAAGTTTGCCGCCCATGAGGGGTCGAATTCCAGGTCCATATTGCAGAGCACCTGGATGTCGGCATTCATCTTTTCGAGCAGTCCATTACAGGCTCCCGCATATCCAAGATTTTTCTTGCTCTCGATAATCGTGCAATCAAGTTCCTGCACTTTCAAGTTCCAGATGGAATCGTCAGCAGAAGCATTATCAAAAACAAGCACTCGCACGGGTTCGGTTTGCGCAAGAAGGCTCTTGACGCACGCCGTCAGTTCATCACCACCATTGTAATTGATTATGCCGACATCGATTTTCATATTCACCTAAAAAAAGAAGGGGCCCGCAGGTCCCTTCAAATATAGATTAAACATCCAGCGAAGAATTACAGTCCGTAGTAGCGGATGTAGTCGATTTCGCCCACAAAGAAGCGGTCGTGTTTCGCCTGCATCATAGCGTCGTAACCGATACCGATATCGTAACGGAGCTGCGATACATCGCCCTTCGTGGCTGCATTGACCGTCAACTTGCCGTCTTGGAACACCTTGATGTTATCGGCATCGCGCTCCACGCGAATCTCAGTCCATTCGTCAAGCGCAAGGGGGTCGCCGGTAAAGACATTCCACTGCGTACCATCGGTATCCTCGTCGCGGAACTGCACCTTGAGCACGCCATCATCGACGCGGACTACCCAGCCGTCACCATAGCGTCCGGGGGGCTCTGCCGCAATGATATTCTGCATTTCACCGAACTTGGCCGGCTTCACGCGGGCTTCAATCGCAAACGTATTGCGCTGGAACACCTTCGAAAGATTCACCTGCAAGCCAGATGCGCTATCGAGAGAAACCGTCGTGTCGGCAATCTGTGGGTTGCCTACCAGGTAATGCGTCGAATTGTTCGCCATTCGGTCGAGCCCAATGAAAGTCGGTTCATTGAACTCCCAAGCAGCAAGGAGCCTCTTGGCACTAGCGGGCTTGACACCCACGGCAAATCCCTTAAACAAGCCAAAGCGGACATAGTCCATTTCGCCAATAAAGTAACGGTTGTGGAAAGCCTGTTGCATGCCATCGTAACCGATGCTCCAGTCGTAGGCCATCTGGGTCAAATCTCCCGTGTAGGCCTCGGCAACAGTAAGTTCCCCATTCTGGAACAACCTGACGCTGTCGGCATTGCGTTCAAAGCGGATTTCCGTCCATTCGTCCAGGTTCATCTTTGCACCCGGGAAAACGGTCCAGTCATCGGCATCCTTGTCGGTATCGCGCAGGTGTACCGTCAAGACACCTTCGTCCACGCGAAGCTGCCAACCATCCACGCCACGTCCGGGAGGTTCCGCCACGATGATATTCTGCATCGTGCCGAACTTTGTCGGTTTTACGCGGGCTTCGACAACGAACTCGTTTATCTTGATTTTGTCGTCAAGTTTCACGGTAAATCCCGATTTTCCATCAAAGCCAGCGATGCCATCAACGGAAGAAACCGAGCCTTCACCAATCGTCGCCTTGTGGCCATTGCCCGTCGCATCGCGACCGACATTTTCCGAATCGTTAAAATCCCATTCCGCAATCCAGGTCGGAACAGAATCGTTGTCCACCTCGATAACGGCATCTACTGCAGAAGAGAGCGTATCGACCACGAGCACGGAATCGATATCGGTTTCCTCGATCTCGTCGACCGTTTCAACGCCGGCCTGTTCCACATGGCCATTTTTGCAATGGCACTTTCCGTGTTCCTTCGAATCGAAGCCGATCGTGAATGAACCTTTCACCTTGACCTTTTTGCGGCCATCGTCCTCGAAGGCGGCCAAGATCTTGCCATCGACCATGAAAACAACAATCTTACCCGCATGCTCCATACGTACGTTAGCAAGCTTGTTCTTTTCGATGCTCTTTTCTGTCTTGAAGGATTGCCATTCATCTTCGGCATTGTCACGCCAGGAGAACACGACGGCTCCGTCTTCCACCTGAATCATCCAGGCAGCACCATCACCATCGACACCGGCAGACGCAACAGTAAAGGTAGAGTCGTCTTCGACTTGGACTTCCGCTTCAACAGCGAAATCACCATCCTGCAGGGTAGAATCAATATCGACAGAGACAGTCTGAGTAGTATCGGACGTCGAGTCGGAAAGCCACCAGGACCCCACCACAGAACGTCTGTATCCGGCAAGGTGAGCCTGCGCATCCGCAGTACTCACGCGAAGCACTGTTCCAGAAGCGCCGTTCGAATCAATCGAAGCAACAGAATCCGCTTCCAACGTCTGGTTTGAGCACCCGAACAGGGCACCCATCGTCACAAATGCGACTGCAGGAAGAATTAAACCTTTTTTCATTACATCTCCTTTCCCATAGCGCCAAATCACTGTGGGAGTAATATATATATTATATTGTACGTATGCAAGCTACTATGCAAAAAAAGATGACGAAAATCATCCTGAACACGATAAAGGTGTTGGTGACCATCGGGGGCATTGTATACATTTTCAAAAAAGTTCCGTTCTCTGAAGCAATTGGCAACTGGACGCAAGCAACCTGGCCCTGGCTTGCCATTATTTTATTCTTAACAGTAATTCTCATGGCCATTCAGGCGAACCGATGGCGCGGACTATTGCTCGACGATGGCAAAAAAATCAAATTTCGCACTTTTTACGCCTATATCGCCCTGGGCTACTTTTTCAACAACCTGCTCCCCAGTGGTTTTGGCGGCGATGCCGTAAAAACCATAGCCTTCGGCAAACGATTCGGCAACACAGCCAACTCCGTTGCAGCCATTGTCATCTCCCGCGTCATGGGACTTTTGGCTATGTTCCTCAGTTTTTTTGCAGCCCTTCCCTGGGTGGCGTCCCATTACGACATCCCCACAATCTACACCGCTACAGTAAGCATCATTGCCATCTTAGCCATTGCTGTTATTTTTGGCGGGCTTTTTTTAGACAAAGTAAAGATCCCTACTTCACTGGAGTCAAGATTTCCTTCTCTAAAAAAATTGCAGGACGCTTTTGCAATTTATAGAAGCCACAAAAAGGCATTTATGCTCTCGGGGTTAGATTCCATTTGGTTGCAACTGGTGACCATCGTCATCCACTACGCCTACTTTAGGGCCATGGGCATCGAGGTGGACATTGCCATAATTACAGTCTTTACGACCATCATGGTGACATTTACCATGCTCCCGATATCCATTAATGGCATTGGCATCAGGGAAAATGTTCAAGTGAGTTTGTACACCGGCCTCCTGGGCCTCCCCGCCGACGTGGTGTTGGCATCCACATTGCTCAGTTATTTGCCCCTTTTATTTCAAGCTTTGCAGGGAGGCATCGTTTTTGCTACCCTAAAAGGCCACAAATAGGCAAATAATCCATTGAAACGCTCCCCATTTGTAAAAAAATCATGTATTTTTCCTTTTAAACAAGGAGTTTATATGCTTTCTTTCAAAAAATACGCTCTCGCAGCGGCCAGCAGTATGGCGTTCCTCATCGGTTGCGGCGATGACAGCAGCAGTACCTCTGTAGAACAAATTCCCGATCCGGGGGCATCGGTCCCCGTAACCCCCGTATTCTCGGTAACTTCCTGCGAAGAAGTAACCGACAAAGCCGTCATTAATAAGCTTTCCTCTGCCAAGGCCAACATTGCCGATGCCTTCCAAGCCATTGCCGAAGGCGATTTCAAACACGCGCAAACCGTAAGCGGAAGCAATAAGGCCATATTCAAGGAAGTGCTTGTCCAATACCCGGGCAACTGCGAAGCCCAGCTGGGTTACGCCGTAAGCATCATCACCGACCTGGTGAACAACAAAGACATCAAAGCCCTAATCGACACCATCTCCAACAAACAGGACCTTATGGACATAGGCATTGATGACGCTACGAGCATATTGGTCAATGGGGACGGCACCAAATTCACCTCACAAATCCAAAAAGCGGTCGCCTCGGCCATTCCGTCCGTCGATTCCGCCATCATCTACATGACCAACATTGTAGGTGACGAAAATTTCGTTTGTAGCTACACCTACGAAGAAAAGACCTATGAACTCGACCGTGGCGAATTCGCCCCGGCACTCGCCTCCCTCTATGTGGCCAAGTCCATCCTCACCATGGCCGCAAGCCTCAACATCGACTTCTCCGACAACGGCAAGTACGACTGGATTGACACGCTGGATCAATACGACAACTATTACGACAATAAGGGCTACAAGCACATCATTTCGCTCATGGATCCGAGCAGCATGTTCTCCACCGTCTACGACGATTGGAAAGGCCGCTACCAAAACATCCCAAGTCTTTTGGATACCGCCATCAGCTATGTTCAAATCGGTTTGCAATACGGCATCGATGAATCCAAGAAGGGTCTCGAAGGCCAATCTCATGACCTTTACATTGTGGGCGATGACGAATTCTCCGACGTGAGCCCGCGCGACCTCGCCAAGGCAATCGACTCCCTGGAGCACTACCGGGCCGCACTCCACGACGGTGTCGACATCACGTTCGAAAACGGCAAGGTGCTCAAGGTGAACCTCGCCAAGTTCTTCAACATCACCGACGGATTCCAGGATTACTTCCCGTACCATGTATTCAACGAGAGTTCAGAGTGGTCCACTCCTGTGGAAGGCTTCTTCTGGACGGACAACCTCTATGGGCATGAGAGCTACGCAGAAGAATACATTGAAACCGAAACTTGCAAAAAATTCATGGCCATCGTTCCCTACACCAACCTCATAGAATGCTTCTCCGGTTACTACGATATCAGTGAAAACAGAATGAGCATCTATTTTAACGCTTGGGATGAAGAAGAAGAAAACAACATTTACCTTTCGTACGATCTCAGCATAAACAACTGCGTCGCAGAATTCACCGAATCCCCCTATAGCGACGAAACTAGCATAGATTTCTCTTCGATGACTAAGGCCATAACTTTACCCAGCACTCTTTGCAAGGTTGAGAAAGGCGCGTCTGTATTTGCCACGGCCTACGACGAAGTCACTCCCAACTTCTTGTACTTCACCGACAAGAGCGGCAAAAAGACCATTACCATCCAAGGGCTTGCCAACGGCAAGGTTACCGACAACGGCTGGAAACCATATACCATAAACGACTTCAAAAAGTTCATCTTCTTCCCGGACCCCACATTTGGCGGCGTATTCCCCGGCATGACCAACGATCTCTTGTGGGACTGGGTCAAGTACTTCAAGGATCTTGACGAAGAGTCTGACGATTATTACGACGATTATGATTACTACGACGAGTACGATTACTAATCCATCGTGAGTCGTTTTACAAGACAGTGTTTCCCGTTGGTATTTGTGGCCCTTTGGGCTACATCTGCCAACGCCTCGGAATTTTTTGAATCTAAAAGCTCCGCCGATTGCGGCGGGCTTTTTTTGCTACATACCGACGACAAGCACTTTGCCGCCAAAGCCTGCGGCATAAGCGAATCGCTAAGGCTGCAAAACGTGGAAGTCTTTGGCGGATACTACAAGTATTCCATTTACGGCCGCTATACCGACGAGTGGACCCTCAAGGGCGAAAACGACGGGGATGTGGGAAACGCCGGGTTCCGAGCCCACTTTAAGTACCTCACCCTCGGCGTCGACGTCAACAGCCTCCCCTTTGTCCATTCAAAGCTTACCCTGCACAGCGACGACTCCTCTTTTTACGCCGGCACGCTCATGGGGCGTGGGGAGCCCAAAATCGGTACCCTCCGCTGGATTTCACAAAACAAGAGCGACATCGTAAGCGAGATTGCGGTAGATTGGCAAACCCACCTGTTTTACCGAGGGATATCCGCCGGCGCCAAAATCCGGAACAGCCGCCTAGAACTCTCAGGGTTGTACTTGACCTCGGACCCACAGAACCCCGAAAAAGAATACTACATCCGCGATTCCGTGTCCGCAATGGTTCTCCGCAGCCGCTTTGCGACAAACATTGGCGGTGGAATCCTAAGTGCCAACTACACCTTTGCCGACGCCGATATTTACCTATTCGGAATTTTTCACCAAGAGCAAAGCCACAAGCGGTTTTTATACGTGCCCCTTGAGTTCCAATTAAACTATGCGCAGCTCCAATGGGCTAAAGAACAAATGGCGTTCCACCTGGATTTCATATACGCGAACGCTCAGATGGATGCCAATCCCGATCGTTTTTACGAGACGCTCGCCCCGAACCGGGCTCTTCCCCCATCCATACTCAAGGCGCTCTCATTCACCTTTTTGCAAAAAGCCTTCCGCGTCAACACCGATCTAGACGCCACGGGGATCCTGGGCGGAGGAAAATACCTATGGGCATTGGGCAGTCGGCGCTCATTCAAGCCCTCCATCAATCTCGACTTTTACTACGCCCACGGGGAAGTCGATATCCTACGCACCTCCGAGACAACCGTCCTTTTTGCTACCAGTTCTATAGACGAACACTTTGTACGCAAAATCCGGAGCCTGGGGACCATCCTCTCGCCAGGATTTGAGTTCAAGTTCGGCGAGCACGTCCTTTTTAGCGGCGGGGCAACGCAAATCATCCCATTCTTTATCAGCTACAACGAAATACGCCCCGGCGAAATCTACGAAGATGCCGAAACCGAAGCCCCTCAAGGCGGCAAGGCCGGCAACAACGGCTCAAAAAAGGAAGAAGAACCTCAAAAAGACGGGAACATCTTGGGCGATGTACCACAAAAAACATCGGCGGCATTCCGCAATGGGTTTGCCGCCCACTTCAGCGTATCAATCCGTTTCTAGCCTCGCGGCTTCTCATCTGGATTAGCCCCAGACTTCTTCCTTGAGCTCGCGGCCCCACATGTCCTTGATGACATCGTCGACCTTCTTGCCTTCGAAGAGGAGCGCGTGCACAGAGTTCACGATGGGCATCTCGACACCGAGCTTGTCGGCGAGCGCCTTAGTACTCTTGCAGGTGGGCACGCCTTCGGCCACCATCTTCATGCCGGCAAGAACCTGTTCGATGGTTTCGCCTCGCCCGATGTGTTCACCCACATAGCGGTTGCGGCTGTGCTGCGAGAGGCAAGTCACGATAAGGTCGCCCATGCCGGCGAGGCCAGCGAACGTTTCGGACTTTGCGCCGAGAGCCTTGCCCAGGCGGCACATTTCGGCCTGACCGCGCGTAAGGAGGGCTGCACGCGTATTGTCGCCAATCTTGTACTTGCCACTCGCCTCAAGCCCGTAGAGCACGCCAGAGGCAATCGCAATCACGTTCTTCACCGAACCGCAGAGTTCCACGCCCACGATGTCGGTAGAGCTGTAAACGCGCAGGTAAGAGCAGCTCATCACCTTCTGCACGAGCTTCGCGGATTCCTCGTTCACGCAAGCGGCCACAATCGCGGTAAGGATATGGCGGCTCACTTCTTCGGCATGCGAAGGCCCGCTGAAGGCGACCATCTTGTTTTCGGTAAGCCACGGCACGTTCGAGAGCAGCACTTCGCTCATCAGCTGGTTCGTGCCTTCGAGAATGCCCTTGGTGGCGCAGACCACAATGGGTTCCTTGCCCTTCGCCGGAGTCCACTTGCCCAGATTCTTCGCGACACCGCCCATGAACTGCGAAGGCACCACGATGAGCACCATGTCGCAACCGTCGAGGGCCGCATTCATGTCGGTCGTGTACTTGAAATCCGCCGGGAAGATTACGCCAGGGAGCTTGTCCTTGTACTGATGCTCCGTCGAAAGCAGATCGACTTCAGCCTGCGAGTTTGTCCAGAACGAAACTTCGCACTTGTTTTCATAGACCACCTGACCGAGTGTCAGGCCCCAACCACCAGTACCTAAAACTGTAACCTTCATATTATCTTTCCTAATCTCTTGCGTGTCACCCTGAGCGAAGCCACTTCGTGGCGAAGTCGAATGGGTCTTTTTAGATTCTTCGACTCCGCTTCGCTGCGCTCAGAATGACACTGACAATCATTCTTACAACAATCTACAATATTTACGCCTTCGGGGTCTTGCGCTTGCTGCCAAAACCGTTCTCGGTACCGTTCAAAAGGCGCTTGATGTTCGATTTGTGCTTCACAATCACAAAAACCGCCACCAGAAGGCAGGTAATCATGAGTCCGAGGTTGATATCGTCGGGCGGGAAAGGCAACTTGAGGTAGCCCATCACGGCAAAAACGCCGAGCGCGACGCAGGCGCCAATGCTACCCACCGAAACGTACTTTGTCGAAGCCGTGAGGATAATCCACACCCCAAAGGCAGAGAGCGCCGTAATCGGGCAGAGCGCGAGGAACACGCCGAGTGCAGCAAGCACGCCCTTGCCACCGCGGAAACCCGCGAAGCAGGTGAAACTGTGCCCGAGAATCACGAGGATACCCGCGACAAGCGGAACCCAGTGGGAATAGTCCGCACCGCCGGCAGCGACCTGGGATTCGCACATGCGCAAAGCAATCCACGGGCCAAAGAAACCCTTGAGCAAGTCCATGAACACCACGGGGAGCGCCGGTTTCCAGCCGAGCACACGGAACGTGTTGGTAAGGCCCGCATTTTTGGAACCGTAGTCCCGAATATCGAAATCTTTACCCTTCGCGAGTTTTGCGATCCAAATGGCGCTGGGAATCGACCCCAGCAAGTATGCTATTGGAAGACTCAGTAAACTGTTCAAGTTCTTCATCCTTTCTAAGGGTTAACTTCTGATCGAAATTCAAGCGCAAGGGCGCCCCCTGCAGTTGGAATTCCTCATAAAACTTTTTGAGCAGGTAACGCTTGTACGATTCGTCCACCAGTTCGGGCGTACGCGTCTCTATGGCAATGACCGGCGGCTCCACCATGATTTGGCAAGCACGGGAAAGCATCACCACGCGGGCGTTGTGGCTCGGCGGAGCCTTCTCTTGCAAAAAGTTCGCAAAGCTCTCGGCAACGCGGTCACGACCCAACACGCGGCGGCAGTTGGCATAGACCGTTTGAATTGCCTGCACCACGCGGTTAATACGGAGGCCTTCCTTGGCGCTAATGCTCAAAATAGGCACGTACTCAAGCATCGGTTCGCGTTCGAGCATTTCCTTGACCATGTGGTCAAAGGATTTTTCCGTTTTGTTCGGATAAATGTCCCACTTGTTGAGCACCAGCACCAGGCCCTTGCCCACTTTGCGGATCTCGGTAATAATGCGCAGATCCTGCACCTCAAGGCCACGGGTGCAATCGACCATCAGCACCGACACGTCAGAACGGCGGATGCTCTCGAGCGTACGCATGTTGCTAAAGATTTCGACTTCGTCTTCGACTTTCGCTTTTTTGCGAAGGCCTGCCGTATCGGTCACCACGAACTTTTGACCATCGACCACAAAGTCGCAGTCAATGGAATCGCGGGTCGTGCCCGGGATATCGGAGACCACCGCGCGATCCTCGTTCAAGAGGCGGTTCAAGAGCGTGCTCTTGCCCGCATTGGGGCGGCCCAAAATAGCAAAGCGGATGGGACGTTCTTCGCGGCGTTCGCCACGAACCGGAGTCGGCAGCACCGAAACGACCTCGTCCAAAAGGCTCAAGCAGGCGTAGCCCGTCTTGGCGCTGATGGTTCGCGGTTGCCCAAATCCAAGGCTCAAGAACTCGTAGCTCTCCTGACGGTCGCTCTGGTTCTCACTCTTGTTCGCCACAAGAATCACCTTCTTGTCGAGCTTGCGAATAAGGCGGGCAAACTGCTGGTCCAGCTTGGTAATGCCCACGCGAACATCCACCATAAAAAGGACCAGGTCCGATTCGTTCACAGCATTAAAAATCTGGGCACGAACACTATCGGCGAGCACGTCAATGGAGTCGTCCGGCAAAAAACCGCCGGTATCGACTACGGTAAATTCGTGCCCCTTGTAATTCGCATTTTGGTAATGGCGATCACGGGTGACGCCATCACGGTCGCTCACCACCGCGGCACGCCGGCCGAGGATGCGGTTAAACAGGGAGGACTTACCCACGTTCGGGCGTCCAATGATGCATACGACGGGTAATTTCATTACTGTAAAATATAGAAAACTCAGCCCTTGCGAAAGGCTTCGATAAGGCAGCAGCTAATGCTTACGCTGGTATCGTAAGGCGGAATGTCTTCGCGTTTGACCCAGCAGGCGCGCTCGATTTCGCTTTCTTGAATGTGGAGCGTGGCATCGCCGTCCAGTTCCGCCGTGTAGCCCGCAATGAGCGACTCCGAGAACGGCCACGGCTGGCTTCCAAAGTACCGGATGTTCTTGACGCGGATTCCCGCTTCTTCCATCACTTCGCGAGCCACAGCTTGTTCCAGCGATTCGCCAATTTCTACGAATCCCGAAATCAGGAACAAACGGGTTTTGTCGGGATGGTCCAGGTTGCGGGCCATCAAAAGTTCATTACCGTTATGCACGGCGACAATCACCACCGGAGAGATTCTCGGGTAGACCGTATTGTGGCATGCAGGACAAACCATAGCGCGTTCGCGGCTTCCACGAGCCATCGCCACACCGCAACGTCCACAAAATTTGTTGAGGGATTCCCAGCGGGCAATGTGAGCCGAAGTGGCGCCGCCCAACCGCTCAAGCGGGCTGCAGAGCATGCGGAAGGTTCGATTACCAACAAATTCAAATCCCTCGGGCGCCACGCGCGAACGGTTTTCGTCATCCAGCAAAAAATACGCCTCGTCATCGATGCTCAGCAAATAGTGGCACGGGAACGTCAGCGACTTTGCCGCGTCAAAATCGCTAAAACGGGGCACAACATAATTGTCGCCTACCTTTTTAAGGAGCGTATTTTCGCCATTATAGACAATCAAATAATCGCTCGGTTTCGGCGTTTGCACCCGAAACTCGTTATGCATTTGGTACGGTTCAATATCTTGAAGCATAGACCAAATATAAGATTATTTGGCTAGAACCAGCTGAAGCGAATTTTATACAGCAAAAACTGAACGAGCGAAACGTCAAAAACTTCGTGAACTAATTTATAAAGGGCCCCAAAATGGGAACGCCCCCTTGCAGAGCCTACCCGATGGACAAAACCCTTTGTGGATTCTTCCGCCCCTACGGCGTTCGCCGAGTGCTGGCGGTAAAGCACCGTCGCCTTGTCTAAAATAGAAATCGTCCCGTTGCCAAAATAAGTGCAAAGAGCAATCCATTCATCGTGCATAGTCGCCAGCGGCGAGAAGGGGAGCGAAATATTTTTCGCAGCCTCGTTGATCATCATGGTGCAACCCGTGACCACATGGCGCACGTAAAGCAGCTCCGGATGTTTGCGAAAAACGTCTATTTTCAAGTCGGCGTTGAAAGAATCCTTGATTTTGTTCAAGTTCTCGTCCACCACCTGCAAGTCCGTCGCCACCACTACGGGCATGTTCTGGTTCAGCCCGAGCATGTGCTCCAGCGTCTTCTCGATTTTGGTATCGAGCCACACATCATCCTGGTCGCAAAACATGTAGAACTCAGAATCCACCTGGTCCAGCAGGTTCATAAACGAGTGAGCCGCACCCAGGCGACCTTCCCCGTCGTCAATGACCGAAACCTGGTCGGGGTACTTTTGGGCGAACTCGCCTACAATCTTCAAAGTATCGTCGGTAGAGCCGTCGTCGCGGACGTACAGATGGAAATCTTCGCAAGACTGCCGGAACAGCGATTCAAGCTGTTCCCTCAGAAACCTCGCGCCGTTGTAGGTCGCAAGCAATACGGCAATCTGTCGACTATTCCGTTCCACCGCCTGGGCAATCCCTTGCTACTCCAGATACGTGTACCCGTACAGGCCGCCGCGATAGATGTTCAGGAATTCCTTGCCTTCTTGCAGGCTAATCTTCCCTTCCTTCACGGAGCGCGACACCCAGTTTTCCATGGTGCGCACGAGCGCCTTGTCGCTGAAGTTCACGTAATCGAGCACGTCTTCCACGGATTCGCCGTCAATCACCTTGTCGATTTCGTAGCCGCCCTTGTCATTGCAGACGATGTGGACTGCGTTCGTATCGCCGAAGAGGTTGTGCAGGTCACCGAGGATTTCCTGGTAGGCGCCCACGAGGTAGACCGCGATGTAGTACGGTTCGCCATTCTTGAGTTCATGCAGCGGGAGCGTGCGGCTCACGTCGCCACCACGGACGAACATGTCGATCTTTCCGTCGGAGTCGCAAGTGACATCCTGGATAGTCGTCTCGACTGTGGGTTCCTCGTTCAGGCGCTGGATAGGCATGAGCGGGAAAACCTGGTCCACGCCCCAGCTGTCGGGCAGGCTCTGGAACAAACTGAAGTTGCAGAAATACTTCTGTGCGAGCAAGCGCGGGAGTTCGCTGAGTTCGTAAGGCGGATGGCGCAAATCCTTCGCGAGCTGGTCTACCTTGCGCACGATGCTCCAGAACAGGCGCTCGCACATGGCGCGCGTCGGCAGGTCGTAATCGCCCACCTTGAAACCGTTCAGAACGTCATCATTCAGCTGGATGGCATCGTGCCAGCTTTCGAGCAGGTTCTTCGGGGTGAGCCCCTTGTAGATGCCGTACAAATCCTTCAATGCATCGGGAGCGTCGTCGTCAATCTCGTGAGCGTTCTCGTCAAAGAACGCCTGGCCGGCAGTTTCCAGCACGTTGAACACCAAGATGGAATGGTGCGCCGCAAGAGCACGGCCCGATTCCGCAATGATGTTCGGGTGCGGCACGTCCCCGTTTTCGCAGGCTTCGTACATGGCATACACCACGTCGTTCGCGTATTCCTGTATGGAGTAGTTCACCGAGCTCGCGTTGGAACTGCGGGTACCGTCGTAATCAACGCCGAGGCCGCCGCCCACGTCCACAAATTCGAGGCCCATGCCCATCTTGCGAATCTGCACGTAGAACTGCGAGACTTCGCGCAGGCCCGATTTGATGTGGCGGATGTTCGTAATCTGGCTGCCCAAGTGGAAGTGGATGAGCTTCATGCAGTCTTCCATCTTCTCCTGCTTGATGTAGTCCAGCGCTTCGAGCAGTTCGGAACTGTTGAGGCCGAACTTGCTGTGGTATCCGCCGGATTCTTCCCACTTGCCGCTGCCGGAACTTGCCAGCTTGATGCGGATGCCGATGTTCGGGCGCACGCCGATACGGCGGGAGAGTTGCACCACCAGGTGGAGCTCGTTCATCTTCTCGACGACGATGAAAATCTTCTTGCCCATCTTCTGCGCGAGGAGGGCAAGTTCAATGAAGTCCTCGTCCTTGTAGCCGTTGCAGATAATCAGCGAATCC